>OFMF01000208.1_pt1 | contig 58080 bp, 54 predicted proteins | sample 1541771 | NCBI WGS metagenome assembly OFMF01 (sample SAMN04209235, study PRJEB22552) | human gut metagenome | biome: gut; material: feces | host: Homo sapiens | place: USA: Oklahoma
GTTCAACGCAGGCAATAACCTTTGCACCTTCAAGCGTCATTCTTCTTGCCATAATAAGTCCAATATCTCCCGAACCTAAAATTACAACTCTTTTGCCGACCATATAGCCTTCGATATTTACATATCTTTGGGCTGCGCCTGCCGTTAAAATACCTGCGGGTCTTGTACCCGGTATTGAGATTGCACCACGAGTTCTTTCTCGGCAGCCCATTGCCAAAACGATACTTTTTGCGTTTAAAATCATATATCCGATTTTGGTGTTGACTGCGTGTACTGTCTTGTCTTTTGTAATTTGCAGTACCATTGTGTCAAGCATTATTTCAATATCGGTCTTTTCAACCATATCTATAAATCTCTCGGCATATTCGGGGCCTGTTAACTGTTCTTTGAAGTAGTGCAGACCGAAACCGTTGTGAATACATTGGTTAAGTATTCCACCGAGTTCTTTATCTCTTTCTATTATAAGTATTTTTTTAAGTCCTTTGTTTTTTGCTGCATAAGCCGCTGCTAAACCTGCGGGACCGCCGCCGATGACTATTAAATCGTACTGCATATCATTTTTCCTCCTTTGTTTCGCCTGTTAAAATATAACTTCCGTTTGCATCTTGTAAAATTTCAAGAGGAGAAATGCCTTTTTCTTTTGCTAAAATTTCCACAACTCTCGGTCCGCAGAAACCTCCTTGACATCTGCCCATACCGCTTCCTGCACGGCGTTTGATACCGTCAACGGAGCAAGGAGGAATAGGCGAATTGATTGCGTCTATAATTTCGCCCTCCGTTATAGTTTCGCATCTGCATATAATTCTTCCGTAAGATGAGTTTTCCTTTACTAATTCTGCACGCTCTTTTTCGCTCAACTCATTGAAGCGTATGTGTTTTCTTTCATCTTTAAAGTCATCTTTTTTATTGCATACAAGACCTTTTTTCTGTAAAAGTTCGATTGCATATTTTGCTATTGCGGGTGCGCTTGACAGTCCGGGCGAACGAATGCCTGCAAGCTCTAAAAAGTTTTCGGCAACAAAATCAATTATAAAGTCGTTAACGGTAGAGTTTGCTCTTATTCCTGCAAAATTGCGAATGTTTTGTCTGAAATTGATATTTGGTACAACTTTAGACGCTTTCTCACGAATTGAATTTAAACCTTCCGAAGTGTTTGAAGTATCATCTTTGCTTTCTTTTACAGTTGCGGTAGGTCCGACAATCAAATTGCCGTGAACGGTTGGCGATATAAGAACTCCTTTACCTTTTTTAGACGGGCAGGGGAATACTACGCTTGAAACGGTTTTTCCTTCTGATTTGTCAAGCAAATAGTATTCTCCGACAGTCGGAACAATTTTGTAATTCGGTGTTCCTACCATACTGCTGACAGTGTCTGTATTTACACCGCTTGCGTTGATAACATACTTTGCCCTTACTTCGTCATTTTCAGATTTTATCAAATAGCAGTTTTCTTCTTTGTCAATAGATTTGACTTCAAATGACAGTTTTAAATCACAACCGTTTATAACGGCTGTTTCCGCCATTGCAAGTCCCATTTCCCACGGATTGACAATAGCGGCACTCGGTGCCCAAAGTGCAGCCACAGCTTTTTCCGAAATATTCGGTTCTTTTTTCAAAATTTTTTCTCTGTCCCAAATTTCCATACCCAAAACGCCGTTTTCAATACCCCTATCAAAAAGCGTGTCCAAAGTTTCTTTTTCTTCGTCGTCAAATGCAACGACGAGCGAGCCGATTTCTTTAATCGGTACGGAAAGTTTTTTGCAAATTTCTTTGCACATTTTGTTTCCCGGAACATTTGTTTTTGCCATCAGCGTGTTTGGCTTTGGGTCAAATCCTGCGTGAATGATAGCACTGTTTGCTTTTGTTGTACCCATACAAACATCGTTTTCTTTTTCCACCATCACAACTTTCAACTTGTATTGCGATAGAGTGTAGGCACAGGCTGAACCGATAATTCCTGAGCCTATAATTGCAACATCATACATAAAAATCCCTCTCTGAAGCAAAAAAAGAGCAACAGTAAAAAGCGACTCAGTCGCTTTTTACCATTACTCAATTCTCGTGGTATATATTTGATATTCTTATTTTAGCACAAAATGTTTTTCAATGCAACAAAAAATTACAGTATTTTTTGCATTACATAAACCAAACATCTGCATTGGTGGAAGATACCCCGCAGGCACCTGCCTCAAGACTTGTCAATATGTCTGACTTATCTGTTACAAGTCCTCCCGTGATAACTCTTTTACCTGTTTGTTCAATAACGGTCTTTGTTACTTTGGGCATCAGTCCCGGCAAAATCTCAATGAAGTCTATACATTTTTCATCCTTGTTTTTAGAAATGTTGCTTAAAGCGAGTGAGTCAATAACAAAAAATCTGAGTATTGTTAAGAGACCTTTTGCTTTTGCGAACTTTAAAAGCGAGACTTTTGTGGATATGATGCCGTCAAGTGAAGTGTTGTTTAAAAGATAGTCTATTGACGCCTCTTTTGCCGATAATCCCTCTATTAAATCAGTGTGAACAAAAACGGTTTTATCATATTTTTTTAATTTTCCTACAATATCTGAAATTGTATTTATATTGCCGTATAGCACAAAAACAATTTTGCAGTCGCTTGAAAGACACTTTTCAAGTCCGTCGTCATTCTTTATTGCGGCAATAATCGGAAAAGAATCAATCAATTTGTCCATTTTTATTTTATTCATAGCAAGTACCCCTCTCTGCGTGTTAATTATACTACTTAAGAATAAAAATGGCAATAAAAGTTTGTCTGTTTTTTAAAATTCAACCGAATATCCGGCGTTTTCTATCACTTCTTTAATTTCATCGTTGCTTATTTCACATTCGGAAGAAATTGTTACATTTTTGCTTTCTAAGTCGATTTCTGTTTCTTTGATACTTTGAATTGTATTCAATGCTTTTTCTACATTTGCTTTGCAGTGTTCACACATCATACCGTTTACTTTAAATGTTTTTTTCATAATAATTTTTCCTTTCGTTTCATCAGTTTTTTCATTGTTTATATTGTTTTGAGTTTTGAAGAATTTAAGTCTCAAAGCGTTTGTTACAACGCATACCGAACTTAAACTCATAGCAGCCGAACCAATCATTGGACTTAACCTGATTGCAAAGGCAGGGTAGAGTATTCCTGCTGCAACAGGTATTCCTAAAATGTTGTAGAAAAATGCCCAAAACAAATTCATTTTGATATTTTTCATCACTTTTTTACTTAACTCTATTGCAGTTACGACATCGTCTAAAGTGTTTTTCAGCAATACAATATCTGCACAGTCGATTGCAATATCGGTGCCTTTGCCGATTGCTATTCCGACATTTGCCTGCATAAGTGCAGGAGCGTCGTTTATTCCGTCGCCGACCATTACAACAGTTTTTCTGTTTTGCTTGAGTTGTGATATTTTTTGTTCTTTATCTTTTGGAAAAACTTCGGCAATGACTTCGTCTATTTCAAGTCGATTTTTTACGGCGTTTGCAGTATCTTTGTTGTCGCCTGTCAGCATGATGACATTTAAGCCGAGTTTTTTGAATTTTTTAATCGCTTCAACGCTTGAGTCTTTAATTGTATCTGAAACGGCGACAATTCCCGAAAGTTTATTGTCAATGGCAAAGAATACGGGTGTTTTTCCGTCTTTTGTTAAGTTGTTTATTATTTTTTCTTTGTCATTTATTTGTATGTTGTTGCTTTTTAAAAATTTTTCGTTTCCCGCAATAACGCTCTTCTTATTGATTTTTGCGTTAATTCCCAAGCCTATTTCTGCTGAAAAATCTTCTGCCGTATATGTTTCTAAATTTAAAGATTTTGCTTTTTTTACTATTGCGTCAGCGATAGGATGTTCGCTCAGTTTTTCTGCACTTGCACAAATTTTTAAAAATTCGTTTTCATCTAATTTTTCATCAAGAACGATAATGTCGGTAACTTCGGGTTCGCCTTTTGTTATCGTACCTGTTTTGTCGAGTACTATCGTGTCTGCTTTGTGTAAAACTTCAAGTGCTTCGGCAGATTTTATAAGTATTCCGTTTTCTGCCGCTTTTCCTGTACCGACCATTATTGCTACGGGCGTTGCCAAACCGAGTGCGCAAGGGCATGATATTACAAGAACTGCTATTGCATTTGACAATGCAAATTCAAAACTTTGACCTACTGCAAGCCATATTATTGCGGTAATTAAAGATATTGCAAGTACAATCGGCACAAAAACAGCACTTACTTTATCGGCAATTCTTGCAATCGGTGCTTTTGAATTTCCCGCATCTTCAATAAGTTTGACTATTTGTGACAGAGTCGTTTCCTCGCCGACTTTAGATGCCTTATATTTAAAAGAACCGTTTTTATTAATCGTTGCCGATATAACTTCATCGCCGACACTTTTTTGAACGGGGATACTTTCGCCTGTGATTGAACTTTGGTCAATATATCCCGTTCCTTCAATTATTGTTCCGTCAACTGCAATTTTTTCTCCGGGCTTTACTATGATTATATCGCCTTTTTCCAAATCATCGGCAAGTATTGTTTTTTCTTTTCCGTCTTCGATTATGTTTGCCGTTTTCGGTGCTAAATTCATTAGTTTTTCAATAGAGTCTGTTGTTTTTAATTTTGATTTTGATTCAAGATATTTGCCTACTGTAACAAGTGTCAATATCATTGCCGAAGACTCGAAATACAATTCGTGAGAAAAACTGTGTGCAATTTCAAAATTTTGATGACCGAAACCGTAAGCGATTTTAAACATCGAAAATAAACCGTAAAGAAAAGACGCAGACGAACCGATTGCTACGAGAGTGTCCATATTTGGAGATTTTTTAACTAATGCTTTAAAACCGTTTACAAAAAAATGCTTGTTTATGATGATTATCGGAATAGTCAAAAGTAATTGTAAAAGTGCATTGATAAGAGAGTTTTCAACTCCTGTCAAAATGCTCGGCATAGGTAAGGAAAGCATACTTCCCATTGCAATATACATTAAAATAATAAGCAATACACAAGACGATATAAGTCTGTTTTTCATACTTTTTATTTCTTTTAATGAAAGTTCTTTTCTCTTTTCAAAATCGCTTTTTTTGTCGCTTTTGTCAGCGTTTTCCTGATTTCCGTTATTTACCGTATATCCGATTTCATTGATTGCATTTGCTATTTTGTTTTCGTCGAGCAAATTTTCATCGTAAGTTATTTTTAATTGGTTTGAAATAAGGCTGACTTCCGCTTCCTTTGTGCCGTCAAGTTTTCTTACACACTTTTCAACATTTGCCTGACAGGCTGCACAGGTCATTCCGCCTATATTAAATTTTTCTGTTTTCATTTTTTCACCGTCATTTCAATTTCTTTATGAGTTCAATCGTTTCTTCTATAATATCTTCATTGCCGTTTGTGATTTCTTCCTTGACGCAGGTTTCAATATGGTTTTGCAGTACGATGTACCCTAAATTTTGCAAAGCGCTTTCAACCGCTGCAATTTGAATAAGTATATCTCCGCAATAACGATTGTCGTCAATCATTTTCTTAATCCCACCAAGTTGTCCCATCATTCTGTTAAGACGGTTTTGAAGTGATTTTTGCATTTCTTCACTTCTCGGTGTGGATTTTTTTCTGCATTCGCAAAAACAGTTTTCTTTTTCAATATTTATATCGGTATTTTGTATATCATCAATATTTTTATTCATAATTTTATATTTGTTCCTTTATTCGATGTTAGTTAGTGTTTGTTAACTTAATTTGATTATATACCCATAAGGGGTATATGTCAAGAATAAAAAAACTGCAACAAATTCTTCGTTTTAAAAGATTTTGTTGCAGTGAATTTAAACTTTGCTTATTTTTATAAGTTCTTTAATAAGGAAAAATGCAGAGATTACAGCGGCCAAAAGGTCTGCAACTGGACCTGCGTACATAATTCCGTCTATTCCCATAAATATCGGTAAAACAATCAAGAGGGGAAGCAGAAAAATGATTTGTCTTGTGAGCGATAAAAATGTTCCTTTTGCCGGTTTGCCGATAGATGAGAAAAATGTTGAGGACATTGGCTGAATATTGTTGATGAATGTGAAAAACAGATATACACGGAAATATCTTTCTGAAAAAGAGAAATACAATTCGCTTCCATTTCCGAAAAGTTCAATTATCTGTCTCGGGAAGATTTGGAATATCGCAAAAGCGACAACGCATATTAACGAGCCTGTTATCATGGCATAGTTAATTGCCTTTTTAACTCTGTCATACTGCTTTGCACCGTAGTTATAACTTGTTATGGGCTGCATACCTTGAGCAATGCCTATGCAAATTGCAAAAAATATAAATCCGACTTTGTTGATTATACCCGAGCAGGCAAGGGGAATTGATTCTCCGTAAATTGATAAACTGCCGTAGTATTTCAGGGAATTGTTCATTATTACCTGAACGACCATCATTGCAAGTTGATTGAAAAATTGAGCCATACCGAGACTTGCTAAATATTTGATGTATTTGAAATTCGGTTTATAGTGGTTTTTAGTAAGTTTTCCCGTTTTGAATTTGCTCATATATACGAGTATTATAACGGCAGAAACAGCTTGTCCTATGATAGTTGCGAGAGCCGCACCTGCCATACCCATATCGCAGATAAATATAAAAACATAGTCAAGTATAATATTTATTACTGCACCGACAATATTACAAAACATTGAAAAATTCGGGCTTCCGTCTGCACGGACAAGATGGGTACCGCCTGTTGATAAAATTAAAAACGGAAAGCCGATTGCCGTAATTTGCAGATATTCTTTAGCAAGAGGCAGTATATCGTCAGGTGAACCTAAAACGATGAGTATCGGGTTTAAAAATATTAGAGTAACAGCCATTAAAACAAGACCGAAAATGACTAAAAGTGAAACAGAATTGCCTATGTAAAATAAGGCTTTATCTTTTTTACCCTCGCCCATAGACAAGTTAAATGCAGACGCACCGCCTATACCTAAAAGAAGAGCGATGGCAGTGCATACAGTTGTCAAAGGAAAGACAATGTTAGTAGCGGCGTTTCCGAGTTCTCCAATGCTGTTACCTATGAATAATTGGTCAACGATATTGTAAAGAGCTCCGACAATCATTGCTATGATACTCGGAATTGCAAATTTTCTTAACAGTGCGCCTACGGGTGCGACGCCGAGTTGATTTAGTTGTGTCAGGTTTTCTTTTTGATTTTCGTTTGTCATACCATCACTCCTTTTGTTTTGTCATAATGAATGATTTTATTGAAGTCGTATTATTTACTATTTTAAAACTATATATAATATAAAATACTTAAATTTAAATCGGTATTGTGTTAAAAACAAACAACCACCCTTGAGGGTGGTTGTTTTTGGCGGAGAAGGAGGGACTCGAACCCTCGCACCGGTTACCCGACCTACACCCTTAGCAGGGGTGCCTCGTCACCAACTTGAGTACTTCTCCGTGTTGTAACGCCGTTAAAAAAATATAAAAATCAGCAAAGAAACCAACTGAAGTGTTGGTTTCTTTGAATGGCGGAGAGAGTGGGATTCGAACCCACGGTGCCTTGCGACACGACGGTTTTCAAGACCGTTCCGTTATGACCACTTCGGTATCTCTCCATAAGTCTTTAACATATTATCACAGTTGATTTGAATTGTCAATAGGAAAACAGATATTTTTCAATATTTTTTGAAAAGAACAAAAGGCACAGGTGCATATAAATTTATTATTTTACTTTCCGTGCAAGAAAAAACGGCTGACCTGTGTCAGCCGTTTTCGTTTTATCGAATATTATTCTTCTTTCATTTTTGCGAAACATTCGCTGCAGTAAACCGGTCTGTCATCTCTCGGGACAAACGGTACTTGGCACTCTGCACCGCAAGCGGCACAAACAGCGTTGTGCATCTCTCTCGGAGCTTTCATAGCAGCCTTTCTCTTATCTCGGCAGTCTTTACAGCGTTGCGGTTCGTTTTCGAAGCCTTTTTCAGCGTAAAATTCCTGTTCGCCGGCAGTAAAAACAAATTCGTTTCCGCATTCTTTACAAGTGAGTGTTTTGTCTTCGTACATCATTAGTTACCTCTTTTGATTATTAGTTTTTGAATTCGGCTGAAGATACTATCTTCTTGCGTATTCTTTGCATTGCATTATCAATCGCTTTTGAGTTTTTGTTAAGCTTTTCTGCAATTTCAGAATAACTGTATCCCATTGTATGGAGTTTCAAAACCTCGTTTTCAAATGCGGATAATTTTTCTTCCAGCAGTTGTGTTAACATTGAAACATATTCAGTGGAAAGATATGTTTCTTCTGCACTTAAAGATTTGTCGGTTGCAGACAGATATTCCTCTTCAAGAGGAACGACCGTATCCACAGGAAAATCTTTTTTGCGCATCACTTTTCGCAGGGCTGACTTTACGGCGTTTGAAGCACAGGTGTAGGCATAGGATTTAAAAGAAGCTTCCTTTGTCTCATCAAACGAGTAAATTGCACCGATAAAACCTATTAAGCCCTCCTGAACTAAATCGTCTTTGTCAATCGGGGCATTTCGGTATTTTTCGGCTATTGATTCTACCATTTTGCGATAATTAAGTATAAGCGTATTTATGGCATTTTTGTCGCCACTTAATGCAAGGGCGAGTAGTTGAGTATCTGTTAAATAGTTTTTTTCAGACATAGTTCCTCCACTCATTTTAAAGATAACTCAAAAATGTTTCTTTGTCAATAAAAATTTTGTAGAAATTGCACAATTTTTGATTTTCTTGCAATTTTTTTAAAATTATTTTGACACATTTGGGAAAGTGTCAAGAAGAATTTTAAGAAGTTAAAATAAAACGATTTTAAAAACACAAACAATTTAAAAAGTAAGGGCTGATTTACAGCCCTTACTTTATTATGAAAACAGTTACGGTATCAGTTTTGTTGATTATTATACATTAAATCTGAACAGTACAATATCTCCGTCTTTCATAACATATTCTTTGCCTTCGCTTCTTACAAGACCTTTTTCTTTTGCGGCAGTCATTGAACCGCACGCAATCAAGTCGTCAAAATGTACAACTTCAGCCCTGATAAAGCCTCTTTCAAAATCAGTGTGGATTTTGCCTGCTGCTTGTGGTGCCTTTGTTCCTTCTTTGATAGTCCATGCTCTTACTTCGGGTTTTCCTGCCGTAAGGTAAGAAATGAGTCCCAAGAGTTTGTAACTTTTTTTGATAAGACGGTCCAAACCGCTCTTCTCAAGTCCAAGGTCGGCAAGAAACATTTGCTTTTCGTCTTCTTCAAGCGTTGCTATTTGTGCTTCGATTTCTGCACATATAGGCAATGTTTCTGCACCTTCTTCCGACGCAATTTGCTCAACTTTTTTGTAATTTTCGTTGTCTTCAATTCCGTTTGCAAAATCATCTTCACTCATATTGCAGGCGTAAATAACTTTTTTGTATGTCAAAAGCGGAATATCGTTAAGTATTTCTTTTTCGTCGTCCGTCATTTCAACGCTTCTTGCAGTTTTTCCCTGTTCCATTTCTGCAATAAGCCTTTCAAGAAAATCTACTTCAAAAGCGAGTGATTTGTCGCCCTTCATAGCTTTTTTTGAACGGTCAAGTCTTCTTGCAAGCATATCAAGGTCACTGAAAATAAGTTCAAGATTTATAGTTTCAATATCTCTTGCAGGGTCTATTGTGCCGTCAACATGAGTAATATCCGTGTTTTCAAAGCAACGAACAACATGTATGATAGCATCAACTTCTCTTATGTGACTTAAAAATTTATTTCCTAAACCTTCGCCTTTTGAAGCACCCTTTACAAGTCCGGCTATGTCAACGAATTCTATCGTTGCCGGTGTAAATTTGTCAGGATTATACATTTCTCTTAATTTGTCAAGTCTTTCATCAGGTACGCAAACCATACCTACATTTGGCTCAATAGTGCAAAAAGGGTAGTTTGCAGACTGTGCGCCTGCGTTCGTAATAGCGTTAAACAGTGTACTTTTTCCTACATTCGGCAATCCGACAATTCCGAGTTTCATTAAAAAATTCCTCCGTTTCGGAATAAAATTCAATTCTACCAATAGAGTATATATTATTTTCAGTTGTTTTACAAGTGGAAAAGTAAATCATATTGAAATACATTACTTTTAATTTGTTTTTCTCATCAAAACAGCGGAATTTAATGAAAATAAATAAAAATTTTTCTTTTTAATAATTTTAATTTAAATTAGTTATTATAAACATAATAATAGTTTATAAATTTTCTTGACTTTAAATAAAAAATAATTTAAAATATATAATCAAAATTTGTAAAAAACAAAGGAGCGTGCTTTTATGAAATTAAACGGCTCACAGATAGTTCTTGAAGTTTTGAAAGAACAGGGCGTTGATACAGTCTTTGGTTATCCGGGAGGTACAATACTAAATATTTTCGATGAGCTTTATAAATACGGTGATACTTTCAAACATATCTTAACAGCGCACGAACAGGGCGCTTCGCACGCTGCCGACGGATATGCGAGAGCGACAGGCAAAACGGGCGTTTGTTTTGCTACATCAGGTCCAGGTTCAACAAATCTTGTAACAGGTATTGCTACTGCTTTTATGGACTCCGTACCGCTTGTTGCCGTTACTTGCAATGTTGCTACTTCTCTGATAGGCAGAGATTCTTTTCAGGAAATAGACATTAAAGGCATTACCATGCCTATAACAAAACATAACTTTTTTGTTGAAGATGTTACGGAACTTGCCGACGCTTTAAGAAAGGCGTTTAAAATTGCAGAAAGCGGAAGAAAAGGTCCCGTACTTGTAGATATTTGTAAAGATGTTACGGCGGCAGAGTGTGAGTACACACCTTGCGAAAAGCAAGAACCAGATGAAGTTGCATTGCCTAAAAAGAGTTGTTTAGACAGAGCAGTTGAACTTCTTTCAAACTGCAAAAAGCCACTTATATATGTCGGTGGAGGTGCAATTTCTTCAAATATCGGCGAAAAGTTGATTACATTTGCAGAAAAACTCGACGCACCTGTTGTTTCTTCACTTATGGGACTCGGCGCATTTCCGAACGGACATGAACTTCATGTAGGTTTAATCGGTATGCACGGCAGATTTGAAGCAAACAGAGCTGCTTTTAAGTGCGATGTTTTGATTACCTGCGGAGCAAGATTTTCCGACCGTGTTGCAGGTAACAGAAAGAAGTTTGCACCGAACGCTGAAATTTTGCATATAGATATCGACCCTGCTGAAATGGATAAAAATATTGTTTCCAATTATCATTTGAGAGGCAATATTTCGGAAATCATTCCTATGCTTACAGAGGCTATTGAACAGGGCGACCACAGTGATTGGAAAAAAGAAATTACAGAGTGGAAACATCCGTTTGTACAAAATCAAATCGGCGATTTTGTAAATCCTCAAAAAGTAATTGAGGCTGCCGATAAATATACAAATGACGATGCAATCGTTGTTACTGATGTAGGACAACATCAACTTTGGGCAGCACAGTTTTATAAGTTTAAACAGCCTCGCACATTGCTCACTTCGGGTGGTCTCGGAACTATGGGCTACTCAATGGGTGCTGCAATAGGTGCAAGCGTCGGAACAGGAAAACAAGTTGTAATGTTTGCAGGCGACGGCGGTTTCCATATGAATTTGACTGAACTTGCTACTATGAGAAGTTACAATGTTCCTGTTGTAATGGTTATTATGAACAATACGGTTCTCGGTATGGTTCGTCAATGGCAAAAGATTTTCTACGGCAAACGATATGCTGACACAGACCCTCATCGTCAGACAGATTTTGTAAAAGTTGCAGAGGCTTTCGGCATTAAAGGCTTTAGAATAGATAAAAACGACCAAATAGATGAAGTTATGAAAATTGCAATAGAACTTAACGAGCCTGTTTTGATTGATTGCAGAATTTCACCCGATTCAAATGTTTTACCTATGATTCCTCCCGGTGGTGCGAGTGAGGATATTATTGAAGAAATGTGAGGGAGATTTTATGGATACAAAAAGTAAAATGATTTTGTCCGTTCTTGTTGAAAATGCAAGCGGTGTTTTACAGCGTGTTGCAAGTCTTTTCACAAGAAGAGGTTTCAATATTGAGTCACTTACCGTTTCGGAAACTGAAGACCCTCATTTTTCCCGTATGACAATAGCGTGTATCACGGAAGAAGAAAACTTCAGACAGATAGAAATGCAACTTTTAAAACTTGAAGTTGTAAAAAAAGTATTGTTGTTGTCAGACTCTGAATCAATTTCTTCGGAACTTTTGCTTGTTAAAGTAGAAGCAGATACTATGGAAGATAAAAACAACATTTTGAGTATAAATCAAAAGTACGGTGCAAGAACAAGAGATATTTCCGAAAAATCCATCACTCTTGAATTTACGGGTACAAACGAAGCAGTAAACGATTTTGTTACAGATATTGAAAAGTACGGAATAATAGAAATGGCAAGAACAGGTGTAACCGCACTTAAAAGAGGATGCAGTTCAATCATAGATTCTATTGTATAAATTGGGGTGGTATTTATGGGAATGACTATGACACAAAAAATTCTTGCTTCTCACGCAGGACTTGACAGCGTAAAAGCAGGACAGTTAATTGAAGCAGATTTAGATATGGTTCTCGGAAATGATGTTACATCTCCCGTAGCCATAAATGAAATGAATAAGTTTGGTAAAAAAAGTGTTTTTGACAAGAATAAAATTTCACTTGTAATGGACCACTTTACTCCTAATAAAGATATTAAGTCAGCTCAAAACTGTAAACAGGTCAGAGAGTTTGCAATATTGCACGATATAAATCATTTTTACGATGTCGGCAATATGGGTATAGAACACGCACTTTTGCCCGAACAGGGTATTGTAACGTGTGGCGACTGCATTATCGGTGCAGACAGTCACACTTGTACATACGGTGCTTTGGGTGCATTTTCAACAGGCGTCGGCTCAACAGATATGGCGGCAGGTATGGCAACGGGTAAAGCGTGGTTTAAGGTGCCGTCTGCTATTAAAGTTGTTATAAGCGGCGAAAAACCGAAGTTTGTAAGCGGTAAAGATGTTGTTTTGCATCTCATCGGTATGATAGGCGTTGACGGTGCTTTGTATAAAAGTTTGGAGTTCTGCGGAAACGGTGTTAAAAATCTTTCTATGGACGACAGACTTTGCATTTGCAATATGGCAATTGAATGCGGTGCTAAAAACGGTATTTTCCCTGTTGATGAAGTTACTTTGGACTATGTAAACGGCAGAAGCGAAAGAGAATGCACTGTTTTTGATGCTGATGACGATGCAGAGTATGACAGTGTAATAGAAATCAATCTTTCGGATTTAAAACCGACAGTCGCTTTCCCTCATCTTCCCGAAAACACAAAAACTATTGACGAATGTGAAAAGATATATATTGACCAAGTCGTTATAGGTTCTTGCACAAACGGAAGAATTGAAGATATGCGTGCTGCCGCAGAGATTTTAAAAGGTAAAAAAGTTGCTAAAAATGTCAGAACAATTATAATTCCTGCAACACAGCATATATATTTACAGTGCATTAAAGAAGGTCTTGCCGAGATATTCATAAATGCAGGTGCAATCATTTCTACACCTACTTGCGGACCTTGTTTGGGCGGACATATGGGAATACTTGCAAAAGGCGAAAAGGCTGTTTCTACATCTAACAGAAACTTTGTCGGCAGAATGGGACATACCGAGTCGGAAATCTATCTTGCAAGTCCTTATGTTGCTGCCGCTTCGGCAGTTATGGGCTATATCGCAGACCCGTCAAAAGTTTAAGGAGGCAGAGTTATGAATGCAAATGGTTTTGTACATAAATTCGGCGACAATGTTGATACAGATGTTATAATACCTGCAAGGTATCTTAACTCTACGGACGCTAAAGAACTTGCTATGCACTGTATGGAAGATATTGACGCAGATTTTGTTAATAAAGTAAAACAGGGCGACATTATAGTTGCAAAAGCAAATTTCGGTTGTGGTTCTTCAAGAGAACATGCTCCTCTTGTTATTAAAGAGTGTGGTGTCTCTTGTGTAATCGCTTCTACTTTTGCAAGAATTTTTTACAGAAATGCAATAAATATCGGTTTGCCTATTCTCGAGTGTGAAGAGGCTGCAAATGATATTGCAGAGGGCGACAATGTCAGCGTTGACTTTGATAACGGTGTTATCACAAACAATACAACCGGCAAAAAGTATAAAGCAGAGCCGTTTCCTATGTTTATACAAAATATCATTAAAAACGGCGGTTTGATGAATTCTATTAAGTAATTAAGAACAGTATGCAGGAAGTTTGTTATTATATTATGTTTAATAAGTATTTTATATCATAAGTTATAATTATAATAATTATTTATTCTGTACGCTGTTGTTTTAAATATGTATTAAATAAGAGGCAAATTAGAATGGCTGAAGTTTTTGAGATTACAAAAGAAGCACTTAGAAAAGGTTGGAGCAACAAGTTTGAATACTGGTTCAGCCAGTCGGACTATATGCTCAGAAGCATTGATACATTAGGCGACTTTGAAAATGGAACCGATTTGAGTACTTCGACATATCTCGTTTCAAAAGGGTATATTCCTTATTTTACGATTAGTGAAGAAGAAGTAATAAAAAAGTTTATAGCACAACTCGGCAACAAAAAACTCGCAGAGATTTTTAAAAGTGTAAGTGATGAAGAATTGAGCGATACTTTTTGGAAGTATTTTAATGCGTATAAGCAAATAAGTGATACTTACGAAGAATTTGAAGACAATTATCTTCACAATAAAGCTGAAGAGTGGTGCAAAGAAAACTCAATAAATTATAGATTTGTGTAAAACAAATAAGTGTAAATGCGTTTGAAGTCTTACTTCAAACGCATTTTTTTGTTGTTGAAAAATATAATGACAGTTTTAAATACTTGATTCTATACAGGAAAAATTACGGTGAAATTATTAATTTTTTTACTAAAACATGACGGAATTGTATTTAAAATGTTTTGAAAAATATTAATAATTAAAAAATAATAGACACAGCGTTGTTATTTGTCTAATAATATTATTTAATTAACTTTTTGATTAAATAATTATGAATAAAAGTGAGAAAGTATTGACTTTTATGTTAATTTATTTTAATATTGTGTTAGTTAATTAACAAACATTGGAAAATTTTTCCAATAAAAAATGCATTTTTTTAAGAATTTTTAAAGAATTAAAAATGAAGGGGTAACTGAAAATGAAGAAACGAGTTTTATCCGTTTTCCTTAGTTTGTGTTTGCTTCTTTCCATCATTCCTATTACTGCCTTTGCGTCAGAAACCCACGATATTGCAAACAGTAGTTTGGTGCTTGATGACTCTTGTAAAGATAACTGCGAGGGACACAGAGTTACAGGAACAACAGACAGTGGATTGCTTTGGAAACAACACAACATTACTGTAAACGGCGGCAAACATACACTTATAATTGATAATTTAAATATTATCAAAGCACCTGCTGCAAAATCAGGTATTTCTATCAGCGGAAATGCTCAAGTTACACTTGTTCTTGAAGGCGACAGTGAAATTCACGGAGCATTAAATCATCCTGCAATTTGGGTAGAGCCGGGCTCTTCTCTTACTATTGAAGGCAAAGGCTCATTAAATGCCATAGCAGGCGACTATACAGGCAGTTCAGGTGCAGCCGGAATAGGCGGTGGCTGGGGAAATGCTTCAAACGGTCTTTCAAACTGCGGAGATATAGTTATTAATAGCGGTAATGTCAGAGCAGAAGGCTCAGGCGGCGGTGCAGGTATCGGTGGAGGTTATTTTACAAACAGCAATATAAACAGACCTGAAGTTACGGGTAATGTGACTATTAATGGCGGTTTTGTTCGTGCCATCGGTGGTAAACCTCGTGGTTTAGACCAACTCGGCGGTGCGGGTATCGGCAGTGGTTACAACCAAGACTATGCCGGTATCGTAACAGTTAACAACGGTGTAGTTGTTGCTGAGGGCGGAAATGATAAATGCCAAAGCATCGGCGGTACCGAAATTTTGCTTTCAGGTACAAAAACAGGAAACGGTACTTTCACAACAGGTAAAGACGGTAAAGCGGTTATTGTAGCCGTTCAAGGTATCGGAGACCAAAATTCAAAATCAGAGTGGGACGCTGTTATATTTACAAGCGGTGCTGACGAAAATTCTGTTACGCTTTCAGGCAATACTGTAACTTTAAATGACAGTGATGCAGAAATTTCAGTATTCGGACAACCTCTTATTGATTATAATTTGGAAATTTCTCCCGACACTACGCTTAAAGTAAAGCAAAATAAAATAGACAGCAGATATTATGATTCAGATTTAAGAATTGCTGAAAACGGCAAATTGATAAATAACGGAAAAATCGAACTCGGCGAAAAGACAGACGCTTCGGCAGACCATTCGCATATTACATTGCTTGCAGGTTTGTCGCAGACAGAAGGAAACGGCACATTAAAGCAGTCGAGTAAAGCATCAGTAAGACTTCCTCTTTCAAAAGACATTGCAAATATGAATGCAGAAGACGGCTTGATTTACAACGGATTAAGACAGACTGCTGATGTTGATGTTAAACTTAATTTGTGGGGATATTCTCAAGACTTTACTTTTGATAAAGAATATACTGTTAAATATTCAGACCCTGTAAATGTAGGTACTGTTGTTGTTACAGTAGCATCTACAGATAAAGGAAACCTTATCGGCACAAATTCTGTTGAATTTAGTTATTCAATTTCTCAGGCAGATTTCAATGTGAATGTGTCCAATAAAGCGGAAGTTGCAGCAGGAGAAAAAGAACTCCTTTCAAAACTTCCAAATGCAAAGATTACTGTAATTAACGCTATTCATGACGACCTTGATAAATTGAAATCGGGAAGTCTTAAATGGTATATGGACGCAGAGCATAAAAATGCTTTGACTGATACTTCTCTTGCGAATTATAAAGCAGGCGATAAAGTTACTGTTTATTGGACATATAACCATAGCGACAGTAACTTTGTCAACGGTAAACAAGGAAGTGTTGTTGTAACTGTTAAAGAGGCTGAAAGTGTTCTCCCTGTTATTCCGGGCGGAAATTCCGATAACGGAAGCAGTAATGGAGGTAACGGTTCAAACAGCGGAAATATCTCAAGCAAAATCATTGACAGTTCAGTTACTTCTCCCGATACAGGTGCAAATGAAAATGTACTTTTCTGGAGTGTGATGATGCTTGTATCTGCTTTGGCGTTGACAACAATTCTTGTTGCTTCAAAGAAAAAGAAAATTGAAAAATAAAAGCTGAATATTGTTTCTCCAAAATAAAAGACCGACTCTTTGAGTCGGTCTTTTGTAATTTTGTCATATAATTAATCTTTTAAATACGAGTGCTCAACCGTAACAACAATAAACAGATTTTCATCCTTTTCCCGAACGGCTTTTCTTAAGTTCTTAACTATTTCAGATGGCTGTTCTTTGCAGTTTTTTGGAGTTACAAGGTCAAAAATCAAATTTGTGTGCGATGGACCTTTTACCATTCTGAAGTCGTGGAAAGAAAAGTCAGATGAGTAGTTTTCGATTATTTCGGCAACCATATTCCTGTATTTTGATACTTCATCATCGTTTGTTACTATCGGGTCCATGTGGATACATATAGCGATTTTCAGTTCTTTTGAAATTCTCTTTTCTACATTGTCAATGACATCGTGGATTTCCATAATATTTTTGTCAGCAGGTACTTCTGCATGAGCGCTGACTATTGTTTTTCCCGGACCGTAATCGTGAATGATTAAATCGTGAACGCCTACAATGTATTCTTCTTCAAGCATCATATCTTCAATTTGTTTAACGAAATCTTCATCGGGTGCTTTTCCGAGTAAATTTGATATAATGTCCTTTATAATATCGTAGCCTGCAAGGAAGATGATGACTGCAACGCCTATACCTATGTATCCGTCGATATTAAATTTTGTAAAAGCCGATACCAAAAGAGAAATGATTGTTGCACCTGTTGCAAAACAGTCGTTCAAACTGTCTTGCATGGTAGCTTTCATATTTTGATTTCCCGTGATTTTGTACAATTTGTTGTTGAAATAGGACAACCAAAGTTTTACGGGTATTGCGAGCAAAAGCACAATAAGCGACGGTATTGAAAACACTACATCTTCAGGATTGAAAATCTTTACAATACTTGATTTTGCAAGTTCAAATCCCATTATAAAAATGAAAAATGAAACTATCATTGCACTAATATATTCTGCTCTGCCGTGTCCGAAAGGATGGTCTTCGTCAACAGGCTTGCTTGCAATTTTTGCTCCAGCTATCGTAACAATGCTTGACGATGCGTCTGAAAGGTTGTTTGCTGCATCGGCAGTGATAGATACCGAATTTGTCACTATACCTACTATAAATTTTGAAATCGAAAGTAAAATGTTGCATACAATTCCGGCTATTCCGCTTAATATAGAGTAACTTTCTCTGTTGTTTTTGTCTTTAATAAACTTTTTTATTAAAAAATCAGTCATATAAAAACCTCTTTGCATATTTTTGTTTCTTTTTAATTTAACACAGTCGGAAGATAATTTCAATATTTTTAAACTGTTTAATTGTTTTGTTTGTTGACTGTTTGCTTTTTTATGTTATAATTTCTGTATTGTTTATATTAAAATAAAGCAGTGGGTATTATGAAAAAAATTATGATTTTAAATGCAAGCCCTCGAGCAGACGGTGCTTGCTCCGAAGCAGTTTATATATTTGAAGATTGTTTAAACGATAAAGATTTTGAACTTGTAAAATATGATTTGTACGATTTAAATCCTGCACCTTGTAAAGATTGCGGGTATTGCAGAGTTAAAAATGGCTGTTCCGTTAAAGACCTCGACCTCTTTTTTGCTGATTTTGAACTTGCAGAGTATATTGTCGTTTTTTCTCCTATATACAACAACTTTTTTACGGGACCTATGAAAAATCTTATAGACAGGTTTCAGCGTTATTATTCTGCAAGATTTTTCAGAAATATAAAACCTCCGATTGAGATACCGAAAAGAGTAGGAGTTTTTATTTGTTCGGGTACAGATGATAAAAATTCTTTTAACTATATGTGTGAAACTTTAAGACAATCTTTTACCGTGCTTAACGGAAAAATTGTTTCAAAGTTTTATCTTCCGTCAACAGATACAAATAAAAGTGAAATTTCAAAAAATGATATTGAAATTTTTATGGATAATTTGATTTAAGCACCTTTGATAAGGTGCTTTTTTGTTAATTTAATATAATATATTTTAATAATATTGCAAACATTACGGTGTTGTGATATAATATTTTGAATTTATTATGGAGAAGTGTAACTATGGTTATATTGGGAATTGACCCGGGATATGCAATTATCGGCTGGGGTGTTCTTGAATATCAGGGAAACAAGTTTAAAGTTATAGACTACGGAGCAATAACGACACAGGCGAAAACTCCGTTTCCACTCAGATTGCAAAAGATTTATAACGAAATGTGTATTTTGCACAAGACATATAAACCCGATGCTATGAGTATGGAAAAACTTTTCTATAATAATAATGCTAAAACGGTAATAGATGTTGCTCAGGCAAGAGGCGTCATAACTCTTTCGGCACAAAACTACGGCGTTCCGATTTTTGAATATACGCCTTTACAAGTAAAACAGTCTGTTGTCGGTTACGGCAGAGCCGAAAAAAAGCAAGTTCAGGAAATGACTCGTTTGATTTTAAACTTGCCGTCAATTCCGAAACCCGACGATACGGCAGACGCACTTGCTATGGCGATATGTCACGGACATTCAAGCGGCTCGCTTATGGGAAATATCAGCAGATATATATAAAATATGGATTTTGGTTTTTGTTTGAATAGTTTTGAACAGTAAAATTTATAAATTTTAATTAAGAACAGTTGGGTGAAAAATGTTTTACAGTATTAAAGGCAATTTGATTTATTCCGATACATCGTTTGCAGTTGTTGAGTGCGGCGGAGTAGGGTTTAAGTGTTATACAAGTTTAAATACGATAAAATCATTACCTCAGGTAAATAAAGAAGTTTTGCTTTACACACATTTGAGCGTTAAAGACGATGCTCTTGATTTGTACGGTTTCAAAACACAAGACGAACTTGAGTGTTTTAAACTTTTGATAGGTGTTTCGGGAATAGGACCGAAAGCGGCAGTTTCGATTTTGTCCGAATTGACTCCCGAAAGACTTGCACTTTGTATTGCTTCAGGCGACTATAAATCACTTACAAAAGCACAGGGTATAGGCAAAAAAACTGCCGAAAGAGCGATACTTGAACTTAAAAGCAAAATGGCAAGCGTTAGTTTTGCAGATGACGATGTTCAATCGGTTGCAGTCTCCTCTAAAGACGGTTCGGATTCGGCAGAGGCAGTAGAGGCACTTGTCGCTTTGGGGTACAATAAGGCAGACGCTGCTTTGGCAGTAAGTTCGATGGATAAGTCGTTGTCAGTTGACGAAATGATTAGACAGGGCTTAAAATTGCTTGCTTCTTCACTGTAATTTAGGAGGTTTTTGTTTTGGCAGAGATGGATTTTGAAAACAGAATAGTGACTTCTGATTTTATTGAAGATGACAAAGATATTGAAAGTTCACTCAGACCGAAGTTTTTGGTTGACTATGAAGGACAGGACAAGGCAAAAGAAAATTTAGCAGTTTATATTGAGGCTGCCCGTACGAGAGGCGAAGCACTCGACCATGTTCTTCTTTACGGACCTCCCGGTTTGGGGAAAACAACTCTTGCAGGAATTATTGCAAACGAATTAGGCGTAAATATCAGAATTACAAGCGGTCCTGCAATAGAAAAGCAAGGAGACCTTGCGGCCTTGCTGACAAATCTTCAAGAGGGCGATGTCCTTTTTATAGATGAAATTCACAGACTTAACAGAAGCGTTGAGGAAGTTCTTTATCCTGCAATGGAGGATAGGGCACTTGATATTATCATCGGCAAAGGTCCGTCGGCAAGGTCTATTCGACTTGATTTGCCGAATTTCACTCTTGTCGGTGCAACTACAAGAGCAGGTCAGCTTTCTGCACCTTTGCGTGACAGATTTGGCGTTATTTTACGACTTGAACTCTATACAGATGAGCAACTTTTCAAAATTGTAAAAAGAAGTGCGTCAATATTGGGCATTGAGGCAGACGATGAAGGGGCTATGCAAATTGCAAAGCGTTCAAGGGGTACACCGAGAATTGCAAACCGTTTGCTTAAAAGAAGCCGAGATTTTGCACAGGTAAGACACAGCGGTGTTATAGATAAAGAGGCAGCCGAAGATGCATTGTCAAATATGGAAATAGACGAACTCGGTCTTGACCTGATAGACAGAAGACTTCTCACAACTATGATAAAGAATTATAACGGCGGGCCTGTCGGCTTGGAAACGATTGCCGCAGCAGTCGGTGAAGAAGCCGTTACCATTGAAGATGTTTACGAGCCGTATTTAATGCAACTCGGTTTTTTAAGCAGAACGCCGAGAGGCAGATGCGTTACTTCGGCAGGATATGCGCATTTGGGCTATGAAAAAGACGCTCAACAGCAATTATTATAAATTATGAGGTTAGTATGAGATATACTCAAAATTGGAAAGATTACAGACTAATAGATTGTTCAAACGGCGAAAAACTTGAAATTTGGGGCGATAAAACTTTAATTCGTCCCGACCCGCAGGTTATTTGGAAAAGCGAAAGAAACAATCAAATTTGGAAAAATGCAGACGCAAGATATATCCGTTCAAATAAAGGCGGCGGAAATTGGCAGGTGTTTAAAAATCTGCCTGAGTCTTGGAAAATTTCATACGGTGATTTGACTTTTAATATTAAAACTATGGGATTTAAGCATACGGGCTTGTTTCCCGAGCAGGCAGTAAATTGGGACTTTGTCAGAAAGACGATACGAAAAAGTAACAGAAAAGATGTCAAGGTGCTGAACTTGTTTGCATATACGGGCGGCGCTACTGTTGCCTGTCTTAAAGAAGGCGCTTCTGTCGTTCATGTAGATGCGTCTAAAGGTATGGTGCAGTGGGCAAAGGAAAATGCAAAGTCTTCAGGTGTTGAAAAAGAAAGTGTGCGATGGATAGTTGACGATTGTATAAAATTTGTCGAAAGAGAAATCAGACGGGGAAATAAATACGATATAATTATTCTTGACCCGCCGAGTTACGGCAGAGGGCCTAAAGGCGAAGTTTGGAGACTTGAGGACTCGATTTATGATTTTGTGAAATTGTGCAGTAAAGTTCTTTCGGATAATGCTTTGATGATGCTTTTAAATTCCTATACTACGGGGCTTTCGGCTTCCGTAATGAAATATATACTTGCAGATGTTATAAAATCTCAAAAGGGCGGAACTGTTACGGCAGATGAAATCGGTTTGCCGGTAGAAGAAAGTAAAGAAATTTTGCCTTGCGGTGCAACGGCTGTTTGGATGAATGATACAGATGGAACAGATTAAATATGAAAATGTGTCTTTTTCTTATTTTGTTGAAGATGAAGACGGTAAAAAAACAGAATTTAAGATATTTGAAAATTTCAATTTAAGTATTGAAAAGGGTTCTTTTGTAGCAGTTTTGGGACATAATGGTTCAGGTAAATCTACTATTGCAAAACTTGCGAACGGCATCATTGTTCCGCAAAAGGGCAGAGTCGTCGTTGACGGTATGGAAACGGCAAATGATGACGATTTGTTCAATATTCGTCAAAAAGTAGGTATGGTTTTTCAAAACCCCGACAACCAAATTGTGTCTTCCATTGTTGAAGAAGATGTCGCTTTCGGTGTAGAAAATCTCGGGCTTAGTTCTGAAGAATGCCGAAAAAGAGTTGATGAGTCGCTCAAAAGAGTCGGTATGTACGAAAATAGATTAAAAGCACCAAATAAATTGTCGGGCGGTCAAAAACAAAGAGTTGCCATTGCAGGTATAATGGCAATGAAACCGGAGTGTATAGTGTTTGATGAGCCGACGGCAATGCTTGACCCGAGCGGCAGAAAAGAAGTAATGGACAGTGCAAAACAGTTGAACAGGGAAGACGGAATAACAATTGTTTTTATTACTCACTATATGGACGAGGCGGTGCAGGCGGACCGTGTTATTGTAGTAGATGACGGAAAAATAAAAAAAGACGGAACACCGCAGGAAGTTTTTTCAGATGTTGACGGATTAAAAGAACTCGGACTTGATGTTCCACAATCAACAGAGTTGCTTCATAAACTGAATTTTGACAATAAAACAGAAAAAACAATTTTAAATTCAGACGAGTGTGCAGATTTTCTGGCAAGTATTTTGGAGTGAATTTTTAATGGAAATAATTAAATGTGAAAATTTAAAATATCTTTACGGTGCAGGCACTCCTTTTGCTACAAATGCACTTTGCGATGTCAGTTTCAGTATTGAAAAAGGCGAGATAGTCGGCATTATAGGTCACACGGGTTCAGGTAAATCTACTTTGATAGAGCATTTGAACGGCCTTTTAAAAGCAGATTCGGGCACTGTTTATTTGGAAGGAAAAGATATTTGGGAAGATAAAAGCAATATTAAAAATGTCAGGTTTTCGGTAGGATTGTGTTTTCAGTATCCCGAATATCAGATTTTTGAAGAAGATGTATTCAGAGAGATTGCTTTCGGACCTAAAAAAATGGGCTTTGATGACGAAGAAATTAAAAAGAGAGTTTTGTCGTCAGCAAAGTTTTTGGGAATTGATAAAGATATTTTGGATAAATCGCCGTTTGATTTAAGCGGCGGACAAAAAAGGCGAGTTGCAATAGCGTCAATTATTGCCATGCAGCCTAAAGTTCTTGTTTTGGATGAGCCGACGGCAGGACTTGACCCTAAGGGCAGAGATACGGTTTTGTCGCTTATTAAAAATTATCAGCAAAAAACGGGCAGTACCGTTATAATAGTTTCTCATTCTATGGAAGATGTTGCAAAACTCGCTGATAAAGTTCTTGTGATGAATAACGGGAAAGTTCAAATGTTCGGAACTGTTGCAGAGGTATATTCAAATGTTGACGAATTGAAAGAAATAGGACTCAGCGTACCTGAAATTACAACAGTTTTTTCAAAGTTGAAGAAAAAAGGAATAGATTGCAGAACAGATATTTATACTGTAAAAGACGGTGTAGAAGAAATAAAAAGACTTATGAACAGGGGGAAATTAAATGATTAGCGATATTACAATCGGTCAGTATTTCCCGGGCAATTCCGTTGTTCATAAAATGGATGCAAGAGTAAAGTGTGTTTTGCTTTTGTTTTTGCTCATTTCGGTTTTTCTTTGCAAAAACTTTTTTTCACTCGGTTTAATTGTGATTTTTTCAATTGTTATTGTCGCAGTTTCAAAGATTTCGGCAAAAACAATTTTAAAAAGTATGAAACCGCTCATATTTATAATGATTTTTACTATGGTGCTAAACTTGTTTTACGGAACGGGCGAACCTCTTGTAAAAATCGGATTTTTAAAAATTACGGAACAGGGAATAGTGTCTGCGGTGTTTTTGGCTGTCAGGATAATAGTTCTTGTTTTGGTAAGCAGTCTTTTGACATATACGACATCTCCTACTATGCTTACGGGTGCTATTGAAAGTTTGCTTGCTCCGATAAAAATTTTTAAACCGGAAGCACCACATACCGTCGCTATGACAATGACGATTGCACTTAGATTTATTCCTACTTTAATGGAAGAAATGGAAAAAATTACAAATGCTCAAAAATCAAGAGGTGCAGATTTAGACAGTGGTAATCTAATTCAGAGAATAAAGGCTTTGGTACCTGTTTTAATTCCTCTTTTTGTTTCAAGTTTCAGGCGTGCAAGAGAACTTGCATACGCTATGGAGTGCAGATGTTACAGAGGAGGCATAGGCAGAACAAAAATGAATGTTCCCAAAATGCATTCAAGAGATTTTGTTGCAATAGGTGTTGTTGTGCTCATTTATGCAGCGATTTTTCTTTTGAATTTCCGATTTGGTAAAATAATATGAGAAATATTTTGTTAAAACTCAGATATGACGGAAGTCAGTTTCACGGCTGGCAGGTTCAAAAAAATGCCTATACCGTTCAAGAAGCGCTTCAGGATGCTTTGGAAAAAGTTTTTTCTGAAAGACCTGATGTTAAGGGTTGTTCACGAACTGACAGCGGTGTGCATGCAAATGTATATTTTGTTGCATTTAAAACTGAAAAAAACATTCCGTGCGAAAAAATTTTGAATGCACTTAACACATATTTGCCGAAATCGGTCTGTGTTTTTGAGTGTGAGGATACGACAGATGATTTTCATCCGAGATATTCCTGTAAAGCAAAAGAATATGTATATAAGATTTACAATGCAAAAATAAGAAATCCGTTTTATGAAAACAGAGCTATGTTTTATCCCTATAAATTGGATGAAAAGTATCTTGACGAACAGGCACAGGCGTTTGTCGGGAAACACGATTTTAAAGGCTTTTGCTCTAAAAGAACAGATGTTGAAGATACTGTCAGGACAGTTTACTATGCAAATGTAAAAAGAGAAGGCGATTTTGTTATTTTTACAGTTTGTGCAGACGGATTTTTATATAATATGGTAAGAATTATGGTAGGCACGCTTCTTTTTATTGCACAGGGAAAAATAGAAAAAGACGAATTGCCGAAAATCATTGAAAAAAAAGACAGAACTTTGGCAGGAAAAACTGCTTCGCCGTATGGCTTGTATTTGAATAAAGTTGAGTATTAAGGAGTGAGATTTGTGAACGATGCAGAAAAACGAGAACTGCATAAACAAAGGGAAGAGCATCGAAAAGAAGTTAAGCGTCAAAAAGAAGCGAAAAAAAAGAAAATCGCTTGGATAGTAATTGCAGTCGCAGTTGTTGTCTTGATTGCACTTCGTATTTCGGAGATAGATTTTTCATCATTCAATAAATCTCATACTGACTCGAACGGTAAGTTTTCGCTCAGTTCAGGTTATGACTCAAGTATTTATCCAATATCGCTTGACTCGTCCGAAAACGCTGTTTGCAGTGCCGTGTCGGGCGATGTGGCAGTTTTAACATCAGGTTCTTTTCGTGTTTTAAATCCTTCGGACGCTGAAGTTAAAAATGAAGTTACGCATAAGTACAGTAATCCCGTTCTTGAAACAAACGGTGCCTATGCTCTTGTATATGACCAGGGCGGTAAAAAATTCAGATTGGAAACAAACGGTAAAAATATATATGAAGCAACTTCTGAAAATAATATTATTTGTGCTACCGTAAGCAACGGAGGCATAGTGGCAGTTGCAACTTTGTCAGATTCTTCAAAATGTTCAATAATTGTTTACTCAAAATCACTTGAAAAAACAATATCGTATGATGTATCATTAGGCTATGTCGCAGAGATGTCTGTCGATTCTTCGGGTAATTATGTTGCATTTTCGTGTTTTAATTCGGAAAATGCGCAACTTGTTACAAAAGTTTGCATATTAAAAGTTAAAGACGGTACTGTTTCAAAAGAGTTTGATTTGATTTATCCTACTTTGTACGATTTGAGATTTTCAGGAACAGATTTATATTGTGTCAGTCAGGAAGGCGTTTGTGTCATATCAGATAGAAAAAAACTTGTAGATGTTTTTGAAAATTCAAAAGGCATTATAAATTCGTATTGTTACAACGATTCGGGGTATCTTACAGTTTGCAGAACGGATTATGAAAATTCAGACAGTATTTCAGTTTGTGTTGTAAAACCGAGTGGAAAAACATCGTGTTCCTTTACAGTTTCACAGGTGCCGAAACAGATGAAAGCAGCAAACGGCAATTTCTATTTGTATATAGGAAATGAGATATTGTGTTTCAATAAAAAAGGCGAAGTTTTGCAAAAAATAGACTGTGGCGTCATATCGTCGTTTACAGTCATTTCAAAGAGAATTTTCTATATTAAGCAATCAATACTTGAATGTCATAGTTTGTAATTAAACAGGTGATTTAATGAATTATGTTGACTTTATAATCATTGCCTTTGTTATTTTAATAATGGTTTTAAACTATTTTAAAGGCTTTATTTACTCGGCAGTAAGTCTTTGCCGTGTAGTTGTCACAATACCTCTCGGTATTGCGGCGAGTTCATCGCTCTTGCCTGTTGTGATGGGTGAAATCAGTCCTCTTGCCATTGAGTCGATAAACCAACAGTTAAAGGCTTCAAGCAATTTAGACGAGTTTTTCAACAATGTGAATTCTGCTTTGGAGTCTTTGCCACAGTCAATTTTCGGCTTTTTGCAAGATAAGTTTGAGTCTGTCTCAAGAATGACTGATACAGAGCGTATGGCGGAGGAAATTTACAATTCGGCAATTCAGCCTGTTGTTTCCACAGTGTTCAGAGTTGCACTTTTTGTTGTTGTGTCGGCACTTATTTCGTGTTTGATTTGGGCAGTCGCAAGACTTTTAACTCCTAAAAAGGACTCTCTTTTAGGAAAGACGGACAGATTTTTCGGTGCTGTTTTGGGCTTGGTAAAATCAGTAGTTGTAGTTTTTGTTTTTTGTGCTGTTGTAAATGCTTTTGCAGAAATCACGCCTAAAGTTGAGGGCGATACTTTTGTAAATGCACTTAACGACAGTTTGATTATACAAAAAATTAATGAAGTAAATCCCATTAACAAATTTATATGAATTGAGAGGTATATGTAATGGATTTAAAAACTAATATGAAATCACTTTTTGAGGGATGCTGGACAATTCCGAATTTGCTTTCACTTATAAGAATTTTACTCATCCCCGTTTTTGCCGTTTTGTTTGTAAAAGGCTATGTTCTTGAGGCTTGTATCGTAATTACGGTTGCAGCTTTAACAGACCTTTTTGACGGTAAAATTGCAAGAAAGTACAATCAAATTTCCGCTCTCGGAAAAATTTTAGACCCAATCGCAGATAAACTTTCACAAATGGCAATTGTAATAGTGCTTATAATTACATATAAGGATGACAGCATTAAGTATCTTTTTGCATTTTTCATTGCAAAAGAAGTTGTAATGCTCATAGGCGGTGCAATTCTTCTTGCTAAAGGACTGCGTCCTACTGCCGCAGAAATGTGGGGAAAAGTTGCAACAACTGTATTTTATGTTGTTATGATTGTCATCATCTGCTTCGGTCAAAACGGAGCGCTTGTAGAGTTTACCGGTATTCAGCTCGGCACAACTGTTACTTGGGTGCTTGTAGGCATTTCTGCCGTTGCAACCCTTTGTTCTTTGCTTGGCTACATTCCGGGCTTTGTAAAACAAATTAAAGAGGGTAAAGAGCAAAAAGACAACGCTTAACCCATAAGGAGTATTTTATTTAATGAAAAAACAAATGTGTTCACGATGCGGTAAAAGACCCGCTGTCATTTTTATTCAGCGTACTGATAATTCAAGTGATGAGCCTCAGGGACTTTGTATTCAGTGTGCAAAAGAATTGAATATCGGACCTGTAAAAAATATGATAGATAAATTGGGACTTACGGACGAAGATTTGGAAATGGCGTCTGAACAAATGAGTCAGTTTATGGACAATATGGAAGATTTTGATTTCGGAGATTTGGGTGCTTTGTTTAATCCTGATAATATGGACGGCGCTCAAACTCTGCCTTTTGGAAATATGTTCGGAGACGGAGCAGTTGATGCAGATTTTGATGACGATGACGACGCTTCAAAAACAAAAAAGCGTACAAAACGCCCGAAAAAGAATTCTTCAGATGAGTCAAGAAAATTCTTGAACGGTTATTGTAACAATCTTACAAAACGTGCTAAAGAAGGCAAGATTGATAATATTATAGGCAGAGAACAGGAAATAGCAAGAGCAGTTCAGATTTTGTGCAGAAGAACAAAGAACAACCCTTGTCTTATCGGCGAACCTGGTGTAGGTAAAACTGCCATCGCTGAAGGATTGGCACTTAAAATTGCAAAAGGAGAAGTTCCTGCAAGACTTGCGGATAAGGAGATATATTTGCTTGACTTGACGGCACTTGTTGCGGGTACGCAGTTCAGAGGCCAGTTTGAAGGAAGAATTAAAGGCCTTGTTGACGAAGTTAAGCACGAGGGCAATATAATTCTCTTTATAGACGAAGTTCACAACCTTGTAGGTACAGGCGACAGCGAAGGTACTATGAACGCTGCCAATATCCTTAAACCTGCTTTGTCAAGGGGAGAAATTCAGGTAATAGGTGCAACCACATTTACAGAGTATAGAAAGTATATTGAAAAAGACGCTGCTCTTGAAAGAAGATTTCAGCCTGTTAAAATTGAAGAACCGTCTGTTGATGACGCATACAATATGTTGCTCGGTATAAAGGAATATTATGAGCAATATCACGGAGTAAGAATTTCTGACACACTTGTATATAAAGCTGTTATTTTGTCAGAAAGATATATTACAGACAGATATTTGCCGGATAAGGCAATAGACCTTCTTGACGAAAGTTGTACTTGTGCTAATTTAAGAAATCCCGCTATCAGTAAATCACAACTTTTGGAAAAAGAAAAAAGCAATTTGCTTGAAAATATAGATAAACTTTCGGTAACCGAAAACGATACTGTTCCCGATTATGAAACTATCACAAAACTTAAATCAAAAGTTATGGCGATAGATAACGAGTTGCCTGCACTTATTGAAAAGGCACAGGATAACTATGTTTTGGAAGAAGATTTGGCAAAGGTTATCAGTCTTTGGACGGGTATCCCTGCTTCAAAAGTTGAACAGGGCGATATTAAAAAACTTGCAAATCTTGAAGTTGACCTCAAGAAAAAAATTATCGGTCAGGACGAAGCGATAGAAAAAGTTGCAAATGCCGTAAGACGAGGAAGAGTACAGATTTCTCCGAAAAAAAGACCGCAGTCATTTATTTTTGTTGGTCCGACAGGTGTAGGTAAAACTGAACTTGTAAAGCAGCTTGCATCAAATCTTTTTGATTCTCCCGATACGCTTATTCGTCTTGATATGAGCGAATATATGGAAAAATTCAGCGTTTCAAGAATTATCGGTTCTCCTCCCGGATATGTCGGCTATGATGATGCCGGACAGTTGACTGAAAAGGTAAGAAGAAAGCCGTACAGTGTCATTTTGTTTGATGAAATTGAAAAAGCACATAAAGATGTTTTAAACATTTTGCTTCAAATTCTTGACGAGGGCAGAATTACAGATTCACAGGGAAGAACAGTGAATTTTGAAAATACTGTTATCATAATGACTTCAAACGCAGGCTCGACCGACTCCAATACGCTTGGTTTTGGTATGTCAGAGAATGATATTACAAAAGATGTAACTATGAAAGCACTTGAAAGATTTTTACGCCCCGAATTTTTAGGCAGGGTAGATGAAGTCGTAATTTTCAATAATCTTACTTTCGATGATTTTGAAAAAATCGCTGTTATTATGCTTGATGAACTTGTGCCGTCGCTTAAAGATAAAGGTATTGAACTTGTTTATGATAAAACAGTTCCTGTTGCACTTGCAAAGAAAGCCTATGGCGGCAAAAAAGGTGCAAGAGGCTTGAGAGACGCAGTCAGACGGGAAGTAGAAGAAAAACTTGCCAATGCCATTGTGTTCAATCAAGATATTAAACTTGAGAAATTTACTGTTTCGGCAGATGAAAATGGTGAATTTTCAGTTAAAATTAACTGATTTTAAAGATTGATAAAAAATAAAGCCGTGTAGAAATATGCGGCTTTGTTTTTTTGTTGTGCTCAATTTATTTTTAGAATAATGTAATAAAAAATGTTTTTTATTATAATGACAATATTTATTGTATAATTCTAAATCTTTTTGCCAAAATTTTAAATATATGCTTGACAGTGGATTAAGTATATGGTATCATTCCTAATTGTTAACGGTGATGTGCATAATTTGTAAGAATTAGGAATTGCACTTTTCTTTTTTGTTTGATATTTTTTTGGAAATTTTTAAAATTTTTTCAAAAAAGGTATTGACAAATGTGAGCTTCTCGGCTATAATAATGACCGTCGCTTGCGGGTGTAGTTCAATGGTAGAATCCCAGCCTTCCAAGCTGGTTGTGTGGGTTCGATTCCCATCACCCGCTCCAATGCGCTTGTAGCTCAGGTGGATAGAGCAACTGCCTTCTAAGCAGTGGGTCAGGGGTTCGAGTCCCTTCAAGCGCGCCACTTTTTCTGCCACTCAATAAAAGGCTGAATTTTTATGGTGGGATTAGTTCAGTTGGTTAGAGCGCCAGTTTGTGGCACTGGAAATCATGGGTTCGAATCCCATATCCCACCCCACTTTTTTAATTAAATATTTACCCAAACATATTGGGGTGTCGCCAAGCGGTAAGGCAAGGGACTTTGACTCCCTCACGCGTAGGTTCGAATCCTGCCTCCCCAGCCAGCGCCCCAAGCAAAATGGGGCGAAACGACTCATTAGCTCAGTTGGCAGAGCACTTGACTTTTAATCAAGGTGTCCGGAGTTCGAATCTCCGATGGGTCACCATATAAACCTTAAAATCGGTAACGGTTTTAAGGTTTATTTTTTTGCTTTTTTATCTTGCAATGTAATTGTTGTGTAACTATTTTAAAATATCTATTTATTTTATTATAAAAATATGTTATTATAATTAAAATAAAGTTACATTTGGGGGCGAGAAATCTGAAGTTGGTAAAGTTTATTAAACTTGTTGTTCCGATATTGTTAATATCCTTTTTGTTTTCCGGCTGTTCGTTTCATATTTCGTCTTCGCTTGACGAACTCATTACTCCCATATCTCCTTTTGGAGAAGATGCGAAAATTTCAGAAGCACTTGACGACTATGCAAAAAAATATACTCTTAAAACTTGTATAAACGGTAACTATACATCTTCTTTTGTAAAAAAAGATTTAAACGGCGACGGAAAGTCGGAGGCAATAGTATTTTATGAGCCGTCTGACGCACTCGGCACTGTAAATATGGCTTTGCTTGCCGTTCGTGACGGAAAGTGGCAGGTTACATCATCAATAGTCGGAAAGGGAAGCGATGTCAGCGAGATTTCTTTTTGCGATTTAACGGGTAACGGTCAGGAAAATATTTTGGTAAGCTGGGAAGTTATCAGTAATAATTCTAATTATATTTTGTCTATTTATTCATACAGTTCTGCCGAAGACGGTTTTGAATTGAGTGTATTGAATGAGGATTTATCATTTTCAAAATACACTACGGCAGATTTGAATAACGATAATTTAAACGAAGTTTTGATTTTTAATACTCCGAGTTCCGATTCGGGAAGTTCGTCGGCTGTTTTGTATTCTTTCAAGAATAATGCAAAAAAGAAACTCGGCTCGACAAAACTTGATTCCAATATTACTTCCTATTCAAATATAACTGTTGACAAAAGTGATGATAACGGTGCTGTTGTTTATGCCGATGCTGTTAAAGGTCAAAATTCCATGATAACGGAAATAGTTTATTGGTCGGATAAACACGATACAATCATTTCTCCTTTTTACGACTATAAAACAGGCGTTACAAAAGAAACATACCGTTCAAATACAATTACTTGCAGAGATATAGACGGAGATAAGTCGATAGAAATTCCTATGGACTGCGATGACGCTTCAGTTCCGTCGCAGTTGAAATTGATAAATTGGAAAACCTACGGCAACTATGTTCTTTTTCACAAACAGTACAGTGTTCTGAATGATAAGGACGGTTACTTTTTGAGCGTTGACGATAAAGTCTTTAAAAATACTTATCCTATGTACGACGAAAAAAACAGAGAACTGACTGTTAAAGATAAGGAAAACGACAAAATACTCTTTTCTTTAAAAACAGTTTTTAAAGCAGAGTATTCAGAAGACGCTTTTGGGGGCTATCAGATGCTTTATGAAAAAGCACCGTTTTGCTATCTCGTAAGTGTACAGGAAAATGAGTATGATATTTCCTATGAATATATAAAACAAAATTTCACCGAATACTAAGGAGGAAAACAAATGAAAAAAGTTCTTGTTGCAGAAGATGAAGAATCAATCCGTGAGTTTATTGTTATCAACCTCCGCAGAAGCGGGTATGAAGTTGAGCAGGCAGACAACGGAAGAACTGCACTTGAGTTGTTCGACCGTGCAAACGGTGATTTTGATGTGGCAATTTTAGATATTATGATGCCTGAAATGGACGGACTTACTCTTTGTAAAGAGTTGAGAAAACGCTCTGCAGATTTCGGAATTATAATGCTCAGTGCAAAAACACAGGAAATGGATAAAGTAACGGGCTTGCTTTTCGGTGCAGACGATTATGTTACAAAACCGTTTTCTCCGAGTGAACTTATGGCTCGTGTTGATGCAGTTTACAGACGCGTTGAAATGGCAAAAGGTTTTCGCAAAAACGATGTTATCGGCGATATAATCAAACTTGACAATTTTGAATTGAATTTAAGAAACAGAACACTTTCAAAAAATGATAAACTTATCGAATTGACGCAAGTTGAATTTCAAATTATTGAGTTCTTTTTCAAAAATCCAAACGCAGCACTTTCAAGAAACGATATTTTGAAACATGTTTGGGGAGCAAATTATTACGGAGATGAAAAAATTGTCGATGTAAATATAAGAAGACTCAGAATGAAGGTAGAAGACAATCCGTCAAGCCCTACAAGGTTAGTTACCATTTGGGGACTCGGATATAAATGGATAACCGAAAGAAAATGATTTTAATTTTGCCGTAAACAGAAAATTAAATGGATTAAAAATCAAAACTATCACGGAGCATTGATTTTAATGGAAATTGAGTATATCACAAATTCAAACCACGATATGTTTGAAAAAGCAATGAATCTTTACAAAAACAGTTTTCCGGAATTTGAGCAGCGAGAATTGTTTTCTCAAAAAAAGATTTTGTCAGACAAAGAATATCACTTTGGTTTGATTTATGATGAAAATGTTTTTTCAGGACTTGTTTTGTATTGGGAAACGAACAAATTTATTTACATTGAGCATCTTTGTATTGTGCCTGAATTAAGAGGAAAAAACTATGGCACAAACGCCTTGTCACTTGTTTGTAAAATGAATAAAACAGTAATTCTTGAAATTGACCCTCCTGTTGATACGGTTTCTGAAAAAAGACTTCATTTTTATAAAAAATGCGGTTTTGTCAAAAACGATTTTAAGCATATTCATCCTCCGTACCACAGAGGAAATTACGGACACAGTCTTGTGATTATGACATATCCAAAGCAGATAACTCAAAATGAGTATGATTATTTTAATAAATACCTTGAAGAAAAAATCATGAAAAATGCTTTTAGCAGTTAATTTTAATGACGATATAACGAATGTATGAAAAGCATAAAATCGAGTGGGAGTAGAAATGCAAAAACTTAAACTTAAACTGAAAAAATTGAAAATAGAAGGAATAACACTGAAATGGCTTGTAAATGTTGTCGGTGTTATTGCACTTATATTTATTGCAGTTTTTGTTGCCGCTTGTTTTTCTTTGCGTTCGTATTATTACAGTTCGGTTGAAAATGTTATAAGTGCAGGCGTGTCAAATGTTGCCAATAATTATTTTTCTATTTATGAGCAGTCGGGCTCACCGTTTGCCGCTACTGCAATTAATTTTATTGAAGATTACTCTTATAAAGACAAAACTACCGTTTGGGTTATTGACTCGGACGGCGTTGTCATTTCATCATCATCGGGTTTTAATATAAAAAAACAATCTATGCCCGATTATGATGAGGCACTCAATTCTAAAAATTCAACTGCAAAGTGGACAGGTAAACTTGAGTCCGGCGAAAAAGCGATGGCTGTTACAAGAATTTTGTACGACGAGGACTCAAACCAAATCGGTGCAATAAGAGTAATTGCTTCACTTGAAAAGGTAGATAAACAGATTTCTGCGATTTATTTAATATTGGGAATAATTTTAATAGCGTTTTTTATGATTTTGATAATTTCAAATCTGTATTTCATCAGGTCGATTATTATTCCCGTTCAAAAAATTTCCGAAACAACAAAACTTATTGCAAAAGGAAATTTAAACGCACGAATTGAAAATAAAAGTGAAGACGAAATCGGCGAATTGTGCGACAATATCAACAGTATGGCAGAGGAAATAGCGGCAAGCGATAAAATGAAAAATGACTTTATTTCAACTATTTCTCACGAACTTCGTACCCCGCTTACATCAATAAAAGGATGGGCAGAAACTCTTAAACTTGAAAATGCCGAAACCGAAGATGAACTTACAAAACGAGGTTTGCAGGTAATAGTAAATGAAAGTGCAAGACTTGAGGGATTTGTTGAAGAGTTGCTTGACTTCAGCCGTTTACAAAGCGGAAGAATGAGTTTGCGTCTTCAAAAGTGCGATATAATTGCAGAACTTGACGAAACAATATTTACTTTCATAGAAAGAGCGCACAGAGAAGGAATAGATGTTAAGTACAGTGTTCCCGAAGTGTGTGCACCGGCGAGTGCAGACCCCAACAGATTAAAACAGGTATTTATGAATATTTTGGATAATGCTCTTAAGTATTCACGGGCAGGAAGTCGTATTTTTGTTAAAGGCATAATAACTGACGAAGAAAAAGACATTGCTCCTCAGTGCTTTAAAATTTTATTTGTTGACGAGGGCTGTGGAATTTCAAAAGAAGATTTGCCCCATGTTAAAGAGAAGTTTTATAAAGCCAATCTTTCTGTGAGGGGTTCGGGTATAGGTCTTGCAGTTACAAGCGAACTTGTACAGTTGCACGGAGGAAAGATAGATATAGACAGTGTAGAGGGCAGAGGAACAATGGTTACGGTAGTGTTGCCGTTGCTTTCTGAAAATCAGTAAAATAAAAAAAATGAACGGAGATTTTTATGGAAAATAAAAAGGCAAGAAAAACATCGGTGGGCGGTCAGGCACTTATAGAGGGAATAATGATGCAGGGACCTAAAGGTATAGCTACTGCCGTAAGAAAGCCCGATAACGATATTCAAGTTGACTATCACACTTTTAAAAGTTTGAGAAATAAAAATAAGTTTTTTTCATTGCCGATAATTCGAGGCCTGTTTGCGTTTATAGATTCTATGGTTGTAGGATATAAGTGTTTGATGCACAGTGCTGAAGTTTCGGGTATGGAAGACATTGAAGCTGAGGAAATGAGTAAGTTTGAAAAATGGCTTATGGATAAATTCGGCGATAAACTTATGAATTTTATAATGATACTCGGAACGGTGCTTGGTTTTATACTTGCGTTTGCAATTTTCTTTTATCTTCCTGTTCTTGTTTTTAATTTGATAAATAACGCTTGCGGCGGTGCGATAACCGTATGGCAGGGAACAATCGAAAGCGTTATGAAAATAGTCATTTTCGTAGCGTATATTGCGGCAGTTTCACAGATGAAAGATATTAAAAGAACTTTTATGTATCACGGAGCAGAACATAAAACAATCGCTTGCTATGAAGCAGGACTTGAACTTACTGTGGAAAATGTCAAAAAGCAAACCCGTTTTCATCCTCGCTGCGGTACATCGTTTATATTTGTAATGCTTATAATAAGCATTTTTATATCGACTCCTCTTGCACTTATTTTCCCGAAAATCGCAGAAATAAGAGTTTTGTGGATGTTGCTTAAACTTCTTTTTGTTCCTCTTATTATGGGAATAGGATACGAATTTATAAAATATGCAGGCAGACACGACAATGTTTTTGTAAAAATACTTTCTGCACCGGGCTTATGGATGCAAAGACTTACCACAAAGGAACCGGATGATTCTATGATTGAAGTAGGTATCGCTGCATTTAAGGCTGTAATTACAGATAATCCGGAGGATGATGAAATAAAATGACGCTGAAAGAAGCAGTTGCATACGGAGAACAGTTTTTATCTTATAACGGTGTTGATGAAGCGGATTTTAAAGCACTTTGTCTTGCGTGCCATTGTGCAAGAGTAAAGACATCTCATTTCAGACAAAAACAGGATTTTCCCGTTTCAATGAAAAAGTTCGCCGATTTGTTGTGGCGTGTTAAATCGGGTGAGCCGCTGCAGTATGTTATCGGAGAGTGGGATTTTTACGATTCAACCTTTAAAGTCGGAAAAGGAGTTTTAATTCCGAGACCTGAAACGGAAGAACTTGTTGAAAAATGTGTACAGATTATTAATACTTTAGACACACCTATAATATATGATTTATGTTCAGGCAGTGGTTGTATTGCCGTTTCAATAGCAAAAAAGGTTAAAGACTCGTTTGTATATGCAGTTGAAAAATACGATGACGCTTTTAAATATTTGCTTGAAAATTCAAATGACTGTGCAAATGTAAAGGCAGTAAAGGGCGATGTTTTAAATCCTGATTTTGATTTGCCGAAAGCCGATTTGATAGTTTCAAATCCTCCATATATAAGAACTGAAGATATTGACGGATTACAACAAGAAGTTTTACAAGAACCCGTTTCGGCTCTTGACGGAGGCAAAGACGGTCTTTCTTTTTACAGAGCGATTTGCGATATATGGAGCAGTCGCTTGAAATCGGGCGGCTTTGTTGCAGTTGAAATAGGCAATGAGCAGGCAGATGCGATTAAGGAAATTTTTTCCGAAAAGTTTGAAAATGTCTGTGTGTTCAAAGACTGTTACAATAATGACAGAATTGTAACGGCAAAAAAACTTGACTAAACACTGTTTTTAATGTAATCTATAATTATATTTAGTAAGGATTGAGCGTATGTTTTCTTTAATGCACTATTTAATGAACGGCGATTATTACAGTGCTGTAATGTTTGTTTTATCAAGCTGTTTTGTAGTTTTCTGCTGTTTGCCTATTCACGAATATGCACACGGTTTAGCCGCATACAAATTGGGCGATGACACGGCAAAACGACAAGGCAGACTTACTCTTAATCCTTTGTCACATCTGAATGTTTTGGGAACAATTATGATTTTCCTTTTCGGTATAGGCTATGCAAATCCCGTACCGATAAATCCTTATAAGTTCAAAAAAGGCAAGATGAAAAACGGTATTGCTTTGACTGCACTTGCAGGTCCGCTTTCCAATATTATTATGGCCGGTATAAGTGTTTCGTTTTCATACATTTTTATGTTTATAGGAATAAAAGCAGGAAGTAATGTTGTTATAGAAGCAATCATTACATTTTTCTCCTATGCCGCAACTATAAATATTTCGCTTGCCGTTTTTAACCTTTTGCCTATCCCTCCGCTTGACGGCTCGAGAATTATCGGTTGTTTTTTAAGCGATAAAGCATACTATAACTATATGAAGTATGAGAGATATATAATGTACGGCTTAATGGCAGTTTTGCTTTTGGGATTTTTAGACAGACCTATTGCATTTTTGTCAAGACAGTTGTTCAGACTTCTCTGTATAATTCCGGAGTTTATTTTAAATTTGCTTGTATAACTTAATATAAGATGTGAAGTTGATTTTTACAGTCGCAAATAAATTGTTTAAGGTGAAAAATGGAACAATTATCATATAAGACTGAAGTTTTTGAAGGCCCTATGGACTTGTTGCTTCATCTTATTTCTAAACATAAAATCAATATTAACGATATTCCTATTTTTACTCTTGTTGAACAGTACCTTGACTATGTACGCAGTATGCAGGAGCAAGATTTTGAAGTCGCAGGCGAGTTTCTTGAAATGGCGGCAAGACTCATTTACATTAAAACAGTGTCTTTGCTTCCGAAACATGAAGAAGCAGAAGTTTTAAAAAAGGAACTTACAGGCGAACTTATAGAGTACAGAGACGCAAAGTATGTTGCACAAAAACTTTCCGAAAACACCGACGGGTTTAACAGGTTTGTCAGAACACCTGAAGAAAGTTATGTCAACTATGAGTACGAGCGTTTTCACGAGCCAAATGAGATTTTGAACGCATACATAAATGCGGCAGGAAAAGCACAGAGAAAACTTCCTCCTCCGATAGACAGTTTTAAAGTTATCGTTCAAAGAAAGTTTGTAAATGTTCAGTCAAAAGTTGTTTCTGTTTTGAGAAAATTGTCGTTTGGAAAAAAAGTCAGTTTTCTTTCTTTGTTCAAAGACTCTGCTTCAAAGTCCGATATGGTGGCTACTTTTTTGGCAGTGCTTGAACTCATTAAATCTAAAAAAGTCGTTATAGACGGCGAGATGCAAAACCCGTCCGTTGAACTTACGGGAAAGGAGCAACCGTCCGTTGAAGAATGAAAATGTGATTTCTAAAATTGAAGCAATGCTTTTTGCGTCGGGAGAGCCGATAGAAGCCTCCAAACTTGCAGAAGTTTTAGATATAGATATTGAAACTATGACAAAGTTACTCGGGCATTACGGCGCAATGCTTGATGAAAATAACAGAGGTATTTGCCTTGTCAGAATGAACGGCAAGTATCAACTCTGCACAAGAGAAGAGTATCAAGAAGATGTAAGAGCTTTGTTAGAGGTTAAGAAGAATACACCTTTGTCGCAGGCAGCGTTTGAAGTGCTTGCAATTGTGGCTTACAATCAGCCTGTAACGAGAGCGTTTATTGAGCAAGTGAGAGGCGTAGATTGCTCGGGTTCAGTTTCAGGTTTGGTACAAAAAGGCTTAATTGAAGAAAAGGGCAGAATGGATTTGCCGGGAAGACCGCTTGTTTACGGTACTACCGACAGATTTCTCAGGTGTTTCTCAATGCAGTCGCTTGAAGATTTACCGGAACTGCCTTCCGACGAAGATGTTGAGTCGATAAAAAAGGACAATTCGCAAACAACTATTTTTGATATGGAACAAGCGCAGAAGGTTTCTGAAAGTTAAAAAACCGATTGAGCGATTTAGTTACTGAAAGGGGATATTAAGTGACTGCTTTTTTAATTGTGATGGCCGTTATTGTGGCTGTTTTTGCTTTCATACTTTCAATAAGAGCAACATTTTTTATTACATACGACAACGGGTGGTCAACCCGCATTAAAGTGTTGTTTTTTGAAAAAGACATTAAATTGTCGGAATTGCTCAATTTTGTACTGTTTCCCAAAGAAACAGCCGAAGTTGCTGCTGAAAATAAAAAGTCAAAAAAACAAAAACAGGCAAGTGAAACAAAATCGGATAATCCGTCAGACAAGACAAGCGTTTCATCTGTTCCGGACGAAACACAGAATAACGAGTTGGAAAATACTCCGCCGAAAAGCGACGAAAATACTGAAAAATCAAATGAGAAAAATCAAACGCCTGCACAGCAAAAACCGAACTTTATTAAAAATATATACGATAAAGACGGCATTTGCGGTATAATGGGACTTGTAAGTACTTTGTACTATACAGTTGTGTCGGCATTGTCAACTTTAATAAAAGACTTTTATATTTCAAAAATATATGTTAAAATAATTACAGGCGGAAACGATGCCGCTGAAATAGCAAAAACTCACGGCAGAGTTTGTTCCGTTTATTATCCTTTTATAGGTGCAGTAAGAAACGGTATGAAAGTTAAAAATTATGAAGAAGAAATATATGCCGATTTTCTTGCACCATATACAGAAACAGGGCTTGACCTTGTCATAAGTTTAAGTGTGAAAAATTTGCTTGGAATTGTGCTTTCTGCTGGAAAGACATTTCTTGTCAATTTCATAAAAAATAAATAATTATTGAGAGGGAGAAAAGATTATGAAAGAAACTCCGGTAAACAAAATAATGGAAAACACTTTGGAAAAAATGCGTCAGATGGTTGATGTCAGCACTATCATAGGCGAACCTATGGTTACAGGCGACACTACTCTTATTCCCGTGTCAAAAGTTACTTATGGCTTTACATCGGGCGGTACAGACTTGCCTTCAAAGCAAAACGCTGAACTTTTCGGCGGCGGCGGTGGCGGCGGTATCACCATTACACCTGTTGCATTTATTGTTATTCAAAGCGGTAAAGTAAGAATGATGCAGATTAATAACTACACAAGTTCTGCTGACCGTGCAGTATCTATGATTCCTGAACTCATAGATAAACTTTCAGATTTGCTTTCAACAACTAAAGAAGACAAAACTGCTGAAGAAACAACAGAAGAAACAAAATAAGAATTATATTAAAAATCACCCGTACATATTAATATGTGGGTGATTTTTTTTGAAAAAGTTTATATCTGTTTTTTTGTCTTTTGTGTTTGTTATATCTGTTTGTTTTTCTGTAAATGCGCAAACTTTTTGCGACAGTGCAAAATCTGCCGTTGTTGTAAATTCGCAAAATGGGGAAATCATTTACGGGCACAATCAATTTGATAAGCTTTCAATGGCATCAACAACAAAAATAATGACTTGCCTTATTGCCTGCGAAAGCGATAAACTTTATGAAACAGTCAATATTACAAGTGATATGCTTTTCTCGGAAGGAAGCAGTCTCGGACTCAAATCGGGAGATAAAATTACATTGTTTGATTTAGTGTGCGGAATGCTTCTTGCGTCGGGTAACGATGCTGCCGATGCAACGGCAATATTTCTTGGAGGAAGTATTGAAAAGTTTGCCGAAATGATGAATGAAAAAGCAAAACAAATAGGTATGAATTCAACAAATTTTGTTACTCCGTCTGGACTTGATTCTAAAAATCATTATTCGACTGCCTATGATATGGCTTTGCTGACTTCTGTTGCATTGAATAATAAAGTGTTTGCTTCTTTGTGCAGTAAAAAGTGTGCAGATATTTTGATAAGCGGCAAAAAAGTTACGCTTTATAACCACAATAAACTTTTAAGCAGAATTGACGGTTGTAACGGCGTAAAGACAGGGTTTACGAAAAAAAGCGGACGCTGTCTTGTATCGTCGGTAACTAAAAACGGTTTGACGCTCATTTGCGTAACTCTAAACGATTTTGATGATTGGCATGACCATGAAAAATTGTATGAAATATGTTTTTCTAAATATCAGAATATTTCGCTTTATAACGAGGTTTATGTAGATGTAGTGGGTGGAAATAAAGATAAGCTAAAGGGAATTTCCGATGAAACGATAATGGTTAAAGATAAAAATCTTGTTACCGTTAAGAAGAAAATTTTTCCGTTTATTTATGCTCCTGTAAAAAAAGGGGATGAAATCGGAGAAGTTTTATGTTATTATAACGGTAATCTAATTAAAAAGGTAAAAATAAAAGCAGAGGAATATATTGAATATGTCGAGTAAATTTGAAGTCAGACTGCAAAAATTTATGGCAGACTGCGGAGTTGCTTCAAGAAGAAAAAGTGAAGAACTCATCGAGATGGGAAAAGTAAAGGTTAACGGTCATCCTGCAAAACTCGGAGATAAGGTTGACCCGAAAAAAGATGTTGTAACGGTTCGTGGTAAGCGTATTATGAAAAATGACAACTTTGTCTATATAATGCTTAATAAACCGAGAGGTTATGTTACAACAGTCAGTGACGAACTCGGAAGAAAAACGGTTATGGACTTGGTAAGCGATGTCGGAGAGAGAATTTATCCTGTCGGAAGGCTTGATAAAGACTCTGAAGGTCTTTTGCTTATGACTAATGACGGAAATTTTGCAAATGCTATAACGCACCCTAAACATAAGTACGCCAAAGTGTATAGAGTTACAGTAAGACAAAGCGTTTCCGACGATGCAATCCATCAGCTCAGAAGCGGCGTCCTTATCGACGACAGAAAAACGCTTACTTGTCAGGTAACATTACTTGTTAAAGGCGACGACAGGTGTGTTTTGGAATTTATCATTTCAGAGGGCAGAAACAGACAAATCAGAAAAATGTGTGAAGCTGTCGGTCTTGATGTTATTCGTTTAAAAAGAATTTCAATAGGTTCCGTAAAACTCGGACATTTGCAAGTCGGTAAGTACAGAGAACTTTCTGAATTTGAAATTAAAAAGTTGTTGAGGTCAACAGATAAAAAATCAGACAGATAGTTGTGTCTTTTGATTAAAAAATTAATAATATAATCTTAAAATATGCATAATAATTTGTACACTAAAAACTATTGTAATTTTAAGTAAAAAGTGTTATTATACTATGCAAGATTGTTATTTTAATAACATTTTCAAGGAGGAACATTAAGTGGCTAATCTTTCGGAAAAAAGCACTGAGGCTTTAGTCAGACTCGAAAAGTTATTTGACGACGCTTCTTTTACTGAAATTGATGCTTTCGCAAAATCATCGGACGGTAAAGTTGAAGTTGTTGCAGGTTTCGGTACTGTAAACGGCAACGCTGTTTATGCTTTCAGTCAAGATATTTCGGTTGACGGCGGTGCTGTCAGCAAAGCACAATGTGCAAAGATTAAAAAAATTTACGACCTTGCCGCTAAAACAGGCTGTCCTGTTGTAGGAATTTATGATTCCAACGGTATGAAGGTTTCAGAGGGAATTGAAGCTCTTGCAGCATACGGCGAGATTTTAAAAGCAAGTACTGCAATTTCAGGTGTTGTACCTCAAATTTCACTCGTAGCAGGCGCTTGTCTTGGTACAAGCACACTTGTTGCTCAAGCGGCAGATATAGTAGTAGCCGTAAAAGACAGCGAATACTATCTCGGAGCACCTTGTGAAATCTCTGCTCAAGACAATTGTGAAAACGGAACTGTCGATATTGTTTGCGACGATTTTGATACTGCTCTCGATGCGGTAAAAGATGTTGTATCGCTTATGCCGTCAAACAATCTTTCTGCACTTCCTGTTTTTGATTTTTCACAAAGTTCTGTAACTTTGGATGAAAATTCAGATGTTAAAGAAATCATAGATTTTGTTGCAGACGCTTCAAGCGTTGTAGAATTAAAAGCAGACTATTCTTCAAAAGTTGTAACTTCACTTGCAACTGTTATGGGCTCAACTGTTGGCTTTGTAGGTTTTACAGGCAAAGAAGTATGTCCTTGTGCTTGTGAAAAAGCAGCTTCTTTTGTAAGCCTTTGCGATGCATACAGTATTCCTGTTGTAACAGTTGTAGATACAGTAGGCTTTAAAAAAGGCGAAAAATCAGAACACAAAGGTATTGTTAAATCGGCTGCAAAACTTGCGTGTGTGTATGCAGGAGCAACAACACCGAAGATTTCAATAATCACAGGTAAAGCAATTGGTTCGGCATATATTGTTCTTGCCGGCAGAGGTGCAAATGCAGACCTTGTCTATGCTTGGAATTCTTCTGTTATTTCAGCACTTGAACCTGATTCGGCAGTTGCATTTCTTTATAACGACCGTCTTGCAGACGGCGAAAACCGTGAAGAACTTTTAAAAGAATATATTTCAACAGAGGCTTCGCCTTTGACAGCAGCTGCTTGCGGACAGGTTGACGATGTTTTTGAACCGTCTGAAACACGCTTGAAAATTTGTGCTGCTCTTGATATTCTCAGCGGTAAAAGAGAAACAACAATAGCAAGAAAACATTCTGTTAAATAATTCGGGAGGACATATAAATGAAAAGATATACAATTACAGTTAACGGTATAGCATACGATGTTACAGTAGATGAGTCCGGCAATGCTTCAGCTCCTGTTGCAGCAGCACCTGCACCGGCAGCAACTCCTGCACCGACACCTGCACCCGCTCCTGCACCGGCAGCAGCTCCTGCTGAATCTGCACCTGCTCAAGCAGGCGGTTCAGAAGGCTCGGTAAAAGTAGAATCTCCTATGCCGGGTACAATCCTTGATATTAAAGTTTCAATAGGACAGGCAGTAGAAAACGGTCAGGTTCTTTGCGTACTTGAGGCTATGAAAATGGAAAACGATATTGTTGCACCTCAAGCAGGCACAGTTGCTTCAATCAATGTTGCAAAAGGCGACAGCGTAGAGGCAGGAACAGTTATTTTAACTTTAAACTAAATTAAGGAGTGTCTATAATGGCTAAAATTGGAATTACCGAAACTGTCTTAAGAGATGCTCATCAGTCTCTCATTGCAACCAGAATGAGAACGGAAGAATTTGTTGATATTCTCGATACTATGGACAAAGTCGGATATCATTCACTTGAATGTTGGGGCGGTGCTACATTTGACTCATGCCTTCGTTTCCTTGATGAAGACCCATGGGAAAGACTTCGTACCATTCGTAAAAAATGCCCGAACACAAAACTTCAAATGTTGTTCAGAGGTCAAAATATGCTCGGTTATCGTCACTATGCAGACGATGTTGTTGATTATTTTGTAAAAAAATCTATTGACAACGGTATCGACATTATGAGAATTTTTGACGCTCTTAACGATGTCAGAAACCTTGAAACAGCAATCAATGCTGCTAAAAAATATAACGGTCATGTTCAGGCTGCTATTTCTTATACAACAGGACCTGTGTTCGACACACAGTATTATTGCAATTATGCAAAACAACTTGAAAATGCAGGTGCTGATTCTATCTGCATTAAAGATATGGCAGGTCTTCTTACTCCGTACGGAACATACGACCTTGTAAAAGCACTTAAAGAAACTGTTAATATTCCTATTCAACTTCATACTCACTATACAAGCGGACTTGCATCTATGGTTTTGCTTAAAGGCATTGAAGCAGGTGTAGATGTTATAGATACAGCTATGAGTCCTCTTGCTATGGGTACATCTCATCCGGCAACAGAGTCTATGGTAGCGGCTCTTCAAGGAACCGAGTATGATACAGGTCTTGATATTAAACTTCTTTCAGAAATTCGTAATTTCTTTGTTCCGCTTCGTGAAAAATATATAGAAAGCGGTTTGCTTGACACAAAAATGCTTGGTGTCGATGCAAATACTCTTTTGTATCAGGTACCGGGCGGTATGCTTTCAAACCTTGTTTCTCAACTTAAACAAGCAGGTAAAGCAGACAAACTTGATGAAGTTCTTGCAGAGGTTCCGAGAGTTCGTAAAGATTCGGGCTATCCTCCTCTTGTTACCCCTACATCTCAAATTGTAGGCACACAGGCAGTGTTCAATGTTATTATGGGCGAACGCTATAAAATGGTAACAAAAGAATTTAAAGATATGGTTGCAGGTAAGTACGGTAAAACACCTTGTGAAATCGACGACGATTTCAAGAAGAAAATTGTTGGCGATGATGAAATTATCACTTGCCGTCCTGCCGATTTGCTCAAACCCGAACTCGACACATTTAAAGATGATATCAAAGAGTTCTATGAGCAGGAAGAAGATATACTTTCATACGCTCAATTCGGTCAGGTTGCTGTTAAATTCTTTGAAAAACGCAGAGATAAAAAGTACGGACTTGATGGTAAGCACGATGATATAGAAAGCAAAGTTCATCCTGTTTAACTTTAATTTTAATATTTAATTTAAAGCGATGTTAACAATAAAATTCGCAGTTTATTCACTGCTTTTGTTGCTGAAACATCGCTTTATTTTTATATATTTTCAATCTTGATAGAAAAATGTCTATTATTTATATTTAGTTTATTTTTTGTTTATTTTTGTGTTGACATTTTAATATAAAGGTACTATACTTGTAATCGTAATAATTGATTGGGGGAACAGTACTTATGAAAGTATTACTCATTGGCGGTACAGGCCTTTTAGGTTCAGCCGCAGCACGCATTTTTATTGACCGTGGACATCAGGTTAAAACTATTGCTCTTCCGCCTCTTCCGGAAGGTGCACCTATTCCTGAAGAAATGGAAATCACATGGGGTAACTTCCTTGAAATTTCCGATGAAGAATTGTTAAAGGCAATGGAAGGCTGCGATGCTTTCGTATTTGCAGCAGGCGTTGACGAAAGAGTTGAATTTCCTGCTCCTGTATATGATGCATACAAGAAATTCAATATCGACCCGCTTGACAGATTTTTATCACTTGCTAAAAAATCAGGCATCAAGCACTGCACAGTTCTTGGCTCATATTTTGCTTGGCTTGCTAAAGCAAGACCTGAAATGGACCTTTGTGCAAAACACCCATATATCAGAAGCCGTATTGAACAGGAAAAAGTTGCTGAGAAGTATGCTGACGACGATATGAGCGTAGCAGTTCTTGAGCTTCCTTACATTTTCGGCACACAGCCGGGCAGAAGACCTGTTTGGACAATCCTTATTGAACAACTCGAAAGATTTGAAAAGATGCCGTTCACAATGTATCCTGCAGGTGGTACTGCAATGCTTACAGTTCGTCAGGTTGCTGAGTCAATCGTAGGTGCAACAGAACAGTTGGAAAAAGGTTTCAGAGCATACGGTATTTCTTGCTACAACCTCACATGGCGTCAATTCCTTAAAATCGTTTATCGTGCTATGGGCGTTCAGGACAGAAAAATTTGCGACGTTCCGAAGTGGACATTTAAAGCATTTGGTTTACATATGAGAAAAGACTATGCAAACCGTAATGTTGACCCCGGTATCGATCCGGTAGGTCTTGCAGACATTATGGGTATGAATTTGTTTATTCCTACCGATGATTGTAAAGAACTCGGTTGTACACCTGACGATATCGAAGCAGCAATCTTTGACTCAATCAAAATTTCTGTAGATGTTGTTAAACACGGTGCAAAACTCCTTGGTATGAAAGGCGAATAATTAAAAATGTCGGCGATGCATAAAGTATTGCCGACTTTTGTTTTTATGATATGAAAAATAATTCTGTTTTGTTTGTTTCCGACCTTGACGGAACTTTAATGAATGACAATCAAATAATTTCAAAATTTACTTGTGATACTATAAATTCTATTGTAAACACAGGTGTGAATTTTGCTTTTGCTACCGCACGGTCAGATTATTCTGCTTTTCCTATTATAAAGAATATTACGACAAATGTTCCTACAATAGTGTATAACGGAGTTTTTATAAAAAATAAGTCAGACGGTACATATTTAAGTAAAACTTTTTTCTCAAACAGCGATATATTTTTTATTTATGATTTGTTGACAAAAAACAATGTTTATCCTTTTGTTTATACTAAAAATGAAAAGGAAGAAAAATTTTATTATTATGAAAATAAAATCAGCGAAGAGCAAAAAGATTTCTTAAATACAAAAGTAGGCGACAGCAGAAAAAGTCCGCTTTTTGACGATGAAAATATTGTGTTTGAAAATATTTTTTATTTTACTTGTATAGATAAAAAAGAAAGATTGGAGCCTATGTATCTTTTGTTGAAAGATATATATACTTGCTATTTTCAAAAGGATATTTATTCGGGCGATTGGTGGCTTGAGATTGCACCAAAGGGTACAAGTAAGGCGGAAGCCGTTAAAAAACTTGCCGATATTTTAGAATGTTCAAAAATCGTTTGTTTCGGCGACGGAATAAATGATATTTCAATGTTTGAAATTGCAGATGAATGCTATGCCGTCGAAAATGCAGACTTGTCTTTAAAAAAATATGCAAATGAAATCATATTGTCGAATAATGATGACGGCGTTGCAAAATGGCTTCTAAAAAATATAGATAACTATAAATAAAAAAGAAAAATAAAAAAGAGCGTTTAAAAACGCTCTTTTTTTATATCCCCGCCCAGCCGTCAGTACTGATAATAACCTGCGTCAAAGCAGGTGGGTATCATCCCGTGTGTTTCTCGCTCCCTTCTTCCGTTTGAACGGGAGGTCTGCAATCTGCACTCGGAGCCTGATTCCCGAAGATAAAAGTGTTGGGTTATTTAAGTTGCTGATTATCGAGAAAGGCAGGGTTTGTTTTATTCATCCATAGGTTCGATTTCGTACAAGTCAGAAAGTTTTTCTTCAAAAATTCTGAATATTCTGTCAAGTTCGTCTTCGTCTTCAATCATACCGAGAAGTTCTTCACCGTCTTCATCGTAAACTTTGAGTATGATAAGTTCGCAGTCGGACTCTACAATATCTTCTGCATTATCATAGTATGGTGTTACTGCGATATATGTGTCATCGTTTTCTTCATATCTGTCAAGCAATTCAAAAAGTATTTCTTCGCCGTCTTCAGATGTTACGCCTATAATTTCAGGCTCATAAAATTCGTTTTCATTATTCATATTATTCACTTCCGTCTGTTTAATATACTATATTTTAACCGAAAATCATCTTTTCGTCAATAATAAAAGTATTAATTGTTAGTTTATATATTGTTTACAAAAAAATATGAAAAAACTGAAAAAAACTATTGACATTCACGAAATAAATGCTATAATGTAATTGAAGATAAGAGATAGAAAGAAATAAAGAGACGAATGAAGTAGATTCGTAGTTTTTCAAATTATCTTCTATATTAAAAAAGGAGGCGTTTCCGATGGACAAAGCAGAGCCAGTTTACAGAAGCGCTTGCGAAGCTAACTGATAAGAGCGAATTTTTAATCGACAGATGCAAAAACGGAATTTGCAGGCGGGTTATAGATATATTTATCACTTAGTATGCTAACGCAGAATCAGTTGTGGCAGCAAGTGCTAAACACAATTAAATAATATAGTGGCAAAAATCTGCGATATGCCGGCGAAAGCAAAGTATTATTTAAAAGTAGTGAGGATATACCAATGCAAAGGTAAGTTTCGGTTTAACTTGATAAAAATTTAAGTTAAATATTAAATCACATATTTGAGATTAAAAAATAAAAATAAAAAGTAAATGTAAAATAAATTACTGAAATTGAACAATAAAAATAAAGTTCAAAGAAATATGTGATTGAAGCCTATGTAAAAGGTGAGTTTAATATTTAGTGAATTACATTAAATATCAGCATTTGTTATAATTGCAATAAAATTACAATTATTAAATGTGATTGTTAAAATTTATGAAAGGCGGACAGGTCCAATGGGCTGATAAACAGATATTTGAATATTACTTTATTCAAATCCTTTCTTGACAATCAATTATAAAAATATAATTCATTTGATGAAAATGAAAAGTATTCACAAACAATTTACTGACAATAAAAATAAAATTTGTTGTTACTATTTAAAAACTTAATAAAAACGAAACGGCCTGTGTCAAAAAACACAGGCTTTTGTTTTGTGTTTATGTTATATTTAAATATCATTTATATTTTGTATATTGACAAAGTTTTTTTATAATGATATTATTATAAAAAGTAAAAGGCAAAGACCAAGAGGAGTAACTGTACTTTTCTTTCAGAGAGTTGTCGGACGGTGCAAGACAATAAGAAGTAGGCAGTGAAGGTAGCTTGTGAGCTTCCGATATGAAAAATTCAGTAGTTTCGGGCGTATTTCTGCGTTAAAGAATTGAGTGGCGTTTTCGCAATTTGAGTGGTACCACGGAGTTTTACTTTCGTCTCATATTTTGAGTCGGAAGTTTTTTATATTTTAGGAGGAAATTAAATGGCAAAAGATTTGGCAAAGCAGTATGACCCTGCTGAAGTTGAAGACAAAACATATAAATTTTGGCTTGATAACAAATATTTTCATGCAACAGTAAATCCGAACAAAAAACCATATACAATAGTTATCCCACCCCCCAATATTACAGGACAGCTTCATATGGGACATGCACTTGACGAAACATTGCAGGATATTTTAATTCGTTGGAGAAGAATGCAGGGCTATGAAGCACTTTGGCTTCCCGGTACTGACCATGCTTCTATCGCAACCGAAGCAAAGATTGTTGAAGCAATGAGAAAAGAAGGCATTTCCAAAGAAGACATCGGCAGAGAAAAGTTTCTCGAAAGAGCATGGGATTGGAAAGAACAGTACGGCGGCAGAATTGTGTCGCAGCTTAAAAAACTCGGTTCTTCATGTGATTGGGACAGAGAGAGATTTACTTTGGACGAAGGTTGTTCAAAGGCAGTTAAGCATGTTTTTGTTGATTTGTATAATAAAGGACTCATTTATCGTGGCGAAAGAATGGTAAACTGGTGTCCGCATTGTTTGACTTCCATTTCTGATGCAGAAGTTGAGTATGAGGATCAGGCAGGCCATTTTTGGCACTTGAGGTATCCTTTTAAAGACGGAAGCGGTTACCTTGAACTTGCTACTACAAGACCTGAAACTATTTTAGGCGATACTGCCGTTGCGGTTAATCCAAATGATGAAAGATATAAAGATTTAGTGGGTAAAACTTTGATTTTGCCTATTGTTCATCGTGAAATTCCTGTTGTAGCAGACGACTATGTAGACATCGAGTTCGGTACGGGCGTAGTTAAAATTACACCTGCACATGACCCGAACGACTTTGAAGTAGGTAAAAGACACAATCTTGAAGTTATTGATATTATGACTCCCGACGCACATATAAAAGAGGGTTGGGGTAAATACAGCGGTATGGACCGCAATGAAGCAAGAAAAGCAATAGTTGAAGATTTGGAAGCAGAAGGTGCTTTGATAAAAACAGAAGATTACAGCCACAATGTAGGAACTTGTTACAGATGCGGTTCTTCAATTGAACCTCGAATTTCTATGCAGTGGTTTGTAAATATGGAGCCTCTTGCAAAACCTGCTATTGATGTTGTAAAAGAAGGCAAAGTTAAATTTGTTCCCGAAAGATTTGACAAAACTTATTATCACTGGATGGAAAATATCAAAGACTGGTGTATTTCCCGTCAACTTTGGTGGGGACATCGTATTCCTGCATACTATTGTGAAGATTGCGGAGAATTGATGGTAAGTGAAGAAGATGTTACAACTTGTACAAAGTGCGGCAGTAAAAATGTTCATCAGGACCCTGACACGCTTGATACATGGTTCAGTTCTGCACTTTGGCCGTTCTCAACTCTCGGTTATCCCGATAATACTGAAGAATTAAAGTATTTCTATCCTACAAATACTCTTGTAACAGGCTATGATATTATATTCTTCTGGGTTGCAAGAATGATATTTTCTGCCGTTGAACATACAGGAGAAGTTCCGTTTGATACAGTTCTCATTCACGGACTCGTAAGAGATTCACAGGGAAGAAAGATGAGTAAGTCTCTCGGCAACGGTATCGACCCGCTTGAGATTATTGACCAATACGGTGCAGACGCACTCAGATTTACTTTGGCAACAGGTAATGCACCCGGTAACGATATGCGTTTTTCAGACGATAAAGTTAAGGCGTCAAGAAATTTTGCAAATAAACTTTGGAACGCAGCAAGATTTGTTTTAATGTATCTTGACGATAACGGTGATTATACATCACTTCCCAAAGAACTTGCAGTGGAAGATAAATGGATACTTTCAAAATTCAATAAACTTGCAAAAGAAGTTACTGAAAATCTTGAAAACTTTGAACTCGGAATTGCAGTTGCAAAACTCTACGATTTTATTTGGGATGTATTTTGCGATTGGTATATTGAGATTTCAAAAATAAGACTTCAGTCAGGCGAAGATGCAGATACGGCAAAGGCTGTTTTAGTATATGTTTTGACAGGCATTCTTAAACTCCTTCATCCGTTTATGCCGTTTATTACAGAAGAAATATATCAGGCAATTCCGCACAGTGAAGAGTCTGTAATGATTTCAAAGTGGCCTGAATATGACGAGTCTTTGAATTTCCCGACAGAAGAAAACGATATGGAAATGATAATGGATGCAATCAGAGCCGTAAGAAACAGAAGAGCAGAAATGAATGTTCCGCCGTCAAAGAAAGCAGCCGTTAAAATTGAAACTTTAAAAACAGATGTTTTTGAAAACGGAAAAGAATTCTTTAAACGACTTGCATCTGCTTCAGATGTTGAGGTTGCTCAAAGTTTTGAAAACGAGGATAAGTCGGTAACAATAGTTACAAATGATGCAAAAATTTATATTCCGTTGGGCGACCTTGTAGATTTTGAAGCCGAAAGAAAACGACTTGAAAAAGAACTTGCTCAGTGCGAAGATAAACTTGCATTTATTGAAAAGAAACTTTCAAATCCGGGTTTTGTAAATAAAGCACCTGAAAAAGTAGTTGAGCAAAACAGAAAAGATGCTTCTGTTTTGACTGAAAAAATAGAAATGCTTAAAAATTCTATTGAAAATCTCGGTAAATAGTATGACATACGAACAAGCATTAAACGATATATTGTTCAATTCAAGTCCCGGAATTATTCCGGGACTTTCAAGAATAGAAAAACTGCTTGAAAAATTGGGCAATCCGCAAAATAACTATAAAATCATTCATATTGCAGGTACAAACGGTAAAGGTACAGTCGGAAAAATTATTGCAGATACGCTCACTCAAAACGGGTTTAAAACAGGACTTTTTTCTTCTCCGTTTGTTACAGATTATACCGAGCAAATTCAAATTGACGGAAAAAATATAAGTGAAGAAGATTTTGCGTACTATCTTCCATTTGTAAAAGGTGAAGGAAGTGAGTTTGAAAGACTCACTGCACTTATGTATTTCTATTTTTCAGAGAAAAAAGTTGACTATGCCGTTGTTGAATGCGGAATGGGCGGTCTTAAAGACAGTACAAACGCAATCGAAAATACAGAACTTTGTGTCTTGACTTCAATTTCCGTTGACCATACAAATTTCCTCGGAAATACTGTTGAAGAAATTGCAAAGCATAAAGCAGGTATAATCAAAAACAATTCAAAAGTTGTTCTTTATCCAAATAAAAGTGTTGAGCATATTGTAAAAAATGTTTGCACTGAAAAAAATGCAACTCTTTATTGTGTCGAAGAGCAAAACGATTTCAAGAAAAATAATCTTAAAACCGCAAAAACCGCATTGTCGTTGCTCGGCATAAATAATATTTGCGACTATCCTTCACTTTTTGCAAGACAGGAATGTGTCGGTAAATTTATTATGGACGGTTCTCATAATGAAAGTTCAGCAACTGCTCTTGAAAGTTTTTTGCCTAAAGACGAAAATATAACTGTTGTCATTGCAATGATGAAAGACAAAAACTGTAAAAAATATATAGATACCGTTTTGCCGTATTGTAATAAAATCATTGTAACGCAGTGTGATAATGCAAGATGTATGCCTGCAAAAGATTTATATGATTTAATAAGTGAAAAATTTAATAATGTAAAATGTGTCGAAAATTCAAAAACAGCAATAGAAACAGCCCGAAAAACAGATTGCGACAGAATTCTTGTCTGTGGCTCATTCTATCTGTGCCGTGAAGTCAGAAATTATATTTTGTGAACATAATTCGTCATATTTTTCAGTACCGTCGTGTTATTCTTTGTGCGTAACACGGCGGTATTTTTATTGCTAAATAATATTAAAATATAAATATGGAGGAAGTACGATGAATGTTACTATTGAAAGTGCCGGCGAAACGCTTGCAGTATATTTGTACGGAGAAATAGACCACCATACTGCTGTACCGATAAGACAAAGAGTAGATGATGCAATTACACTTAAAAAGCCGAAACATTTGATACTTGATTTTAAAAATGTCAGTTTTATGGACTCAAGCGGTATCGGTCTTGTTATGGGCAGATACAGAACATTGCAGAGTTATAACGGACAACTTGAAATAAGAAATGTCTCAAGACAAACTAAAAAAGTAATGGAACTTGCAGGTTTGTCATCAATCGCATCTATAAAGGAGAAAAGCAATGAAGTCAAAAAATGAGATGAAATTAACTGTTGATTCCAAAAGTTCAAATGAGAGTTTTGCCCGAGTAGTTGTGTCGGCTTTCGTTGCACAGTTGGACCCGACACTTGAGGAATTGTCGGATATTAAGACGGCAGTATCGGAAGCAGTAACAAATTCTATTGTACACGGATATAAAGATACATTCGGAAAAATTTACATAACGGGAAATATTTACGATGACAATACAGTTAAAATTACAATTAAAGATAAAGGATGCGGTATCGACGATTTGAGTCAGGCAATGACTCCTCTTTTCACGACAGGAGAGTCTGACAGAGCAGGACTTGGTTTTACAGTAATGGAAAGTTTTTGCGATAAAATAAAAGTTCGTTCAAAAGTTGCTTCCGGCACAACAGTCACACTTTTTAAGAAAATATCGGGTAAGTCGAAGTGGTAACTGATAAAAGAGACGCTTTTATAGAAAAAAACATAGGTCTTGTTCATTCAATAGCAAGCAGGTTTAAAGGAAAAGGCGTTGAGTATGACGATTTGTTTCAAACGGGTTGTATAGGACTTATTAAAGCCGTTGACAATTTTGATGAAACACTCGGATATAAATTTTCTACCTATGCAGTTCCTGTTATCATGGGAGAGATAAAAAGAATTTTCAGGGACGGTGGTACAGTAAAAGTAAGCCGAAGTCTTAAAGAAAAATCTATGCTTTTGCAGAGGGAAAAGGAAAAATTTGAAAATAAATATATGCGTTCTCCCACTGTCAGTGAAATAGCAGATGTTATGAATTGCTCTAAGGAAGAAATTTGTGAACTTGAAAATATTTTAAGTCCTGTTTTGTCGTTGTCAGGTACGGCGGAAAATGAAAATGAGATAGATGTGCCTTTTGATAATTCCGAAAAAATTTTTGACAGAATAACTCTTAATCAAGTTATTTCCACACTTTCTTTAAAAGAACAGGAAATAGTAAAACTGCGATATTTTGAAGGGCAGACTCAATGCAGTGTTGCAAAAATTTTAGGCATCTCTCAAGTTCAGGTTTCAAGAAAGGAAAAAGAGATATTAAAAAAACTTAAACGAAAGCTGACATAATAGTTAGTATTTTGTGTTTGTTTTGCCGTAGATTTAAAAGCGTACTTTGTGTACGCTTTTTTTGTTTGACATAGTTTGTGTTCTGTGTTAAATTATCATTACAATGGTTTGTTAAAAACTGCGATTGTGTTGAAAATGGAGAATGGATATGAAAATAATACTTTTGATTTTGTACTTTTTGCTTTTGCTCAGTGTAATCTTTTTTGAAAGAAAAAATCCGTCAGAAGCAATGGTTTGGGTTTTAATTTTACTGTTTTTGCCATATCTCGGGGCGTTTATCTATTTGATATTCGGCAGTACATTGAGTATCAAGATTACTCGAGAACTGAGAAATGCAAAATTGATACAGCGATATGAGGGAAAGTTCAATTACAGTAAAAATTTTGTTTATGAAGATATAAACGATTTTGATTTTTCCGATATTCAAAAACAGGTAATTAATTTCAATAAAGCGTATAATGATAGTGAATTGACCTGCTATGACGATTATCAAATTTTTACAGACGGAAAAAGTCATTATACAAAACTTTTCAGCGACCTCAAAAACGCAAAAAATACAATACATATCCAATATTATACAATTCATAATGACCAAGTCGGAAATGAGTTTATGAAAATACTCACTCAAAAAGCAAGTGAGGGACTTGAAGTTATTGTAATGTGTGATTTTATTGCAAATGTTTCTTCTCCTAAAAAAATGTTCCGCCCTTTTGTTGAGGCAGGGGGAAGGTTTAAAAGAGTTAAACCGTTTTTAACACATTTCAGAAGTCACAGAAAACTTGTTGTTATAGATAATCAAGTTGCATATATTGGTGGAATGAATATCGGAAAACAATATGCAAATATGGCAGAGATTAAAAATCCATGGCGTGATACCCAAATTAGATTAACCGGTCAGTGTTGCGGACTTTTGGAAGTGTCGTATATGGCAGATTGGTTTTGTAATGTGAAAAAAGCACATCTTGAAGACGCTGAAAAATCTGCCGATAAAGCATTTTCTTACAAGTATCCCGTATCAAAGCATCCTTGTCAATTTGTTGTTGGTGGCGTCGATACGGATAAAGAGTCTATAAAAATGTGCTATTTGAGTATGATAAGAAGTGCCAAAAGCCATATCAGAATTCAATCTCCGTATTTTATACCTGATGAATCTACCATAGACGCACTCAAAACTGCCGCTGCTTCAGGCGTTGAGATTGAAATAATAATTCCTGGCATAAAAGCGAGTTTTTTCCTCGACCCTGTTACAAATTATTATTGCGGTCAACTGATGCAATACGGTGCAAAAGTATATAAATATAAAGGTTATATTCATGCTAAAACAATTGTTATAGATAATAAAATCTGTTGTATCGGTTCTGTTAATCTTGATATTAGAAGTTTATTGGTAGATGACGAAATATGCGGTGTGTTTTATGACAAAAAACTCGTAAATGAGTATATAGATATTTTTAATAATGATATAGAAAACACAAAACAATATACTTTGCAAGACTTTAAAACACGAAGCAATAAAGAAAAAATAAGAGAAAACTTTTTCTTGCTGTTTTCTCCAATATTGTAATTATTATGAAAAAAGACAGGTTTAACCTGTCTTTTTTGTTCTTTAATAAAATATGATTTATAGTGTATTAAGGTCATATGGAGTTTTTTGATATACAAAGTAGTTGAGCCAATTTGAAAAAATGATGCTTGCCGTACTTTTCCAATTAACTATCGGTACGAAATTTTTATCATTTTTAGGAAAGTAGTTGTACGGCATATCAATGTCTTCACCTTTTTCCAAATCTCTGAAATATTCTTTTGCAAGAGTATCTCTGTCATACTCACTGTGACCTGTTACAAAAAAGTTTCTGCATTCCATATCGGAAATAATATGGACGCCTGCTTTTTCACTGTATGAAATGATTTGTAAATCTTTAACCTTTGCAATATCACTCATTTTAATAGTTGTGTGTCTTGAGTGAGGAACATAGTATATGTCGTCGAGACCTCTCATCAAAGGGTGTGTAACATCAAGACATCTGTGTTCAAAAACTCCGAACACTTTTTTTTCAAGTCTGTATTTTTTTATCCCGTAATGATAGTATAATCCCGCTTGCGCTCCCCAACAAATGTGAAATGTAGAATAGACATTTGTTTTGCTCCACTCGAAAATTTTGCACAGTTCTTCCCAATAGTCAACTTCCTCAAATTCCAAGTGCTCAACAGGCGCTCCCGTAACAATCATTCCGTCGTACTTGTTTTGCTTTACTTCATCAAATGTTTTATAGAATTTTTCCATGTGACTTTTTGAAGTGTTTTTAGCTTTGTGAGTTTTTGTCTGCAAAAATTCAACATCTATTTGTAAAGGACTGTTTGACAAAAGTCGTAAAAGTTGAGTTTCTGTTTCAATTTTTGTAGGCATTAAGTTCAAAATGATTATTTTTAAAGGTCGTATATCTTGTTTGTCGGCACGACTGTCACTCATTACAAATATGTTCTCTATTTCAAGTTTTTGTTTTGCCGGCAGTTCTTCGTTTATTCGTATTGGCATTTTATACCTTCTTTTCTATATATAATGTTATAATAATTAATAATTATAATTAATATTATATAAAACATAATTAGTAAATATATATTACAGTAATTATTTATAACATTAATAATCTTTTTTGGCAAGTTATTTGGCAAGTTAAATGGCATATCAAATTTAAAAATATCATTTTTTATAGGAATTTGAAAAAATATTTTATTGTATTATATATTTTTTAGCCTGAAATCAATATAAATACATAGAAAAATGCAAAAAAATCAAAAATATCTCGAAAAATGTAAAATGTCTAACACCTACAACATATAGTGTAAGAGAAGATAAGAAAACACATATAGTGTGTA
>OFMF01000267.1_pt1 | contig 52017 bp, 47 predicted proteins | sample 1541771 | NCBI WGS metagenome assembly OFMF01 (sample SAMN04209235, study PRJEB22552) | human gut metagenome | biome: gut; material: feces | host: Homo sapiens | place: USA: Oklahoma
AAGGAAGGGAACTTCTGTTAGAAGGCAGGGTGAAGGCACTTGCCAATCGGGAGGAGCGGTGCATTTCCCACAAAAAAGTAAAAGGGGCGTTAGAGTAGAAAACATATTGACAACGAAATATAAAAAATTTGTAGAATTCAAAATTTAATATGAAATGTGAGATAGAGCGTATGGAAATAAACTATACGTTCTATTTTTTTGCCTTTTTGAGAAAAATGATTAAAAAACTATTGACATTTTGTTACTGGAGTTGCAACATCCGGTTTCTGGGATGCATCAGGATATCCTGCTGTACAGGAAGCTTATCCGGCAGCACCTGGATCTGCACTGATCGGAATCAAATTTTTTGTTTCTGTTTCCGGTATGATTTATCCATTCCTGGTTGTTCATAACGCAAGCAGCGGAAACTGGAAATTAAATGTTATTATTCCGCTTGTGATGTCGATTGTTTGTCTTGTACTTGCAATTATTGCACCGTTTGCTTATGATGATCAGAAGAAAGCGTCAGAAGGAAAGAAAGACAAATCCGACAATGCAGTGCAGGCAGAGATTGATGCAGCGAAGGCTGCAATGCTTGTAAAGCCAAACAAGTTTATCGTATTTCTTGTCATGTTTTATGCGTTCCTCTGCATGGCGATCATGTATGGCGCACAGCAGTATACAAAAGCATTTGGACTTTCCGTATGTGGACTTTCCGAGATTCAGGCAGCAGGTATGACTTCTATTTATACGATCGGATCTATCTGTGCAGTACTTTTCTGGGCGTTCATGATGGCAAAATTAAAATGGAATCCGCTGAAGGTTGTACTTATTGATTCTATCTGTACAGCAGTTGCACTTGCGGGTGTACTGTTTATCCATCAGGTGGCAATCATTTACATCGCTATCGCAATGTTGGGATTCTTCGCAGCAGGAGGTGCTCTTCAGACTGGTCTTGCAGTTGTTCAGTTATTTAACCCAGGACCGAAGGGAAGAAATACTGGTATTTATTACACATTTATGGGTGCGGCAAGCTACCTGATTCCAGTAGTGGCAGCACAGCTTACAAAATCATCAGGCGAGGCCAGTGCAGTATACAGCCTCATGATCATGCTGTTAGTATTTGCAATCCTTGCTATTTTAAGTTCTCTCTACTTAGTAGCACAGCACAAAAAAATCTTCGGAAAAAGTGCATTATAGGAAGTAACATAGTAACAATCTCAATTCATACGAAAAAAATGGACTGTTGTTCCAAAAGATGTTATCATCAAAAAGAATGCAGTCCTTTTTTTGAGATTAAATTGTTAAAAAATAGACACTTGTAAATCGAAAAATGAAGGAGAAGCTTAAAAGATGAGTCCGAAAAGAACAAGAAAAGCCAACGAACTTCCCTATATTCCACTCGGCCCATTTCAGTGGCGTATTCCGGGAATTCATTATAAATTAGAATATGTAGAATTTTTTCAAGGTCTGATCCTTGGCGCTACTGCGTTAAGTTCGATTCCGTATCTGACGGATAATCTTGGACTTCCGTATGAACTTGCATGGAGCTGCGTCATCATTGAAGTATTTATGTACATGCTTCATGGATGGTTAGGAGATCCGGTTGTCCCGGGATGGATCACACCGACATTACCATTTACACTGGCATATTTAAATGGATTCCCAAAAGGACCGGAGCGTATTCAGGCAATGATTGCATTGCAGCTGCTTGTTGCATTTGTATTTATATTTATGGGAATTACCAAGCTTGCAGATAAATTCGTGAATGGTGTGCCGAATTCAATAAAAGGCGGTATTCTGATTGCAGCACCGATTACAGTATTGCAAGGACAGCTCTCAGATGGAAGCCAGCTGATGACTGCGCCAATCGCAACACTTTCCGGTACATTGTTACTTGCGTTTTTGAGTTTTTCACCGTTCTGTGAAAAGAACAGAGAAAAATATAAAATATTGGATATCATGGCAAAATATGGAAACTTATTCCCATATCTGATTGCTATGTTAGCAGGAGTATTGCTTGGAGAATTGTCAAAACCGGTTCTCGAACTTGGAACATTCATCCGAATTCCTGACTTTAGTAATATTTTCCACACAGTCAGTATTTTTGCAGTCGGATTTCCACCGATTTCAAAATTTATAAGTGCAATTCCGTTGGCGTTAATCTGTTATGTACTTGCGTTTGGAGATTTTGTTACATCACAGACGTTGGTAGAGGAAGCACAGGACAGCAGAAGTGACGAATATATTGACTTTAATTCAAGCAGATCAAACCTGATCAGTGGTCTTAGAAACCTGATCCTTGCAATTTTTGCACCGTTCCCACCACTGGCAGGTCCGCTTTGGATTGGTATGACCGTATCTGTTGCAATGCGTTATAAAGAAGGAAAGAAAGCGATGAAATCGCTGATCGGTGGAATGAGTTCTTTCCGTATGGCAACATTCATCAGTGTTATTTTAGTGCCGATTGTGTCATTCATGAAACCAATCATGGGCGTGGGTTCTGCGATCACTTTGTTATTCCAGGCATATGTATGTGCAAGAATCGGTATGGATTATTGTAAGACGAGTACAGATAAAAGTATTGCCGGAGTAATGGCAGCAGTGCTTGCATTTAAAGGTTCCGGATGGGCTTTGCTTGTAGGTTTTGCAATGAACATCTTACTGTCTAATATGGAATTTCAGAAGAAGAAATTAGAGATCTCAGAGACAGAACAAAATTAATAAAAGAATTCAACAGGAGCAGTTAGTCTGGAAAATAGATTAGCTGCTTTTTGTGTAAAAAGCAGCTTTAAACAAACGTAAGAACCGCCTCTTTAATTTTCTGATAATGTGATTCATAAATCACTATTTTCCCATGCTCGGTTGCAATCAGTCCCTCCTCGTACAGACAGTCTAAATGTCTGTATAGCGTACGAAGGCTGATGTTAAGCAGCTGAGCCAATTCTTCTTTTGTTGTTTTGACGATGACAGGAAATTTCTGATTTTCACAACATCGAAATAGATGAAGCAATAACCTGTCTTTTGTATTATTTAAAAGCAAATATTCATTTTCATTCAAAATACGTTCAACTAATAAGGACAAATGCTTAAGGCTGAGCACTCCGAATTCAGGATCTCTTGAAAGTTGATCCAGATATGTTTGTATCGGAATGCGAATATAGGAACAATCAGAAGCACAGCGAATCGTTGCTGTGTGTCTGTTTAATGTAGGATGTACAGCTTCAAATAAGCCGTAGATTTCTATAGGTTTGCAGGCTACGGTAGTCAATAATTTTTTTTAGATCTCCGGACATTTTTTGTTCCTTTCTTCTATAAATATGCCAAATGGCATTTTTTTAAATTCCATCCTAATGATATCATAAAGGCCATAAGAGGACAATAAATTTCAACCGGTGTTTCAGTATTAAATTATTTGTGAGGTATTGCCATGTTAAACATTACTAATTTAAGGGAGACATTGTACTTTGCAACCGACAGATGTAAAATCTATTTGTCCTCACTTTCGAGGACAGACGGATTTTTTCTTTTTTGTTATAATAAAATAAAAGAAAAGAACACATCGGATATGTCGCAAAAGGAAAGGGGGATGGTTTGATGCGGAAAATTGTGGTCGATATGCAGAATTTTCTGTTTGCTGATTCCATAGCGACCGCATTCAGAAATTCAGATTATGAGATCGATGTGATTCGTACGGAGTCTCCGAAGGATACGGTTGAATTGTGTCAGGTGTACAAACCATTTGTTCTTATAATGGAAGTGACAGGTTATATCCCGTGGAACCTCTGTGAGAGATTGAAGCTTCGTGATGAAGTAAAGAAAATGTGTCCCCACTGTAAAATTGCTCTCATTGTAGATTCCAATACGGAACGACAGGCAGCGATAGAGATTCGGGATGCAAAGAAGAATGGTTTTATTGATCAGTTTTTCTATGGATCTATGACAGCTGAATATCTGATGGATCAGATTTATGCGATGTAAAAAGGCAGCAGGAAACAAACCGTGATTTGTCTGTAGAATTTTAAAATGTAGACAGATCATAAGTTGAAAAAGGAGGAGTCAGTATGGGACTTATTAAAGCAGGTATGGGTGCAATTGGTGGAACATTAGCGGATCAATGGAAGGAGTTTTTCTATTGCGAATCTATGCCGAAAGAAGTGCTTGTTACAAAGGGACAGAAGAGAACGACAGGTCGTTCTTCTAATACAAAAGGAAATGACAATATCATTTCTAACGGTTCCGGTATTGCCGTGGCTGATGGACAGTGTATGATCATTGTAGAACAGGGGAAGGTTGTAGAAGTTTGTGCAGAGCCTGGTGAATTTACATATGATACCTCAACAGAACCATCTATTTTTTCGGGCAATCTCGGTGAGAGCATTAAAGAGACATTTAAAACCGTAGGCAAGCGTTTTACTTATGGTGGAGATACTGGTAAGGATCAGAGAATTTATTACTTTAATACAAAGGAAATTCTGGAAAACCGTTTCGGTACAGCGAATCCGGTTCCGTTCCGTGTAGTAGACTCCAAGATCGGATTGGATATTGACGTATCAATCCGTTGTTCAGGTGTATATTCTTATAAGATTGTTGATCCACTGTTGTTCTACTCAAATGTATGTGGAAATGTAGAACAGGAGTATTCCCGTGAAGAACTTGACAGTACTCTTAAGACAGAATTTATCTCAGCCCTGCAGCCGGCATTTGGTCGTCTGTCAGAGATGGAACTTCGTCCAAACCAGATTGTAACACACAACACAGATCTTGAAAATGCCATGAACACTGCACTTTCAGAGAAGTGGGGCGCTCTTCGTGGACTGAAGGTTGTCAGTATTGCTCTTGGATCAGTTACTCTTCCGGACGAGGATGCAGAACTGATCAAACAGGCACAGCGTACAGCAATCATGCGTGATCCTACAATGGCAGCAGCTACACTTGTCGGTGCTCAGGCAGATGCGATGAAGACCGCAGCAGGCAACGAGGCAGGAGCTATGACAGGATTCATGGGCATGGGTATGGCAATGAACGCTGCAGGTGGTGGAATGAATGCACAGAATCTTTTCGCTATGGGACAGCAACAGCAGGCTCAGCAGGCAGCACAGCAGCAGGCAGCTCCGACACCACAGCCGACACCGGCACCGCAGGCAGCTCCGGCAGCAGGCGGATGGAAATGTGCATGTGGTACTACAGTAACAGGTAATTTCTGTCCGAACTGTGGAACAAAGAGACCGGCAGAGGACGAAGGCTGGACGTGTTCCTGTGGCGCAGTAAACAAAGGCAAATTCTGTACGAACTGTGGAGCAAAGAAGCCGGCAGGAGCGCCGCTTTACCGTTGTGATAAGTGCGGATGGGAACCGGAAGATCCGAAGAATCCGCCGAGATTCTGTCCGGAGTGTGGAGATATCTTTGACGAGAACGACAGACAGTAACGGATGAATAGCAGTTAGAAAATAACTGCCGGAAGCACGGCACGGAAGAAAGGAGAATGAGTTATGGCAGGCTTGCAGGAATATAAATGTCCTTGCTGTGGCGGTGCAATCGCCTTTGACAGTAAGATTCAGAAGATGAAGTGTCCGTACTGTGATACTGAGTTCGAGATGGATGCACTCAAAGGTTATGATGCAGAGCTGCAGAATGAACAGACAGATGACATGGAGTGGGATACTTCCGCAGGCAGTGAATGGCAGGAAGGTGAAACAGATGGTTTACGCACGTATGTGTGTAAGTCCTGTGGAGGCGAGATTGTCGGAGATGCCAACATGGCAGCAACATCCTGCCCATTCTGTGATAATCCGATCGTAATGATGGGACAATTTGCGGGAGCATTAAAACCGGATCTGGTGATCCCGTTCAAATTAGATAAAAAGGCAGCAAAAGAAGGATTGAAGAAGCATCTGACCGGAAAACGTCTTCTGCCAAAGATCTTCAAGGATCAGAATCATATTGATGAGATCAAAGGTATTTACGTTCCATTCTGGCTTTTTGATACAAATGTAGATGCCGCAGTCCGCTATCGGGCAACAAAGGTACGCATGTGGAGTGACAGTGATTATGATTATACTGAGACAAGTCATTTTATGGTTCACCGGGGTGGAAGTATTGGTTTTGAAAATGTTCCGGTAGATGGCTCCACAAAGATGGCAGATGATCTGATGGAATCTATCGAGCCATTCAATATTTCAGGTGCGGTGGATTTCCAGACTGCTTATCTCGCAGGATATCTGGCAGATAAGTATGACGTAACTGCTGAACAAAGTATTGAACGTGCTAATAAACGTGTAAAACATTCTACAGAGGAAGCTTTTGCTGAGACAGTAAAAGGTGGTTATGCTACAGTAACAACAGACAATAGCAGTGTACAATTTCATGGCGGAAAAGCAAAGTATGCACTGTATCCGGTATGGCTTCTGAATACGACATGGAACGGAAATAAATACACCTTTGCAATGAATGGACAGACAGGAAAGTTTGTCGGCGATCTGCCGGTAGATAAAGGTGCAGCAGCACGCTGGACAGTGATGCTGGCAGCTATATTCTCAGTTGTAACGTATGGTGCTGCATGGCTTTTGCACCTGATCGGACTGTTTTAGGGAGGTGGGGAAATGAAGAAAAGAATTTTATCGTTTATGACGATCCTCATCCTCTGTCTAGGTCTTGCAGTTCCGGCTTTTGCGGAGGAAACAGAAGGATTTGCGAATGAATATCCTCGTGTCATCGACAATGCGGAGCTCCTGTCTGCAGATGAGAGGGAGCTGTTAACCAGTAAGTTAGATGAGATCAGTACGCGACAGAAGGTAGATGTGACGGTTGCCACAACCGATACACTGGATGGACTGACGGTATCTGATTATGCGGAACGATTCTACGAGTCTCATAATTATGGTTATGGACCGGACAAGGATGGAACAATACTTCTGATCAGCATGGAAGATCATGATTGGTATATGGCAACCTACGGATATGCTATTACAGCATTTACGGATGCAGGTATCCAGTACATAGGAGAAGAGATGACGGGTGATTTGTCTGATGGTGATTTTGCGGCAGCATTTGATACATTTGCTGACGAGTGTGATGATTTTATTACGCAGGCAAAAACCGGAGAACCTTATGATATCGATAATGAACCACAAAAACCAATGTCATGGATCTGGATTCCGATTTCATTAGTAGCTGGTATCGTCCTTTCATTGATTGTTGTTGGCACTATGAAATCAAAGTTGAAAACAGTACGTTTCCAGGCAGCAGCTAATAATTATGTGAAAGCTGGAAGTATGAATCTTACTGAGAGCAGAGACATATTCCTGTATAATACAATGACAAAAACAAAAAAAGAGAAAAATGATTCTTCCAGTGGTGGCGGCGGAAGCAGTACGCATACAACATCTTCCGGAAGCACTGCCGGAGGCGGTGGCGGAAAATTCTAGGAGAGATGTCCGGATACAGAATACCGGGGCAATTTAATAGTGAAAAAAGAGAAGCTGGTTCCCAAATGCTTGGGAATTGGCTTCTCTTTTTTAATGATGTAATTATCTTTTCACATCCACAAAATGTTTCCTGAACTCATCATAAGGACACGACCGTCCCCAGTAGAATCCCTGACAGTAATCCGGCCTGTTTTAATTCTTTCAGGAAGTTTTGCGCCTTTTCATTTTTTTCGAGCAGAATACTTTCTGTCAGTTCGATTGCAATTGCAGCAGGTGGAAGACCAGAAGCGTCCATCTCGCTGATAAGGTCTGTAATAATATCTGATTTTGTGATCTGCACCTGGGATACATTAATATTAACTTTGAAATCAGGAATTTGCATCCGGATTTTCCGGCAGGCGGTTATTGCTTCTCGCATGAACCAGCGTCCGGTTGGAATAATCAGTCCGCTTGTCTCTAAAAGTGGTATGAACTCAGCAGGTGAGATCGGTCCAAATTTTTTAGAAGCAAAGCGTATCAGCACCTCTGCTCCGGTCAGTTTATCCTGTCGGATATCCATGACTGGCTGGAAGATTATTGAGAATCCACGGAAACCATGATTTACTGCTGAATGAAGCTCATTTGTGATCTCGCGGATACGTAAGAAATTTTGGTACTCTTCTTCCTGGAATATATAATAGCAGTTTCTTCCATGCTGCTTAGCCATGGTCAGTGAAAAGTCAGTTCGCTTTATAATCTCTGCATAACCGGTCCGTGATAGATCCGGAAGTGGCAGGATACCGGCAGAAATAGTAAATACTGCAGCAAAGTTGTTTTCTTCAATAAACTGATTAATATGTTTGCATATGCAAGTTTCCGTTTTTGTTTTATGCGGTACAGCATGAGATCACTTCGTTCTGAAAAGACAGTGCCAAACAGGATGAACAGGATTAAAGAAATCCATAATTTTTCTTAAATTTCATAACTTTTTCCTTTTATAGAATATCACTTCCATCCGGGATCTTGGAAATAATCGTTCGATTAGTCCTGAACAGAAAGATAAGTGAGACAATCAGTGACATGATCTCAGCAGTCAGGAAAGCCCACCATACTGCATGAAGCCCACCAAATTTTGCCAGTACATATGCAGCCGGAATCAGTACTACAAGCTGACGCATGATGGATACGATCATACTGAACACGGCCTTTCCAAGCGCCTGGAATACAGTACCGCAGATGATGCCGAACCATGCAAGTAAGTAATGGATACCGATGATACGAAGCGCAGGGACTCCAATCGTAAGCATATCAGCAGATGCGTTGAACATTCCGAGAAGTACCTGTGGAACGAATTCAAAGCAAAGAAATCCGAAGAGCATAATACAAAATGCTGTTGCCATACTGAGCTTGATCGTCTTGACCATACGTTTTCTATTCTGCGCACCGTAGTTGAATGCAATGATCGGAGTGATACCGTTATTCAAACCGAAGACAGGCATGAAGAAAAAGCTCTGCAGTTTGAAATACACTCCGAATACGGCAGTTGCAGTAGATGAAAATGTGATCAGGATACGGTTCATGGAGTATGTCATAACAGAACCAATCGACTGCATGATAATAGATGGAATACCGATTGCATAAATTGTTCTGATAATTCTTCCGTCCGGACGGAAACCACGGAACTGAAGTTTTACATCAGGGTTAAATTTATGGTTACAGATAAATGCGACAAGTGCGCCTACACACTGTCCGATAACTGTAGCTAAGGCAGCACCGGTAACGCCCATCTTAGGGAAGCCGATCAGACCAAAGATCAGGATCGGGTCAAGAATGATATTCGTGATCGCACCACACAACTGGGAAGTCATACTGAAAATCGTTCTTCCGGTGGAAGTGAGCAGTCGTTCAAAGCAAATCTGTGCCAGCAGTCCCATAGAGAAGATCATAACAGTGCTCAGATAATCGATTCCCATTTCCATGATCTCAACATCTGCATTTCCAATCTGGCTTGCATAGAAAGGTTTTACTACGGTAAAGCCAAGAATAAGAAATACGATATAGCTTATGATATAAAGAAATGCAGCGTTAGATGCAATTTTGTTTGCCTCATCATTTTGCTTTGCTCCGAGTGCTCTGGAAAGGAGTGCATTCATACCGACGCCGGTACCGGTTGCAACTGCAATGAGCAGCATCTGTAACGGGAAGGCGAGAGAGACTGCGGTAAGAGCATTTTCTGACAGCTTTGCTACAAAGATACTGTCTACAATATTATAAAGTGCCTGCACTAGCATGGAAACCATCATCGGTAAAGACATATTGAACAAGAGTCTGCCGATCGGCATGGTTCCCATTTTGTTTTCTGCTGCAGGGGCAGAAGCTGTTTTTGGTTCATATATTCTCCTGTTATTACTAAAAATTCATTCAAAGTGCCAATTATTAATAATAGCATTATATGGTGTACGTTTCAATAGTTGAAGACTTGAAAATGTCTTAAAGGTCAGTTTGGCATTCTTGAATTATTGTGTTAATAGGTAAAGTCAGTAGAAGTAATAGTAACAACTTGACAGTTTGCGTACTGCATGATATTTTCTAAGTAGTAAGTAGTAAGTAGTAAGTAGTAAGTAGTAAGTAGTAAGTAAAATACAAAAATGGTGATCAGGAAATAAGAGGTTACTGTTCACTCCCGTGTCAATCACTCCGCTGATTGACACGGAGGATGCGCGTTTTGACTTGAATGCATCTCGCCCCATCGCCAAAGGCGATTTAAAATGGCGAGATGCGTTGCTGGTCGCACATCGTGTGAACAGTAACAAATATTCTGCTCCGGATAAGAAACTGGAGGTGATCGTCCATGGCATCTGAATCAACAACTCTTTATCTCAAAGCAGACAGGAATGTTGAGGTATCAAAGCAAAACGTCATGTTAGGAGATCTCCTGAGTATGGAGTGTTCAGACAAGACCATCCTGATGAAAGTAAAAACTTTGCGGATCTTGAAGATCCGGGAGGAAAAAGAACAGCGCTATGTAATTTCCGTGTTGAAAATCATTGCCTGTATTCATGAACAGTATCCCCGGCTGGAGATTCAGAATCTGGGCGAAACAGATATTATCGTTACTTATGAAAATCAGAAAACACCACCTCTTCTCTGGCACATTTTAAAAGTAGTGCTGGTATCAGCAGTGATTTTCTTTGGATCTGCCTTCTCGATCATGGCATTCAATAATGATGTTGGGGTAACGAAGCTATTTAGTCAGATTTATGAACTGATCATGGGAAAGAAGACAGATGGTTTTTCTGTTCTGGAAGTCACGTATTCCATAGGGCTTGCAATCGGAATTCTAATATTTTTTAATCACTTTGGTAAGAAACGCTTTACAGTAGATCCTACACCGATGGAAATACAGATGCGTCTTTATGAAAATGATATCCAGACAACTCTGGTGGAAAATGCAGCACGGCAAAAGAAAGAACTGGAGGTTGGAAAATGAACTTGTTGCAGACAATTTTCCTGGCATTGCTTGGTTTAAGTGCCGGAATGATAGTAGCTGGCGGTGTCTTTTCTTTCATTGTGGAACTTGGTGTGATCTCAGATTTTGCAGATCGTACCCATACCGGCAATCATATTTTAATTTATGAAGATATGGTAGCAGCCGGTGCGATCCTTGGAAACTTGTTTCAGATTTTTGAAGTTAATCTTCCGGGAAGGATGATATTTCTTGCAATTTATGGACTTTTCGGAGGGATTTTTGTTGGTTGCTGGGCAATGGCACTTGCAGAAATTTTGAATGTATTTCCCATTTTTATGAGACGGGCAAGGATTGTCCGGTATCTCGCGGTGTTTGTGGTAATGGTTGCATTAGGGAAAGGAATCGGAGCGGGATTGTTTTTTTGGAAAAGATGGTAAACTCTACCGCTTCATTTCTTTCCGCATCCGCTCCAGCACCTTTTTTTCTGTCCTTGACACCTGCACCTGAGACATTCCCATTTTCTTTCCTATCTCAGCCTGCGTCTTTCCTACAAAATATCTCAGATAAATGATCGTCCGTTCCTTCGCTTCAAGTGTTTCCAGTACTTCTTTTAATACAATCCGATCAAGAACCTTTTCTTCCTGCCTGTCTTTTTCTTCCAGCTTATCCATCAGAAGGATCTCGCTTCCCTCTTTCTGATGGATCGGCTTATATATGGATTCCACCTCCACTGACGACTCCATTGCCTGGACGATCTCCTCACAATCTATCTGAAGCTCTTCTGATAACTCTTTCAATGTCGGTTCTCTCCCGAGTATCCTGGTCATCTTTTCTCTCGCCTGCAGACTCTTATAAGACAGCTCTCTCAATGAACGGCTGACTTTTATCATTCCGTCATCTCTCAAAAAACGCCGGATTTCTCCGGATATCATTGGAACAGCATAGGTTGAAAACTGTACTTCATAAGAAAAATCAAATTTATCAATTGCCTTAAGCAGTCCAATGCTCCCAATCTGAAACAAGTCTTCCGGTTCTGCACCTCTTCCGTAAAATCGCTTTACTACGCACCAGATAAGACCTATATTTTTTTCAACAAGTTCTTCTCTCGCTTTTTTATCTCCGTCGTGTGACTTTCTGATTAAAGCGATTGTGTCGTCCATATTCTGCTCCCTTTACCTATTGTCTTAGTCATTTTTACACTGGTACCTTCCCCTACCTTTGACTCTACTTCCACAGTATCCATAAATGCTTCCATAAAAGAAAATCCCATTCCTGACCGATCATCCTCCGGTTTTGTTGTAAACATCGGTTCCATTGCTTTTTCCACATTTGCAATACCTTTTCCACGGTCCGATATTTCTACTGTAAAAAGCTGGTTTTCTATACTACAGTGTATCTTTACTTTCTCTACTCTCTGTTCATATCCGTGGATAATCGCATTTGTTACAGCTTCTGACACTGCAGTCTTCACATCTGCTACTTCTTCCACCGTTGGATTAAGTTGTGTTAAAAATGATGCTACCGATACTCTGGCAAATCCCTCATTTTCTGATCTGCTGTCAAAGCGTATCTCCATCTCATTATTCTGTGTATTACTCGCCTCCATCACTTTTCCCCCTCATAAATCTGCATAATCTTTGCTGCTCCTGAAAATGTAAGAATCTTCCGGATTCTTTCGTTCGTATGTATCGCCCAGACTTCTCCTCCGATCAGACTGACGGTCTTATACCTCCCCATAATGATTCCAATTCCTGAACTATCCATAAAATCTGTCCTGTCAAAGTCAAAGATCACATATCTGATATGATTTCTGCTGATTACTGCATCCGCTTCTTTCCTTATTTCATCTGCATTATGATGGTCTACCTCTCTTGGGAGATAGATCGTCAGACAATTTTCCTCTACCTGATATCTCATATATTTTCATGCCTCCTGCTTTTCTCATTTTCCGTTTAATTACCTGAATCCGTACGCTAAAAAAGGATATGCTTCTTCGCATATCCTTTTCCTTCGTAATCTTATTCGTTATCCTCTGTATTGTCAGAATTATCGGAATTTCCATTATCCTGAGAATTATCATAGCTATTGGAGTTATCAGAATTTTCTGAGTCCTCTGATACTGAACTACTATCTGAACTTGTATCTGCACTGGCATCTCCATTCAGAATTGCAAGCTGCTTTTTCGCATCCTCAATATATCTGGAATTATTATAAGTATCTACCATCTTCTGATACCAGGTCTTTGCATTCTCTGTATCACCTTTTCCCTGATAAGCCTGTGCCAGACGATAAATAGCCTGTCCATCATTATAACTTTCGTCCATCTTCACAACCTTCGTCAGGTACTCAATCGCCTGATCATAGTCCTCTGATTCCAGTGAATCTACACCGGCTGCATATCTTCTCTTGCATGCTGTTGGGAAAATAGAATCAGAAAGTGTATCATACATCTCTTTTCCACTGTCTCCAAGAGAATCTCTTGTAATCTCAAGCAGCGCGTCTGCCATATCCGTATAACTATATTTTCCGGAACGGCTCTGACTTGAAACCTGAAGCAGTTTCTCATAGCTGTCAGATGTTGCCTTTGCCTGATCAACTGCTTTCTGTGCCTCGTCTCCGGCTGTTCGATACTGATCCAGTGTTCTTGTCTGGGCACTCACCTGTGCTTCCAGTGTGTTGATCTGTTCACTGTATGCACGCATCTGATTATTCAACTTCTCCGAGCGGTTCTGATTCACCGCCGGAGCAACAAGAAACCAGATCAAAGCAGCACCAAGAACCATTCCGATCAATATATTGGCAAATGCAAGCTGCTGTGCCATATCCCGGATCTTAGAACGTTTCGGCTGAATGATCGTCTCATTTCCAAGACTGTATTCTACTGTCGCACTTTTTGGTTTCCGGAAACTTCTCTCTGCATTCTTCCCATATCTGCCACGCTGTTTTGTAACTTCTTGCAAATAGGTCAGTGTCAGTTCATTTGTTGTATCTAATTTCTTTGCTTCTATAAGAATCTGTCTTGCCTTTGTATTCTGATTCATCTGTATATAGATCAGAGCCAGAAGCTGATACGCCTTCAAAAATGTCGGATGAGACGCGATCACCTGTTTCAACTGGATGATCGCAAGATCTTCCCCGTTCTGCTGACAGTAAACCAGACACTGGTTAAACTTCTTAATTGCCTGATTCAGTGATTCTAATTCATTCGCTGAATTCTGTACTTTTTTAATATAATAATCTGCAATATTATCTCTTGGGCACAGATTCTTACTGATGATCCACTCCACAAGAGCTTCTGAAACTTCCCCTATGCCATAATACACAAGACCTAAAAGATTCCGCGCCGCAATATTCTCCCTGTTATACTGCAGGCTCTGCTGCAAGGAAACAATTGCCCCGGACATATCTCTCACCTGGGCTTTGCGCAGTCCATCATTGTACCAGGAATTTGACTGATACATGATCTTCTTTGTGTAATCCATTTATACCCACCACTATCTTTCTATCTTCTCACCGTTTTTTCTTTCTTTGCCATAACCTCTTTTACGATATCCTGCATATCTGTCAGATCTTCCTTGTAAACAGCTTCCTCAATCTGGTCCACCTCGAGACTTGGCTTGAATTTTCTGAGTTCTTCTTCATAATTAAGCATCTGCAATCAAACCTCCCCACATCCGCTTAAAGATTCCTGTATAATCTCTTTGATCATTCCTGTCAGGTAAAGAGAACCGAGACAATATACCGTTCTTCTCCCCTGAATTCGCAATACATACTGCATTGCCTCTTTGACAGATTCAATCACAGTCACCGGCTGTTCTGTATATTTCCTGAACAGTTCACCCAGAATGTGTGCGTCTGTCGCACGATCTCCGTCGATCAATGTTACTACATATTCTTCCGCATCAGCATGTTTACATAGATACGAAATCATTTCTTCATATTCTTTATCTTTTACCGCCGAAAATAAAATAATATTTCCATCTGGATTCTTCGGAACACTTCTTGCAAATGCCTGAATAGCACTCACATTATGTGCTCCGTCAACGTATACTTTTGGAAGAATCTCTTCCATTCTTCCTGCCCATTTCACCCTGGCAAGTGCTGTTCTCCACTCTTGTGGATGACCGTTTTCTTTGAAAAGATAACGCATCACTTCCATCGCAAGCAGTGCATTTCCCGGCTGATAGGTTCCAATATTATTTAATTTCCACGTGGTAGTTCCATAATAAGCACTTGCGCAGGAAAATGCAATATGTTTATCTTCAATTCCAAGAATTTCGTACGCATCTTTCCCTATTTTTTTACAGAAACAGCCTTCTTTTTCTGCTGTTTTTTCAATTACAGAATCACTTCCCGGTGCTGTCTGTGCAAAGAACACCGGAACTTCCGGCCGGATGATTCCTGCTTTCTCTCCCGCAATCTGCTCCACTGTATCACCAAGATATTCCATATGATCCAGACCGATCGATGTGATCACGCAGGCGACCGGTTCTACAGAACTTGTTGCATCCAGCCGACCTCCAAGTCCTGTCTCAAGGACAATGTATTCCATTCCTGCTCTGTCATAAGCTTTCATCGCCATTGCAAATAAAAATTCGAAAAATGTCGGATGCTCCAATCCTGCATCCTGCATCCTGCGGACAGCCTGCATGGTCTCTTCAAATACTTCGCAGAAATCCTCATCACTGATCTGCTTTCCGTTCAGAACAATCCGTTCATTCATTTTCACCAGATGCGGTGAAGTAAACAATCCGGTGCTTTTTCCTTCTGCCCTGAGCATCGCATCCAGATAAGCGCATACAGAACCTTTTCCATTCGTTCCCGCTACATGAATGATCTTCTTTCCATTCTGCGGATTTCCCAAAAACAGAAGCATCTCTCTAGTATGAGCCAGAGAGTGCTTTCTTGTAAATCTCGGAATTTCTTCTATATAGGTTACGATTTCCTTATAGGTCATTTTTTCTTTTCTTCCTTTTGTTCTACAAAGGCCTGTCTTCCATTCTCAACATCCGTATCCTGGTCTGTCACTTCTACAAGCTGGCCTCCTGTATATTCATAAGTCTTCGATGTACGGAAGATTGTATTGCTTGAACCGCACTGTGCAACCATGATCTGATCGCCATCTTTGATTTCTGACTCTTTCAGATCCAGTCTTGTATTGTTCAGGAATTTTGTTGTCTGCTTCTCTCCGTTGATATAAACCTTACTTTGTTTTGTAAAGTTCTCTCCGTAAATGCTATAAGTTCCTTTCAGCTGCTCCACAACACTGGTGATCGTCGCATCCTTTACTCCCATGACCATATGTCCTTCTGTGATCGGAGCTCCACTGTCCTTATATACATACTGTTTTCCGTACATGATATCATACTGGAGTAATTCCAGATCAGCAAGATAATTCTTTGTCTGTCTTCTCTGCTGATGGTAATTGAAAATAGTTCCTGTATGAATATCCAAACGATCAAAGACTTCTGCCATAATCTGGTAAGCAGCGATATTCCCATCTTTCTTTTCCAGTCCAATATTGTCCCAGATAACATAATTCGTATTGTACAGATATTTTCCTTTCAGGTCTTTTGCTTCCAGACCAAGTGTCGGGAGATGGTCTCCATAGAATACGATCACTGTCGGTTCCCCTCTCTGCTCGATTGCATCGATCAGCTGTCCAACGAATTTGTCCATCTCATGGACTTCATTTACATAGTACTCCCATGCATTTCTCTTGCCTTCATCTTCCACTCCGGTTACATTGATCTCCGGATTTTCCAAGGTCGGCTCTGTCGGATAATCTCCATGTCCCTGCACACTGATCGTACATACAAAGTCTGTTCCGTCTGTTGTGTCCAAAGACTCCATGATGTTCGGAACAAGAATATCGTCTGTCGCCCATCCCTTCGGAGTCGTCTTTAAGATATTCATGAATTCCTTACTTGTATAATGGTCGAATCCCATGTTGTTATATACTTTGGCACGACTGTAGAAATTACCGCCGTTGTTGTGAAGTGCCTCTGCACCATATCCAAGGGATGAAAGCGCACTTGCCGCACTCTCAAGAGGTGTCGTCTTCACATAAGTCTTGTATGGATACTCTCCCGGTCCGAAGAAACGCATATTCATTCCGGTAAGCACCTCGAACTCTGTATTCGCTGTACCTGCTCCGACAGATGGAACTTTAAAATATCCGGAAGAATAGTCAGCATAAAGCTTTCTGAGATTTGGGATCGGATCCTCGGAAAATCGCAGCCATTCTACCTCTGTCGGATCAAAATAAGATTCTAGCTGGACAAACATGATATTCGGCAGTTCCTCTTTCGAACGGCTTGTCTCACTCACGTTAAGGCATCCATCCTTGTTGATCTCCGCCATCGTCTCTTCACTGTAACCGGCCGGCTGATTGATTCCTGTATTAAATAAGCTTGCTGCGAAGCAATATGGGAATCCATAGTCTTCGTAAGCAAATGCGATATTTCCAAAATAATTTGAGATCACTCGCTTGTCGATTGCAACATCAGTAAGTCCTACATAGGCAAATCCGGATGCCACAACAGCGATCACTGCAATAATGCGGTGCATCTTTCCAGTATACTGCCCACCGCGGCGCCACATGGAAATCACCCACAAAACAACAGCTGCGATTCCAATGGTAAGCATCACGATCTCAAAGCCATTAAAGTAATTGCTTGTCAGTTCCAAGGCATCTGACAGAACTTTCAAGTCCTGTGCATTGAACGGTGTCACTCGCTTCAGGAGCAGATATCCGTTACATGCTCCCAGAAACAGCCAGAATACACTGAGAAGAATTCTGACAAATACACGTCTGCGGAACAGATAAACAATCATAAATGTTGCAAAAATTAAAAATGCGTTAAACAGAAACACGAGCGGTGTTCCTGTCATGTAGCTCCATGCTTCAAAAAAGGAATGCCTTGAGATCACCTCAATCAAAAAATTTAAAACACAGGCCAGCAGATAATGAAGAACGAGTGAAAATCTGTTCATCCACTTATAAACCGGCTGCATCTTTTTCGCAAATTTACTGTTTCTTCTCTGTTCCAGAATTCTCTGGCGTCTTGCTTTTTTCTCCTGATAGTGTCTCTTGATATCTTCCGGTTTCAGATTTTTGACCTTTGTAAAAAATCCTTTGATATCTGGTTTTTTAATATGAATCCGCTTCATCTATAACCTCTTTCTTATAGGCAAAATGCACGGCATGGGATCTTAGTTCCTTTCTGCCGTGCGACTTTTTGCCGTCTAATACCTGATACTGTGTCTAAACTGCTGTTTACAGTTTCCTGCTTTTTTGCAGCTTTTCTCCCCTCACAGTTATCTGAGACTATCGATTCTCTCTTTTACCTGCTCAAGCATCTTTGTATATTTCTCAAGTTTATCACGCTCAGCCTGAACTTTATCTGCAGGTGCTTTGCTTGTGAATCTTTCATTTGCAAGCATTCCCTGTGCTCTCTTTATCTCGCTGTTGAGTCTCTCTTCCTCTTTCTTCAGTCTTTCTCTCTCCTGCTCGAAGTCTACAAGGTCTTCCAGCGGCAGGTAAACTGTTGCTCCCGGAACAACGATAGATACTGCATCATCAGCAACATCTTTCTTCTCATAGTGAAGAATAATATCGTTTGCCAGCATCAACGGTTTTACAGATTCCTTGAGTACTTCAAGTGCTGTAAGCAGTTTTGAATCACTGCTGATAATATAAACCTTTGTACGTTTGTTATTCGGAACATTCATCTCAGCACGCATATTTCTGATTCCGCGTGTGATTGCTTTTACATGCTCAATAACTTCTGTAGCATATGGGAATTCCCAATCTTCTCTGTATACCGGCCAGCTTGACATCATCAGTGACTCTTCCTCCGGTACAAGTGCTCCATAAATCTCTTCTGTGATAAATGGCATAAATGGATGAAGAAGCTTCAGTGCCTGTCCAAGTACTGTCTTAAGTACCCACAGAGCACAGTTTGCGGACTGTGAATCTTCCTCCGCATGGTAGATACGATATTTTGCGATCTCTACATACCAGTCACAGAACTCATCCCAGATAAAGTCATGAACTTTCTGAACTGCAATACCGAGTTCGAACTTATCCATGTTCTCTGTCATTTCTTTTGTCAGACTGTTTACCTTGGAAAGGATCCATCTGTCTGCTGGTTTCAGCAGGAAGTCTTCCGGTTCTTCTACAACGTTCTTCTCCATGTTCATCAGGATAAATCTTGATGCATTCCATACTTTGTTTGCAAAATTACGGCTTGCCTCAACACGCTCGTTGTAAAAACGCATATCGTTACCAGGTGCATTTCCTGTGATCAGTGTCAGTCTCAGGGCATCTGCACCGTACTTGTCGATGATCTCAAGCGGATCGATACCATTTCCAAGAGACTTACTCATCTTACGTCCCTGAGAGTCTCTTACAAGACCGTGGATCAGTACTGTGTTAAACGGAGCTTTTCCTGTATGCTCATATCCTGAGAATACCATACGGATTACCCAGAAGAAGATGATATCATATCCAGTTACGAGAACGTCTGTCGGATAGAAGTAGTCAAGGTCTTCTGTCTTCTCCGGCCATCCAAGTGTGGAGAACGGCCACAATGCTGAAGAGAACCATGTATCCAGTGTATCCTCATCCTGTGTGAAATGTGTACATCCACAGTGTGGGCATTTCTCCGGCGCTTCTTTCGCAACTACGAATTCACCGCACTCATCACAGTAATAAGCCGGAATTCTGTGTCCCCACCAGATCTGACGGGAGATACACCAGTCTTTGATGTTCTCAAGCCAGTGAAGGTAAATCTTGTCAAAACGCTCCGGTACGAAACGAAGTTCACCAGTCTTCAGTGCGTTGATCGCCGGTTTTGCAAGCTCATCCATCTTTACAAACCACTGTTGTTTGATCAGCGGCTCAACGGTTGTACCACAACGGTCATGTGTTCCTACTGCATGCATGTGAGGAACAACCTTTACAAGGTATCCCTGCTCATCCAGATCTGCTACGATTGCCTTTCTGGCCTCGTAACGATCCATTCCTGCGTATTTTCCACCCTTCTCATTAATTGTCGCATCATCATTCATGATGTTGATCTCAGGAAGGTTATGACGCTTTCCTACCTCGAAGTCATTCGGGTCATGTGCCGGTGTGATCTTAACAGCACCTGTTCCGAATTCTTTGTCTACATAATAGTCTGCAACGATCGGAATCTCACGATTTACAAGCGGAAGGATTGCCATCTTTCCTACGATATCTTTGTATCTCTCATCATCCGGGTGAACGGCGATTGCTGTATCTCCAAGCAGTGTCTCCGGACGTGTTGTTGCAATCTCAAGGAAACGGTCTGTTCCGGCGATCGGGTACTTAATATGCCAGAAGTTTCCGTCCTGATCCTCATGCTCTACCTCTGCGTCTGACAGAGATGTCTTACATTTCGGACACCAGTTGATGATTCTGGAACCTTTGTAAATATATCCCTTGTTGTATAAATTGATGAATACTTCTTCTACAGCCTTAGAACATCCCTCATCCATTGTGAAACGCTCTCTGTCCCAGTCACAGGAAATACCAAGCTTCTTCAGCTGGTTCTCGATTGTTCCTGCATATTCTTCTTTCCACTGCCATGTTCTCTCAAGGAATCCCTCACGTCCGAGTTCTTTCTTGTCGATTCCCTCTTCTTTGAGCTGATTTGTAACCTTAACCTCTGTAGAGATTGCTGCATGGTCTGTTCCCGGGATCCACAGTGCGTTATATCCTTCCATTCTCTTGTAACGGATCAGAATATCCTGCAGTGTATTGTCAAGTGCATGTCCCATATGCAGCTTTCCTGTAATATTCGGAGGCGGCATTACTGTTGTAAATGGTTTCTTACTTCTGTCTACTTCAGCATGAAAATACTTGTTCTCACACCATCTCTCATAGAGTTTCTCTTCGATCTGTTTCGGATCGTAAGTCTTTGCGAGTTCTTTGCTCATGATTGTTCTCCTTTTTCCACATATTATGTTAATTTTGTAGTTGTTTTCCACAATCTCATTGTTTTAAAAGTGGATATCTCTTTCTTCTATAACTAGAAAACGCCCTCTACTTCACGTAAAGGGCGAAAATCTCGCGGTACCACCTTATTTATATATGTAAGAACTTGTTACTGTTTGTATTAACCTTGTTCTTTACATATACATCTCTTCGTTCTGTAACGTGAACGACTCCGGGAACTCCTATCCAACCTCTTCGACCTTTCAGAATTCCGGCTCCGAAGCTACCTTCCATCATCCTTTTTCCAAACCGTCTCACAGCCAGATCCTCTTAGCAATCTGAACGGTTCTCTCTGTGGGAAGTAATGATGTACTCCTCTTCTTCAACACCTGTATCTTTACATAGTTGTTAAATACTTTTTAACTGTTACTACTATAGCTGTCAAAGGCTGATTTGTCAAGGGATTTCCCTTTCTTTAAGAAATCTTAAAATATCATAACCACCGCCGGAAGTCCAGCCATATCTTCTTAACCTTGCTCTTTTAAAAGTAAATGTTGCAACATCCCTGCAATATCATACCCGTAGTTCTCTCCTGTCGCCCAACCGGCTCCTTCCGGGTTCTCTTTCTGTCCCAGCCATTGCACATAAGGTGCGGAAGCTTTTTTCACATATTCATAACGGTTATCCACGCAAGTCTGATTCAGCGGTTCATCTGTCGCATAGGCCTTCAGATGCTGGATCTGTGCCCGCACTCCTGTTCTGACATCCGGATAAGAATTTCCCGGCACTCCTCCCCCGGTTGTTCCTATTCCGGCAAAATTAAACTGTTCAATACTTACATCTCCACCAAACTGAAGAAAGCCGGTCTCTTTCATTGCCTGGGTAAATGCAACCTCTGCCCGGATGTCTTCTGCCTCTGCTTCTTCACAGTAGATCTGGCAGAATGTTTCTATGGTATCTGCTCCACCTTTTGCCAGTTCTTCCGACGGATATTCGTATCCCGATTGATTGAAATAATCTGCAAGTTCATCCACCGTAACAACACTCTCCCCCATGACCGGATACTGTCCGGCCGGAGAACACATCTGTGCTGTTATTGCTGCGCTGTCAGTCTGTGTAACTTCTTCTATCGAATCTGTTGCCTCTTCCGCAACTGCTTCCTTTTCGTTTTGCATGTCAGAATCTGATTTCTGTTCTACTTCTGACTGTTTCATAACATTATTTTTCTGGTTCTGAGGAATCATTCCGTTTCTTCCTGCCATTGCCAGAATCACTACCAGAAGAACTCCCATTGCTGCTTCTATATAAATAGGTAATTTCATTTCGCGCTTCCTGTCCATTTCCCAGGTATTTGATATAGTATATACAACAATTCTTTCAGATAACACTCAATTAATAAATAGGTACCGTTACCCGAGAACTTTAAAAACATGCCTAAAAATAGAAGCAAAAGAGAGTGTAAAAAAAGAAGCTACAGTACGCAGCTTCTTTTTTACTTCTTTTTACACTTATTATTTCCACAATTTCTTGTAGATTTCAATAACATCTTCCTTATTTGGTACTCTCGGGTTTGTTGCTGTACATCCATCCTCGAGTGCGGCATCTGCCATACTGTCGATTGCATTGAAGTACTCTTCCTCTGAGATTGTACCCATCTGAGAGATTGACAGCGGAATATCCATCTCTTTTAACATAAACTGTACCCAGTTTACAAGGGATCTGACTGTCATGATCTCATTGTAGCTGCTCAGTCCAAGGATCTGAGCTACAGTTGCATAACGCTTAACAGCCGGAAGATATTCTTTCTGACTCTTACTATGTTTATTGATATCACTGTTGAATTCAATGATATGTGGAAGAAGCATTGCGTTCGCACGTCCGTGTGGGATGTGGAACTTTGCACCTAACTGATGAGCCATACCATGGTTCAGTCCGAGAGATGCTGAGTTGAATGCCAGTCCTGCCAGACAGGATGCGGAATGCATCTTCTGACGTGCATGAGTATCATTTCCATCCAGATATGCTCTGAGAAGGAATACTCCAACCAACTCGATCGATTTCTCTGCAAGTGCTGTTGAGAAATCGCTTCTCTCTGTACTTACACATGCTTCAAGTGCGTGTGTAAATACGTCCATTCCTGTATCTGCTGTAATCGCCGGTGGCACACTCTTTACAAGTTCTGCATCGAGGATTGCCTCATCCGGTGTCAATTCCCAGGATACAAGTGGATATTTTCTCTGTTCTGCCGGGTCTGATACAACGGCAAATGAAGTTACCTCTGATCCTGTACCGCTTGTTGTTGGAATTGCAATCAGCCCTACCTCTGCGTAATGATCTACGCGAAGTGCAAATTCACGGATTGACTTGGAGGAGTCAATTGCTGATCCGCCACCAACTGCAACAATTGCATCCGGCTTATATTCAAGCATCTTCTTAACACCGAGACTGATCTTCTCAATCGGTGGATCCGGAACAATATCCTGAAAGATATCATATTCCTTACCTGCTTTTTTGATTGGATCGAGAATCAGGTTCAGATTTTTGCTTTTCGCCATAAATGGGTCTGTAACGATCAGGATCTTCTTATATGGCACTTCTGCCAGTCGATCCAGCGCATTATCTCCAAAATTTACTCTAGTTTTAATCTGAAAGCTTTTCATAACTGCCCTTCCTTACTTTGGATAGATACATTTTACACCAATCTTATCAAAATGCTGAAGCCATCTTGTTTCCGGCTTTGCATCCGTAACTATAGTTGTGATCTGATCTAATGAACCTATCTCAGCAAATGCTACTTGATCGAACTTACTGCTGTCTACAGCAAGAATTTTTTCTTTTGCTCTTGTCAGCATTGTTCGCTTATTATTCGCATGCAGATCATCTGAATCTGTAAGTCCAGCGTTCATATCGATTCCCTTTGCAGAGATAACTGCCTTATCTACATGATAAGATCGAAGCATCCGGTCTGTCTGATAACCTACCAGTGCAAAGGATCCTTCTCTTGACTCTCCTCCGGTAGAAAGAACCTTCCAATCCTGCGCCCCAAAAAGCTCTATGATAATCTCCACAGAGTTTGTGAGCACGGTAAGATTCTTCTTTCCCTGTTCGAGAAGCGTCTTTGCAACATACACTGCTGTAGAACTTGCATCAAGCATGATGCTGTCCCCATCTTTGATCTGTTCACTCACCAGTTCCGCAATATGCTGTTTACCAACAATATTGCGATTCTTTCTGATGTTGAACGGAAGCTCGATATTCACATTTTCATTGATCACGGCACCGCCATAGCTTTTTATGGCGAAACCGTCCTGAACCAGTTTATCGAGGTCTCTTCGGATTGTCTCCTCGGAAACCTCGTAAATCTGACTCAGTTCGCTTACTACGACTCTTCTGTCGTTCTGCAGTTTTTCTAATATTTCATTTCTTCTCTCTATCGCAAGCATCTAACTGCCTCCTGTCCTAAGTCCAATATAATGTTACTGGTATTGAACTATAATTCCCTCAGACATTAAAGCAGAGTTCATTATAAGATTGCGTCGCGAATCTGAGCATCCGGATGAGCAATAACGGAAGAGTCAAGGAACATTCCTCTATCTTTGATTGCTTCCTTAGCTTTTTCGATTGCAGCTTCTACAGCAGCCACTTCACCAGTGAGCAGCATGTAGGATTTTCCGCACATACCACGTGCGATACGAAGCTCGATCAAATCAACGATAGCCGTCTTCGCAGCCTCATCAGCAGCTACAATAATTGAAGATGCATCGTATGTCTCCATAATACCAAGAGCGGATACGTCTTCAATATGTGCAGCACCGTAGATTGCCGGGAAGATGGACTCATGCGGATTACCGAGCACAAAACTGTCGATCAGGTGAAGACCATGCATCTCTTTTGCATTATCCACTGCTGCTTTAACGGCACTTAAGTCACCTGTAATGATCGCGATATATTTGCCCGGACATACTGTCTGTGCTTCGATTATGCTGACTTCAGAAGTCTTTACCATAGCATCAGCTGCGGTAATACCTGCTGAAACAGTCTTATATTCTACCATTCCAATAGCCTTACTCATTGCCTGCACGTCCTTCCTGAGATTCTATGACAATATATTTCTCATTTACTTCTGTAACTAAACCATTCACGGATGCGTGGATTCCAACGCTTAATCCCTTTCCTGGTTCAGCAATCATCTGTCCTTTAGTTACCATGTCGCCTGCTTTCACAATTGCAGAAGCAGGTGCTCCAATATGCTGACTTAACAGAATACGTACTGTCTTAACCGGCACTGCTGATTCATCAAGCGGTGCTTCACGGTTATATCTCGTAAGATCAAGACGCGCCATAAGTCTCTCCATCGGAACTTTTCTGTATTCTCTTTCCGGTCCTACAGGTTTTGCTTCTACTTTCGGAGGACGGATTCCGTTTGCACGAAGACCTCCCTTGTACTCTGCCATAAGACTTCTTGGTGAAAGTCCCTGGAAACAGGAATACATCTCACAAAGTCCGCAGGATGAGCAGAACAACGTATTGATGAAGATGTTCGGCTCCTGTACATCCTTGCATGTTGCTGCAAGCATAAATTTATTTGGCTCAATCGGATGTCCTAACAGATGTCTTGGACATAAGTCTGTACACATTGTACACTGGCAACAGCAAGCTGCTGCTCTCTTCATATCGATTGAGTTTTTCTTTAATTTCTTCTGAATGATGTGATGGTCTTTCGGAAGAACAAGGATTGCATTTGTTGTCTTTGTAACAGGCTGCGCTCCTGTTCCGATATTACCCATCATAGGTCCACCAACGAAGTAAACTGCATCTTTTGTAGTTACACCGCCGGCAAGAGCTACTACCTCTTCCAGTGGTGTTCCGATTGGAACACGAACTGTGATCGGGTGCTCTACCTCAGCTACTACTGATACAAGCTTGTCCTCAACGGGTGTCTTCTCATTCAGTGCTCTGTATACATTGTAAACTGTCTCTACGTTGAATACAGCTACGCCGCTTTCGATTGGAAGTCCGCCCGGTCTTACAACTTTACCTGTTGTCTCATAAATAAGAACAACCTCATCACCTGCCGGATATACTTCATCCAACAGTCCAAGTCTTACTTCCGGATACTGTCCCATAACGGCCTTTACAGCTTCGATCGTTGCTGTGTAAGCTTTCTTAATACCAATGATGACTTCTTTCGCACCGACTGTCTCGCCGATCATATGAAATGTATCAATGATCTCCTTTGCATATTTCTCAAGGAGCTGTCTGTGAAGTCGAAGCAGTGGCTCACACTCTGCACAGTTCAGAATGATTGTCTCTGCACGTTCATCTAATTTAGCATATGTAGGAAAGCCTGCACCACCAGCACCAACGATACCGTTCTGCTGCAATATGCTGCTTAATTCTTTCATATCCATAATTTCACTACTCCAGTCCTAATCCTTCGTCAATAATTCCAACGATTGCAGCATCGATCGGTGCTTCCGGCATACCACTTCCGATTCTCGCAGCACTTCCCTGTACAACCAGAACGTATTCGCCGATTCCTGCGCCGATCTTATCGATTGCAATGATCTGTTTTGCTCCCTGACGCATATGATCTGCCACTTCTACAATCATGAATTTATTTCCGACTAAGTTTTCATTCTTGCGTGTTGATACAACACTGCCAACAACTTTTCCCATTAACATGATACGATCCTCACGGTATCCCCGCTCTTAATCTGCGCTGCATTTGCTTCATCTGTATCGATGTGCATCTCAAGTGTAAAGCTGTCATCTACACGGATCTGTACGTTATTAAAGATGGTTCCTCTCTCATTATCTGCTTTTACAGATACGATATCACCATCATGAACTCCTGCTGCCATCGCATCTTTCGGAGCCATGTGAATATGTCTCTTCGCAACAATGCATCCCTCGTTCAGATATACCGCACCTTTTGGTCCGATGATCGCGATTGGTGCGCTTCCTGCAATATTTCCTGATTCTCTGATTGGTGCTTTTACACCGAGGCTGATTGCATCTGTTGCAGAAATTTCTACCTGAGTATTCTTTCTGACTGGTCCAAGAACTCTTACATTCTCGATTGCTCTTAATTTAAGACCAACAATTGTAACCTTTTCGTTTGATGCAAACTGTCCACCCATAAGTTCTTTGAACTTTGTAAGATGGTAGCCTTCTCCAAACAGAATCTCGACATGCTCCTGTGTGAGATGGATATGTCTTGCGGACACTCCGATTGGAACGAGAAAACCTTCTCCAGACTGAGCAGCATTCTTTTTCTCTACTGCTTCGAGAACCATTTTTGTAATCAATTCCACATTACTGTTATCCATATTTGTGTCTCCTCGCAAAGTGGATTGCTCCACTTACTTATTTAAGCACTCTCAGGGGATCAGCGCCCGGCGCTTAATCCCCTGAAAGTACCGGTTTTATTTACCTTTGACTATTATTTGATCTGTGGAAGAATCTTCTCAACATCTGTATGTGGTCTTGGGATTACATGTGTAGCTACAAGCTCTCCAAGTCTTCCTGCTGACTCTGCTCCAGACTCAACTGCTGATTTAACTGCTCCAACGTCTCCACGAACCATAACTGTTACAAGACCAGATCCGATCTTCTCTGTTCCAACGAGTGCTACGTTAGCAGCCTTTAACATTGAATCTGCTGCCTCGATAGATGCTACAAGTCCTCTTGTTTCAACCATTCCTAATGCTTCCTGTGACATTCTGCGTTCCTCCTTCTGAACTTCCGGTTTCTTCTGAACCGTTTCTGCCTTTTGCGCCGTCTTTCTTACTCTGCGTACAGTTTTGGCTGGCGCTTTGGCTGTTGTTGTTTTCTTTTCTTTTTCGTCTGCCATCTGTAGCTGCCTCCTATACAACCTTGTTTACACTTGTGTTAATGATTCTCAAGATCTCCTCGTGAGGACTTGGAATCACTACTGTGCTCACTGGTTTTTTGATTCCATTCTGCTCGGCAGCTTCAATGGCCTGCGCAACTGCGGATACATCACCACGAATTATGATCGTGACAAGTCTTCCACCTAGTTTTTTCTCCCATGTAACGAACTGCACATCAGCAGTCTTGCACATGATATCCACGGCTACCACTGCTGCCGTAACGCTTGGGATTTCAAAGAATCCATACGCTTTTCCCATGAGACTGCTCCTTTTCTAGCTGTTTGACTTCAAACTATACTGTAGGAAGGATCTTCTCAACGTCGTTGTGTGGTCTTGGGATTACGTGTGTAGCTACGAGTTCTCCAAGTCTTCCAGCTGCGTCAGCACCTGTCTCAACTGCTGCTTTAACAGCTCCAACATCTCCACGAACCATAACTGTTACAAGTCCGGATCCGATTTTCTCTGTTCCTACAAGTGTAACCTCTGCTGCTTTTGTCATTGCATCTGCAGCCTCGATTGCTGCTGTAAGTCCTCTTGTTTCTACCATTCCTAATGCAAGCTGTGCCATTGCCATTGTAATATCCTCCTAAATTTCTTCGACTTCTTCGTCTGTTACTTTATGTGGTGTTCCTTTATCAAATGCGTTAAGCTTAAGCATCTTCTCAGTGTCCTCAGTCGGTCTTGAGATCTTATACTTTGTGACAATTCCTGTCATTGACTCTGCTTTCGCTGTAGCAGCCTCAAGTGCTGCCTCCACATCTGCAACCTGTCCGCGGAACTTGACCATTACGATCAACGGTACAGGCAATTCGTCTGCATTCGCAGGTTTATTTTTATCGAAGTTCTCCAGTCTTACATTTCCTGCTTTACATCCGGCATCAGCCGCTGCAAATGCTGTTGCAAGTCCGAATACTTCCAGCATACCTACTGCTTCCATACTCTCTCACCTTATTTGTTGATGATTGCAATCTTAAGACCTTTCATAGCCAGGTTTGTCTGGTGAGCCTCATTGATCTGCTCGAGCGGGAACTCGTGTGTGATCAGATCATCCATCGGAAGTCCGATTGCTTTTGCTCTCTTAAGGAAATCAAATGTAGTTGCATAATCTCTCAGAGTGTATACCCATGAGCCAACCAGTGTGATCTCTTTTGAGCAAAGATCGAAGTGTGGGTTGATTGTTGCATCTCCACCATTGATAAAGAATCCAAGCTCACAAAGTCCACCACCATTGCGGATGAATTTGTAAATGTTTGCATGAGCGATCGGTGATCCTGTACACTGGAATGCGAAGTCAGCAGCATGTCCGCCGAATGCATCTTTTACTCCCTGTGCAAGTGCATCGATTCCCTGGAAATCTTTGAAGTTAACTGACTTCTCAGCTCCCATTCTCTTAGCAAAGTCAAGTCTCTTCTGCTCTCCGTCTACAGCTACGATATTCTCAATACCCATTGTACGAAGAACTGCGATACAGATCAGTCCGATCGGTCCACATCCCTGAACAACAACTCTGCTGTTGAATCTTAAGATTCCTGTTGTCTTAGCTCTTTCTACTGCATGTACAAGTACTGCACATGGCTCGATCAGTACACGGGATTTCAGATCCAGATCACTTACGTTGAATACTGTAGATCCCTCACGGATCAGGATGTAATCTGAGAACCATCCATTCAGATGAACATCATCGTCTGGAAGAAGTCCGTATACATCAGCTCCACCTACGTTCTGTTTGTTGAGGTCGTACATTGTGATCTCCGGATCATCCTTGAAGATCATACATGTAACAACTTTATCTCCAAGATTCAGAGCTTTTCCAGCGCTGTCAACTTTAACGTTTTTACCCATCTTAACGATCTCACCTGTTCCCTCATGTCCGAGTACTACAGGAATAAGGCTGAATGGGTCTCTCTTGAATTCGTGAGCGTCTGTTCCACAAACACCACATCCTTCAACTTTAACAAGAATATCTCCGTCACCAACTTCCGGCATCGGATACTCTTTGATCTCAAAATGCTCAAGTGCTGTAAGCATAGCTACATGAGCTGTCTTTGGAATTTCATTTCCTGCTGCTTTCTGTGCCGGAGCTGCTTCTGGAACTTTCTTTTCCAGCATGCTCTCAAGTACCTGTTTTACAACAGCTTCTACATTAGCAGAATTCATTTCCATTGTCTATACCTCCGTTATCTTATACATAAGCTGTCTGTCATTACGCAACGTCTTCTCTTTGTGAAGCTGCTTGCGCTTGTAAGTCCTTCACCAGTTCTGCTGGCAATTGTAAATGTACAGAAGCCTTCGCCTCCGAATCCAAGTGCCGCATAGGATGGTCCGTTCTTAACAAGAATTGCTGTGTCAATTGCTTTTGCATATTTTGTAATACGATCTACATTCTTGGAATGAATGTGAGCGGAATGTCTGTTACCATGCTCAAGCCATACAGCCTGCTCTACAGCATCGTCGAAATCTTTCGCTCTTACTACACCAAGAATTGGCATCATAAGCTCTGTTGCGATCAGTGGGTGTTCCTTTGGTCCTTCAAATGTAATACATCTGATATTGTCCGGAACTGTAACTCCGATCATTCCAAGCAGTGTCTTTGCATCACGTCCAACACATTTTCTGTTCAGCTTTCCGCCTGCAAGAACTACATTTGTCAGTGCATCCTGTTCTTCCTTGGAAGCCAGGTAGCATCCCTGCTCATTTACCATGTAGTGCATCAGTTCATCAACGATAGAATCAACTGCAACAATCTCTTTTTCTGCGATACACGGAAGGTTGTTATCAAATGTACATCCGTTTACAATATCCTCAGCTGCCTTACGGATATCTGCTGTCTCATCAACGAGTGCCGGTGGGTTACCTGCTCCAGCTCCGATTCCTCTTCTTCCTGAAGAAAGAACTGCTGTAACAACTCCCGGACCTCCTGTTGCAGCGATCAGCTGAATTGCAGGATGTTTCATCATGATGTTACTTGTCTCAAGTGTCGGATGCTCTACTGTACAAGCAATGTTGTCCGGTCCACCAACCTCAACAGATGCTTCGTTCAGAAGATTAACTGCGTAGATTGATGTTTTGATTGCTGCCGGATGTGGGTTGAATACTACTGTATTTCCACCTGCGAACATTCCGATTGTGTTACAGAGAACTGTCTCACTTGGGTTTGTACAAGGTGTGATCGCTCCGATTACTCCGAACGGTCCCATCTCAATCAATGTAAGACCTCTGTCTCCTGACCATGCCTGTGTAGTGATATCCTCTGTTCCCGGAGTCTTCTCAGCTACCAGCTGGTGTTTTAAAATTTTATGTCCGACATTTCCCATGCCAGTCTCCTGAACTCCCATACGGGCCAGGATTTCTGCATTCTCCATGATCTTTTTACGGATATTGGAGATTACTTTCTCTCTGTGATCCAGTGACATCTTAGCCACGATCTTCTGGGACGCTTTCGCTGCCTCAATGGCCTCGTTCATATCCTTGAATACGCCGCGGTCTCCCTGTACATCAGAAGCGATCTGCATCTTTGCAAGAACGTCCTGTACAATGTCCTGAACCATCTGTTCATTTATAGACACTCTAATACCTCCTTGAAGACTTGTTTTCCGTAAGCTGCGATTGCTGTGTCCTGCTCAGCAGTTCCGCCGCTGACACCGAGTGCTCCGACGATCTTACCATCTGCTTCGAGTACCTCTCCGCCTCCGAAGATCACGATCTTACCGTCATTCGTAAACTGAATTCCGTATAACGGTTGTCCCGGCTGACTCAACTGACTCAACTCTGCTGTGGACATCTTAAGGCTCGCGGAAGTATATGTCTTATTTAATGCAATATCAAAGCTTGCTATGTAGGCGTCATCCATACATTGGACGGCTACAGGTCTGCCTGCCTTGTCGGAAACTGCTACAACCGCATTCACACCAACCCTCGCTGCTTCTGCCTTGACTTTTTCAATCAGGGCATTCGCAAGTTTCAATGTCATCTGATGCTTTTTGCATTGACAGACATGTTTGTGCGTATGTTGCGGAGCCGCTTCCTTCATCTGTTCCAGCACAGCCTGAACTGCACTGGTGATTTCCTGTTCGTTCATAGCATTGCTCCTTTACTAATCTGTCAGATTACATTCCCAGCTGTTCCATAACTTTCTTTGTGATAGAAGCTACAAGATCAGCATCTGTTCCTTCTGGAGCTGCTGCTGAAGATCCGCCACAGTTTCCACCACATGAGTGGCAGCTTGGCTTACCAGCTTTAGCGTTCGGGCAAAGGTTTGCCGGATGTTTTCCCGGAAGACCCATCTGTCTTCTCAGTTCGTACAGTCTCTCAACCTGCTCTTTGTTCAGTTCCTGAGGTCCGCCAATCTGCATGGACTGCCATAACAGACGTGCGTAGAACTCAAGAGACTCCATCTTGTGGTATGCATTCAGAAGGCTGTCTGAGTATGCAAGTGCTCCGTGGTTCTCAAGAAGAACTGCATCAAAGTGCTGAAGGTATGGCTCGATAGCATCCGGGATCTCCACTGTAGAAGGTGTACCATATTTAGCAATCGGAACACATCCAAGAGCGATAACTGCTTCTGGCATGATTGGCTGTGTAAGTGGGATACCAGCGATAGCGAATGTTGTAGCATACAGTGGATGAGCATGTACTACAGACTGAACGTCTGGTCTCTCTCTGTACACACGCATGTGCATCTTAATCTCTGAAGATGGTCTGAATCCTTTGTTTGCCTGAAGAACGTTACCATTCTCATCTACTTTACAGATGTACTCTGGTGTCATAAATCCTTTGCTGACACCTGTTGGTGTACACAGGAACTCATGGTCATTCAGTTTTACAGAAAAGTTTCCATCATTAGCTGCAACCATTCCACGGTTGTAAACTCTTCTTCCGATCTCACACATTTCTTTTTTGATTTCGTATTCGTTTTGCATTTTTTCTCCTCCTTGGAATCGTGTCAAAACTTTTGTTTTGTGTTGTTTCTTAACTTATTTTACCACACAATCCCACATTAGTCAATTTTAACAGCCGTTGTTTTTGTTGTTTCTTGTGATTATTTTCACTATTTTCTCTGTTTTCGACTTCGTGTAGATTATCTGATTGTGTTTTTTATTTTTAACCACCGATCCGGCACTCTACACCGGAAACTTCTTCTGCTACTTTCAGAAGTCGTTCCATCTTTTCATTTGTCGGTGGTTTTACATCACCCATCAGGTATGGGCGGTTCAGTCCGTCATATTTATCCTGTCCCAGCCTGTGGTAAGGCAGAAGATGCATTCTTCTTACATTGCCAAGTTTGCGGACATATGCGGCAATATCACGGATTTCTATCTCTGTATCATTGAATCCCGGGATTACCGGAACACGGATGCTCAACTCTGTCATATGAGAGTCTGCAATCTTCTTTGCATTCTCTAACATCAGTTCATTCGAGCGTCCTGTAAATTCTTTATGTTTCTCTGGATTCATGTGTTTGATATCCAGCAGATACTGGTCTAAATATGGAAGAATCTCTTCGATTGTGCTGTATGGTGCGCATCCCATACTTTCCATCGCAGTTGTGATTCCTGACTCTTTCGCTGCCCGCAGAAGGTCTCTTGCAAACTTCGGCTGGCAAAGGCTTTCGCCTCCGGAAAGTGTAAGTCCGCCTCCGGTTCTTCTATAATAAGTACGGTCTTTTTCTACCGTCTTCATCACTTCCGCAACCGTTGTGTCCTCACCGATCACTTTTGGTTCTCCCTGCACCATCATTGTCTCGATCTCGTAGTGCTGCGATTCCGGATTACAGCACCAGCGGCATCTGAGCACGCACCCCTTCAGGAACACGATGGTTCGAATTCCATTCCCATCATGGATGGAATACCGCTGGATATCGAAGATTCTTCCTTTGGTCTTCAGATATTCTTCCATGCTGTCTCCCTCTTATTCTTAAAATCCCTGCTCTGTTCTGCGGATGATATCATCCTGCAGTGACTTGGACAATGTCGTAAACAGTGCACTATATCCAGCTACACGTACAACCAGATGTTTGTACTGTTCCGGATGCTCCTGTGCGTCCAGAAGTGTTTCACGGCTGACAACGTTAAACTGCATGTGGCTTCCCTTCTGATCAAAGTATGACTGGATCAGTCCTACAAACTTCTCAAGTCCTTCTCTTCCACTCAGTGCAGACGGATGAAACTTCTGATTGAACAGTGTTCCATTCGAAGCAATAAAGTGATCCAGTCTGGAAACGGAGTTTGCAGCTGCTGTCGGTCCGTTCACATCCTTACCGGCTGATGGCGATACTCCATCGGCTACCGGCATATGTGCCAGACGTCCGTCTGGTGTGGCTCCTGTCTGTCCGCCAAGCGGTACATTCGCTGATACTGGATATAATCCCGCCTGGAACATACCTCCACGTGGATTTTTGTATTTCTCCAGTGGTTTTGTATAAGTATAGGCAACGTCTCTTGCAAATGCATCAACCTCCGGAATATCATTTCCGAACTTCGGCACTGCATCAATCAGCTTGAGAATTCTCTCACCATTCGCCTTCACCTGCTCTGATTCTGTCGCTGCAACAACAGTCTTCAGGATTGTCGCAACTTCTTTCTCGCCTACCGGCTGTCCGGCAGACTTCATAGCAGAAGCCACTTCTGATACCATCTCTGCAACATCATCACTGCTCAGACCCTTTCCATAGTTTGTACTAAGAGCCATCTTCAGGTCATGCATTGTAATCTTGTTCTCGTCATAAACGAGTTTCTTTACTGCGTAAAGTGCATCCGCCATGTTGGCAACACCGAATCCCTGCGGACCTGTAAAGTTATATACAGCTCCTCCCTGTTCCAGTGTCTTTCCTCTCTTGATACAGTCATCGACCATACTTGCCAAGAACGGAAGCGGTGCTCTCTCTGCGTGTGCCATATCAATAGCATTGTCAGCATTAACAAGTAGTGCGATTGCGTAATCCATCTGTGCTTTATAAGCATCATAGAATTCATCAAATGTTTTCATATCCTCAACATTACCTGTCTTTGGACCAATCTGTACACCCTTGTCCACACCATTTGAAAATACCAGTTCCAGCGGACGACACATATTGAAGAATGCTGCGTCATGCCATCCGTTCGTCTTACCAGACTTCTGTGGTTCTACACATCCGATGATATTGTAGTCTCTCGCATCCTGTAAAGTCAGTCCACGGCTCTCCAGTGACGGGATAATAACCTCATCATTATAATACGCCGGGAGTCCGATTCCTGTTCTTGTAAGTTCTGCTGCATAAATCAGGAATTCATGTGGTGATCCATTCCAAACTCTTACGGAAAGAGAAGGCATTGGAAGGAACACATGCATAGATGATGTAATACACATAAATGAAAGATCATTCGTAACATCTATACCATCTTCATTCTGTCCTCCTACGATCAGGTTCTGGAACAGACTGTAACCTGCGAATCCTTCTGCTGAAGCCGCATCACGGCACTTGTTCAGGTCATTTAATTTAACCCAGATACAATCCAACAGTTCCTGTGCAAACTCTCTTGTGATCTTTCCGCTGTCGAGATCCTTCTTATAATAAGGATACATATACTGATCGAATCTTCCAGGGGAGATTGAATGTCCACTGGACTCGATCTGTAACAGCTGCTGTACAAACCAGAAGGACTGACAAGCTTCATAGAATCCTGTTGCACCCTTCTCCGGTACATTCGCACAATTCTGTGCAATGATAAGAAGTTCTTTCTTTCTTACCGGATCAGAACATTTCTCAGCCATCTCAAGTGCAAGCTTTGCATAACGGCGGGCATATGTGATCGCTGCATCACAGCTGATCATCACTGCCTCAAGGAAACGTGATTTTGTCTGATAGTTACCATCACTGACCTTCATAGAAGCAAGCTCATCTTCTGCTTTCTTGCGGATTCCGGAAAATCCGATCTCGAGAACTTCACCATACTTAACTGTCACATGTCCTACACCATTATAGAAATAGTTTCCAGGTGTAAAGATATTGTGTTCAATGTCAAGTAATGTCTCCGGCTCCATGTATGCTGTAGCCAGGTCACTTGTTGTACGGCCTTTCCAGTAAGCATTCGCCTCTTTCAGTTCCTTCTTCGTCTGCTCAGAGATGTAGAACGGGTCAGCACTTCTTGTTTCAACTGTATCAAACTCTGCCTCCAGCCACTCGTAAGAGAACTCCGGAAATGTCTGGCATCCTCTTGGAGCAAGTGTACTGCTTCCAACAACAAGTTCCAGGTCACGGATCGTGATCGGAATATTCTCCAAAATATGCTGGAACGCTTTTGCTCTACGGATGATCATTGGTTCATTCTCAGTCTGTTTGTACGACTCCGTAATCAGTACCGCTCTCGCCGACTCAATCTCAGGCATCTTCGCATACAGGTTTTCTACCAGTTTTGGAATTCTGTCCGACTTCGGGATGGGAGTACTGTCATAAGTATAAAGTCCCATTTTGCTCTTAAACTCCTTTCTTCCAATATTAACATTTATTATACTTTATTTATCCCCCAAAGTCAATCAAAACACAATACATCCCACATTATATTTCTGTAAAGTTACAATAAATCCCAATACGGTTCATGTTGTGTTTTATTTGTTTTTTCTTTACGTTTCACCTCGAATTTATTGACATTTCACTTAAAATACCGCATACTTAAGGTATATATGCGGCATGGCGAATGAATCAACACAATGTCTGCCGCGTGAACGATTAGAAAGAAGGGTTGGATTATATGGCTTCTTATGAATTTGATATCCACACACATTCCATCGCCAGCGGGCACGGAACCTGTGCGACCATGACTGATATGGCAAAAGCTGCCAATGCAGCCGGGCTTAAGATGCTTGGAATTTCCGATCATGGTCCGAAAACGCTTGGTGGCGGACGCATTTCTTATTTCCGCAGCCTTGCATTTGCACAACCAAAGCGTCTCGGTGTTAGAATGCTTTACGGTGCAGAGGTAAATATTCTGGATCAGGAAGGAAAACTGGATCTTGATGATGAAATTTTAGAGTCTCTGGATTATGTTATAGCAAGTATGCATCGTCCAATTTTTAAGTCCGGAACAGCAGATGAGAACACCCGTGCTTATATCAAGGCTATGGAGAATCCTAATGTTAATATCATCGGTCATTGCGATGACGAAAAATTCCCTGTAGATTATTTTGCGCTTTTCCGTGCTGCAATGGAGAACCATGTTCTGCTTGAGATCAATAACAGTTCTTTAAGTCCGGATGGATATCGTGGGGATACGACCTATGCTGATCTCTTAATATTGAATCTGTCCAAGCACTTTAATTATCCGGTTCTGTTCTCCAGTGACAGCCACGGCACCGAACATATCGGTGACTTCCAGTATGCCGAAGCTTTGGCTCGAAAAGCTGACATTCCGGAGGATCTTATCCTGAATTACTCTGTACGTAAGTTTATGGGATTTTTAGGTGAGAGATAATACTATAATATAGAAGGAATACTTACAATGGGAAAATGTCTTTTCTTTGATGCAGATGGAACAATTTTAGATATTGTAAAAGGAACACCAGAAGATACAAAACTTGCACTTCAACAGCTGAGAAAAAACGGACATAAGACTTTCATCTGTACCGGTCGTTCAAACGCTTTTGTTCCTGAATATCTTATGAAGGAGATTGGATTTGACGGACTTATCGCTAATCTTGGAGCATATATCGAATATAATGGAACGCGGGTATTTGAGCGTGAGATGCCAACCGATCTGGCATGGAAGACCGTAGAGATCATTAAGGCAAACGGTTTTATCCCTGTACTGGAAGGCAATGATTATATGTACTATAATCTGGATGAATATACAAGTGACATAGACTGGTTTGCTGATCTGATCACTCAGAAACTCGGTGACAAACTGCTTCCTATTCGTGGAAATGAACATAATCTTCACTTTAACAAAATAAGTGCCAAGCGCACACCCGGATGTAATCCAGAGAAATTATGCCAGGAATTATCCCTATGGTATGATTATATTATTCACAGTGGATCTTTTGTTGGAAGAACGATTGAATTTGTCATGAAAGGCTGTTCCAAAGGACTTGCGATCAGTGTTATGAGTAATGTACTTGGATACGAAAAGAGGGATGTTATTGCTTTCGGCGATAGCAATAATGACTTGCCAATGTTCCAGGCTGCCGGATTTAAGGTTGCTATGGGAAATGGATCTAAAGACTTGAAATCACAGGCTGATTATGTGACCGGCGCCTTGGAAGACGGCGGAATCCGCCAGGCGCTGGAATATCTGAATTTGATTTAAAAAGGATACTCCATTCCTTGACCAACTTCACATTTTCGAACAAAAATGGGGCATATCAATTTCCTGATATCCCCCATTTTTTCACTCTTTATTATGCTCTCTTAGACAGCACTTCATCCTCATATTTCTGAATGTCATCAAACCATCCTTCAGCTTCTACTCCACACTGACGGCAGTACTCTTCCCATACATCACCGATTGGAAGTGTCTTACACTGTTCCATAACAACCATCTTCTTGCTCATCTGGTTTGTATCCTGAAGCTCTTTGAGCATCTCGCTTGGCTGACAAAGTGCATCAAGCAGTGCTTTCTGGAAGCTGCGGAATCCTGTTACCCATGCGGAGATACGGTTGATGGAAGCATCAAAGTAATCCAGTGCAATATATGTACGGTCAATTCCGTTCTCGCAGCGAACGATCTCTTTTGCGATCTCTTTTGTCTCATCATCAAAGAGAACTACATGGTCTGAATCCCAACGGATCGGACGTGTAACATGCAGAGCAATCTCCGGGAAGAATGTAAGTAGTGCCGGAATCTTATCGGATACTACTTCTGTTGGATGATAATGTCCGTTGTCCATCAGTGGCAGACATTTGTCTTTGTTCATTGCAGCGTAGCTCAGTGAGAATTCAGCTGACCCTACTGTATAAGCCTCAACACCGATACCGAATACTTTAGACTCTACACAAGGTTTTACAAGGTTTGTGTCAAATGGCTCGGAAAGAATTGCATCGATAGACTCTTTGTAGCGTACACGAGGTCCCATACGGTCAGCCGGAATATCTTTGAATCCGTCACCTGTCCAGATATTCATTACACAAGGAACTCCTGTCTGCTCCGCAAAATACTGTGAAATGCGGATGCAGGCTTTTCCATGCTCGATCCAGAAGTTTCTTACTTCCTCATCCGGGCTTGAAAGTGTAAGTCCGTCTTTTACCATTGGATGTGAGAAGAATGTTGGATTAAAATCAAGTCCCATTCCTCTTTCTTTTGCAAAATCAACCCATTTCTGGAAATGTTTTGGCTCTAATTTATCACGATCTACGAATTCACCATCTTCAAAGATTGCGTAGCATGCATGAACATTGATTTTCTTTTTACCCGGCATCAGGCTCATTGCCTTATCCATATCAGCTAACAGTTCTTCCGGAGTTCTTGCTTTTCCCGGATAGTTTCCTGTTGTCTGGATTCCTCCTGTCAGAGGGCCGTCGTGGTCAAATCCTGTTACATCATCTCCCTGCCAGCAGTGAAGAGAAACCGGAATTTCTTTACATTTCGCGATTGCTGCGTCTGTGTCCACTCCTAATTTTGCATAGATTTCTTTGGCTGATTCATATCTTGTCATCTTTTCTTCCTCCATTTTCGTGAAAATATTTATTATATCCGTAATCATTTTTACTTCCTACATTTTTTCGTATATTTTTACATCAAACGATTTTCCAACACATGTTCTTGCTTCCGGCAGGTCTTTAAATACTCCATCATGTAGCATCTGGACAACAATATTTCCGATTGCTGTAGCTTCAGAAGGCCCTGCAGAAATTTTTTTTCCTGTATATTTTGCTGTCAGTTCGTTAAGATATCCTGCATTGGCACCGCCACCGACAACATAGATTGTAGTGTATTTTTTTCCTGTTAATGCTTCAATCTCTTCGATCGTATCGCCATAACATTTTGCAAGACTGTTGTAGATAACTGCTGCAATCTCGCCCACTGTTTCAGGCACCTGCTGCTTGGAATCACGGCAGAACTTCTTCACAGCTTCAATCATGCTCTTCGGAGCAAGGAAGCAGTCATCATTACAGTCTACTAAAGATGTGATCGTCTCTTTGGAAGCTCTCTCACAAATCTCTGCAAAAGAAAGATCCTCTGTGAATTCTTTCTTTACAGACTGGATCATCCAGAGTCCCATGATATTTTTCAGGTAACGGAAACGGTGATCGTATCCACCTTCGTTTGTGAAGTTTGCCTGCATACTTCTCAGTGAGCAGTCTGCTTCTTTTCTCTCAATTCCCATCAAAGACCATGTGCCGGAGCTGATATAAATGGCATTGTCATCGTTGGTTGGTACCGCAAGTACCGCTGAGCCTGTATCATGAGTGGCTGGAAGAACAACCTTGCAGTTGAATCCAACCTCGTTCTGAATGTCCTGTGTAAATTCGCCTACTACTGTTCCCGGCATAGATACCGGCTGGAACATCTCTTTGTTGTATCCGAGCATATCGATCAGTTCATAATCCCAGTCATTTGTCGTCGGATTCACAAGCTGTCCTGTTGTCGCATTTGTATATTCATTTTTCTTCACACCTGTCAGCAGGAAATGGAAGTAATCCGGGATCATCAGGATTGCTTTCGCCTGCTCAAGATACTCCGGATGAGTCTCTTTTACAGCCATCAGCTGATAGATTGTATTGAATATCTGCTTCTGGATACCTGTTCTCTCATACAATGCGGAAAGGGAAATCTTTTCATACACTTTCTCATCCATTCCATTCGTACGACTGTCACGATAGCCTACTGTATCTCCGAGGATCTGATCCTTCTCATCAAGAAGCACATAGTCAACTCCCCAAGTATCAATTCCCATCGTTGCCGGAATCTTGCCAAGTTCTTTACATTTCTTCAATCCGTTCTTGATTTCTGTAAAAAGACGATCTACATCCCAGCATAAAGTACCGTTTTTGTTATCCATTCCATTTGGAAAACGGTAAACCTCTTCTAGTTTCATCTTTCCATCTTCCATGGATGCCAGCATATGACGTCCACTGGATGCTCCGATATCAACTGCCAGATAATAATTGCCCATTGTTTGGTGCCTCCTTGTTATTTTTCTATTACTGTTCATTTCTTATGACTTTATTATACCCACGCTTTTTATGTAAAAAAAGGACGCTATTTACGAAAAACAGCGTCCTTATTTGCATTATATTTTGTTTTTAGGGTTCTCTTTTGCACCTTGTACAATTTTCAATTACTATTTTTGTTGAAAATGTATATCTTCATTTCAAATGTAATTCTCCACAACCAGATACTTTATTTACCGGAGAAATTTCTATGAAGAAGCTCATGCTCTTTTCCCTTCAGCAAAGTATCGTACAAGGAAAGAATCATTGGGTTCTCATTTGATTTCTTGATCTGAGTGTTTACATCTGTATCATATAAGCCCTTCATTCTTGCTTTTCTGGTTCTCGGTCCTGCATTCACCGGCTGACCTCCACCCATGATACATCCTCTGCGGCAGGCCATCACTTCCACAAAATCATACTCCGCTTCGTGATTTTTAATCTGCTGCAATACTTTATCTGCATTTGCAAGGCCATTTACAACTGCCGCCTTAATCTCTCTTCCATTATAATTATAAGTCAGCACTTTAATACCGTCGTCCCCACGCACACCACTCTTTTTAATAGACTCCATGTCTACTCTGTTGTGTCCCTGCTGCAGCCTACGGAGCACTGCCTCTGTAACACCACCGGTAACACCGAAGATCACACCACTTCCGGAGCCGATACCAAACGGTACATCAGCTGCTTCGATCTCAACTTTGTCAAATACAATTCCTGATTTGCGGATCATTCTTACGATTTCTGTTGTTGTGAGCACGTAATCAACATCCTGCTTGCCATTTGTATAAGATTCCGGACGTAAGATTTCTTCCTTCTTCGCCGTACAAGGCATAATTGATACAGATACGATTTTCTTTCTTTCATTTTTCTCAGGATCTTTATAATACTCTCTTACAACTGCTCCAAACATCTGCTGCGGTGATCTGCATGTTGAAAGATTCGGCACGAATTCCGGATATTTATTCTCACAATATTTTACCCATGCCGGACAACAGGAGGTAAAGAGTGGCATCTTCTCACCGGAAGTAAATCTCTCAATAAACTCTTTGGATTCCTCCACAACTGTCAGGTCTGCGCCATAGGATGTGTCATATACTTCATCAAATCCCAGACGATGCAGTACTCCTACTAACTTACCCATTACATTTTCGCCTTTGGCATAACCAAAATTATCACCGATTGCAACACGTACAGCCGGAGCGATCTGAGCGATCACCTTTGTATTCTTGTCTGCCAAAGCTTCCCACACTTCATCAATATTGGTATGAATACTGATTGCACCGGTCGGACAGACAACACGACACTGTCCACAACCTACGCAGTCTGTTTCTGCAATCTTCTTATTAAATGCCGGTATTACCTGTGCATCAGTTCCACGATACGCGAAGTCGATTGCATTGATATTCTGTACATTATCACACATTCTGACACAGTCACCACACAGGATACATTTATTCGGATCTCTGATAATTGCGTGTGAACTTGTATCAATTGGCTGTATCTCTCTTACATTTTCAAAGCGGATCTCATGAACTCCCATACGGTGAGCCAGTTCCTGCAGATGACACTCGCCGCTCTTGATACACGTCGTACAATCTCTGCAGTGAGCAGCCAAAAGTAGTTCCAGTATCAGTTTCCGGTAGCGCATCAGCCTTGGTGTATTTGTATAAATAATCATTCCGTCTCTCGGCTTTTCTGAACATGAGGCAAATGTTTTCCCTCTGTCATCTTCTACCGTGCATAATCGGCAGGCACCATAGATAGATAATTCCGAATGATAACACAAGGTAGGGATATCAATCCCGGCTTTTCTTATTACAGACAATACATTAGGTTCATCCGTGAACTCAATGGCCTGTCCGTCAATTGTCATAATTCCCATAAATCTCTATCCTCCCTACTCTGTATAAACAGCTCCAAATGGGCAGTTATCGATACAACTTCCACACTTGATGCACTTTGAATTATCAATTGTAAATGGTGATTTTATTTTTCCTGTGATTGCATTTACCGGACAGTTCTTCGCACATTTCGAACATCCTTTGCATTTCTCCGGATCAATCTTAAACACACGAAGATTAGAACAGACTCCCGCACGACATTTCTTATCTATTATGTGCTCTTCATATTCTTTTCGGAATGCATGAATCGTACTTACAACCGGCTTTGGTGCACTCTTTCCAAGACCACATAAGGCAGTATTTTCAATCATGTCTGCCAGTTCTTCCAGTTCATCAAGGTCGCTCATTTCTCCGTTTCCGGCAACTATACGTTCCAGAATCTCCAGCATACGCTTAGTTCCTTCTCTGCACGGAACGCATTTTCCACAGCTTTCTCTCTGTGTGAAGTTCATAAAGAATCTTGCAACCTCTACCATACAGGTGTCTTCATCCATAACAACAAGTCCACCGGAACCGATCATGGCACCGATCTTTGACAGTGAGTCAAAATCCATCTTACTGTCAAGCTGGGATTCTACCAGACATCCACCGGATGGACCACCGATCTGAACTGCCTTGAACCCTTTATCGTCCTTGATGCCGCCTCCTATATCAAAGATGATTTCACGTAAACTTATTCCCATAGGCACTTCGATCAATCCGGTATTTTTTACATTTCCGGTAAGGGCAAACGCTTTCGTTCCTGGGCTTTGCGGTGTACCGATACGGCTGTACCAGTCTGCTCCGTTTTTAATGATCATCGGGATATTTGCATAAGTCTCTACGTTATTCAATACGGTTGGCTTCTCCCATAATCCCTGTTCTACTGTTCTCGGTGGTTTTACTCTCGGCATGCCTCGCTTGCCTTCGATCGAAGCTGTAAGCGCGGAACCTTCCCCACATACAAAAGCACCTGCTCCGCGATTGATATGTAATTTGAAGCTGAATCCTGTTCCAAGGATATTATCTCCCAAAAGTCCTTTCTCTTCCGCCTGAGCGATAGCGATCTGCAGTCTTCGTACTGCCAGCGGATACTCTGCACGAACGTAAATATATCCTTCCTGGGCCTGTACTGCATAAGCTGCCAGCATCATACCTTCAATCATTCGGTGAGGATCACCCTCCATAACGCTTCGATCCATAAATGCACCCGGATCTCCTTCATCACCATTGCAGACTACATAACGGATCTTTTCCGGCTGACTCGCTACCTGTGACCATTTTCTTCCCGCCGGAAATCCTGCTCCGCCTCTTCCACGAAGACCTGCATCTGTAACCGTCTTAATCACTGCTTCCGGAGTCATTTCAAACACAGCTTTTTCGAAAGACTCATATGCTCCTACCGCCATTGCATCTTCAATATGCTCTGCATCAATATGACCGCAGTTTCTCAACACCAGACGGGTCTGCTTGGCATAGAATGGAATTTCTTCCTGTGTCTGATATACATGACCATTATCTTCATACATCAATCTTGTAACCGGTTCTCCATGAAGAATCGTCTTTTCAAAAATTTCTTCGCAGTCTTCCAGTTTTACTTTCAGATACAGATAGTTATAAGGTTCAATACGAACCAGCGGACCCATCTCACAGAATCCATGGCATCCGCTCATCTTAAGTCCCACATGAGCGATTTCTTCACCGATTTTGACTGTTACATGATCCATATTGGAAGTTAGTTCTTTCAAACGGGCATATATTTTATCTGAACCACCTGCCAGACATCCTGTTCCTCCACAGACCAGAATACAACAGTTTTCTTTCTGCCGCTTTTCCTTACACTCTTCTCTCCATAACTGGAGCTGCATTCTGTTTTCTATCCTCATTCCTCTTCCTCCCGCAGCTTCTTGATCAGCTCGCTCATTTTCTCAGGTGTCATTTTCGGATGTACTTCATCATTGACCATTACGGCCGGTGCCAGTCCGCATGCGCCCAAGCATGAAACCGTCTCTACTGTAAACAACTGGTCATCTGTTGTGTGTTTCTTTTTCCCAAGCCCCAGTTCCTTGTAAAGTCCTTCCAGAATCGGAATGGATTTGCGCACATGACAGGCTGTTCCATCACATACTTTTATCACATATTTTCCTTTTGCCTCAAAAGAAAAATTTTCATAAAAGCTTGCCACACTGTAAGCTTTCGCCTCGGAGATCCCCAGTTTCTCCGCAACATAAGTTAAAAGCTCCGGTGGAAGATAGCGATATTCTTCCTGAATCCCCTGTATAATCGGGATCAAAGACTTTTCTTCACATGTATACTGTGCAATAATCTCATCTGTTTTTTCGTAATAGGATATATCTAACATCGTGCCCCTCCTTTTTGTATTTTTCACATATGTTTCATTATACATCCTATCTCCTTTTATGCATAGTGCTATTTTGATATTGTTTTCGCAACTTTATTTCGTCATTTTTTTATTTTTACCTGTTTTCATACGTTGTCATTGATGCAAATTGCCAATTCTCACTTCAGTATAGTCTTCGGTTTACTATTCGCGTAAAAAAAGAAGATGCCATCTGTGAAAAATAGCATCCTCTCTATACTTTATCCTTAATTCATGTTTTCAATCCGATATTCTTTCGGACTGATTCCGTAGCGTTCTTTAAATTTTCTATAAAAATAGCTTGTATTGTCGTATCCAACTGCTTCTATAATATCCGACACCGCAATCCTGCTGTTTATCAGAAGATACACTGCCTGCTGCATCCTCTTTTCCTGAAGAAGTTCTTTATATGTTTTCCCTGATTTCTTCTTAATCTCACGACTCAGCCAATAGACATCCACTTTCATCTCTACCGCCAGTTCTGACAGCGTGCCTTCTTTAAAATGATCCTCAATATAGCGATACACATTCGCCATAATCTCTGTGTCAAATTTGCGTCCGCCGGCTTCCATCTTATCCATATAATTCAACAACTGAAGAAACAAAAGTCCCATCGTGATCTGATTACTGCTTCGCTTATTGGAAATGTCATAGAAGATCGTCCAGACCATATTCTCGATCAGATTCTGCACCGGGAGAATATCAGCCACATGAAAATACAGATAAGACGTCTCTTCATCTCTTCCGCACAACGCCCCGACAAGGAAATCTTTCAGCTGATTTTCTTCTGCCCCGATCATAGAGAATGCTGTGTTAAAAAACTCCGGCAGGACAATAAAGTTCACTGCAATATCATACTCTCCGGCCGGAAGGATCTCCTGCACTGCATTCTGATTCAGAAACAGAAGGTCACCCTGTTCGAGCACAACCTGATTGCCGTTCACGATATGTGTCGTTGTTCCCTGGCACATATAAATTACCTCTATATAATTGTGTGTATGCGCCGGGAAATGTACAAAGCGAGTATGCGGTCTGACCTGGATCAACTTCCCCTTCTTCAGAAGTTTCGCACTGTCCACAACCATTTCCTTCTTTTCTGTATAAAGCTGTGGATCGATCTCCTGTTTTCCTTCAAGGATCCGGCGTTCCTCATCTGTGATCATCGCCAGTTCCCGGATCAGTTCCTGATGCATCTATTGCCTGCCTTTCTGGTTTAGCCTTTTAATGTAGCTGCAATCTCTCTCGTTAATTCCATGTACTCTTTCGCACTTCTACTGCTCTTCTTATATGCTATCACCGGTGCATTATTATCCTGCGACCACTCAATTCCACTGTCCACGCGGATGTAAGTATCAAATACTTTCACATCGTCTAACTCTTGCAGAGTCTCTAATGTCTGTTTGAAATAATTCTTTCTTGTATCAACCTTTGTGATCACAATTCCACCAAGCTTGAGATCCGGTGCAATTTCTTCTACACTGTCCAGGAATTCGAACATATTTCCAAGACCAAACAGTCCCCATGGAGATGCCTCTACCGGAAGGATCACATAATCGGACGCACACAGGATATTCATCACCCATCCACCAAGTGTCGGCGGTGCATCGATCAGAATATAATCATAAACCTCTGACTCGCGGATCTTCTTCAATCCTTTTTTCAAAATATACTCTCTCTGCCATTTTGTAAAAAGTTCGTATTCAATCGAACTCATCAATGTAGAAGACGGAATCAGATCAAGTCCTTCGTATTTTGTATTCACGATATAATCTGTCAGATCATCCTGTCGCTTGATTGCTTCATACAAATTTTTTTCACTCTGTGCATATGCAAGCACTGTATCTTCGTCAAACAAAGAAAGGGAGAGATTCAGCTGCATATCTCCGTCGATCATCAGAACCTTTTTTCCAAGCTCTCTCAAACCAAATCCAACATTTGAACAAGTTGTGGTCTTTCCGCTTCCTCCCTTATTATTCGTAAAACAGATTACCTTTGTCTTTGCCATTGTGTTCTCTCCTTCTTCCGAAATCATCAAATCTATCCTAATTACTGTATCCAGTAACGCCCTTTTCTAAAATTTTAGCATATCCATTTACGAAAGACAATGAAATCCAATCCATTTTATGTTATAGTTATTGTATCTAAGTAATCATTAGAATTTTATCATGATTACTCTCCAAATCAGCCGCTTATTTAAGGGCTCAGAAAGACTGAGGTTTTCTTTTATGAATAAAAAATCCATACTGATCACCGGTTCTTCCCGCGGCATCGGGCGTGCCTGTGCGAAAGCATACGCCAAGGCCGGTTATCACGTATTTCTCAACTGTGTCCACCAGATGGAACGCTTAGAAGAACTCGCACATGAGATTCTCTCAGACGGTGGTTCCTGTACAGCAGTTCCCGGAGATGTCAGTAACCCCGACGAAGTCCGGAAGATTTTTCAGATTATTGAAAAAGAGTGTGGTGGCGTTGATATTCTGATCAACAATGCCGGTATCGCCTGGTTCGGACTTCTGACTGACATGACTGACAATGACTGGGATAAGATTCTTGCCACGAATCTTTCTTCCGTCTTCTACTGCAGCCGCGCAGCCATTCCATACATGGTATCTAAAAAATGTGGGAAGATTCTGAATATTTCTTCTATGTGGGGAACTGTCGGTGCTTCCTGTGAAGTTGCTTATTCCGCAACAAAATCTGGAATACACGGATTGACACGAGCACTTGCCAAGGAACTTGCACCGAGTAATATTCAGGTGAATGCAATCGCCTGCGGTGTGATTGACACAGAAATGAATGGTCGTTTGAACGAAGAGGAACGCCAAGATCTTATGGATGAGATTCCTTCCGGACGTTTTGCCGATCCGGAGGAAGTTGCCGAGCTTGCATTAAAGCTCACAGATACGCCGGCTTATATGACCGGACAGATTATTGGAATAGATGGAGGATTCATATGATAGACGTACATCACATTGAACAGATTTCACAGGATTGTTCCCTTACTGAATTCGTTGGAACAACCGTTTTGGATACAATCGGACTTGTTATCCCGGGAATTGACCCTTCTCTTCTTGAGAAGATGAATCTGAAAAAGCCATATAAAAGTCTTGGCCTGATCAGTTCAAGGACAGGTGCAGCCGGACAAATCAATGCAGCAGACGAAGCTGTCAAGTCAACGAACACAGAGATTGTTTCCATCGAGCTTCCTCGTGATACAAAAGGCTGGGGCGGACACGGATGTTTCATCGTGATCGGCGGAGACAACGTCTCTGACGTGCGCCGTGCAGTTGACATTGCGCTTGAATATATCGGCAAATATGCCGGTGAACTCTACATCAGCCAGGCCGGACATCTGGAGTTCACTTTCTCTGCCTGTGCAGACAAAGCACTTCATATGGCATTCAACGCTCCGATTGGAAAACCATTTGGATTCTTCTGCGGTTCCCCTGCTGCTATTGGACTTGTCATGGCTGACCTTGCGGTGAAGTCTTCCCCGGTTGAAGTCATCAAGTATATGACCCCGGACCAGGGAACAAGCCATTCGAACGAAGTGATCGTCGCGGTAACCGGTGATGCAGATGCTGTTAAGAATGCAGTCCTCACCGCAAGAGATGTAGGGCTTCAGCTGCTTGTCTCCATGGGAAGTTACCCAGAGAGCCCGGCAACACCATATCTGCAGTAGGATATAACTTTACAGAAACACCATATAATATCACACGCAATTCCAAGAACCGTTTTTCCACTGTTCTTATAAGAAAAACCGTAAGATGAAGCTCATTTTCTGCTTCCTCTTACGGTTTTGTTATCTATCTATTTTTCTTATTCTATAACATTAGAATTCCAGACACATTTATAATCTTCCATAAATATCCTGCGGCACATATGCCTTAACCTCAATTCCTTCCGGCACATATTCTTCGGATAACAGCTGCCCTTTACTGCGGATCAGCTGAATCTTGCCCGCTTCACTGAAATCATATAAGCGTTCAATATAAATCTGCTCTTTACGGATAATCTCCAACAATGCGTGTTTGAACTCTTCCAGCCCCTGCCCGGTCTTCGCAGATGTCGCAATGGAATAATCTGCCTGAAGATCTTTGTGATTAACCGGAATCTCAACCTTATCCTGCTTGTTAAACAGTGTAATGACCGGTTTTCCTTCGGCTCCAAGCTGTCTGAGTGTCTCATAAACTACATGCATCTGCGCATCCATCTGTGGATTCGAAGCATCAACTACGTGCACGATAATATCCGCATACTTTGCTTCTTCCAGTGTGCTCTTAAATGCCTCTACCAAATGATGCGGCAGCTTGTTGATAAATCCAACCGTATCTGTCAAAAGAATTTCCTGTGTGTTATCCAGTGTCAAAGCTCTCGTTGTTGTATCCAATGTTGAGAAAAGCATCGCATCCTCCAATACTCCTGCCTGTGTCAGTGCATTCTCAATACTGCTCTTCCCTGCTGAAGTATAACCTACTAATGCTGCTACTTTCAGTCCGGACTGCTTTCTCTGTCCACGAATCAATTCTCTGTGGCGCTCTACATCTTTCAATTCTTTCTTCAGTCTGCTGATACGTTCTCTGATCAGACGGCGGTCCATCTCCAGTTTTTTCTCTCCCGGTCCTCTTGTTCCGATTCCTCCTCCAAGTCTGGAAAGTGATTTTCCAAGTCCGGCCAGTCTTGAAGCACGGTACTTTAACTGTGCTAATTCTACCTGGATCTTACCTTCTCCTGACACTGCTCTGGCTGCAAATATATCAAGAATCAGAAGTGTTCTGTCCATGATTTTACAATCCAGTTCTGCTTCCAGATTCCCCATCTGCACACTTGTCAACTCGTCATCACAGATAATTCCTGTTCCGTGCGTCTCCCACAATAATTCCTTTAATTCCAGAATTTTTCCTTTTCCTATATAAGTTCCCGGATGGATATTTTCTCTTGACTGGATCATACGACCGACAACTTCTGCACCTGCTGTCTTCGCAAGCTCTCCAAGCTCATCCAGGGATCGTTCTGCCTGATCAGATCCATCCGTATCTACCGCAACGAGAATTATCCTCTCTTTTATTTCATCCATTGATATCATATTTTTTTTCCTTATCTACTTATCATGATCTGCTAATATGCAACCTGCCCTGCTACTGACCGCAGTAACCTTTTTATCTTGTCTGAAGGAACTCTGCTTCCTTACTCACAGAATCATCTTCCGGGAAATCTTCCTGATACTGTTTCATCGCACTCTTTGCATTTTCCCAGTCTGCCTGTTTTTCGTAGCAGACAATCACATTATATTCCATTTCTTGAAGAAGTGCTGTATCTGCTTTCGTTTTGTCATCTCCTGTCTTGCTTTCTGCAAGTGCGATTCCAGCCTGGAAACATTCGAGTGCCTTCGCATAATCTTCCGTCTTCATTGCGCAAACTGCGGTCAGATTATAAAGTTCCTGCGTCTGCTCTGCTCCCTGATCCAATGCGGTCTGAAATGCTTCCAATGCTTTATCATATTCTTCCTGTTCATAATATGTCATTCCAAGTCCCTGATATCCATCTGCCGCAACTTCTTTATTCTCATTCTTAGTTGCCTCTTCAAATGCCGTCTCTGCCGCATCATATCTGCCCTCACCAAGTGCTTCTGTCCCGTCCTTGACCACATTTCCACAGCCGGATGCTAAACAAGTCACACCAGCCAACATCAAAACTGCCAGTTTTTTTCTTATCATCATCTATTTTCCTCATCTTTCTATGCTAAACATCTTTCATATTTTCCATTCTTCTATTGCTATAGTATACCGAACCTACAGAAAATCATCAAGCCCCATCGCCAAAGGCGATTTGAAATAACGAGATGCATTTCTGGTCGCACATCGTGTAAACAGTAACACAATCACTTTTAACAACAAGAGCTGTGAAAATATGAATCTCTCATTTTCCACAGCTCACTTCGTTTATTACAGTTTTATATTTTCTACAGATTACTGTCTTATGTTACAATCTCTGTCACTTTTTCCTGTACTTTCGAATCTTTATATTCTTTGTTATTTCCAAGAACATCTCTGCACACATCATTCATCAGTTCTTCATTCATCCGAATCTGATCCTTATCCTGTTGGGCAATGCATTCCTGAATTGCCTCATTCAATGAAAGCATCTTATCATCCAGCTCTGATACCATCTTTGCACATTCCTGCAGATCCTTGCTGATATACTCCGGTGCATTCCCTTCAAATTTGTAGTAGATCTTATGTTCAAGGCTTGCCCAGAAGTCCATTGCAATGGTTCGGATCTGAATCTCAACCTTCGTGTCTACTACACTATCCGAAAGGAATATCGGCACAGAAACTAACATATGATAACTTTTATATCCACTTTCTTTGGGATTCTTAATATAATCCTTAATTGAAAGAACTTTCAAATCACTTTGATTCCCTATCATCTCTGCCAAACGATATATGTCTGATGTAAATGAACAGATCAATCTTACTCCTGCAATATCATTCACATAGCGAACCATGTTCTCTATAGACGTCTCATGTCCATACCTCTTCAACTTTTTCACAATACTGTCCGGTGTCTTGATCCTTGTCTTAATATGTTCAATCGGATTATACTGATGTACATGCTGAAATTCATCATTAAGAATCTCCAGCTTTGTACCAACTTCTTTCAACGCTGCATTATACAGGAAAATGATTGTCTTCCAGCTGTCAACATCTTCATAACTCTTTAGCGCAGCTTCTACCTGTTCTTCACTTCTCATAGCAGTCATCCGTTACTGAAAACTTATAAAAAGTTATAAACTTCTATGTTTCATTCCTATTTCAACGAGTATGCTTTTGATGATATAAATATCTATCTACTCACAAGTTCTTGTACTCTCCATAGGCGTAAATTCCGGACTAACGTATCCGTACATATTTGCATTA
>OFMF01000273.1_pt1 | contig 51463 bp, 78 predicted proteins | sample 1541771 | NCBI WGS metagenome assembly OFMF01 (sample SAMN04209235, study PRJEB22552) | human gut metagenome | biome: gut; material: feces | host: Homo sapiens | place: USA: Oklahoma
CCGCTGGCTTTCTCCTGCAGAGTTCACTGTCCAATATGTTTGACAAACCTACAGAACAGTGGGTCATACATCGCACGCATTACCATTTCAACCGATTTAGATTCTGTAATAACAGGGTTAAAGTTATTAATATCGGCAGAAATTGGAACTACAAAAACGCCGCCATCTTTTTTAGTCTCTGTAGTTACACTTTCCTCTGGCTTTTTCTCCTCTGTTTCCTGTTCCTCTGTAGATTGTGCCGCAGCAGTATTTGACTCTTCTTTTGCTTCAGTAGAAGCTGGCGCATTTGAACAAGCACCCAAAGTCAGCATCATTACTGCTAAAGCGACGGCCAACATTTTCTTCATGCACACTCTCTCCTTTGAATTATACTTATAAGCCAACGACAAAATCATATTAACATTTTGTTAATATGATTTCCAATAGTTTTTATTGATGAATACTTTTTAATCAATAGATATTTTAAAACTTATAAGATTATTTTATAATAGGCATATTGCTATCACATTCTATCCATTTGTTTTACTTATCATAATAAATTTCTTTTTATGATTTGTTATCTATTTATGCTCTTCTTGACTTTATTTAGATCGATATTGATTCATTGCGCATTGGATCAGCTCGGAAAACTTTTCCGATTTGACAACATTCGTGCGGCGGTAGACAGATACTTGCTCGGCAATGAGTTTCTTCAATAACTCGACAGCAAGGTTTTTCTCTTTCATGTTCGCTATCTCTTCGAGAAATTTGGGATCGAACAGAGAAAACTCAGCCTGCACATCGGAGAAGAGGTTGATAACACCTTCGCTTTTGATGCTGCTTTTCAGCAGCTCGTTAATGCGCTCGTTCACTTCGGGCAGTGTGAATTTCTTTCCTGTGCCACCAGACATCAACCGGACAATCATAGTCCTAACGGACTCAAAGAATGCTGCTTCAAAGCGTGTCCTCTCATCCACCAAGCTTCCGCAGAGGGAAAGAGCTTGTTTGAGAAGAAGAGCCTCTTTCATATACACATTCTGTGTCTTCTCGTTGTCGGGCAGCTCATGTTCTGCAACACTCTTTCCGAGTATGTAGTTTACACCGCCGTTGATGGTTTTTGCCTTGTCCAAATCAGAACCGATCAAGAACTTTGCATAGTCAAATCCATAGAACAGGTCTCGGCAAACTTCCAGCTTTTCAAGGAACTTGGGATATGCCGCCTTGCTGACATCAGTGTCTCCGTAGTTCTTCTTGTCTCTGGTGGTGTAGTCGTTCATGGCTTGCTTCAAAGCAGCCGCTATACCCACATAGTCAACGACAAGACCGCCTTCTTTGTCTTTGAATACGCGATTGACACGGGCGATGGCTTGCATCAAATTGTGTCCAGCCATAGGCTTATAGACATACATGGTTGCAAGGGATGGAACATCGAAGCCCGTTAGCCACATATCAACGACGATTGCGATCTTCATAGGAGAGCTGTTATCTTTGAACTTCTTTGCTAAATCATCCTTGTGTGCCTTATTGCCGATGATTTCACGCCATTCTTCGAGGTCGTTGTTGCCCTGCGTCATAACCACGCCGACTTTCTCAGTCCATGCAGGACGCAGTTCAAGAATGCGCTTGTATATCTTCATGGCAATAGGACGGGAATATGCCACGATCATTGCCTTGCCGGTGAGGATATTTGCCCGGTAATTCTCGTAGTGGTCGAGGATGTCACTAACCAGAGAGTCTATCGTCTGGTCAGCACCAAGAATCGCTTCCATCTGACCAAGCTCTTTTTTGCTCTTTTCAATGACATACGGATCTGCATTCTGCGCCATAATGTCATATTCTGTGTCGATGAGATGCAGTGTGTTCTCGTCCAGCTTGAGATGAATAACACGACTCTCATAGTAAACAGGTCTGGTAGCACCATCTTCGACGGTTTGCGTCGTATCATAAATGTCAATGTAATCACCGAACACTTCACGGGTGCTTCGGTCTTTGGAGGAAATAGGAGTGCCGGTAAATCCGATATAAGTAGCGTTTGACAAGCTGTCTCTGATAATTCTGGCTGTGCCGATGATTGTTTTCGCTTCAAGATCTCCATTTTCTTTCTGCTTCACAACAACCTTTTCAGTCAAGCCATACTGCCCACGGTGCGCTTCATCAGCCATGACAATGATATTTCGACGCTCGGAGAGGGCTCCTCAAACTTCTGCATCGTTGTAAAGATGATGCCGTTTGCTTGCCGGTTCGCCAGCAGTTCCTTTAAGTGTTTCCGATTCTCAGCGTGCTGCGGAGTTTGCCGCAGAAAATCTTTGCAACGAGAGAATTGCCCATAAAGCTGATCGTCAAGGTCATTTCGGTCTGTGATTACAACAATTGTAGGACTTTCCAAAGCCTCTTGCAGATAGTGGGCATAGAAGACCATGGACAACGATTTTCCGCTGCCCTGTGTATGCCAGAATACACCGCCCTTGCCATCCGTCACAGTAGCGTTCAGCGTTGATGCAACAGCCTTCTTGACCGCAAAATATTGGTGATAACCGGCAAGAATTTTGAAGGTGTTCTGCCCATCCACATTGAAGCAGATGAAGTTCTTCACGATGTCAAGGAAGCGGTTCTTCTCAAATAGTCCTTCAAAAAAAAGTATCAAAGGCAGCATACTGTGTGTTCTCATAGCTGCCGTCCGTGGTTTTCCACTCCATAAAGCGGTCTTCCCCGGAGGTAATCGTACCGGCTTTGGAGGTGGTCATGTCACTCATAACGCACACAGCGTTGTAGATGAACATAGATGGAATCTCATACATATAGTTTCTGAGCTGCCTATATGCGTCGGATGCGTCCGTTTCTTCGCGGGAAAGAGATTTCAACTCGACAATGACAAGCGGCAGACCATTTACAAAGAGGATAACATCAGGACGCTTCTCGGAGTTTTCAATGAAAGTCCACTGATTAGCAACGGTAAAGTCATTCTGGGAAGGATTTTTGAATTCGATGAGATAGACGAGGGTGGAGCGTTCCTCGCCATTATCAAAGTATTTGACTGGCACACCGTTTTGCAGATAGTCCATTATCACTCGGAAATCATGTTCTAATTGTCCGCATGGAGGTACCTGTTATGGTTACAAAACCATTTTATATTCATCAAAAGCAACCGGCCCAAAGTTTTATACGCCTACCCAATTTTCTGTTTGAGTCACCAAGTTTTTGCTCCTTGTCAAGCTAAGCCAAACTGTTGTATGCGATGATCCTGCGTCGAACGGACTTGTCCCGCAAAAACGGATGGGCTGACGAGTATGGGAAGATTTATCTGTATTACCCTATCAACGAGGTGTGTGAGTTGCTGCACTGTGGCCGCCAAAAAGCAGTGGACACGCTGCGGGAGCTGCAATATGCCGATCTTGTGTCCATCAAAAAACAGGGATGTGGAAAACCCAACCGTATCTACCCAAAACACTATGACGCGGTTTCGAACACCGACTTCAAAAAATCCGGTTGCGGAACGCCGGAAGACTGAAAAACGAGTCTAATAAGTACGGTAATCCGCTTTCTTGAAGTACGAAAACCAGATGGTAGATAAAAAGAAAAAGATAAATATACTCAGTTTAATTCGATTCATTCCCTTCCTATCCGAGCTATTTTGTGTGGGATTTTCTGGTGAAAACCCCGGAAGGGAAGGGGTGGGAACGGAGCTCTATGAGAATTTTCTCAGGTTTTGAAATGATCTGTCTCTCCTCTGTGTATGGGAACAATCTTTGGCAGCTGTGTATCGCCGGGAAGGAGTGTGAGATGGACTGAAGTTGAGCCAGTAAGGTTTTGCTGTTGGGGCAACTCACCCATGGTCGGCCAAGAAAATCATCAGAATCCATACAAAATTGAACTACCACAGTCCATCATAGATTCCTTCGCCCGATTCCTCGCACCTGAAATCCAGAAATTATTCGCCAGCGAAGAAGGGCGAAAAGAATTGGAAACATGGAAAAAGAAGTATTCTGATAAAAGTGAGGAATGAAGTAAAGTTCAAAGATAATATGCAAAGGGGCGCCCTATTTTGGGTGTCCCTTTTTGTCGCAGTAATGAGGAGGAACGGTTTGTTCCATGGGGGTATTTCTCACACCTGAGATGGATAGGCGGTTTACCTACCCGCTCATGTTCGGTGCGTCGCGTTTTGCGATGTACCAGATTGAATCGAGAGCGCAGTGTCCTTACAGAGTAAAAATGCGGAATTCGAGCTCTTATTTGGAAGGATGATACACCATAGCTATCGTTCTGAGTAAGGGGGGCGCTTTAAAAAGCCCTTTTGATGAAAACCATACTGCTCGATGGGATGGTATATTGCCACCCCATCTTCCAGGGTAGGCCCTATTTCAGAGCGTACCACACCATACACAAGGGTGTCGTAATTCACGACGCCCTCTGCTCTAAAATAGATCATAGGGTGCAGACATGAAAGCATTCGATAAGGAACGGTTTGCCCATTCATTGACTAAGAGTTATGCCGCTTCACGACAGCCCTTGAGATAATCAGGGTGCAACGATTCGTCACATCTCTGCAAAGGGGCGGCATTTTAGCATACCCTTCAAAAGTGTTTGCAGAACGCGCAGCCACAGAATAAATTCTGTGTCCAGCGGGGGTATAGCACCCAACAAGCAGAGGATGTGAGTGTATATGAACACTCGCATTGCTTGCGGTGATCTGCCTATTATGATTGGACACCGAATCCAAATAAGGCACGAGCATATAAAAAACGAGGTTCAGGGCACATCGTGCCTTAAACCTCGTTTTGTGTTTTATGACATCACAGCCACACCCTTACGGCAAAGCCGCCTTTGAAAAAGTAGGTGTTCGTGTAATGTCCATCTGGTGGAGGCGAGGGGAATTGAACCCTGTCTTATTACATTAATTAAAATCAATTGGATTAAAAATATCGCTTAACTATGCGAATTTAAGGAAATGATTTGATTTTAAAATCAATAGTTTGCGAATATAATCAAACTAAAACAAGGTCAAAAACAAGGTCAAAAAGCCGCCCTCAATTAAGAGAGCGGCTTGTCTTATCTTGGATTGGAATACAATGCAATCATGTTCTTTGCAATGCCGTATTCCTCAACGTATTCTTTGTGTTCGTACTCCCAGAGCTCAAGCATAACCGGTGGAGGCGGTTCGATTGCCCTCTGCTTTTCGATCAGTTTGACAACTTCTGTGTGCAGCATATCAGCGTGCCGAAGCTCATCATTTGCCATATCATAATAAGCCTTGGCAAGCGTTGGCTGATCTGTTTTATAGTGAGTTGCCAGTTTTGCGTATTCTTTAGCGCCGGCGATTTCTTCTTTCATTTGATTCGCCATCTTTTTAATGATCCGCATTTGCTAACACCTCCAGCTTGTCATATATCTTTTGAAGCATGATGTTTTGTTCATCAAACTTTCTTCCCAACTCTGCCAGAAGGTAGGCGGCCTGTTTGTCGTTGGCTGCGCCTACATCATTCTGGCGGAGAATTTTGAGAGACTGTGCGCTCTGCTGTTCGTTTTCAGTGAGATTGCGAACCCCCAGATAGAGCGAGACAATACCCAACAAGTCCGCAAACTCAAGACCGCGATCCATTACAGTTTCCAAGCAAGAGTGCTTACTGCGCCGATGATGACGTTACCTGCTGTGGTTGTTGCAACCAGAGTAATAATGCTGGAGCTGTTGCAAGCAACACGCGGACCGATTACAACGGAGACAGATTCTGCATCATTAGCAGCTGCGATATTTACAGCTTGCGGAATACCAATTGGAGAACCATCCTGATAAGCCTGTAAGGTAACAGTCGCCGCAGCAGAAGCGGTTACGGTTGCGTTCATGATGATACCGTACATACCGCCATCTCGAATGGTCAGGTTGTTTCCAGATACATCAATAGTTTTCTGACAACAGGTCTGTCCGAAACCATGAACAGGGTTACCAAGATCAACGGAACCGCCACCGGTAAGGGTCTGCTGAGTGTTGTTGATTGCATAAAGTGCAGCTTTAGACATAACAAAATCTCCTTTCAAAATAAAAGGGAGACCCGCCGGGGTCTCCCTTGTTTCCCGGCTCAATTAGCCTTAATATGCACCGTTGCCGCATCCGCATCCATAGCCGCCGAAGAATGGGTTGCAAGTGGTTGCGTATGTAGTAGCTGTTGGATAACGAACTACGCCACACAGAGCGGACTGCAGCTGCAGATTGTTGATCTGGTTCTGCATATCAGCCATACGATTGCCAGTGATAGCATCCAGAATCTTCTGGGTCTGAGCTGTGGTGTTTGCATTGATAGCAGCTGCCTGCTGAGCTACGTTGTAGTTCACGCCGTCAATGTTGCGCTCAATACCACAGCAGCAGTCTGCAAGCTGTCTTTCCAGAGATGCAAACTGACCGAACATGGTATAGCCCATGTCACACAGGCCTTTTGTCAGACCAACGTTCATGCTGGAAATCTGGCCGGAAATGTCGCGAACGCCAGATTTCAGGTCGTTGAAGCTGTTTGCGCTGCACAGGTCAGCTTCTGTTACAGGAGCGCCGTTTCTGTTGCCCCAGCCAAAACCGCCGTTGCCAAACAGGAACAGCAGAGCCAGGAACCAGAGACCGTTACCGCCAAACATACCATCGTTACCATCGGTTACTGCTCTGATGTCAGAGAGAGTGTAATTGCCTTCCATGGAATAATCTCCTTTCAAAAGATGTTTTTATTTACAAGCCTTTTGGCTCGCAGACTATTTAAGACCTAGCTGATTCATGATCTGCTGAGGGTCAATGCCGCGTCTTTGGCATTCCTGCAAAAATACCTCTTTCGGGTTTTTGCCTTGGCACATCTGCATGATCTGCGCCACCTGCGGATTCTGCTGCGCTAACTGCATCATTGCTGCTTCTGGGTTCTTTACGCCTTTCAGCATCTGCGCCATCCGCTGGAAGCTCTGCACCATCTGTGCAGATTGATTATTCATTGGAGCTGGTGCTTGTCCGAGAATTTGATTTAATGGATTTGCCATCATTGTTCACACCTTTCATTTTTTCGATCTCTTGTCTAAGAGCGTTTAAATCATCTACTGTCGCATACTGCGGTTGTGGGGTCTCCTGTGGGTTATAAGGCTCAAATTTGAAAGCCTGCACCGTTGCAAGTCCCATCTCATTTGCAGATTTGACAACAAAAACAGGGTCGTTCTGCAGCATGATCCATGCTTTCTGGCCAGGCTGGACAGACACATTTTTTACATCTTCCAGATTGTTAACCCTGATCCAGTCCATACCCTGCGGCGCTGGCTGCTGTGGCATTTCCTGCGGCTGCTGGTATGGAGACTGGACAGGAAGAGAAGGGCTAGGTTGCGGATACTGAAATTGAGTAAAAGGCGGGTATCCGTTTTGCATATATGGGAAATTTGGTGCTCCGAACATTGTTGACACCTCCGAGAATTCAAAAATAAAAGGCCAGATATGAGGCGCGGTGTGGAACGCCTCACACCCGACCTATTGGCTTTATTATGCGGTTTTTAGTCACTTTCCTACAGTGAAGAATCGGGTGTTTTTCAGATGGATTTTCGGGTATATTTCAGGGGAAAACACGGGTATTTTTGAGGGGAAGGCAAAACAAAAAGCCCTGTACCAGAGCTGTAAAGCGTCCGATACAGGGCTAAAAAGGGCAGAAAAAAAGACCATTTTCCTGTTGTCAAGAAAATGGTCCCTTTTTATTTAAAAGCATATTCGATTGTCTTTTGCAGCCGGTCGATGAATCCAGTATCAGGCCATACGCTGGCGCACTTGTTCAGTGCTTCCCGTTCCCAGCTCTTGATTGAATCAAGGCAAGGCTGATACCGGTCAATCGCCTGCTCGATTGGGATGGATAGCATCTGTGCATAGCAGTACGGAAACCTCTCCACCGTTTCGTCCTGCGTCAGTCCGTGCAGGTATCGCAGCTGCATGACAAGCTGCTCCTTTTCTGAAAAAGAGATATAAGAAAAAGGCCAGCAGTTTCGCCGGCCTTGAATTACATCTTTTGAGCATTGTGCGCACATCGTCGCGGGTCACACCATCACCTACTTTTTGCGAGTTGGCTTTTTCTGTCTTCCAGTACCATGGCATACATTGCAAATCATGGTATCATCGTTAGATGCCGTTTTTCTTTTTCTTGTGCGTGTGACAGTAACTGTTTGTGTTGCTCTTGCCATTAACTATTACCTCCCTGAGGGTTTGTCCCTTGAGGTTCAGTTTTTTCTGTCCCTTCATAATGAGTTGCAGAATCTTTATACTGATTTCCCTCAACATTGTTGATTTCTGCGCTGTCGCCTTCTACGGTTTGAGTAGTAGTGGTTGTTGTCTCATACTCCCACTGGCTTTCATACCAAAGGAAAGCACCAACAATAATTAAGTTGGCAATAATGGATGCAATCAGTACAATCCACATTCTCTTGAAATATCTCTCATACTGCTGCGATACGTCTGCTAAAATTCTGGCAACCATAACGCTCTGTTTCATTGCATCATTTTCGTTTTCCAGTTCCTTTGTGAGCTTGTCTTTATTTGTCTCTTTATTATCCACACCGATTCTCCTTTATTTTATGATAAGGGTCATAAATGAGCCGACTAAAGCACCGACAACAGCAGTAATGGAAGATTTTACAACCGCATCCCAGTTTTTAGCTGGGGCACTGGAAAGCTGCAAAACCAACTGGTCAACCTTTTGCTCAATCTTCTCAACCTTTTCCAAGGTCGTGCTGATCTTCTCAAAGTTAATTGCCTTACCTTGCTTGAGTTCGTTGATGTCATGGAACACTTCTGAATGGGTGTCAGAATTGTGCTTCATGTCCTGCTCAAGCCTTTCAACGCGGGATAATAGCGGGCAGTTGTTGCAATTACATTCTGCCATAGGCAATTCACCTTACTTTTTAAAATAGTCTTTGATAGCCTCACAGACCACCTGTGCAACGCCTTCTTCTTTTGGAACAAACAAGTGCAGCATCGGGGACTTGTCCTGATAGAACCATGGAATGTCCTTGACTTCCTCCAGAGGAATTTCCACTGCACCAAGGAAAGATGGGTCAATTCCAATCATCTTGAGGTGATGTTTATAGAAACCCTGAGCCTTGCGGCTTTCCTCATAGTCTCGTTTGACTTCATGCCCCAAACGGTCGCCGAGATGTCCCTGAACCCTTGTGAGTTTTACCTTGCACTGTGCTGCTTCCTCAACAAACAGGGTATACACAGGTTTTTCTTCTGAAATGCCGTAATACGCAGCGTAGGAAGATGGAGCTTCAAGAGAAATCACGTTTTTGAAGTTTTCGGCTTTGAGTGCTTCCACAATATCCTTTGCGGTCTGATTATCGCCAACGATCATTACTTTTTTGTTGCCGTAAAATGCGTTCAGTGCCATGTTGTTACCTCCATTATATCATTTTGTTTCTTGAATTCCAACCGGCTGGCTGATTTTTTCTTCATGATCTAATCCCAATTCTTTCCATGCGTTTTCAATTGCAATCTGGATGGTATCAGTATCAATCTTAATTCCATGAGCAGCACACTGTTTTTCAATGTACTTTTTGGCTTCTTCAAATTTTTTGGCTCCGTTACCAGCACCAATTAGGATTTCTGCCGCTTGTACGCCTGCCAGTGCGTAGTTTTTAATGGTTTCCCACTGTTCATTGGTGACTTTGCTCTTGACCCATGTTCTAAGAGCTGGAATGACAATGCCTGTCATGATAAGCCCTACCAGACCAATAGCAGACACAATGATATCAGTAATGTCAATGTTCATGTTGCCCCTCCTAAATTGTTGTTACAAATCCGCCAAAACCTTTTTTGTTCAGGTCGTCAGCGGTTTTCTGTGCGGTTCCTTTGTCTGCAAACTTGCCCACACAAACCCGATCAGTGCTGTTCATACCGGTTGTAAATGCAAAGTAGCCCATGTCAGTCAGTTTGTTTCTCAATGCCATTGCATTGACAATGCTGCTGAACGCTCCCACCTGCACTGTGTATGGCAAAGATTCCGGCTTGTCCTGTGGTGTTGTCTGTGGCGGCTGTGTGCCTGTCTGCGGGTTTTCTTTGATGCCCAAATAATCCAGCACCCCAAGCGCGTAAATCCTGCCAAACATCCGCTGCTCCGCGGCGGTGTCATAATCTGCACTGTCGGACTTATTGTCCACAAAAAAACCCTCGCACAGCACCGCCGGACACTGCACTTGCCGACACCATCCAAAGTAATCCGTCCCGCTGCCGTTGAGCCTTGTCTTGACGCCCCTCGACTGCTGGCCGGACGCAACTACCCGCGCCTCGATGCACTGAGCAAGCCTTAGCGACTTGTCCGCATAAGCTCCCGTCTGCCGATAGGCTTCCCAGCCGTCACCACCGCCCGCGTTGTTATGTACCTCGACTGCAACATCAGGGGCAAAAGCGTTGGCCTCCCGGATTTCTTCGGTCAGCGGGTCATCTTCTTCGCGGGTTCGGGAGATTCCGACCGTAATGCCGTACTTTTCCAGCTCCACTTTCATCCCCAGCGCCATCTGCAGGTTGGCTTCTGATTCCTTGACATATCCGACCGCCCCCGGGTCCTTCCCGCCGTGGCCTACTCCAACAAATACCCTCATCTTTGCTCACTCTCCTTAGTCTTACTCTCCTTGATTTTGCGACAATGCCATAGCTCCCCATAGGTGTACGCCAGCATCGCTGCCACTATCGCCTCGCTGGGGGCAGTGCTGCTTATCCAGCAAAAGCCAAAGTAAGCGGCGCACACCCCTAAGCCGGACAGCAGGCACATCAGCACAACCACCTTGCCAAAAATTCCTCGCTTTTCCCTGCGCGGCGCGCCCTGCCTGTCCAGATACCCCCGCAAGTCCTCTGCCAGCTTGTCCATATCGCTCTCGGTCATGCTGTCGCCTCCTTATGCTATGTCATCGCGCTTTGTCCACTCGTTGCCCTCGGTTGGCTCCCAGACACATGGTTTCATGTCTTTTTTGGCTTCCCGGACAACGCCGTCCTTGCGCACAAGATCACCTGTGGAATAATGCGCGCCGTAGGCCCATGGCTTGACGCCGTCCGCGCCGGGGACAACATACGGCACATAGATGGCCAGCAGGCCGGTGCCGTCGGGCGGGTAAATCTCCTGCGAGGTGGTATCCTGCTGCACCTGATAGGCAATGCCCTTGTGGGTAATCAGCTGCCACTGCTTATAGTCAGTGTCCGGCTCCCATACGGGGTAGACCGATGCAAGATAGCCCGCGCTTTCGGGCAGCTCTGTCATCAGGTTTGCAGACTGTATCTGCATCACATCCCCCATCGCCAACATCATCGGCTGCATGGCGGTGCTGACGGTGTTGCCCATCTGCTGGTAGACCTCAGACAGCGGGTCGTATGGGGTCAGCTCGATTTTTTCGTGGGTTTCCGGGTTTTCTCGGTAAAACCGGCCATTCTCGTATGTGTCGCCGATGCCGGCCCCCACCCCGTCTGGGATGGTGACCGCGTCCTTAAAATCGCTTGCGTTGCGCGGGTCAATCTCGATGATGTTGACGACTTTGCCGTCCTCGATGAGTGCGTGTCTCATAGTATGTACCTCCTTTAGGTGCGGGCGTTGCGGATGATGACGATACCTTGGGCACCATGGCCATAACTTACTGTTGATTGGTTATTATTCCAGGTGCCTCCTCCGCCTCCTCCATACCCGCCTCCCGCACTTCCACCTTTGGGATTATTGTAAACCGTTCCACTAGTTCCACCAGAAGTCGCGAGGACAGGGGTACCGCTTCCTCCAGCTCCGGGACGTCCTTTACTATTCCCAGGTGCAAGTACACCACCTCCTCCACCGCCAGAATATAAATCGGCTCCCGCGTCTCCAAATTCACGCGTGGTTGTTCCTTGTCCATACCCTCCGGTGGTTACCCAATCTCCACTATCGTCAACATATGTGCTGTTTGCGTTTCCTCCGTTGCCACCGTCGCTTCCTCCTGCTCCTGCATTATTGTTGGAAGAATTAGAATTTTTAGCAAATGCTCCACCACCACACCCACCTCTTACAGTAGGATGTGGATTATATTTAGAAGAATAAGGTCCACCATCTCCTCCATTAGCAGTACAATATTCTCCGAAAGAACTAGCACCTCCCTTTGTCCCTATTATGGTAGAAGTATTATTGCCAAATCCGCATGTTCCGCCAGTTCCTACTTGGACTTGGATAATTTGGTTATTTTGTAGTTCTATCCCTTTTTCCGTTTGTGTAAAACCGCCACATCCACCAAATCCATCCGCGCTACTACCGCCTCCGCCTCCAACCGAAAAAGCGTCAATATTGGTTTTTTCTCCTGTCCATGTCAGCACACCAGAAGAAAGTAATTTGATTCTCCAGTTTCCCAGTTCTGCATTGTCTTTAATCAGCGTGTGCTGTCCGGTGTAATCGTACTTCGGCCAGATTTCCGGCGTATAGGTTTTCACAACAGGAGGTTTGTATTTGCCGCTCTTGCTGATGGCAAACACCGCAAAATGATAGTTGATGCTGTCCTGAAGACCCGACACAGTGACGGTGGTATCGGTGCCGCTATATACCTCTGTGCCATCGTTGGGGTTTTCGGGGTCGCTGTCGATTTTCTGGATGACCTTTGTCACGCTGTAGCTCTGCTGGGTCGGGTTTGTCCATGTCAGGGTCGCGCTGCTCTTGTTTGGCGTCAGCACAAGGTCGCTGACCTGATTTGGCACATCGGACGGCGTCGCCGATGCAATCGCGCCGGTGGCGTCCATCTGGAACTTGTCCTGCGAGTTATACGCAAAGCCGCGCCCGTAATAGGTGCGCTCCCACTGCACACCCTCGGTGTAGGTAAAGGTGGTGCCGGTGCCCTTGTACACCTGTGTGCCGTCGGTCACACCGTTTGGCGCGCTGCCTTCCTTGACCACCAGAATCATACCGGCAAAGTTTTCGTCCACAGGATTTGTCCATGTAAAGACGATGGTCGGCGTCTCGCCCTCCGGGGTGCTTGCCTGCATATTGCTGACCTGTGCAGGCAGCGGGCGTGGTGCGCCGCCGCCGGCAGACGCCCAGCACCGGCGGGAAGTCTTATCAAAGTTGATGGTCACGACCTCGCCAGCCTTCCACGCTTCACTCAGCGCAGGGTCGGTGCCCTGATAGAGGTTATACACCACATCGTCCACCGTGATGGTGTCGTCCTCGGCAAAGGCGCGGGGCATTTTGACAGTCAGTGAAAACAGTTCGGTTGCAATTTTCAGCAGCGGCTTAATAGTGAAATCAGTTCCCTGCGCCTCAACCGTTCCGGTGTTGGAAAAGCCGTTCCAGCTTTCAGCATACTGGTCAAGCAGGTTGAAGTTACCGGTTACCTCGCTGATGCGTGCTCTGTCCTTTGGGCCCGCTACCTGCAGTCCCAGAAGTTTGGTTGTATCCAATTATTCTACCCCCATTTCAATTCGTTCCCAGGTTGTTGCTTCCAGCTCTTCCCAGGTTTCGTATTTTTCTTCTACCTCTTCCCACGTCTGATACAGGAATCGGACAATCACCTTCAGGTTTGCGGGGATCAGCTCATACAACAGCTTGATGAGTGGAGAAACGTCCGCTACCTCGATGGTGTTTTTGTAGGTAATCAGGATGGTGTACGGTTCTAACTCCATGTAAAAATCTTCCCAGTCGTAATAGGACACCGCTTCCCAGGTATCGAAGTCGTCCTCGATCTCCTGCCAGGTGCGGATGTCCTCATTCCACCAGAGATAGATGTTGACCGGTACCTGCAAATAGGTTTCAACAACCTGCCGCACCACTTCCAAATTGATTGGGATGCGCGCAAGCAGCCGCGCCATTACAGCGGCTCTGCGCTGCTCGAGCGTGCTGCCCGCAGGTGGCTTGATGTTAAGAATCCTTTCCCATCGGCTGATACCGATTTCAGTCGCCGTGACAATAAACTGGTCCTTCATGGCGGTGTCGAGAATGCCGTACAACCAGTTAAATTCGGGGTTTTCTGCGCTGGTGATATACCCCATTTCCCGTTGTGCCCGCACCAATGGCGGCTGGTAATTTTCAATTTTAGCTTCCCGCATCCGCGATCACCCCCAGCTGTGGGATTTGGCTTTCGGAAAGCAGCAGGTTTGCATCTCCTGCATTGAGGCGCGTACCGCTAATGTCCAGCACGCCCTCCAAATCAAGCAGTCTTCTTTCGATCTGCGAGATTCTCACCACAATCATGTCGGTGTTTTCCCACTCTTTTGTCAGTTCCAGCAGATACGCCTTGATGCTTTCCTCTGCGCTGGGCTTTACCTTCTCCCAGTCATAACCGTCCTGATAGGTCAGACTAAAAATAACGTCGATTTCCAGTGCCTGCGCCGCCATAATGGTGACGTAGTGTCCGATGGGCGCAATCGCCATGCCGTGTCCGTGTGCATCCACCGGATCAACCTTCTGCTGTACCTCCTCGATCAGTTCCTCTGTGGGGATGTCGTATTCGCTGTCCAACAGCTCAATGCCAACCGTTCCAGGACCGTTCCAGATGGGATATACCTTGACCGCTCCCACACCAGGAATCGCTTTTACCTCCTTTTTGTAGTAGGCAATGTTTCCCGCGTATGACATGTCATAGTAGGAATCAAGGATGCGCTGCCGGAAGGATTCGGTATCTTCCTCGTCCTCGCCTGGAATGAGGATTTCCTCCAGCACTGCCTTTTTCAGTCCCTGAATGTACTCAATAGGGATCATATCCCCCAGATGTCGGTTTCCCTCTGTTCCGGCAGTCTCACACTGCGCAAGATAGGTGTACTGACTTACCCGCGCGGTGATCGTAAAGTTCACCAGATCGACCGAAAATCGGCTACCAATCGGCACCTCCATGTTAAAAACCGCTTTGCCGATGGCATAGGTCGCAGGGTATGGATATAGTTTTCTTTCCTTTCCGCGCAGAATAAGTCCCCAGCGGGACGCAGTATCAACAAATGTCTCCTGATAGATGCCGTCCGCTTCAATGAGCATATTCTTAACTTCCAACGCTGCCGCTGCGACCGCGTTCCAGTTGACCGAACCTTCCCTTTTGTCCGTACCGGCTGGCATACGGTCCAACATCCGGTCGCGTATCATTTCCACTGTGATGTTTTCAAACAATCTCCACACTCACCCCGCTTTCTGTCAGCGTTATCTGTGCCTGAAATGCTCCCGCATTGCTCTGCACTGCGAAATTGACAGTCAGCTCTGTTCCTTCATGGGCAAAAGAAAAACAGTCCACTTGCGTGATACGGTCGTCTTTGAGCAATGCTTCTTTGATTCTTCTTTTGATTTCCGGCATCACATACGGCATCGGTTTTCCGTACAGGTCGTATGTCTGCAAACCGTATTCCCAGGAATAGATGGGATATTGATACCGTTCTATTCCCAGGCGGTGATATACCGCCTGTTTGACTGCTTCCAATCCGTCTGTCATGCCGGAAATGATGTTGCTGTTTAAATCAAGGCGATAGGTTAAACTTGGTTCCTGTACAATCTCGATAGGCTCCCTTAACAGTCCTTGTGTCTGTGGTATCAAATCCATTCACCTTCCGTCTGTGGATCGTCAATGCGGTCCAGCACAATATACCGGCTGCCGCCGTTCTGCCGGATCATCATTACCTTTTCACCGATCTTCAGGCCGTTGTAGATTTTGATTTTCTTCCTACCCTGATAAGCGTGTTTGTGGTGAGAATCAAAATCATCTTCAGCTACATTTGGATGGTCATGCATGGTAATAAGGAAATTGTCGTTGACTGTGTAGTGGCTGACTTCAATATCGACCTCATAGTCCTTGACCGCATGGGTGAGAATCAGCGCATCCTCTTTGATGGTCTGCTTCTGGTTGACAAAGATTTGCAACGGTTTTGCGCTGATGACCTGTCCAAACAGGATGATGGTTGGTTTCTGGGAATTTTGTGCATCCACTGACATCTGTTTCATTGCTTCCAGCACTTCGATTGCGCCCATTAAATAAATTCCCCTCCAATCAATCTGAGGTCTGCGGACCAATGGTCGGTGGTGATGTGGTGGGTGACTTTTTCCGCTACCATGTAGTTTTGGATTTTTACGTCACCCAGATTGAGGATCACTCCAACCGAGTTGCCCGCCTGCAGCTTTCCTTTCATCACACATCCACTGATGTCCAGCCCACGGGTAACCTTGTTGTAATACTCCAGCAGTGCATCGGCTTTCACCTGTCCGCTGGTCGGGTCATTGAGCTGTTCGGTGTACTGCAGCACGCCCCACCGGTTGATGTTCGAGCTGTCCTTTGCAATGTACAGCTCCCTTGTTCCGCTTTCCTCGTTGTCGTAGTACAGCCGGATTTGATTGTAGGTCAGCTCATCAATCGAGGAGGTATAGGTGTAATTTTCACCCGTTTCCTCGTCGATCAGTACGTCGGTTTTCATGCTCTCAATGTTCTGCAGCGTAAGTTTCCCAAAATCATCATAGAGAACAAACAGGACGCCGGTGTTCATCAGCGTCAAGTCCATGGCGTTCTGAATAATGTCGTAGAGTGTTTCTTCCTCCTCATACTGCGTCATAGCGTATCCGCCATTTGCAAGCGTTCCCACATTTAGCTGGAAATCCTCTGCAATCATCCGCACTACATCGCCTACCTGCTTGTTTTCATACTGATAGGTGTTTTTGTTTTTGACCAGATATTTGATCTGATCGTAGCAAGTCACCTTGATTTTATGTGTTTTGTCGCGGCTCCGAGAAAAAACAAATCCATAAAAAAGAGGGATGCCGTTTACCTGTAAGGAAACAGCGCTTCCCTCGTCAAATTCAATGCCCTGGTCCTGAATCACCGTAAAGGTGAGCTTTCCAGGGGTGTTTTTTCGGTTTGTTTCCCAGATGATATTGTCCTCCACTGCCGGCTGAATAACGGTACTTCCTGATTCAATCAACAGGACAATATCATTTTTGTACTCACTCAAAAGACAATCACCTGCCCTGTTGAGATCAGATTGGGATTGCTGATTCCATTCTTTGCTGCCACATCAAGATACTTCTCGCCATTGCCAAGCTGCGTCTGGCAGATGTTATACAGCGTGTCCCCTTCCTTGACGGTATAGCTCTGGGCAGCCTTCTTTGCTGTGGCGCTGCTTCCTGCAGAAACCAGGCTCCCTGTTGTACTTCCCTGTTTGATCTTGACCGTTTTAGCGCCCCATTCCTTATACTGCAGGAAATTTGCGGAAACAATAGTATCCATTCCCTCCCCTGCGTCATCAGTGATGCTGTAATCTTCCAGCGTGACATTGAGGTTGGTATCATGCAGCAGCTGTCCTGCCGGCGTCATACGCGACACAATCAGCGGGAAAACTGCCTTGTCTGCCTTTAAACTCTCCAGATGGGAAAGTGCAGAGGATATATCAATGGAGTTATTTGAAAACGGGTAGGGATTTGCCGACAGCATAAATTCAAACGAGATGTCTGTCAATCCTGGCTGTTTGAGGATATTGACCTCTCCTTCATTGATCAGGTTGACCGTTTCATTCTGGTTGTTGATTTTCACGGTCATTTTGGAAGGAGTGACAGGAAGCTCCATTCCGTCGATATAGAAATAATACATCCTGTCACCTCCTTATTTGTGGACGCCACTGGCCAGCATCTGAGATTGCTCATAGAGAACATCAAAGACGTGGTTTGCAACACCGTCCAGATCCACCTCAGAATTGACGTTGTTATGGTTGGTCATCTGTACCGACACATCTGCAAAGGTAAAGCGGTTGATTGCCTTTTGCTCTGCGATGTCCCTCATGTACTTCAGGTCCTCCTCTGCGATGCTCATAGCATCTGCCATTTTTTCGGTATTTCCCGCTACCTCGGAAATTCCACTGCTCATAGCGTCAAAGGTTCCGCCCATGCCGCCGATGCCAAGCGTGTCACCGATGCTCTGCTCGATGCCCTGACCTAAATTGTATCCTGCATCCCAGGCATCACCGTACTCGATTCTTTCAAACTGCGGTGCGCTGTGTTCGACGGTGATTGCGTTTTCGTTCTTTCCCCATGCAATGACATTCTGACGCAGTCCTTCCAGTCCTGATGTCCAGTCTGTGCCGAATATTGCGTCGATGATGGTGGTAACAACCTTGCCCAGATCCAGAAACCATCCGATAATCTGTCCGATAAGGTTTGCCACAGCATCACCGAAAGAATCAAATCCGCCCATACAAACGTTTAAAATCCATTCGATGATTCCAATAAATGGAGTGACAAATACCGACCAGATCAGCTGTACAACCGAGTTGATGACACCTATAAACAGATTGATAACAAAGGCGCCCGCAGCCGCCAGTGCGCCGACGATAATTCCAGTGGCTGACAGTGATGTTCCTGTAAATTTATTGATCGCCGCAATGACTGCATAAAAGGCAGCCACAAGCAACATCACTGCCATAATAATGAGGACAACCGGATTTGCTGCCATTACTGCATTCAGAATTGCCTGTGCAGCTGTCCACGCCTTTGTCGCTGCCGCAACGCCGTTGACTGCAATCTGATAGGTCAAAAACGCTCCCACAACACCCAGTACAATCGGGCCGATAATCTCAATATTGTTGGCAGTCCATGAAATCAGGTTAAGCACTGGCTGCAGCGCTGTCAGGGCGATATTCTGCATCTGTGTCCATACCTGCCCCCAGGTCATCGGCATGCTTTCAAACTGCTCATTGACGCTTTGTGTTGCGCTCAGCATAGCATTTTTGACAATCTCTGCAGTGATTTCTCCCTCAGATGCCATTTCCCTGATGCTTCCAATCGGCACATCCAAATAGTCTGCAATCGACTGGATAACGTTTGGTGCCTGCTCAAATACCGAGTTCAGCTCTTCACCGCGCAGAACGCCGGAAGACAGTGCCTGTGTCAGCTGCAAAGTAGCTGCAGACGCACCCGCCTGATTTGCTCCTGCAATGACAAACTGTTTGTTGAGCGTCTCAGTAAACTGGATCAGTTCATCATTTGTCTGAAACGCATCACCAGCCAGCAAGCCCATCTGGGAAATTGCCTGCGCAGTATCGAGGTAGGAGGCTCTGGATCGCTGCGCGCTCTGCATGATCTTTTCTTCCAGCGCTTCCACGCTGCCGCCATCATCCACAATCATATTTAGTCGCGCAGTGGTGCTGGTCATGCGGTCGGAAACTCCAACCAGCTTCTGAATACCCTGTATTCCAACATAAGCCCCAACCATGCTTTTGAGGGTATTCATCAGATTGCTGGCCTGATTTTGACCTGTTTTCAGGCTGTTGTTAAGCTGATTCTGCTCATTGCTTGCTTTCTTGATAGAACTTTCCCAGGTATCCATGGCAAGACCTGCCTTGATAACCTCTTGCCTTGCCTGTTCAATCCTGCTGACGTCGATTGCCTGATTTCCTGCTGACTGCATCGCTTGAAAGGAATCAAGCACGATATTCAAAGCGCTGTTGATACTCCTCAGAGGAGCAGAAACGCCGTCATAAAGCTGAACTGCAGTCTGTATTGTCGCCATGTCTGCCCCTCCTAACGGTTTTTATGTCGGCGTTTTATTTCCTCCTGCTGTTCCTTCTCTTTCTTCGTCCGTACCAAGATGGATGCAGCAATAAACGCCTTTTCTTTTCGTGACATTTTCAGATATTTGGACGGAAGAATGTGCAGCTCCTGCAGGCAGTAATGCGCTACATTTGCCTCTGGGTCCCCGTCCAATATCAGTTTTTTGCCTTTTCAATCTCGGTGTTCATGTTTGGTTCATAGCCACACAGTTTCTGGGCACAGGCAGTGAGAGCCGTTTTTTCCGCCGGAATCAGCATTTCGCCCAGCAGGTCAACTGGATTTTTCACGCCATAACTGTTCTGAAGTTCTGCGTTGTACAGGTCTGGATAAACCACACAGGCGGCTGTCAGCTTTGCAACATACTCTATACCGTCCATCTGCATGGTGTAATGATCCTTTTTGCCTGGGGACGCAACCGTCTTCGTACACTCTGCCTTTAAATCATCGTCTTCTTTGGCGCTGATTGCCCGAATCTCCCACTGGATCGGTTTTCCTTTTTCATCAACAAAGCGGTCGGACACCACCATTTTGATGTTTTCCGGCCGCTTTACCTTCTCTTTAAAAAATGCGTTAAAGCTCATATTTTATCGCTCCTTTACATACCTTCCAGTTCATTGAACATCTCTGGCATATCCCAGTCATCAAAGGTTCCAGAAAGGTCTTCGGTCAAAATCTCATCGCCTGTCGTAAATTTAGCAAGAATGGTGCTGTCAAGATAACAGCCTGTGTGAGTAATGGTCTGCCGTCCAGCTCTGGAGGATGGATCTTCATTGCTCACCTGAATCTCAAACGGTTCAATGACGCCAGTCTTTTTGTACTGCAGCAGCCACATTCTCAAAACCGACTGATTGTAATGTGCCTTTGCAGTCCATGTTCCGGCAGCACCGGTGGGCTTTTTACCCTTCTGAACACGTCCGAGAATCGGCACATCGGTCAGGGTAATCGCCCATTTCGATTCAAACTCGGTCAGCTGCATCAGATTATATCTTCTACCCATCAGGGTGACATAAACTTCCGCAAGGGAACCGCTGACAGAATCCCTTGCTTCCATGAGGTTTGCCATTTATCTTCCCCCTTCCTACTGCGATACAATGACTCTCATGTACAGCTGGGTCATTGCGTTCACCGGTGTGATTTTGTCAACAACCACAATCGCGGTCGATTTTTCGCCCTTCTCCACCGTGACGTTTGCACTGTCAAAATTTTCGATTGCACGCTGTGTCTGAAGGATGTTGTGGTGGTTTACCACATCATTCCAGAAGCTCACACGACCGGCAGCGTCATTTGGAATCTTGCCGAGGTATTTGGTGTTAAAAATTGCGGCAATATCGTTTCCGATCTGGTCGATCACACGGATAACCTGATTTCGCCCAAACTCCTCCTGCTTATCCTCGGTGAATGTAGTCAAAGTATTGATGTCGTCAAGCACTCTAACCTCATCATCAACACGGTGGAAAATAAACTTTCCGCTGCTCAACGCCTCTTCCAGCTGGGTCTGGGTGTAGTTTACGTCAATAGTAAACTCTCCATCGTAGGAGCTGTTGGTAAGCGATTCATTGATTGCGCATCCTGCCTGTGCGCCGGTTACCCAGTACACCGCCGAAGATGCCGGATATGTACTATCCTTTGTATCATTCTCCACCGATACAACGCCTTCAAAGTCACTGTCAGACTTCTTGTGCAGTACAGTCACAAACTTAACGCCCACCTGGTCCCTCATACGCTTGGTATAGGACACAAACAGCTTTTTGATCTCATCGGTTGTCGCAAGGCATCCCAGTGCATTGAACTTATAGCTTTCAAATGCATCAAGCGCTGCCTGATACTCTGTTCCCGCCACCGGTTCTCCGCTGGTACCGCTGGTCAACGGCGTGGAGGCTGTCTCCTGCAATGTTGCTTCCTTTTTCCAGGTAACATAGTCGTTATCAATCAGGTCTGCCTGCTGATTGACGATCTGTTCATCTACCACCTGAAATCCCATCAATGTCTGTACACGATAGGATTCCTCCTCATCCACATCCTGCTTGATGACAATCTTCAGGTCGTTGCCTTTGGTGCCGCTGTATTTTGCGTCCGCATAGGTACAGGTTGCCTTTGCACCGGTATTTAAACGGTAAAAATATGCTTTTTCACAGTGCTTGAAAAGGTCCCTGATACCCTTCACGCGCTCATCATCCGCCGTATATCCAAACAGTTTGAGGGAATACCGCTCAAAATCATCGGCAGTTACCTCAAACACCTTCCCTTCCGGTCCCCAGTCAAGCTGCACCGGCAAAGCCGCTACACCGCGCTCTCCGATGGTGTAAGCCTTTGCTGCCGACACAAAGTTGATATAGGCGCCAGGAAGGATTTTGTTTTGTGTGGTGAATGTACCTCCACCTAATGCCATTTACTCCACCTTGCCTTTCATGAATTTGTCGATTTTGTTCTCGACCTCCTGAATGGTGTACTTCTTGTCATCCTCCAAAATCGCGTCCAGCAGATCGCGGCGGTGCTGGTAGCGTTTGGATTTGATCAGATCCTCTTTTGCATATCTTCCGCTTTTTTCGTCCATGTTATCCCTCCGTTATTGTGATGCTGCTTGTCATTTCTTCCATCAGCTCTTTGTCGATCTGTCTGTTTCTTGTCATATTGTAATTGACAAAGAAGTGCAGGACACCGTCCTCCACCTGCCAGTGGATGTCTGTGCCGTGAATTGGCTCCTCCGGCAGAATCCATTCCAGACAATCGAGCAAGCGCTCTGCCGTGCTTTGCAGCTCTTGATTGTTCGATTCATCCTTTGGAAAGTAATGAATATCAAATGGATTGAACTGTAAAAACCGGTTTTGAAGAAACTGCTGCTTTGAGACTTCCAGAACGGCAATAAAAAAGCAGGGCTCATTTAGTCCCTGCAATACATTGTTTTGGTATATCTCATATTCATCCCCGAACTCCTGATTCAAGGCTTTTGAAATCCCATCCACTATTTTATTGATCACCGCTCATCACCTGCCTCAAAAACTTCTCAAACCTTTTTTGAATTAACGCTGGAGCCATGTTCTGAATTTCCTGTTCGGTAATGGTCATCATAAATTTGCCTGGCGCCCAAGATTTCTTTAGAGCTTTTCCAATCTGCGGTACAAACCGTCCTGGTTTCTGCCGGTGTCCAAACTCCACATAGCTTGCGTATTCTGTTGGATTGATAATCTCAATTTCATACCCATTCGGCTTTTTGGTGATATTCCCTATCGTCCATCCGCGTCTGAGTGTTCCTCCGGTATAGCTTCCCCAATAGGCGCTATATTCTTCATCTGTCAGCGTTCCCTGCTCTGGCTGAACACCTACGGGCGTCCTCTTTTTGACCTTTGCAAGAAATCTTGCTGCAAGCTCCTTTGACATCTCCACGCAAAAGGCATCAAAGTCCGCATTGGCTGCCCGTCTGATCTGAAGTTCCAGTTTTTTTAATTCCTCAAAGTCGGTACTTCCCCATTTAGGCATTACGCCCACCTCTTCCAGAGTTCCAGATTGATCTCCTGATGCCAGGTAAACCAACCAGGCTCTCCCGATCTGGCGAACGTGAATGTTTTTCCCTGTCGGGTGACAATGATTTTAGAACCTGCTGGGACTTCTTTTTCATTGCTCATAAACAGTTTTGCTGCTTGACCCAAGGAAGGGACATTTCCCTCCCCTGTGGTCGAAAGCGATTCAAAAGAAAGTTTGCACGGTTCCTCTTCAAAAAGAGTTTCTTCCACAAAATCGGTCAGTTTGCTTTGCTCGTCTTTCTTTTTCACTCTGACAATTACAGTGCATCGGTCTGTCCAGAGCTTTTGCAACGCTCTTTGCTGTCGTGCCTTATTCCATGCCATTACCACACCAGCTTTCTGTATCGGTTCAGCTGATCCTGTCCATAAGTCATAAGATAGTTAATCAGATATTCCGCTGTCATCGTTTCATCGGCAAAGGAGATACTGGTATCTCCTTCCTGAATCGACTTTTCTGCCTGTTCTATCTGAAATCCGCTGTCTTCGAGCTGACCGGCACTTTTTTTGAGCATAAGATACTGTCCAGCAATCATATACAGCTCTACCGTTTGCAGCCCCTCTGGAATAACCTCCTGATTGATTTTGTTCTTGATGGTATCTTCTACCAGTTTGATTGCAAAATCAATCAGCGGGTCGCTGGCGGCGTCTGTAACACCAAATAACGAAAGCAGTTCAATTACCTTTTCTTTCATGGCTTATTTGCTGCTGGAAGTAGATTTCGCTGCCGCTGTTTCTGCCATGGTCATTGCTGCCGCTGCTGCTGCGGTGGCAAGTCCAGTGATAACACCATGCAGGAAAGCAGGACCATGATCCAGACCGATCTGTCCATAAATTTGAATTTCTTCAGACGCTCCCACTTTCGCCAGTGGTTCCTTAAACAATACGCCTTTTCCTGGTACTTCCTGGAATACCGGTGCAACGTGTGCCATATCTGCAATCAGGATACTATCATCTGGCATAAATCGGTCCCACACAATTCCCATTTTGCAGAAATCGGTCTCCAGCTCAGTGACGTTCATACCGCCGACATTTCGGGAAGCTGGTGTATTATATCCCAGCTGTTTCTCATAAAGCGAGGTAATCAGCTGTTTCTGGAAAGCGCCGCAGAACAGCACCATATTGTCAAAATATGCGCCGTTGTTTGCCATTTCCAAAAACAGCTCTTTGAGCATATCAACGGTAAGCAGCTTCGAACCTCCCTCGATGTGAGAAGATGTTTTTGCCAGTTCGATCATTCCTCTGGTTTTGTTTGCAGTGCTTCCGCTTTCTGCCTTATTGTATGTTCCCTGCAAAAAAGAAAACTCAACGTCACGCGCGATCTTTTTCAGCCGTTGCTGAACCTGCCAGTCCTCTTCACTCGGTGGGTTTGCCTGCTGTCCCGCGGTGTTCAGTCCGCTCATTCTGCCGGAGTTTGACATCTTTGCATAGGTCAGGCTGATTTTCTCCTGATGGATCTGAACAACATTGCTCTCCTGCCTTCTGTCGATGTGAGAGGCAGCCGGAGCAGTTGCACTTGCCTCCTCCGAAATGTTGGGCTGGGATGCATCCGGCAGATCGAAGAGCACACCGGTTGGAAACTCAAAGTTATCTGTCTGTTTTCCTCCGGTTAAACCTCCTGCCATTGTCAAAAACGGGGTCTGGGATGTGTCCGATGTAAAAAGTTCGCCTGCATAGTTTGGAAGGTTCCATGTGGTTCCAAGTCCTGATACTGCCATATTTTAAATTCCTCCTGTTAATTTAAAGTGATTCCCTCTGCCAGCGCTTCTCTTTTGATCTGAATTGCTGAGATAGTGTTTCCTGCTTTCATTGCTTCTGTCCATCTTGCCTGATAATCTGATTCCTTTGTGCCGCTGGTCTCGGTCATACCAGATGCAGGTTTTGCTCCCGCTACCTGAATGCCTTCCTGCTTCTGGCTGCCAAACAGAAACGCTGTGTCCTCTCCTTCACAAAGCTGTTTGACCGCTTCATCAAGTCCACTGACATTTCCATCATCTCCGAGCTTTGCATCCTTCAGGAAAGGTGCGAGCAGTGCCTTTGCTGCTGTGAGATTGCGGGCGTTTGCACCGGTGAGCGCCTTTTCTACCGCATAATCTACCTTCATTTGGGCAATCTGGTCTGAAAAAGCCTGCGCCTGATCTGCATTCTGCTGCTGGAGCTGGGAAATCTGCTGTTTTAAGCTGTCACTGTCCCCGCTGGACTTTTTGAGTTCCTCCAGCTGACTGTCGCGCTGTTTGAGCTGTTCCTTTGCATTTTTCAGCTCTGCTTTTGTGTTGTTAAAGTCACCTTTAGACACAAATGCCTTTCCCACCTCCTCCGAGATTTTCTGGTCGATCTCCTCGGTATAAGCGTCACCAAGGATTGATTTTAAAAATTCAAACATTCTTTTCTCCTCCTACTGTCCTTTTATTCTGGCAAGTCCCAGTATTGCAAGCCGCTGTTTGTTTTCCGCCGCGGTGCGGTAAAAAAGAGTATAAAAAAACCGCCCTTTTTCAGGACGGCTTGATTATTGAGTTTATTTCTTAATCATATCGGTGGTTGGGACAATCCAGACAAATTTGTCTATATCCCTCTATTTTGATTACCTTTTCCGGAGCTGTTCTCTCCGGTGCCATTTGTTCCGCTACCATTGAAATATCAAAACAGATTCCATCGTCAATTTTTTCTTTCATCAACGGACAATCAACCTTCAATTTTCTCAACCTCCTTTATAAAATTCAGCGTATTCTGGTCATATTCATCACGCTTAAAACTGGTCCTAACCAGTTTCTTTTCTATGTCAATATAGGTAGAACCTTCTGAGCCGATATAACATATATACCGTCCGTTCCATCTGGTAAAAGATACCTTTGCCTGATTTATAAAACGCTGGGCATCTTCTTTTGTGACATTATGTTTTCTTTGTTTATTGATATGGACATCATCAAAAGAATAATCCGATATATCAATTTTATCCGGTGACAGATTCAATTCTCCTCGGATTTTATTTTCTTTTGCTGCTTTCATTATAACATTTTCAGGGGCGTTTTCAATATAAGTTTCGTACCATTTCTGATATGTTGTGTTCGCCGGCACATAATAAGTGTTCCCCTCATGGTCCCTGGCTGCCCGCTCTCCGTAGTCATCATCAAAGTGCGGCACAGTTGTACCCCTGCATCGTGGGTGAAATGGAGGCGCTGTGACACCTGGCTGATACTGGCTCATCGGAAACACCTTGCCGTCCAACGGTCCGCAAATCTCGCAGGTGTGGCTGTCCAGTGTTTCCAACAGCTCATATTCCTCTACATCCAGCTCTTTGTATACATCCCTCTGCGCCTGCTCCGAAAAGTATGAGCTTTCGGTATACACCAGAAGGCTTGCTCGCTCTTCTGATACATCCAGCCTTTTTGCAAGCCTTTTGGCTACCTTCTGCGGGTTTTCTCCGCGGATAATTCCCTGGATCATATTGGTTTGCAGCTCGTTTAATAAAAGCTGCTTGTTTTTCCAAATTCGGTCAGAAAAATTCTGTCCGTCCGCTGCCCAGGGTTTTGACAACAATGTTTTGAGCTGTCTTTCATCAAATTTCTGAAATGTCCAGCCAATGCCGGTTCCCTTTTGGATTTCAAACGCAGACCGGTAATACCGATCGGTATAAATCCCCTGCAAAAACCTGTCGAGTTCGTCTGTTTGATTTCCAAAAAGGATCTCGGCTTGCTGCTGGAGTTGTATTTGAAGCGCTTCCAGGCGGCTGATATGCACCCTCGCGGAAGCATTCTCCAACTGTTTCATCCACTGGCCGGAGACCTCATTTTCTTTTCCTGCTTTTATGTAATCCTCTACCGTCCATCTCAGTTCTTCCAATTCGCGGGAGTTCAGCAGTTTTTTTGCTTCGGTCAGTGTAATCTGGTTATTTTTTGCAAATCGCTGATACCATACCAGGATATCAGCCTGTATTCTGCGGGAAGCCTTGCGAAACTCTTTTTCAACTGTTTCCATGTATTCAAAGGTTTGATTTTCTGTCTGCTTTTTCAGATCCAGGAACCTTCTTGTCCAGTATTCAGCGTTTCTCAAGTTCTTCCCCCTCTCTTATTCTTGACTTATCTGTTCTTTTTGATTGTTTGAAGGGAAAGCATTGTTGTAGCCCAACGCCTTTTCCAGGCTCTGCTGCTCTTCCTTTTCGATTCTTTCCATCTCTAACTTCGCATCAGTGACAAAAGGATGATGTTCAACCAATGTTTCGCGTGAAAGGATGTTTCCAGAATTTGAAATATTTGTGATAATCTCTCCTTCGTTGACCATGATGTCCCTGTTAAAGACAAATGTCACCTTTTCTCCCGAAAAGTCACCGGCGCCGCTCTGGATCAGGTATTGATTGACAAACCAGACCAGTTCCTCCATTGCCGCCTGATACTCAATTTCCATTCCGTTTGCATCCAGATCCATGTCAGCATAAACTGATTGGATATTCATCTGGTTTGGATTATTTCCCATTCTGTCGTCTTTGGCATCAAAGGCGCGGGCATTTTCGATGAGCTTTGTCTTGAACATTTTGAGGATCGCTTCAAAGTTGGAAGAATTTACCTCGATTTCCAGCATGGAAACGCCGCCATCTTTACGGATTTTGATAGCTCCGTAGGTGGACAGGTTCCTTCTGAACTCTCCCAGGTCCTGCCCATCATACTCGGTCAGTACGATGATCGACTTTCTCGGGTCCTCCTCCATTCGGTTTGCCCATTCCGACAAAATCATATTGATGCTGTCCTGCAGCGATTTCACCCGCCGTATCAGTGGGATTTCCTTTGCGTTATACTTAAATGGGATCAGTGGAATTTTCACCCAGTTATATGCAAGGTTCTCACCAGACTGATCCGCTACCGTGATGTACGGTTCATGTTCTCCTGCTTCGATATCTGGAATCAGCTCTCCTGTATCGTAGATATACCTCCAAAGTCCGTCCGGCTTGTAAAGCTCCACCTTCATGATGGTTCTCTTTTCAAGTCCTTCCCAAACTTCCACCGGATACACCCTGACAGCGCAATCAAGCTGTGTGTGTTCTTCATCCGCCCAGAATGGTAGCAGCTGAAACGGCGGTATCCGCTTGAAGGATGGTTTCCCTTGCTGGTCATAATAAAAAAATATCCAACCGATTCCTCCATTGATGCTGTCCTCGCATACATTATTGAGTTTCCTTGCAAACGATGAATTAAATACTTCATTCAGCTTTTTAGTGTATATTTCATTTTGGCTCTTAATGGTAAATGGCTTTCCGACCAAATAATTTACTTTCTGATCCACAGCCTTTGCATACTGGTTGTCCACAATCTGGTTGTTGGGTAGGTTCTTTACTACCTCCAGTTTTCCGCCTTCGCCGATTGCTGTACGCTGCCGACGCAAGATGTCCTGCTCTCCAACATAGTAACGTTCTCCGGTCAGCTGCTCCTTTCGCTCCCTGGACCGAAGCCAGAGGATGATCTGCTGTTCAAAGAACTGCTTTTCAGTCATTCCGGTATATCCACCCAAGGAAATGATCTGATTGATTTTTCTTGTCTCCTCAAACGGCTCTATCACCTTATCACCTCTAATCAAAACTGAATGTCGGTCCTGTCAGAACATCTTCCAGCGCGTACCTCATGGCGTCCATCAGATGGTTAAATTCATCGACCGGTTTGTTTAACTTCTTTCCTGATTTATCCTCATCCCAGCGGTAAAGCCCTATTTCGGTGAGAAAGTTCACGCACCGTGGATGGATAATGATGTGGTAGTCCTGAATAAACTGAATACCACTGTTGATACTGTCCCTGCCTTTTCGGCTGTTTTTGATGTTGTAGATTCCTTCGTCTCTGATTTCATCAATGCTTTTGGGCTCTGCACAGTCTGCTCTGATCCGCTCCTTTGCATATCCCATGGCTTTAATCTTTTCCGCGATTCTGCGGTTGCTCAATCCTTTTTCATACATTTCATCAAACACCCAGATAGTGCGTGTTGAAGTGTCTACCAGTCCGCAAAACAGTGCTGTTGGATCTGCGGTATATCCAAAATCCAATCCAAACGCTGATTTGATTCCTGGGAGCCGCCTGATCTCCTCCAGGCTAAAGGTTTTCTCCTCCCAGTTTTCATAGACAAGTCCATCAACAATTCCCCAGTCACCTTCGCCCGCTACCTTAAATCGGCGCGGATTGTTTTTCCGCATTTCTTCAAACACTCGAAGATCCGCTTCATCCAGCCATTCATTACATCGGAAATTTGTGGTCATTGCCAGAATATCCGGTGATTCACGGTCAAAGAAGCGTTTTTTCAGCCAGTGCTTTTCGTTCCATGGGTTAAACGTGATGGTCCACTGTTTGAATAACCCTGTTTCCTTTGGGATTGCACCTCGGATGGATTCATCCAGTGTATCGAAGTCACTTTCGTTAAGTATCTCATATGCCTCTTCCAGCCATGCCCAGCAAAGATAACCTTTTTTTACAGTCACAGACGTAATTTTAAACGGATCATCCAGTCCTCTAAAATAAATCTTTTGTCCTGTCGGTTTGTATGTCATTTCCAAAGGACTTTCCTTGATTTCCCAAAATGCTTCTACCCCCAATCGGCTGATTGCCCATTGAAGCTCTGTGAAGCAGCTGTCTTTGAGCGTCCTGTATACCTTGCGAATTACAAGGGTATTGGCCTGCGGATATTTCATCATCCGCACAATGATGTTAAGCGCGGCTGTCTTTGACTTCTTGCTTGCACGGCTGCCCTTGCACACCCGATAACGGCCTTTGAAGTTCCAGAATTTTTTATATCCTTTTCCCACAACATCAGGAAGATAGATTTGCTTTGCTTGTACATCAGTCTTCAAGTTCATCATCCCCACTGATGACCACAGGAACTACCCCTTCCACAGAAACCTTGTCCGCAAATAGACGATAGCGTTTTCCCAAAAGCTCCGCCGCCCTGATTCGGTCTGAAAGTGCAGGATCAAGCCCAAACTGATCTTTGACCTCTCCACGCATGACAGCTGAATAAAACCGCAGCACTTCATCTGAATCCGCAATCAATGCCTTGTCCATTTCTGCGCGGCGTTTGGTAATATATTCAGAAATGGCAGGCTTTGACAGGTTTTCAGGGCCAATCACCCTTGCCGTTTTCTCACTGTATCCTGCCTTTCTTGCCGCCTCTGCCGCATTGCCAGTTTGCAGATAATATTCGCAGAAATCCTTTTGTTTTGGCGTCAGCTTCATTCGCTCTCACCTCGCAACAGTTCTGCCAATTTTTGCACAACCTCAGACAAGCGGTAACTTTCCAGCAGTTTCTCATCTTTCACCTTTTCTCCCTGCTGCTGCGGTGTGGTCAGCACATATTTTGTTATCATCCGCTTGTTTTGTTCAGAATAAGACTGATACTGGTTGATTTTTACCTTGATTCCCTTGCAAAGAAGGGCAGTCTGCAATTTGTACATCAATCTTTTGAGGTTCACAAAACCACTCCTTCCTTGCTGTGTGTATGGTAGTTTCTAAAGGAAACTACATGAGGACAGCATGCCTACTCTGTTACTCCACCGACCTGGAACTGTCCTCTCCTCCTTTCCGTTTTTGGGCAGCAAAAAAGCCGGTGCAGTAAAGCATCGGCCTTTTGCCAGAAAGTGTTTCGTTTTGGGAGACGAAGATTCAATGAACATGGATTGCCTATTGATTTCATTGTAATGTTATCACACTTTTAGGGTGTCTTTCCATGTCCTCTTTTACCTGAATTGCAAAAAGAGCTTTCTTGTGGAGCTTTTTCACATATCGGTAATCATAGCACATCAACAAAGCGATCTCCTCCCATTTCTTCCCCTGTATGTATCGGTATGTCAGCAGGGTATGAAGGGTGTTATCCTCTACTCCATCAATGACCTGCTGCACCTGCGCCCGTAGCTTCTTTGTCTCTCTGATGTGCTGCTCGATTGATTCGGACAGTTCTGCAATCTCCAGTACAGCCGTCTGCAGCTTGTCCGAACCGTCTGATCCATGCGGCATGCCGCTATACTGCGGGCTGATCCGCGTTGCAATCTCCCTCCAAGTCTGCAATTCCTCAGATGCAATTTTGATGTCGTTCACTGCCTTACGGTACTTGTTGAGATAGGCTGCTTTCTCCTGATTGGTCAATGGTATCATCTCCTAAATTTGATCTGTCCAGGCATATTTCCGTGATATTCTTTCCACCTCATTTTCTACCCATTCCCTGATCGGGTCATTCGGGAAAATCAGTTTGTCCATCTTCTCAATCCACGATTCCTTTTTAGAGCAATATTCGTTCATTCTGCTGTCAAGCGAATTAAACGTTATGCAGAATCCAGATCCTGCATTGCCTATATATCCAGATGCTCCTCCAACTGCATAAGCACTTCTGTAAAGACTTCCTGTTGTGTATGGTGTATAACTCGGAAAATTGATACAGCGGTTTTGGTTCTGTATAGACTGTTCGATTTCCATCATCTGCAACCTGTCATTCATGTTCATTTGTATTACTTGTTCATCAATAGCTGATTGAGGAGACTGGCAGATACACTGTTGAGGGGAATAAATTGTGTATGGATAAAAGAATTGGTTTGGATATATCCCATTCATTGCTATTCCTCCAAAAGTCCAGAGTGTTGTTTGTCCGCTACGGACGATATAGGCGCATGCTTTGATTGAGATGTGCAAGCAAGTCCACATCTGTTTTGTGCTTCATTCCAGAGTGCGCAGGATTCTTTTCCACATTTTGTGTCTACCGTTACGGTGCAGCCACGGATTCCTGACACTCCGGTTACTTCTGCCAGTATTTTCGATACCATCATAAACGGACAATGTTTTGTCATTGTTATTCCTCCCTCGGCTCAAAGCAACAGCAAAAATCTGTAGCTCTTACACTATTTGCTAATCCGTCAGGATGATTGCAATATGGATACCATTCTTTCCCGCATTCGTACCATTTGCAATCCTCACATCTTCCAATCGGCGGGGCAGGGCGGGCGTTCCATGATTTTAGTGCATCTCGCGTTGTAAGGGTATCTTCTGATTTTGCCTTGCAATGTGGGCACCAAACTCTAAACATCCCCCAGTTGCTGATTATATTATTTTCATTTCCACAAAGCGGACATGGCAGTACAATCCCTTTTTCTGTACATTCCCTTTGAGCTTCTCTATCCCCAAGTAATGCTTTTCTAACTAAACTATCCATTTATCTTCCTCCTTATGATTGTTTGAATTTCTCCCTTTGTATTTCTTTCCGAAACACGCTTTTCTGTACTGCTTAACGGCACTGCAATTAGAGCAATTATTTTTATTTTTGCAAAACCAACAACCGTCTTGTCCCCACCAGAACCATTTGGGCATTGTCGGCGGTTTTCTGTATTTTATCTTACTCATGGTTCAATCTATCTTCTTCATAATTCCATAAAAGACAATCAGTCCAACTAGGATTATATTCATACATATCTTCATACGGAACAGAATTTGTGTAAAAATATTCTTTGTTTAAATCTGACACCTTAACAAGAATTTCCTCTACACTCACTCTTTTAGCAAGTCGATTCAACCATTTATTAAACTCCATGAATGTTTGTTCAAAAAATCTATCACGCAGACTTCCATCTACAATAACAAAATACTCACTTTGCATTGTATCTGGTTTATGTCTGTTTTCACGATATGACAAACATTCGTCAAATTCATTGTGAGAAAATCCTATATTCCAACCTTTTCTCTGAATAATATATGTATCCATATAACCCTCGGAACTACTTACAGCAGGCAAGTGTTCTAATACAGTTTCTAAAACATATCGCTTTTCGGGTTGAGTTCTTCCAGGGGGCGAAACTCTAATTAAACCTGATACATAAGTCCAATGGCTCATAGTTTTCCTCCTTAGTCCATCCTACTCTGGAACTTTGTAAAATACCAAAGCAGTTCGTCCTTAAATTCTTTGATGGCTTGTTCGACGTGTTCTTTGGTATCGAAAAATACTGTTCCATAATACACCCCATTTATACTCCACGATGTATCAAGTTCTTTTGTTTTAGGGTTATAAAATACAAACCATCTTGCACCGTTCAAATTCGACCTCTTACACAATTCTGCACTCCTACGCCACAGCTTGCGTTGAAGCTCCTGCACTCTGATTATGTTCTGGGCGAGGGTTGCGTCAGAAAAATAATTGGCGTCACTAAACAGCTTGTCATCCCGGCAACTCGAAACTTCTTGAAATTCAAAAGCCGTGTCGGTTGTACCTGCGCACCAGAATGTTTCTCCCTCTTTAACTCTCTCCCAACCAGTTTCCTTTTTCTCTGCCTGTTCCAGCACCTCAACCTGTTCCTCTGTGAGTTCAAGCTCAATCGGCTTGCCGTTGTATGTGCCTGTGAGTTTCATAGTTATTCTTCCAATCCTTTCCATTCCCACATATTATTTGTTTTGGTATCGCACATCAGCCGTCCCTCAGGGCTTGTACATTCATCGGTTACTTCGTCTAACCATTTGCATCCCCAACAACCTCCATTATCATCAGCTGCTTGCTTTAATTCAGCAATAGCAAGGTTTAGTTGTTTCTCTAGCTTTTCGATATACTCCGCAGCATACAAGAGATAAGGCTCTCCACCAACCCTCAGAATGTCTTTGATTTTTTCGTTCATTTCAGGGTAAAGTTCCATAATACACCTCCTAATAAATCCAGAACGTAACCACAGATACAAGCTCTGGGTATGTTTTCTTAAAATCTTCCCAGTCATGCAAAATCCACCAAAAGAAATGTTGTGCCTTTTGCAAGCAATATATCATCTGGTTCTTGTGCTCATATATCGTGTGTGGGCAATTATCTTTTCCAGCTCTTTCAACCTCTCGGATAAGGAAGGGCAAGTCATCTCGCAACTCGTAAAGAGCTGTCGCTATAACCCATGGCAATCCATCCAAAATCATAGATAGCCGAAATATCGTCGGGTCTGTGATTTTGTTTTCTGGGTTTTTACCGCATCTCTTCTCGTGCTCTACAACTTCTTCTTTTGTCAAAAATACCTCGCCGCAATAATCACACTGCCATGTTTGTCGCATTATTTCTCCCCCTCTCTCATTTTTTCCAGTGCTTCTTCTCTTGAGGCTACAATGCAATCTCCCCAAGCGCACCCATAGAATATATCTACGTCGTCTTCATCTGGAAAATCTACAGTAAATTCATTTAAAGTATCATTGGTAAATTCAACAATCCCCCTCGAAATCCCATAAGAATCCCAGTACCAAACTTCTTGCCCTTCCTCTGGCAAATGGTTGTAAACGCTGGACGACTTTTGGCTTTTATATTTTCCTACCAGTTCTTTCAGGTGTTCGAGGTCGTAGTCATCACCGAGGATGTTTTCAATCTCGTTGAGCCGTTCCCAGATGTGTTTATACCCGATTTCACTTACCCAATCAACTTCTTCCCTTGTTCTCTTACTGGTGAGTCTTTCCATTTTTTTCTTCCTTTCTCGAATTTGCTACAACTTCATAAACTTCACAACAACTTATTACATCAATAACTTTGTCGTATGGTGTAGGTGTAATCACAGAATCGCAATAAGTAAGAGTAATTAAAGTCGTATTATTAGCTGTTTCAAGAATACTGGTAATTTGGTTTGTGTTGATTAAACATCTACTACCGTTTGTGCTTTTTACTTCTAAAAACATTGTTATTCCTCCTTATCCATATTGCTCTGATAACGCTTTTGCGATTCCAGAAAAGGTTTTCGCTCTGGATTTTGCTGCTCCTCCTTTTCTACTTGTCCCTTTGTACTTCGGGTCGTGTTCTTTGGTGTATGAACCAGAAGAGACAAACGGAATGTGATTTTCGATGATTTGAGTTGGCTTCAATAGCGGCAACCCTTTGAGCCACAAACAAGTTTTTTTGCTGTATGGGTGTCCATGCTCATAAGGCTGTATAATTTGAGTGTATTTTGGCAAGTTAAATATAGAGGATGGAATCGGATTTTCTATAACAATCTTTTTACACCTTGCGTTCAAAAATTTCTCAAAAAAATTTTTTGCTTTTATACCTTTTTCGTATCTTTCTTTATTTAATTTACCACCTTTGTATAACCATCTTGCCCCTGCGTTTGAAAGATATGTACAAGGTGGATGTGCAATCAACAAATCCCACTCTCCTACAACCTCATGCTCTGTACCATCCATCGTGGTAAACTTGCAATCTCCATCAATGATAGGCAACACATCACCTAAAATGTGCCATTCTGGGTGTCCCCCAGACGGATTTTGAATATCAGCACTGTACGCTTCATGCCCTTTAGCGCGAAACGCTTTGCACACTTCCTGTGATTCTTCGCAAGCAATTAAAACTTTCATCATTATTCCTCCTTGTCGTGAATGTTGTATAACACTTTGCAATTTTCTGGTTCAGTGTATACTCCGCAATCGCAATCATAATTTGCAAACGGAAAAAAACCGGAATAGTTATTAACCCATACAACTTCTACAATCGGAGAATCGTATCCAGCAGGTCCAGCGGCGCCCCACCATCCGTCAGATATATCTAAAACATCACCCTCAAAAATCTTAACTCCGTTTTTGTCAGTCACCCCTGTGTATTGACATACGGTTTCGGGGTCAACATTATAACATCCTCCGTTGTCATCTGGGTCAGCAGGTGGAACATGAATATACCAGCAAGAACCATTTCCGATTTGTACAGCAGATGGATGTCTAACAATGTAACCCTCTACCCATTCTCCGTTGTCAATTCTTTTCGCTTTAAATAAAATTTCCCTCATGTTCATCCTCCATCCTCGTTATCTCGATCTCTGTCCTCGGGCGTTCCTTGTCATATATCACCCTGCTCCCGTCATGCCCTGCCACAATCCGGCTGTTATCATCCTTGATCGTACCATAATGCACCATCACATCGTCAACCGCTTGTAGCAATCCCACAAGGTCTACTACACGCCGCGTGTGCATGTAAAACAAGCATTTCACATTTACAGGGTAATCTATGCCCAAAGGCTTAAAAAACGCCCACACACTGTCCTGATAGGCTCTAAACTGCTTTGACGGTATCAGCTTCGGCTTCCCACCAACAGAAACAATCTGCCCGTGATTTTTCTTTGTCACCGGTGCGATGGGAATTGTGATTTTAATGCTCATTGCACGCCTCCTCGAACATTGCTTCCCGTATGCAGTCCTTCATCAAGAACATCTGTGCATCCTCGTTGTCCTGATACTCACTGTACTGCGGCAAACTCATTTTCCGCTCAAACTTTGCCTTTGCCATCTCCATAACATTCATATGCTCACTACTCCTCTGAATCGGTAATTCTTTGCCGGATCCGGTTTAATATTAACAATATACCGCCCACATCGCTGCGCAATCCTGCCAGCTGTTGCGCTGTCAAGCTGGTTAAGTTCATCCAAACTGCGCTCTGTCGATATGATCGTGATTGCATCCGATCGAATCGCCCTTGCATTGATAATCTCAAAAGCTATGGTCAAATCAGCGTCCGTCACCTTACCCTTAAACAGGTCATCAATGTAAAGCACGTCTGTTTTGATATATTTATGCAATATATTTGCATAATCTTCCGTAGCCTGCAGCTTTAATTCCTTGACTGCGCTTGTCCACTGCATATAGATTGCGCTCTTTCCCTTGTGTATGTAATCATTGACGATAGCGGAACAAATGTGCGTTTTTCCTGCTCCGCTCTGCCCTGCCATCATGTACCATTCGCCATGCTGATTTGCAATATAGTACCGCGCACCGTTTATAAGCGTTTGTTGCCAGCTCTCTGTGATCTCGTAGTTGTCTAGGTTTTTTTGGAGTAGCTCACCCATTCCGCTGCGTTGTGCTCTCTGGATGCTTCTGCGCCGATTCATGCACACACACTCTGTAAGGCTCTCAGAGCCATTTTCGTCTACACCCATGACAAATCCCTTGTTACCGCATAAATCGCACTGTACGCCATCCAGAGAGCCGCACGATGCATTGTAGCTCTTTACTTTCAAAGCAATGGTGTATTCTTCACTGTGTTCGACTGGTTTGAGCTGCTGTGCAAGGAGAAAAGTCTGCTTTGCCGGCGGAACATCAGACAGGCTAAATGACAGTCCCGATGTGAGATAAGTCGATAGCTCCTGCACGGTCTTGGTTTTTATCAGTTCCCTTGCTAGTTTGACGTCCATCCTTGTCCCGCCTCTCCCAGTTGCGTACAGTGGCTTTCCAGTCCTTCATTGAGCTTTTGCCAACTTTCCAGCCGTTAGCCTCGTAGTAGTCCACAAAACGCTCAGCATCCACGTTGTTGTTTCTTTCCTGACAGTATGCCCTTACTTCTTCGACAGTAGGCTTGATAAATCTGGGTGTGGTGGAGCGCTTGCGCTCTGGGGCTTGCCCACACTCTCTATTATCTTTCTCTATCTCTTTATCTCTATCTCTCTCTATATCTATATCTGTGTTACACGCTGTTACAAGCGCGTTACTTGTTGTTACATCTGCGTTACAATGTAACGCTTTTTTCTTACGAAAAGCCCTGACCCGTTCGGCTGATTGGTCCTCTGAACCTATGCTTTTAAGCGCTTCTGGAAGCAAATAAGTGCTGTCTTCGGATTCCTCAATCAATCCTTGTGACGCCAAGTAACTTAGTGTCACTTTTACGTTGTCAGGGTCTTCGTTAAGCTTTAGGGCAAGCTCTTCCGCAAAGGTCTGCTCAATGCCCTCATACTCAATAACGCCCTGATTTTTCACAGATAGCAGCTGCATTTTGAGATAGATGATCGTGTATGTGTCACCGCCCGCAATCTTACGCAGTTTCTTGATTTTGGGGCTGTCAAGGTAATCATCCTTGAGTTTCAGCCAGTAATACCGCTTTGCCACTTTATCGCCCCCTAAAATGGCAGGTCTTCATCATCTTCGGAAACTTCCTGAAAGTCATCCATTGTGGTCTGTGGCGGAGGTGCAAAGGACGGTGCCGGGGCCGGTGGAGGTGGTGCAAAGTCATCTCGTTCAATGTCGGCACTTGGCTTGCTTGCCTTTTCGCCGGTGAAGTGCGTCTGTGATACCACAATCTCTGTTGCGGTACGCTTGTTTCCATTCTTGTCCTCATAGGATCTGGTTTGAATGCTGCCTTCTACTGCAATTAGGCTGCCTTTTCGGAAATACTGATTGATAAATCGTGCTGTATGTTCCCACGCAACACAGGAAAGAAAATCAGTGGCTTTCTTGTCACCATATCCTCGATCTACTGCCAGAGTAAAAGAAAGAACATCTTTTCCGGTTTGTGTTCGTTTCAATTCTGGTTCTGCAGTCAATCTGCCCATCAAGCAAACATGATTCATGTTATATCCTCCATCTTAATTTCTTGCATAAGTTTTCATCAAGTCTGATTCCTGTAATGTGATACTTTTTATCAAAGGAAGCCTGTCCAATCTGGTCTACTTCCGCGTGATGTTGCCTGCATAATGGCTGCACAAGCTGCCCTAAATGGTGAATCTGTCTCCGGTCCCTGCCCATGCCTACACGTTCCACCTCGTGAATGTCCGCTTTCTTTCCGCAGATTGCGCAGCGGCGGTTTGCAACACAAGCATATAAATACCGCTCGATGTCCTCGCATCGATTGAGCAGACTGTCACGGCATGGAATATTATGTTCTACGGCTAAGTCAATCAGGTATGATATAAAATCCCTTGCCGTGCTTACATCGCAATTTGACAGGCTGAACAGGTTAATATCGAGCAACTCACAGTAATGATATTCGAGTTGTTTTCTTACTGCTTCACTGTCTGTGGTATCGATCAGGTAAAGCAGTTGCAACCGCCGAAGCTCTTCCTGATATTGCCGCTTGTCCTTTGCCCATGTTGCCCAGTCTGCAATGTCCCGAACCATGGCAAATATCTTCCTGCGCTGTGCTGGGGTTATGGTGCGACCGTCCACAAGCCGCACCTCGCACTCTGTAATGCCTTGCTGCTGCAATAGGTCTGAATCTTTAAATGGTACACATATTGTCAGTGTTTCGCCGTCATAGCCACTCACAAAGCCCCTGACAAGCATTGTTACCACTCCTTCACAGCTTTAAGTAATCGAGTAAGCTGTGCCTTTGTGAGGTTCTCAGGTGTATTACCCATGCTTTGACGTGCCCACTGTGACATAATTGCTTTATCTCTGCCTTTGTCAGCTCCAGCCTTGTAAAACTCTGCAACTAGACTTTCGTCTGCCCTTTGTCTGTCTGGCTCTGTGTCCTTTGTGTACTTGGTTTTGTCTGCCTGCCAGTAAACATCTGCTGCAACGCCCAAAGCCTTACAAGCGACTGACAGGGCGTCTGTGAGCGCCATTTTATAGCACTCGTCACTAGTGTAAAGTCCACTCTTTTCCTTTGCGACAAAACTATTTCCGCCAATTCCTGGAACAGGGTCGCTCCATTGTCCCTCAATCCGATAATATAGGTTGATTAAAGCAAAAGCGGAGATTTCTCCATTTGCTCCCTGCTCTGTCCACAGCCTTTCAATGGTGTATTTCCAACCCTCTCCGCATGGTCCGAACTGCTCGGTTAATGCTTTGATTCTCCACATCGGGTTAATGTCGCTTTTTCCGGCAAGCCGTCCGGCTTTGATTTCTCTGAGTGCTTCCGGCGGCGGTGTACGTACCGCATTATATAAATTCATGTTGTCGCTCATGTCTTTTACTCCTCTATCAATGGGCAACGTTGGTCTATCGTCAAATCTGCAAATGGCAGGATCTCGTTTGTGATCTGGCAGCGTTCCCTTTTGTGATTGCTGGGGTCTGCGATGCAAAACGGGCACATTCTGCAAACCTCCTGCCCTTCCGGGAAGTATACCTGACGAATAAGAGTCTTTGTTATGTACTTGTCGCATCCGTTTTTCACTACAACACTCTCCCCATCATTCACCACCACATATTTATTGGGTGTATTTTTTCTCATAGCAACTTCTCCTTCACAAACTGCAAAAATCCGTCATCTTCTTTGCAAAAGTCAACCTTTTGACTTTCCATATAGTCATTACGTATAGGATTGGTATTTTCTGCAAGATATCCGGCTTTGATAACTCTGAGCTGTTCCTCTCGGTCAAGACCAGTAAACCACCAGCTGCCGTAAAACTCCCATTCATTCTGTTGGATGTACTCGTTTACAAAGTCTGCGCCTTGTACTTCCAGATAGTCGTGTAAGCAGTCATCACACACTCTCTCACCGTTTGCAAACTCGGTCAGCTCATGTACTGGAACCATCTGCTTACACTGGACACAGTAGCCTTTCTGAGGTTCTCTGCACTGCGGATCTCGGTATTCTGCACCGACGATCATTCCATTTTCGAGCATGAGGATTCCTCCTTTGGTCCTATTTCAAGGGATTCTCGAAAAGACTCCATCAGATTTGCCATGTGACTATAATGGTATCTCACAGTATCGATAGCAGCTTGCAAAGAGCAATCTTTCTCCTTTAAATCATCCTTGGTTTCTCTTTCTGCAATATCTTCAAGAGCTTTTTCAAGTCTTGTAAAATATCTTGTTTTTCTTAAACAAGCCTTCTCGTTTTTGTCGTAATAAATTTCTCCGCTGATATATTGATAGTCATCTACGGAAACACCATATTTGTTAGATACTAAAATCATTTTTTCTCCCCCATCCTCTGCTCAACAAAGAGCTTAATAAACTTCTTTAAACTCGGGCGTACCCTCGTGTTGTACATGATCTTCGGGCTGCGTTCCTGATTATTCCATGCTGTCTGCAGTGCTGCTGTCATTTTGGAATATATATTGCGTTCCCCGAATCCTGTATTTTCTGATATTTTAGCAATGATGTCCTGCATCTGGTGCATGCCGCCAGCATAAAGCAGACAGGCATCTACAAGAAAGTCTCTGCCGAATGTGTTTGCAAATCCCATCATGTGCAATTCAAACTCGACTTCTGATTTCGTCATTGATTTTTCTCTCTCTTTCTGTTATCATACAGGTAAAGCATGTTTTTATTTGTCTTTGAGTTTGCCGTTTGCGGCAAGCTCTTTTTTTATCTCCTTCTGCCATGGTATTTATAATACTTGGCATCCCGAAGATTGCATTTCTCTTTAAATGCTCTGCCGAGATTTGCGTATTCTCGGTAATATGTTTTGTGATTGCATTCGTCCAAGTAATCGTAAACATACGGCACCGGACACCTATCACATCCGTTTGGAAGGTCCTTGTACTGGCAATGCTCACAGGTTTCCCGATACACTTTCTGGGGTCCGTTCATCATCCAGCCCTTCTCTCGTCTTCTGCTTTGCGGCGCATTTCTTCGACAATGTCGGTTGCTTTGCGCTGTGCGACCTTCTCAACAGCCCAGCCCAGAACGCCGAGCACGATCATAAAGCCAAACATGAAACCTAAAATCATAACTACTCCTAACATCTGTTAAACTCTCCTTTCGACCATCTTGCCAGAATATCCACATACTCCACGTATCGCTTTGGGCGAACCGGTCTTATAGATGGTTCTGTGTTGAATATCAGCAGCATACACTCGCCAATGCCTTTGTGGTTGTCCACAAACTTGCGTCCTACCAGCTCACCGTTTTTAATTCGCTGCTTGATGCGGTTGTGATACGGGTACATCGTCCTTCACCTCAATCGGAAAATACTTCGGCAGATCATACCGGGAAATTTCCAGAGCGTCACAGATCTGATATGCAACATCCAATCTTGGAATTGTGCTGCCGTTCAGCATACGGGATATGTAACCATCCGTTTTTCCGATGATGTTACCCAGCTCTTTGTTGTTTAAGCCGCGTTCTACCATGCAGGCTTTCAGCCGTCTGAGCTTTGCCATCATAATTCCTCCTTGTTGAGAAACAGGTTGATAAAGTAAACCTGACCTTTGCCGGTTACTTTTGGTGTTTTGCTGATTCGGATGCTTCCATCAGGATTGTTGATGATGGTTTCTTTAATCTCAAACAGCCCCATATCCATCGACCGCTGTGTTGGCATATTGTAGTCTGTGCCCTTGCGTTTGATAAGGTAGCCTTTTTCCCGCATCCATGCAAACAGGCGGTTTTGTCCGATGTTGATGCCGTTCTGTTTCAGCATCTTCGCAAGCTCTCCAATCAGGATGGATGTTTTTGACGTTTCTACTGCACCGGTGAATAGGACTGCTGGCTTCTGGCTCTCAATCTGTGCTTCCAGTGCCTTGCGCTTCTCCTGCTCGTCTTTCAGGTTCTGTGCAAGCTGCATCAGGGTATCGGGACTAAGCAGGACCTTTTCCAGTGTTTCCGGTGTCATGTATGCGCCATGTTTGCGGATAGATGGGATGACCTCATTTGTCACCCAGCGTTTAAACTTCTTTGCGTTCGGCAGCTTGCTGGACAGCACCAGACTGTATAAGCCGGATTCGTTGATGAAGATTGTTTCCTGCATCCTTCCCATGTTATCGGTGAGTCCCTGTTTTAGGGAGTCATCTTCATCAATGTGTGTAGCCAGTGCATTGAGTGGTTTTGCATATCCCAAAATAGTAGCCACATCCTTGCCGACAAACCAAGGTTCGCCGTCCTTCTCGATGGTACGGATTGCCCCAAACTCTGGGCTATTGAAAATCTGTAAATCAGTCATCGAATCTTCCTCTCAATTCAATTTGTTTGATTGAATCTTTTTAAGATACTTTAGGGGTAAAAAAAATCTCGTCGATTTCCTTTGCAGTCAAGGCATACGCCTTTTTGATTGCTGCAATCTCATTTTGTGTAAACTGAGCACCATCTGTCTCATTGATCTTGGCATTAGTTCTGGATAAGCTCAATCCGAGTACCTTTGCCAGATCAGACTGAGTATCTCCATTCTTAGCCAGTACACTTGCAAGCAACTGCTTATTCAAATTTTTCACCTCCATTTGTGTGATAGTGTCTTTTTAAGACACCACTAATTTATCACAGTTTTTGTGTCTTGTCAAGATACTTTTTCTTGATTTTTGAAAAATCTATGATATAATTAAGATACAGCAAAGGAAGGTGTTATCATGACGACAGGCGAAAGAATCCGTCAGCTGCGTATCGAAAAAGATATGACGCAAGAAATGCTCGGCGAAAAAATTGGTGTAAAAAAAGCCGCTATTTATAAATATGAAAATGGTCTGGTTGTAAATTTGAAACGAGATATTATCGAAAAGCTGGCGAATGTTTTGGAGGTATCTCCTTCTTATCTTATGGGACTGGATGATATAAAAGATGTTCCCCAAGGCTTCCAGCCAGTTCCAAGCATGAAAAAAATCCCCCGCGTTGGACGGATTGCCTGCGGCACTCCTATCCTTGCGGAGGAAAACGTGGAAGAATATGACAGTGTTCCAGAACACTGGAAAGCTGATTTTACACTGATCTGTGTTGGTGACAGCATGACACCTAAAATTCAGGACGGTGATCTTGTAGCAATCAAGCAGCAGGAAACGGTTGAAAACGGACAAATTGCTGCCGTTCTGATTGACAATGAAGCCACCTTAAAAAGAGTGTATGTCTATCCAGATAAACTTATCCTACGTCCTGAAAATCCCAACTATGAACCGATCGTGATTATGAATGGAGAATCCAGCAATATTCGCATCGAAGGACGTGCCGTCGGATTCTGCCGGGGATTATAAATAAAAAGCCGCCTGCAAGCTCCTACCCTTGCAAACGGCCAATTGAAGAAAAGCTGTCGAAATATCTTTCCTCAATTCTATTATAATAAATTGGAAAAAAATGTCAATTGGAGGAGTTGCTATGCGCAAAATACCTAAGGGATTCATTATTCTATTTTTTCTCTTTTTCTTTGTCTTATTTCCATCACTTTTTCTTACTAATCAATATTCCTCAATGTTTCAAACTTTTTTGATTTCTTTATTTGCAAGTTGCTTTTCTGCACTATTTTATTATATGATTTTTTTAGGCATAAAGCAGCTTTTCAAGTTCTTTAAAGGTAAGTCGGAAAATTGTACCATCAAACCAGATCCATCTCGAGATGCGGTTAAACCGGAACCTGAAAACAGTATTTCTTCCAAGGAGTTTTACTATGATTCCAGTTTGGAAGCTGCTCCGAAAGCGGAAGCTGATTTTTCTTTCGATTCTACTATTTCAGCTGCAGACTTCACTTTTTCTGATTCCCCTACACCATTAACTATTTTACTAAAATCAGCAACACCAAGTAGACAGGGACTATATCCCCACGAAATACTGATGTTAACGTATGCTCCCAAATTTAAAACTTTTAATAATACTTTTCAAGGTTTTTGGTATTGGCAATACTCTGTGACAGACCCACAATCGATTTTAGACTCTCTATTTGACAGAGGATTTATAAAAACAGGTGATCTGCGATCTAGCTTAGAAAAATTAACAGTACCTGAAATCAAAGAAGAATTAAAACAGATCAATCAAAAAGTTTCAGGTAAAAAATCTGAACTTATCGATAGACTGATCAAATTTGGTGATTTTACCACTCTAAATCAAAAATATTTAGAAAGATATTATTCTCTCACTTCAAAAGGTGAACAAGAACTTCAGGAAAACCAATATGTCCTATACTTACACAAGAACAAACGTATAAATATGACCGTTTGGGAAATGAATCGAAGAATCGCGCATACTCACCGTCCATACCGAGATATTCTATGGGAATATTTCAATGAGCAAGCAAGTATCCATCTGCAAAATTTGAACTTTGGTTTATATTGGTGTAACTGTTTGAACATGTATGATTTTTTAATGGAAGATGACAGGTCTCAGGAAGCATTTCATATATTATGCGAACTTTTATTGCTTGAATTAAATGATTTAGATAATCAATATCAGTACTTACTTGAATGTGAAAAAACTGATCCTGAATACTATTTGACAACGTATGAATCAAAACTGAAAGACCTCTTTCCATATGAAGAAAGCTCTTTAAAAATTCCCCCTGCTATATCTGATTGGATTGCTGAAATGCAAATCACTCTAGCCTTAGATGATAATAATTATAAAAAAGCCATTCTTAAAGAACTACAAGAAATCCACTTGCCTTGTAGAATTTTTACCGACGAAGAATGTGTCGACATTGTAATAGCCAACATTCATCATGATATAGATACTCTCACTTCAATCTACAAAGAAGCAGAAAAAAGGCAAAAAGAAAAGCTTAAAGAAATCCAAGCAAGGATAAGATAAGTTTTAAAACGCTTGAAACATTAAAAATCAAATAAAAAACCGCCCCCCTGTGTTGGCGCACAGAGAGCGGTCTGGTTGTTCCCACGAAAGGAACCGTTATAAAATGTCCAATGTTATTATAGCACTTCTTTCGTGGGCTGGCAACCGCATACCCTGAAAGGAGTGATTTTTTATGCCAAAAAAGAAGCTTGCCCCGCCTACATGGGACGAAAAGAACAGCAGATGGAAGAAAACTGCATACTGCAACGGCATGAGTAAGACTTTTTACTCAAACAAACGAGGTTCCACCAGTGCCGAGCGGGAGATCACCGCTGCCATCAATCAGTGGAAGGATAGAATGGAGGGGCTGACTGGCGCCGGACACTTTACCCCTATGTCAAGGGTAAAAGATGTTTACCCAGACTTTCTGGCAGATCTGCAGGCAAGGACAAGCCAAGGCCATTGGAAGCCGCTGGAAACACGCTTTAAAAACTGGATTCTTCCTGTTATCGGGATAAGGTCAATTATTGACTTAAACGATGCTGTACTTCAAAAAGTTATTAACCATGCTTTTAAAGATGGTGGAATATCCAAAAAGGGATTGATGAATATTCGAGCCGATCTGTCATCTTTTGTGAAATTTTGCCGCAAAAATCAGCTGACATCATACCGCCCCGAAGATATTGACATTCCCAAAAGTGCAGAGCGGTCACAGAAAAGCATCTTGCAGCCGGATGAATTAAAAGTATTGTTCAGTGAAGATTATGTTTTGATGTATGGAAAACCTGTCTTTGAAACATATATCTATGGATATAGGCTGCAGGTCCTGCACGCTTTACGCCCTGGCGAAATTGGAGGACTTCGCAAGTCTGACCGCGTAGGGGATGTTGTTCACATTCAGCGATCCATTAATACTTACGGGCAGGAGACCCAAGGAAAGAATGATAATGCTGTCCGGTCTATTGTCCTGTCTGACCTTGCAAAAGTATGCTGGGACAAACAAGCAGCGCTGTCAGATGATGACCAGATGTTTCCTGACTTTGATGGAAGCAAATACCGGAAGCACCTGATATCCTACTGTAAGCAGCACCACATATCCCAGATATCACCATATGAGCTGCGACACACTTCCATCTCTATCATGCAAACCCTTCCAGAGGGACTTGTAAAAGCCGTTGGTGGTCACTCCCGAAGCATGGATACTTTTGGAGTATATGGGCATGAGGTGCAAGGTGATAAAACTTTGACCGCTCAATTGCTGCAAGAAAGATTCACAAACTTGTTAAGCAATTCTGAAATCCAAGGTCAAAACAAGGTCAAACCCGAAAAACAGCAAAAAGAAAACCTCAACAAATCGCATGATTAAGCCATTTGTTGAGGTTTTTAGGTTGGTGGAGGCGAGGGGAATTGAACCCCTGTCCGAAAATCCATCCATACATCTTTCTCCGAGCGCAGTTTACCGTTTTTGCTCGAAAGAGCAGTTTCCCTTACGGATGCACCGGCAAACAAGCACATCCGTTCGGTAGACTTTTATTCATCGGCAGTACAAGACACTCCTGCCTGACGTTCACCACTTCATAATGCCCAAACTAAAGCCGTGGTCCTCCTCAGTCGGACAGCTGCTTTTAATTAAGCAGCAACCGCCATTTCTTTGTTGAAATTTACGGTTGTAACGTTATTTTTAGCGTTTATATTTAATAAACATGGACTTTTATAGAGGTGCCCGCCTCTGCTCGCTTGACATACTTCAAAATCCCCGTCGAAAGCCTGTACGCCCCCGTATGGTAGAGATTTTTAACGGACCCGTTCCTTCAACGCCCGGTCTATGGTCCGTTTTGCATCGCGCTTTGCCAGATCGTCGCGCTTGTCATACAGCTTTTTACCTTTGCACAGACCCAGCTCCACCTTTACCCTGCCGTTTTTGAAGTAGAGGGAAAGCGGAATCAGCGTCAAGCCCTCCTGCTTTAAGGTGCCGTAGAGCTTGAGAATCTCCCGTTTGTGCATCAGCAGCTTTCTGGGACGGATAGGGTCACGGTTGAAGATATTTCCCTTTTCATAAGGGGAAATGTGCATCTGTTTGATGAACAGCTCGCCGTTTTGGATGTCGCACCAGCTGTCCTTCAGATTGACCTGTCCTAAGCGCAGCGATTTGACCTCGGTGCCAAACAGCTCGATGCCTGCCTCATAGGTTTCCTGAACAAAATAATCATGTCTTGCCTTTCGGTTGACCGCTATGCTCTTGGTCCCCGGTTGTTTCATCCTGCGCACCTCCCTGCTGTTGCTGTATTCATTTTATTATACCCCATTTTTTACAAAAATGCAAGCAGGAAAATTTCTCGTTTCTTCTTCGCAATGCGACAAAATAAAAAAACTATCGACAGCACTCCACTTTGCTGGGATGATTGAACATGACCTGTAAAGGGTTTAAAAATCAAAACGACCCTCCCTCATTTTATATTTCTAAAATACTCCTCGTTTGCTTGCAAAAGTTCGAGAAATTTTTTATACTGAATTTGCCCAAACAATCATCATACAGACAAGGCGTACGGGCACACACCTTGTCCCTTCGGAAAAAACACAGTCCGGTCGGTAGTCCGGGCACAGGCGGCTGTCCCGCCTGTCAGTAACCTGCCTCCTAAGGTTGTCCCTCCGAATGGAATTTTTTTAGGAGGAATCGACATGGACAAAATCCAAAGCAGCTTCACCGTATTCTTTGAGGACCCATTTTGGGTAGGTATCTTTGAGCGCCGACAACCGCACAAAGGTCAGGACCTCCTGACCGCTGCCAAGGTGACCTTCGGCGCACAGCCTACCGATGCACAGGTCTACGTCTATCTGCTGGAACATTACCACCAGCTGCGCTTTAGCCCTCCGGTGGATGCCAAACGTCCCCATGCGGTACACAATCCCAAGCGGATGCAGCGGCAAATCCAGCGCAGTCTGCGCTGTCAGGGCGGCTCAACCAAATCCCAGCAGGCGCTTGCTTTGATGCGTCAACAGGATCACCGTCATAAGCAGTAAATTTGTCCGTCGAGCGGCTGCAAAGCCGAAAAAAAGGACCCATCCGGGTCCTTTTTTCTATCCTCTTTTACAGGATGATGCAGATGAGTCCGCTGCATCCTTCGTTGATCATCCTCTCGATGGTTTCCTGCATTCGGATGCGTGCATCTGCCGGCAGTCGATAGAGCTTGTTGTGCAACCCTTCGTTGACCAGCTCATGCAGCGATTTTCCAAAGATATTGCTTTCCCATATCTTCTGCGGGTCGCCTTCAAACTCCTCCAGCAGGCTCATCACCAGCTCCTCCGACTGCTTTTCGCTGCCGACAATCGGGCTGACCTCGGTGGTGATGTCCGCTCTCATCATGTGGATGGAAGGCGCCGATGCTTTCAGCCGCACACCGTACCGTCCGCCCTGCTTGACAATCTGCGGCTCCTCCAGGGTCAGCTCCTCCAGCGACGGCATCACGATTCCATATCCGGTAGCCGCTACCTCCTCCAAAGCGCCTTTGACCTTATCATATTCCCGTTTCATCTGTGCCAGTTCGCACAGGCAGGGCAGCAGACCTTCCTCTCCGCCTATCTCCAGACCGGTTGCCTCACCTAAAATATCATAGAACAGATTCGGCTTCACTGTGATGGAAAGCATCACCTTGCCGTGTCCCAAATCCATACCGGTAATCTGTGCGCGCTGGATCTGCTCACATTCTTCAATCTGCTCCAGCTGTGCGGCAACATGGCTGATGCGGTGCAGTTGTCCGCAGCTGCGGCAGATGGCGTCATACAAAGCCGATTTGAGCCAGTGTCCCTGCTCCAACGACAAAATCCATCGCGGGATATTGACCTTGATCTCCTTGACCGGAAATTCCATCAAAACATTGGACAGCACCTGCCGGATGTCCGATTCGCTCAAATCCAGGCAGTTGACCGCCAGCACCGGCACGCCGTACTTCTGCTGCATCTGTTCGACCAGCTCCCTCGCAGCAGGACTGTGCGGTTGCTGGCAGTTGAGCAGCACCGCGAACGGCTTTTGCAGCTCCTGCAATTCCCGGATGACCCGCTCCTCTGCTTCCTCGTACTCCTCCCGCGGGATTTCGCTGATGGAGCCGTCGGTCGTCACCACCAGCCCGATGGTGGAATGTTCCTGGATGACCTTTTGTGTGCCGATCTCCGCTGCCATATTGAACGGGATTTCCTCATCGAACCACGGGGTCATCACCATGCGCGGCTGCTCGTTTTCGATGTATCCCAGCGAACTTGGCACGATGTACCCCACACAGTCGATCATGCGGACATTGAGCCTTGCGTTCTGCTCCAATTCAATGCTCACCGCATCCTCGGGGATAAATTTCGGCTCGGTGGTCATGATGGTCCTGCCCGCTGCCGACTGCGGCAGCTCATCGACCGCCCGCTCCTTGACAAATTCCCCTTCGATGTTTGGAATCACCAAATCCTCCATAAATCGCTTGATAAAGGTGGATTTTCCGGTGCGCACCGGTCCGACCACCCCGATATAAATATCACCGCCTGTGCGCTGGGCGATGTCGTTGTAGATATTGCGGCTATCCATAAAGCGTTCCCTCCTTTTGATTGGCTGCACCCATGACCTAATGGGATAAAATCGGAATCAGCAGCATCTCCCGTTTGGACACTCCCGCCTGCGGGGAAAGTTCCAGCTGACTGTTGGCTTCCAGCACCGACTGCATCGCCGTATGGTAGCGCTTTGCAATCTCCCACAGCGTTTCTCCGGCATCCGCATAGTAGATGGTCAGCGAACAATCCTGCTCATGCTCGATCGGTTTGCTTTCATCCACCGTTACCTCCTCCAGCAGATTACACCGCTTTAAACGGCAGAGCATCCCGCGCACCTGCACCTCGCAGCGCACCGCAAGATTGGCGGTTGTTCGGTTGTAGTCAAATCCCACCACCGTCAGCTGCGGGCAAAACAGCAGCCGACTGTCGTCCCCTGCGCCTGCTGCAAACGGACATTCCATCTGCTCGGTCTTGTTATAAAACTGAATACTTCCGTCGGCATCCAGCGCCAGCAGGCACAAATCCAGATTGACCTGAAGGACTGCCGTCTGTTTCCCCTCCTGCTCCTCAAAGCGGACGGCACTGCCGCTGACCTGACCCCAGCCGGACAAAATTTCCTCCACCCCTTCCGGCAGCTCAACTTCTCCCTTATAAAGGCAACTTTCCTCCACCGGCTGCATCGACTCCAGAAAGCTTAAGGGGCGCAGCTGACCCTCGCACTCGTAGCGGGTGGAATAACAGTCATCCGCTACCTGCGCCTGTTGAATCCGACAGACCTGCGCAGTAGCGCTGACCTTTGCTTCCAGCTCGAAGAGGGTGTTTTCCCCATTTTGGTCCAGCTTTGGTGAAATTTCCAGCTCGCACAGGCTGTAATCTGCCAGGCAAAGACAGCCATCGTCCGCTCCGGGCGCATCAATGACCGCACTGATGGGCAAAACAAAATCCATCTGCTGGATGTTTTCCTTTTCCGATTGTGCGCCCTCCTCGGTGGAGGATTCTCCATTGTACAGCACGGTAATGCGCAGCTCACCCTTGGTCACGATTTTCCCGGAAATCAGCTTGTGGTCGCTCATCACCGCACATCCGCGCGAAGAAATCATGCTGCGCACTGCCGGCTTCGACCCACTCAGCTCCAGCTCTTCACGGATGTCGATGATCTCCCGCGGCTGGGCAACAAAGCAGCACTGTTCGAGCATCCGTTTGCGCAGCTGCAAACCCTGTGGCTGCTGGGTATCCTCTGCGCTATCTCCAATCAGCTGCTGCTCCCCGGCGCTGAGTGCGCACACCCGATGGCTTAAAGAGAGCTTTAGCTCCAGCCTTCTTTTGCTGACTGCACGGCAGTTACAGTAGGAGGAATCCATCTGTGCCAGCACCAGCAGCCGCTGGGCTTCTCCCTTTAAATCGACCGTTTTGCTGTACGGCATTCGGGTGTCGATGCTGCGCAGCTGCAAAGAGGAACCTGCACTGTCCTCGCCCAGATACAAAAGATGGACGGTACACATCCCTTCCAGGGTCATCTGCCTGCCCTGCACCTGGGTCGAAGATACGCAGGCGTTCACTGTGCATTTTAGAACCTTGACAATATCGGGACAATAATCCGGCAGGATGACATCGTTTTCCAGCGGAACTTCCACGACCGAATCATACACCATCTCATTTGCGCAGACTGCCTGCCTGATTGCATTACATTCCATACCAATGACCTCTCTTTCCTTTTCCGGCAGCGGTCAGAGCCGGCTGTTTTGCCTGTGCTGCCGTCTGTCCGTGCAGATTTGTGTCTATCCAATGGTATGAACTTCCTTGCTGCAATATGCATGTAGGTTTGTCAAACATATTGGACAGTGAACTCTGCAGGAGAAAGCCAGCGGA
>OFMF01000274.1_pt1 | contig 51434 bp, 36 predicted proteins | sample 1541771 | NCBI WGS metagenome assembly OFMF01 (sample SAMN04209235, study PRJEB22552) | human gut metagenome | biome: gut; material: feces | host: Homo sapiens | place: USA: Oklahoma
GTCGAATGGCAGTCGAACGACTAGACCGCCGGACACACATTTTGGCCTATAACCCCGCATTTTTGCGTAGATTCAAACTCGGAATATCGGAAATTACTTGCCGATGAATTCGTCGGTGGCAAGGTCCTTGGCCTGCGGGGCCTCATGAATTATCTTGTCATGACTGTCGGTGTATGCGTCTTCTTCAGCCAGGAAGTCGAAGTATTCCTGAGCGCCCTTGAAGTCGTTGGTGCCGAGCACGAAAGAGCCGTCCTTGATCTTGGCCGGATCGCCCCAGTACTGGCCGTCGACGATAACCTGCATGCTCTTCTTGACGAATTCGGGCTTGAGGTTGGCGTCAGGGGCTTCGTCCACGAGAATCTGCGCGGCGTCATCCGGGTTGGCGTACGCGTACTCGTAACCCTTTTGAGTGGCCTGAGTGAACTTCTTGACCAGGTCGGGATTGTTCTTGATGGTCTTGTCATTGGTGATGATGCCGATGGTGTCGGCGTTGCCGGGCACGCCATAGTCAGGCTCGGTGAAGCAGTTGAGCTTCGGGCCGTACATGTCGGCTTGCACGCCTTCCCACGTGGCGTAGAAGCCGCCGAAATCGGCCTTGCCGGATTCCATGGTCTGGAAGGTGGAGGTGCCGACGGTCACCTTGTCGAATTCGCCCTTGCCGCCATCGGTTTGGATCATGCGGCGCACCACGGCATCGGACTCGTTGGAGCCGAAGGTGGCGAAGGTCTTGCCATCCAAATCCTTAGGGGACTTGATGGCGGTGTTGGACGCCAGTGCGCACCAAATGGCGCTCGGCTTCTGCTGCACCTGCAGCACCTGCTTGATGTGAGCGCCCTTCAGCGTGTAGACGCCCACGTTGGTCAGGTTGGACAGGGCGAAGTCGGCCACACCGTTGTTCACGGCCTGTTCGGCACCGGCCTGGGCCACGGCCACGATATCCACGTCAAGGCCGGCGTCCTTGAAGTAGCCCTTGTTCTTGGCCACGTACACGCCGATGTGGTTGGTATCGGGTGCCCAGGAAAGCATGAAAGTGACCTTCTTGAGGTCGGAGGTGTTGGAGTTGGAGGAGTCGGCGGTGTTGGTCTGGCCACATGCGGCGAAACCGAAAGTCATGGCAAGGGCGCCCACGAGGGCAGCGGCCTTGGATACAAGGCTTTTCTTCATAATGATGGTTCCCTAATTCGTTGTCTCTCTATCGTTCTCTGGGATTGCTTCGAACGGAAGTCGGCAGAAAACGATATGGAGGGCCTTGATTTCCGTTCGACCAGCGCCCCCGACATTCCCTATGAAAGCTCGGGAAAGCCGGTTTGCCACACGCTGGTAAAGCTGTTCCATTATAGAGACAGGGTTGGAGACCTCATGAGAAGCCGCTTCGTTCAGTCGGTCCTGGCCGCCGGCTCGTGCCTTTGACGGTAAAAAAAGAACTACTGGTCCGCGTCGGGGTCTTCGTCGTCGCCGGGCGGGCCGAGCAGGATGCGCTCGCTGGCGTTTACCGCCAGCATCAGTACGCATGTCATCAGGATAATGACGATGGTGGCGGAGAAGATCAGCGGCGTGCGGAATGAATTGTAGGCAGCTTGCAGCCAGATGCCAAGGCCCTTGCGTGCGCCAAGGTATTCAGCGGTGGATGCCGTGGCGAAGATGTATGCGGCAGATACTCGGATACCGCCATAGATCTGACGTGCGGCAACGCGCAGCTTCACGTGCCAGAGCGTCCAGACCGGGGTCGCGCCGCAGGTCAATGCGACGTCGGAATAGAACTGGGGCACTGCTTCTAGTCCGCGCACAGTCTGCACGGCGATGGGGAAGAGGCCGAATACCGCCACGATTACGATTTTGCCGGAAATCTCAAAACCGAACCAAATCAGGAACAACGGGGCGATGGAAATCAGCGGCATGGTTTGTGCGGCGGCAAGCAGCGGATAGAACGCCGCGTTGAACGTGTGCGAGCAGTACAGTGCAATGCCGATCATAATGCCGAAGAACACGGCAAACAGGAATCCAACCACGCCCTCATAGCCGGTGATTGCCGCGGCCGGGCCGAGCGTGTTCCATGTTTCGATGGTGGCGGCGAAAATCTCGCTTGGCGCGGAGATCATCGTGGGGGAGACATGTCCTAGATCCACCCACGTTTCCCAGACTGCCAGCAATACGATGACGGCGATGACGGTGGGCATGCGGCGCTTGAGGCGCTTGGCGATGGACATGGGATGTCACCTTGCTTTCCGCGCCAGTCCGGTTTGCTGGTGGCGCTTGCGGCCGGGGCGTGGAACAGTAAGGTGAGGAGCCTGCGCGCCTGCCGGTCGTGTGATGGATTGTGTTATATGCCGTCCATCAGTATAGGCGAAGGCGAACGACAGGGCGCACAAAAAAACCTCCCTCGTCAGAGGGAGGTGAAAGAGCTACTCCAGTCCGATGGACTTCATGTGGTGGAGCTTCAGGGAATCCACCTTGAGACTACCGGACTCGGCGACGAGCTTGATGGCGCGCGGGCCTTCGGAGGCGTAGGAGTAGGAGCTCAGCACTTGGTGGCCACCGTTGACGTAGACCTCCACGGAGCCGCGATCCACGAACACGCGCAGGTCCAGCTTGCCGGAGGCCAGTTCGGCGTCGGTCAGTGGGGCGGCGCGGTAGCCGCGATCGCCGTTGGCCATGGCCTGACGATCCACCACCACGCGGCCGATCTGGTCGTCATAAGCCACGTAGGTGTAGGCACCGTCCTCAGTGGCGTGAATCTTCAGACCCGCACGCTCGGCAGTGGAGGCAGCCAAGTCGATGGTCATTTCGATTTCCACGGCCTCGGCGTCGTCGGCGATGATCTGCTCGCCATCCATGTCGAGTGTGATCGAACCATGGTCGAGGGTATCCTCGCGCAGGCCTTCCATTTCGGCGACCGGCGCGGTGACCACGTCGCCGTCATCATCAAGAGTGATCTCGCGCGGCAGGGTGAGCTGGCCACACCAGCCGTCATCCTCCATGGGAATCGGCTGCACGAACGGGCTCATCCAGCCATAGACGATCTGACGGCCTTCCACATTGAAGGACTGCGGGGCGTAGTAGTTGTGGCCGCAATCCCACAGGCGGAACTCGGTTTCCGGCTTGAATTCGCCGCCCGGCTCCCACGTGCCAATCATGTAGCCGGCGTTGCTGACGTTGCGGTTCATGAAGCCGCTGGGCTTGGACCCCATGGCGGAGAAGCCAATGACCCACTTCTCGTTGCCGTCCTTGTCTTTGATGGGGAAGAAGTCGGGGCATTCGAGCATGAACACATCCGGATCCGGGTGCTGGAAGAGCACGCGCTCGTATTCCCAGCGGACCATGTCCTTGGAGGAGAACAGCCACATCTGGCCGCGCTTGTCCGCAGAGGAGACACCGAAGGTCATGTACCAGGTGTCGCCGGTCTTCCAGACCTTCGGGTCGCGGTAGTGGTGGTCGACCTTGTCGGTCGGGCAGTCGATGATCATGCCCTGCTTGGTGGCGGAGGTGAGCTCGTCATTGTCCGGCAGCGCGGTCATCTGCACCTGCCAGTCGCCGCCGGTGTTGTCGTGGCCGTTGGCCCAACGGTGGCCGGTGTAGTAGAAGCGAAGGTCGCCGTTGTCGTCGATGACGGCGGAACCGGAGAACACGCCGTCCTTCTCCTGCTCTAGAGACGGTGCGAACATGATGGGCTCGCGCTTCCAGCTGAGCATGTCGGTGGAGGAGACGTGGCCCCAGTGCATCGGACCCCACTGGGTGCCGTAGGGGTGCAGCTGGTAGAACACGTGCCAGAGGCCCTTGTAGAAGCACAGGCCGTTCGGGTCGTTGATCCAGCCACCGTTGGAGGCGATGTGATACTTCGGGTACCAGCGGTTGTTGCGCTTGGCGGCCATCTCAGCCACGCCGGCTTCGGCTTTTGCCAGTTCAGCAGCGTGGTCGCGGATGGGGGTGAGAACAGGGGTTTCGGGAGTGAAGTCAGTCATGGTGGTCCTTTCAGGCTTTGGCCGCTTCCATCTGGCGCAGCTGCTTGTCGGTGTAGAACGGGTCGCCGCCGACTTCCTGATCATCGCGCTTGATGACGAAGAAGCCGTAGATCAGCGCGCACAGCACGATGCCGGAGATGACCCAGAAGGTCACGCGGGATCCCATGTCGTTGTTCGGCAGAATCTGAGCCATCTTGTCGTGGAAGGCACCCAGAGGGGTCGAGAAGATGACCTGACCCACTTGGGAAGCGATCTGGAAGCCCACCATGTACAGCGTGGCAGAGAGCTTGGTGTCGAAGTGCAGAGTGAAGTAGCGGAATGCCGGCAGGCAGAACAGCGGCACTTCGATGGAGTGGAACAGCTTGACGATGGAGACGGTGATCGGGTCGTGGAACACGCCGCACAAGCCGATGCGCAGGAACATCACGGTAGCGCCGAGCAGCAGAGCGTTGCGCACGCCGATCTTCTTCATGATGATCGGGACCACGCCCATCATTGCGGACTCAAGGAAGACCTGGAAACCGTTCAGGGTGCCGTAGGTGGCGTTGCCGATTTCTTCAGTGGGGAAGAGGTTGGCGTAGTAGGTCGGGAACATCTGCTGATCGAACACGGTGTAGAAGGTGTTGGTCAGCAGCATGAAGACGATGAGCACCCACAGGGTCGGCATCTTGAGAACGGCGACCATTTCCTTGAGGGACGGGTTGGTGGGGGCTGCGTTCGGGTCGGTTTCCTTCTTGAGCTCTTCCTTCTGCTCGGCCGGGACCCAGAAGGCGTACACGAGGAGCATGCCAAGGCCGAATGCGGAGCCGACCCAGAAGTTGATCAGCGGGTTGATGTTGAACAGGAAGCCGGCGCACAGCGCCACGATGGCGTAACCGAAGGAGCCCCAAGCACGGGACTGGCCATATTCGAAACCGAATTTACGGGAGTAGCGTTCGGTGACGGCCTCGAACAGGGAGCAGCCGGACATGAAGCCGGCAGACAGAACGATGGAGCCGATGAGTGCGCCGATCCAGCGGGTGGTGCCACCGGCGAGGATCATCGGGGCGTAAACGAATTGGACGAATGGGCCAACGCAGGCGGCGATTACCGAGACTACGATGACGAGCTTGCGCTTGATGCCGAGCTGATCCTGAATCACGCCGTACACAAACATGATGACCAGGGTGGCCAGCGAGTTGATGGAGTAGATGGTGCCGACTTCAGCATTGGTCAATCCAACGCCTGAGATGAGCCAGCGCTGGAAGAAGGACCACCAGATGCCCCAGGAGCAGAAGAACATGAAGATGCCGAAAGAGCTCTGCAGATAGGAAGGATTCTTCCATGCAGATTTGGTTGCACTTGCCATAATCATCCTTTGATTACTACTTGGTTGGTTATTGGTTATGTAACGCTTCTGCTCGGGCGGCCGTGCCTTTGTAGAAGTTGTTGCGTAGTAATTATTATGCGACGTCAATCGATTTATGTCAATCGATTGACGTAAATCGGCGTGTCGTATCCGTTCGACACGCAAAAGGCCTCCGTGCTGAACGGAGGCCTTGAGAAATCGTGTGGGACTCGGTTACTTCACCGAGGCCTTTTCGATCAGCGTGCAGTGGATCTTCGCCGGAATCGGCGCGTCGATCGGCGGCAGGGGAGCGGTGGTCGCTGGCCATGAGACGTCGTCCATCGAGCGTCCTTCGATAATCGACACCAGCTTGGCCACGGCCCAGTAGCCCATCTCGAAATGCGGCAGTTCCACAGTGGTGAGCATCGGTTCCAGCGTTTCGGCGAACACGCGATGGTTGTCCACGCCGACCACGGAGATGTCCTTGCCGACCGTGAGTCCTCGGCGTGCGGCGCATTCGTACACATACCAGGCGCGGGCATCGTTGAAGCAGAAGAATCCGTCCGGATGCTCGGCATCGAACAAATCGCTGACTGCGGTCAGTGCCGGCCCGTTGTTGAGCACATTGACGACCAGATGATCGTCATAGTCGAGGCCGGCGTCCCTGAGCGCCGCCTGATAGCCTTCCAAACGATCGTCCTGCGCAATCAGCGGCTCCAAGCAACCCACATAGGCGATACGTGCGCATCCGGCCTTAACCAATCTGGTGGTGGCGTCGTAGCCGATTTGGAACTCGTCCGGTTCCACGCTCGGGATTTTGCCAAGCGAGTCGGTGGCATCCACCAACACCAGTGGCGTCTTGGCCAGCGAGGAAGGCACATGGGTGATGCGGTTCGACATCTTGGCGTACAGAAAGCCGTCGGTGCCGTATCGCTTGAGTGCGGCGATTTCCTCGCTCTCGCTGTTCTCGCCGTCGGTGCTCACGGTGATGAGCATATAGCCGAACTGGCTTGCAGCGGTCTGCGCGCCCAGAATCATACCGCCGGCGTACGGGGTGGTGGCCACCTCCTCACTGATGAAACCGAGGATGTGCGTCCTGCCTGTACGCAGCGAACTGGCCAGCGGATTCGACTGGTAGCCGAGCTTGGTGGCGATGGCGCGTACATTGTCCGCAATTTTGGACTTTACGCGCCCCTCGTCGCGTCCGTTGATCACCAGCGATACCGTAGAGACGGAAACCCCCGCCTTGTTCGCGATTTCCTTCATCGTAACCATGCGTCAAACGATACACCCTAATTGACGGACTGCCAAGAAAGTATCAGTTTTCTCCACCGACTCCGCCGAGGTTGCGCACCGCACCGATGAATAATGGTATGCCGTCCGGGGTGACGTACGAATACAGAAATGGGCGATCCACCGTGAACTCGACGTTGTCCACCGGCGCGCTAACGGAGTCTGCGCCGACCTTGGTGAAGGACATGGCCTTGGCGCCGGCTTCGTTCACCTCGATGCGCGTGCCTTGCAGAATCGAGCCGATATACAGGTTCTCGCCGTGCGAACCGGTGTCGATCATCTTGGTGAAGTCGGCGTCGCCTGCACTGAACGCATCGGTCACCCCCAGTTTTTCGAATGCCTTGATGGTGGCTTCCGAGTCGAACATGCTGTCGATGGTGAATCGCGGTAGCGTGACGTTCACCATGACCGAGTTGACGGAGACGCCCCATCCGGGCATACTGTCCGCGGCGCAACCCATTGCGCCCTCGCCAAGGGAAGCCGTCGAGCATGTACCGAACGCCCAACTGAGCTTCTCGGCATCGCCGGCCAACTCGTCGAAATGCCCTTCGGCCGGCAGCACGATGGCCAGATTGCCGCCGTTGTCGAACGGAATCTCCACCCGCTGCCAAGTGTTGTACTCATCATGTCCGTAAGCCATTTGGCTGAAGGTCCGGTGCATCATCGGCACCTGAGCATCTCCGGCTTCGCCGTGGAAGGTGCCGTTGCCGGTGGACTGCTCTTCGAACGGATCCTTCCAACGGCCATCCGCATAGACGGTGTTGATGATGGACAGGACTTCACGGTCACGCAGCGTGATCTTCGGCTTGAGCGAACCATTCGTATGCTTGGCGATCCAATCGGACATCTTTGCGGCGGCCTGATCGTCGAACGGTAACGTGGTGACTTCGGCCTCGAACATCTTCTTGACGGTGGATTGGTAATCGCTGGCAAGAGAGTAGTCGTCATCAATCCACAGCGAGTTCGCGGCGCTCATCTCGGATTTCGCCCCCGAATATTGCCCGTTGATCGAACTTAGCAGCGATTGGTAGTCGCTATCGGTCAGCGAACCGGAGCCCAGCAGTTCGTTCAGTTGCGAGCGGGTCGTGCCATTGGCGCCCTGCGCGGCGATGGCCAACGCCATCCACATCGAAGCAGGAGAGTAGTTCACATTGCCGGTGCCTCGGTCGCCGGCTTCCATCGCCAGGAATTCCGGTGCGGTGCGGTAGGCGAAGGTTGCGGTGCTGTTGACTACCGGCTGCGTGGCAGGCGTGGCCTTCGGCTTGAACATATTGCGAACCAATGCGCTGCCATCGCCGGCCGTCCACCATACGCCGCCGGCGACGGCAAGGACAAGCACTACTGTCACGATGGCGGCGATACAAGCGTTACGACGTTTATGTTGTTCGCGCAACCGGCACTGTTCCATCAGTGTCTCGCTCATGGTCGGCCCCTTTGCTTGGATCGGCTCGTGCATCATTGCACGAAATCGCTGTTTTCATTATATTGCGGCTTTCCCTTGAGCCCAGGAACGGTATGGGAACCCCGGCCGTAAGCGAAGATTGGTCCAGCCGAATGCCAGTGGTCCGATGATTGCGCTCGCCAACGGGAAAGACAGACTGCCGGATCGTGTCGAACCGAGTATCAAGTTGGTGATTCCCAACACCAATGGCCAGTGCAGAACCATACCGGGGAACCATACGAACAGGTTTTTGGCAGCCCTGTCAAGAACCTCGTCGGGCATGAGATACATTGATGAGCTCCACTGCAGTAGCAGCAACACCGCTATCAGTACAACCATGCCAATCCAATGCGCGCGGTTCCATGTGAACAGTCGTTGCATCCCGCGCTCGGCGGCGGCATTGCGCATATCGCTCCTGTTGAGCTTGCTGAGTGCTTGTGCACGGTTCATTGCCGTCCTCCTTTACCGCCTTGTCAAGGATTGATGATGATTCCATCGTAAATCACGCAGGAAATGTGGAATGATAGTTGTCATAGTGACCATGACATGTCAGGACGGAGCAGTTCGGCGTCGGGCACACTGAAGGGGTGAATGTAATGGGAGAAGTGCGCAACCGCAACATACTCATCGGCATTGTGGACAATGACCCGTATGCGCTGAAAGTGTTCGGCACGCTAATCGAGCGCATGTCCAGCGATTTTGCCGTGATATGGACCTGCGATTTGGGTGCCGTGGCCATCAGCCGATGCCTGAGCCCCACCAAGCGGCCTGACGTGCTGGTTACGGATATGTCTATGGGCGCATTGGATCGCACGCATCAAGTCATTGATGTGATTGAAGGCAGGGGAGAAGCGGCGCACAGTGCAGTGACTCCGCATGATTCGACCGTTGATGCCGCTCCTGGCATTGCATGTGACATCACAGACGCTGATTGTCCGCTGGAGACGCAGACCTATCCACCGGCACCGGCCTCAACCGTTACCAACAATTACTAGAACAACAAAACGGCGCCCTGCATATCACCACGCAAGACGCCGAATGGACATTATCAGCAGTTATTCCACTGTGAGGAAACCGATCACCCAACCGACTTCTGCGCAGTCTCCGCGCCAAAGAAGCCGACAATCAGCATCGATGCAATAGCAATCGCGCTGATGGCCACAAAGATGGACGTGGCACCAAGCGAGGTAAGCATCCAGCCCACCACCATCGGCATCAACACATTGAGCAGCTTGGCCACGGCGTTCGCGAAGCCGACGCAACGGAAGCGAACCTTGGTGGCGAACAGTTCCGGAGCGTACACAGCCACCACGGAAGCCATAAGCACGTACAGGCACATCATGAGCAGGAAGCCAACGATAATTGCGCTCACGGTAGAGGTCTGGAAGGCATACATCAAACCGAACACGCCAGTGAACAGGAAGGCCGGCACAATCGTGCCCTTGCGGCCGATGCGGTCGATAAGCAGAGAGCCAATCAGGCAGCCGACCGGGGCGCCGAGCATCATCACCGTGGAGGTGAGCAGCGAGCTGGACAGGTTAATACCACGCTTGACCAGAATCGTCGGAACCCAAGAAGTGAAGGCGTAGGAGCACACGTTCGTGGCGGCCACAGCAACCACAGCCACAAGCAGGCAGATGCCGAGCGAACGGCCTCCGGCGTTGCGGGTGTCGCTGGTGTCGGCCTTGGCGGCTGCGTCGATCGGTTCGGAACCGTTGGCCTCAAGCTGCTTGACGATGGCGTCGGCCTCATCGTAACGGCCGCGCACGGCGAGCCAACGCGGGGATTCGGGGATGTCGCGGCGCAGCCACCAGATGATGGCGGCCACCAGGCCGATGGCCACGAACAGCGGACGCCAGGACCAGCGGGGGATGATCCATGCGCACAGCAGCATAGCGATTGGCACACCGCAGTTGGCCACGAGCGAGACAATCGCGCACCAGTGGCCACGGCGGTTCATCGGTGCGAACTCGTTGACCATGGCAAAGCCGGTGACGATTTCAGCGCCGAGGCCCAGGCCGGCACCCAGACGGCACAGGGACAGCACGGCCATGTTCGGGGCGAATGCGCCGAGGAAGGTGAAGCCGCCAAACAGCAACAGGTTGATTTGGTAAGCCACGCGGCGGCCCTTCAGGTCACCGACGAAGCCGGCCAGCAGCGAACCGACCAGCAGACCCAGGAAGCCTGCGGACATAAAGGTGGAATTTTGCGCAACGGTGGACCAGTGGGTAGCCAACGCGCTGGAGGCGACGGCGCTGCCAATATATACGTCGATGCTGTCCATCAGCATGCCAGCGGCGACCAGCGTCACGATGCGATGGAACATCGGGGTTTCATGTGCGCGATCCATGCGCGAGATAATATCCTGAACCTTGGCTTGATCCGTCACGGTGGTACGTGCCTGTGCGCTTTCCATAGCCTCGGGATTGCCGGAAATCTGCTGTTCAGCAGCAGTCATATTTGAGCCCTCTTCTTGCAAACCTGCCCGCGTGCAACTGCTCAATGATGTTGCGGCGAGCGAACTCTTGATTGGACTGCGTGTTCCGTTCGCCCTCCCATTGTGTGGGATGAACGACGTTTGCGGCCCAAGTCTTGAATTCCACGTAGCGAGCCAATCGTTGTGAGATAGCTCACTGCATGGGGCTTAACTATAGGTTCGATTTTGTGGCACGCCGCGTTGCGGTCACATCGTGAACGATAACAGAGGTTGTAACGCTCCTATATATGCCCCACTTACGCTCTTACCCCGTCGAAAGAAGGCAGAACCGTGATTCCCATGGGGCGGTAAAACACTCATGGGGCGGTATTTGGCCCATGGGGCGGTTAGCGGATTTTGCCTTTCCGCAGAATAGAGCCGTTTTCGCCTACCGCCCCATGAGGGTTTTACCACCCCATGGGTGAGCTACCGCCCCATGAAACGTGTAATAACAAAGCATGCCCTTGCTGGTGGAAGCAATGCTTTGCTACTTCGCCTGCTTGTCGGCGAGGATCTCATCCACCAGCTTGGGCTTTTCGGTCAGCTGGCCGGTGAAGCCGGGGCGGATATCCATGTGCAGCACCAGAGAAGTGCGGTAGCCCTGCTCGGCGAGCCTCTTGGCGGCCTCACCGGCCACCTTGAGCACGTCGTCCAGATCGCCTTCCACGTTGGTGAACAGGGCGTTGGTTTCCTGCGGCAGGCCGGATTCGCGAATCACCTCGACGGCCTGAGCCACGTATGGCGAAACCTCGGAGCCCACGCCATTGGCCGACACCTGAATGGCGGCCACGGTATTGAGGTACGGTTTGCCGGTTTCCGGGTCGATCGGCACTTCCTGAGTAACGGCATTACGGTCAATAATCATAATTCTCCTTTTATTACTTGGCTCCCCTCAGAGAGGGGAGCCAGTAGGACTCAGCGATACTTCCAGAAATGATCCATCGGGCCGGAGCCGTGGCCAAGATTCAGCTGGGCCTTCAACGCACCGGTCAGATACTTCTTCGCATGCTTGATGGCCTTGGGCAATGTGTCGCCAAGCGCCAGATACGAGGCGATGGCGGAGCTCAGCGTGCATCCGGTGCCGTGCGTGTTCGGATTATTGATACGCACGCCATCAAACCAGGTCACGGTTCCATCCGTCTCGGCAAGCACATCGTTGGCATCCTCGGTGCCATGACCACCCTTGACCAGCGCGGCACAGCCATAACGCTCCACGAGGCGGTGGGCGGCGGCCTCCATATCCTCCTGATCGCGAATCAGCGTATCGGTCAGCACTTCGGCCTCGGGAATGTTCGGAGTCACGACCGTGGCCATCGGGAACAGCTTGCCGGTCAAGGCCGCAATGGCATCGTCACTGATGAGATTGGCACCGGAAGTGGCCACCATAACCGGGTCGAGCACGATGTTCGTGGCGTGATGGAAGGTGAGTCGTTCAGCGATGACGTCGATGATGTCAGTGGCAGACACCATGCCGATTTTCACCGCGACCGGCGGAATATCCTCAAACACCATGTTGATCTGGTCGGCGAGAATGTCCGGTTTGGTGTCCTGAATGGAACGCACGCCGGTGGTGTTCTGTGCGGTGAGCGCGGTGATGGCGCTCATGCCGAACACGCCGCAGGCCAGCATGGTCTTCAGATCGGCCTGCATGCCGGCACCGCCGGACGAGTCGGAGCCGGAGATCGCGAGAACAGCGGGAAGTGTAGATGTTGCAATTTGTGCCATAGTGTTCATTCTAAGTGGGGCCCATGATGTTTTTCGGAGCGGTTTTCCTTGATGTTTTGCCGCTCCTGTGGTGAGATGGGGAAGGTTTGCTGATTGCGATTGATTCATGAAATGTTCGGGAGGGGGCATGGCTGATAACGATGTACTGCGCCGTGCGCTCAACGAAGGCGTGGTCCTGGAGACTTCCGACGGCCTCGGTCCAGATGGCGCACACTTCGGCACTGCCTTCGAGCGAGTCGAGCGTCGTCCCGAATTAAGACACCACCGGGCATAATAATTGGCTCCCCTCAGAGAGGGGAGCCAGAGAGGTTTACTCCTGGGCGGTGGAGTAGAGCTTGCCGCCTTGGGCGGTGTACTTTTCGCTCATCGCATCCATGCCGGCGAGGATTTCTTCGGGGCTGAGCACGTTGGCGGACACCACGCCGTTATCGACATTGGCCTTGGCCGTAGCCAGTGCCTCGGAGTCGATGCCTGCAGCAGCCTCCTTCACGATTTGCTGCTGAGCGGCCTCGCCACCGAATGCCTTGCGGATGTTCTGGGAGATGGCCATCGAGCAGAACTTCGGGCCGCACATCGAGCAGAAGTGCGCCATCTTGGCCGGCTCGGCGGGCAGGGTATCGTCGTGGAAGGCGATGGCGGTGTCCGGATCGTAGGACAGATTGAACTGGTCGAGCCAACGGAACTCGAAGCGAGCCTTGGAAATCGCATTGTCACGATCCACCGCGTGCGGGTGGTGCTTGGCGATGTCTGCGGCGTGGCAGGCGATCTTGTAGGCAATCACGCCCTGCTTCACATCATCCTTGTTCGGCAGGCCGAGGTGTTCCTTCGGGGTCACGTAGCACAGCATAGCGGTGCCGTAACGAGCGATCTCGGTGGCACCGATAGCGGAGGTGATGTGATCGTAACCCGGAGCGGTATCGGTGGTCAGCGGTCCGAGGGTGTAGAACGGGGCGTTGTGGCACACGGCCTTCTCCAGCTCGATGTTCATGCGCACGGTGTCGAACGGCACGTGGCCCGGGCCCTCGATCATCACCTGCACGTCCTTGGCCCAGGCGCGCTCGGTCAGCTCGCCCAGAGTCATGAGCTCGGAAAGCTGCGCGGCGTCGTTCGCGTCGGCCAGGGAGCCAGGACGCAGGCCATCGCCCAGAGAGAACGCCACGTCGTACTTGGCGAAGATGTCGCACAGCTCGTCGAAGTGCGTGTACAGGAAGCTCTCCTGGTGGTGTCGCAGGCACCAGTCGGCCATGATGGAGCCACCGCGGGAGACGATGCCGGTCACGCGGTTGGCGGTCAGCGGCACGTAACGCAGCAGCACGCCGGCGTGGATGGTCATGTAATCCACACCTTGCTCGCACTGTTCGATCACGGTGTCGCGGAACAGTTCCCAGCTCAGCTTGGAGGCATCATCCTCGACCTTTTCGAGGGCCTGGTACATCGGCACGGTGCCGATCGGCACGGGGGAGTTGCGAAGAATCCACTCACGGGTGGTGTGGATGTCGTTACCGGTGGACAGGTCCATCACGGTATCGGCGCCCCACTTGGTGGCCCACGTCAGCTTCTCCACTTCCTCATCGATGGAGGAGGTGACGGCCGAGTTGCCCATGTTGGCGTTGAGCTTGGTCAGGAAGGCGGATCCGATAATCATCGGCTCGGCCTCGGGGTGGTTGATGTTGCAGGGCATCACCGCGCGGCCGGCGGCCAGCTCGGAGCGCACGAGCTCCACATCGCAGTTCTCGCGGGTGGCCACGTACTGCATCTCCGGGGTGATGATGCCGTGGCGGGCGTACCACATCTGGGTGATCGGGTGGTCCTTGGCGCGCATCGGCTCATGCTTGCGTCCACGCCATTCCTTGGTGGCGCGGCCACGCTTGATGGCGCGCTTGCCATCGTCCTCAAGGTTGCGGCGGCGGCCCTCATAGTCTTCGATGTCGCCGCGGTCGCGGATCCAGTCGAGACGCAGGGGCTTCAAGCCTTCCTTCGGGTCGCACTTGGGGCCTTCGGTGTTGTAGTCGTGGAACGGCGGGTTCGGGCCCACGCCGGGCGTGTCGCTCAGCTTGATTTCGGTGTACGGCACTTCCAGGTCGTAGGAACCATACTGATAGGTGAACGGTACGGACTTGGTCTTGCGGATGTGCGCCTTGTCGCGCTGCTTGGAACCACGGGCAGCGATGTCCACGCGCTGCTGCTTGGCAAGCTTCTGGGCATCCTTGGCGTCCTTGGCGTTGGTGAACTTCTTCTCAGTGGCCTCGGAACCGGGCTTCGCGGCCACTTCCTGAGCAGCCTGAGTATCAGTAGCGGGGGTGTGGGTTACGACGCGTGGAGCGTAGCCGTGCTTCTTGTCGCCGCGGACGGCCTTCCAGCCTTCGACCATGGTGCGCGCGGCCTCTTCCGGGTTCTCGGCACCCGCGATGGCGGAGACCACGAACCAGCCAGCAGCCTTGGTATCGGCGAGCATGGCCATATCGGCTGCGGTCACGCCGCCGCCCACGACCACCGGGAATTCGCTGGCAACGCAGATGGTGTTGATCTGGGCGGCGTCCAGCGTCTTGCCGGAGCCGTCGTTGCCGCCCACGGAAGCCTCGGGCTTGGTGGTGGAGACGTGCAGAGGACCGGCGCCAATGTAATCGATGCAGCCGTCGGGCAGCTCGTTGATGAGCCGAACGAGGCTTTCGGTCTCAGCCGACAGACCCACGATGGCCTCGTCGCCGAGCAGGGCGCGGGCTTCGCGCGGCTCCATGTCGGTCTGGCCGATGTGCACACCGTCCACCTTGATGCCCTTGCGGCGGGCCTGCCACACCACGTCGGCACGGTCGTCGATCACAAAGGCCACGGAATCGGACTTCTCATTGTCCTCGATGATCTGCGCGATGTCGCGAGCCATGTCGGTCAGCTCAGAGGCATCGGCCTCCTTGGCGCGCAGTTGGATGAAGGTTGCGCCGCCGTGCAGAGCCTGATCCACCACGTCGGTCAGCGGACGGCCTTTGCAGTCCTCCGGTCCCACCACGAAGTACGCGGACAGGTCGAAGCTGTCGCGCATGGAGGCGTATGGGTATTCATTACTCATTATTATTCCTGCTTTTGTTGTTTCTTGTGGAAGTCTTATTGGAAAAAACTGTTATGAGCTCCCTCATCAGAGGGAACTGAAACTACTGCACCAAAATCTCGGATTCCGCCACCTGTTCGGCGGTCACATTCCACAGCGCGTCAAGGAACGCAACTTGGAACGAGCCCGGTCCGTGCGAAGTTGTATCGGCCACCTCTCCCGCGCGGTTGTACAGCAGAGACGCGGACAGGGCGGCGGTCAACGGATCGGAGACCGCCAAATACGTGGCAGCCACGCCGCCCAGCGAGCAGCCGGCACCGGTGATCTTGGTCATCATCGCGCTGCCGCCCGGCAGCCGGTACACGGTTTCGCCATCGGTCACCAGATCGGCGATGCCGGACACGGCCACGGCGCAGCGGGTGGAAGCGTCATGGGAGGAATGCTTGGCGTGCTGTTCGGTCAGATACTGTGCCAGCGCCACCGCCGCGCCGGTTGCGGACTCCACGTCGTCGACGGATTCCACTCCGGCGGGGCGGTGCTCGGAAGCGTCCCCCACGGTTTCGGTATTGAGCCCCCACATGTTCGCCAGCGCGATTACCTCGGATGCATTCGCGCGAATCATGGTCGGGGGAGCGGCCTTGAAGGCCTGAAGAATGGCGGTACGGGTGCGGCCGATGCCGGCGGCCACCGGGTCGAGCACCCACGGCTTGTCCAAGTAGTTGAGTCGCTGGGCGATTTCGGGCAGTGCGTCCTTATAGAACGGCAGCAGCGTGCCCACGTTGATGTAGTTCGCGCCCGCGATTTTCGCGGTTTCGATCACGTCGTCCGGTAGGAAACTCATGGCCGCAGTGCCGCCGGCCGCCAGTTGCGCGTTGGCGACCAAATTGATGGTCACAAAATTGGTGAATGACTGGGCCAACGGAGTCGTCTCGCGTACGCGGCGAACGGCATCGGCGATATTGTCACGGATGGGTGAATCGGCTGGAACCGGAGTCCCGGCGGTGCAACCGCTGGACACGCCGGTAAACGATGATGCACTATTGCTCATTTACTGCTCCCTACGATGGTCTTAACCAACAGGTTCTAAGGGTCAGGCTCAGGCCTTTCTCAACTCGCGAACCACATGCGAGTTCCCCTGCATTACAGTGCCGACGCTATGCGCCAACATGGACATTATCGTGACGGATTTGTTCGATACGTGTCGTCAGGGCTGGCGCGTCCCCGTCCATTCGTGATATATAGACGCCTCCGCCGAGCAACATCTCCCGAATTTGTGACGCTGACGCGATGTCAGTGGCACAAATTCGGGAAGGGTAAAACAACAGGAACAATATGGAGGTGTTGCGATATAGGAATCGCTGCGAACGGCCGCTCGTGAGACGCGGAACATATACCGGACAATGCCGCCTGACCTGTCACCATATACGGCTATCCTGAAGCGGTTGTTATTAGACCCCAAACCGTTCAAACCAGAAGGTGCATTGTGGCTCAGTCCAAACTCGATGAAGTCGTATCCCTTGCGAAGCGTCGCGGCTTCGTGTTCCCCGCCGGCGAAATTTACGGCGGCACCCGTTCCGCTTGGGATTACGGCCCCCTCGGCGTCGCTCTCAAGGACAATATCAAGCGTGAATGGTGGCGCTCCATGGTCGTCACCCGACCTGATGTCGTCGGTGTCGACACTTCCATCATTCTGCCGCCCGAAGTGTGGGTGGCGTCCGGCCACGTGAGCGTGTTCAATGATCCGCTCGTCGAGTGCCTCAACTGCCACAAGCGCAACCGCGCCGACAAGCTCGAGGAATCCTACGCCGAGAAGCACGGCGACAAGATGCCGGAAAACGGCATGAAGGACATCGTCTGCCCGAACTGCGGCACCCGTGGCCAGTGGACCGAACCGCGCGACTTCAACATGATGCTGCGCACCCACCTCGGCCCGGTCGAGGACGAGAACAGCCTGCACTACCTGCGTCCGGAGACTGCACAGGGCATCTTCGTGGACTTCAAGAACGTGATGACCTCTTCCCGTTCCAGGCCGCCGTTCGGCATCGCCAACATGGGTAAGTCCTTCCGTAACGAGATCACCCCGGGTAACTTCATCTTCCGCACCCGTGAGTTCGAGCAGATGGAGATGGAGTTCTTCGTCACGCCCGGCACCGATGAGGAATGGCACCAGTACTGGATCGACGCCCGCACCCGCTGGTACATCGACCTCGGCGTCAAGCCGGAGAACCTGCGCCACTACGAGCACCCGAAGGAGAAGCTCTCCCACTACTCCAAGCGCACCGTGGACATCGAATACAAGTTCGGCTTCCAGGGTTCCGACTGGGGCGAGCTCGAAGGCATCGCCAACCGTACCGATTACGATTTGAGCGCGCACTCCAAGCACTCCGGCGAAGACCTGAGCTACTTCAACCAGGCCACCGGCGAGAAGTACGTGCCGTACGTCATCGAACCGGCCGCCGGCCTGACCCGCTCCCTGATGTGCTTCCTCGTGGACGCCTACGATGTGGACGAGGCCCCGAACACCAAGGGCGGCGTTGACAAGCGCACCGTGCTGCGTCTCGACCCGCGTCTGGCCCCGGTCAAGGCCGCCGTGCTGCCGCTGAGCAAGAAGCCTGAACTGCAGACCGTGGCCCAGAACCTGGCCGACGACCTGCGCTTCAACGAGTGGATGATCGACTACGACGAGTCCGGTGCCATCGGTCGTCGTTACCGTCGTCAGGACGAGATCGGCACCCCGCTGTGCATCACCGTGGACTTCGACACCCTCGAGGACCACGCTGTGACCATCCGTGAGCGTGACACCATGGCCCAGGAGCGCGTCGCTCTTGACAAGGTGGCCGATTACGTGGCCGCCCGCATCGGCGAGAAGCGCACCCGCGTGCCCCTGAAGCCTGTGGAAATGGGCGGTGAGCCTTGGCCTGAGTCCGGCGTTCAGGAAGCCGGCGGCCTGTACTAAGCCGGAGTCGCACAACTTGGGCTCCCCTCTGTGGGCTGAGCCGTAAGGAAGACATCCCAGTGGGCTGTTTGTAGGCGAAGTGGCGGCGATAGACGCCGGGGCTCCTCTCTCAGGGGAGCCCCTACTTATTTTCTTAGGAATCACATGGCACAATCCGAATCCGAAACAGTGCTCACCGAGCATCACGAGACCGACAACCTCGACCCACGTACGGACGCGCCGGCGCGCCCCGGGACCCCGGTGCATATCGCCCCGGTCCAACTCGGCAACATCACCGTGCCGACCCCGGTGGTGCTCTCGCCGATGGCGGGAGTGACCAACTGGCCCTTCCGCGTGATTTGCGAGGAATATGGTCCCGATGGACTCTACGTGGCCGAGATGATCACCGCTCGAGCCCTCGTGGCGCATAACCCGAAAGCACTGCGCCTCTGTCATTTCGCCAAAAGCGAAAAAATCCGTTCACTGCAGTTGTACGGCGTGAACCCCTCCATCACCGAACAGGCGGCGAAAATCGTGGTCGACGGCAACATGGCCGACCATGTGGATCTGAACTTCGGTTGCCCGGTGCCCAAGGTCACTCGTCGAGGCGGTGGTTCGGCCTTGCCTTGGAAAACCGACATTTTCACTGAGCTATTACAGCGCGTGGTCGCCGTATGCGAGCCGGCGGGCATCCCCGTCACCGCGAAGATCCGCGTCGGCATCGACCATAACCATGAGACCTTCCTCGAAGCCGGACACATCGCGCAGGAGGAGGGCTGCAAGGCCGTAACCCTGCATGCCCGTACCACCGCCGAATACTATGGCGGTCATTCCGACTGGTCCCGCATCGGCGAGCTCAAGGAACACCTCAACATTCCGGTATTCGGCAATGGCGATATCTGGGGTGCCGAGGATGCGCTCGAAATGGTGCGCGAGACCGGCTGCGACGGTGTGGCCATCGGCCGCGGATGCCAGGGCCGGCCGTGGCTGTTCGCCAACATCAAAAACGCCTTCGAGGGCAATCCCGAACGGCTCAACCCGAATCTGGGCGAGGTCTGCCGGGTGATTCACCGTCATGCCGAGCTGCTTACCGAGTTTTATGAGGGCGATGAGATGATGGCCGTCCACGATCTGCGCAAGCACATCGCCTGGTATCTGAAAGGATTCCCGGTGGGCGGGTCCACCCGCAAGGCCTTTATGGAATGCGAGAGCCTGGCCGATGTGGACCGCGAGATCGGCAAGCTCGACCCGACTATCGAATACCCGCCACGTGTGGTCGACAAACCGCGCGGCCGCGTGCGTTTCGCCAAGAAGGTGCACTTGCCGTATGGCTGGTTGGAATCGCGTACCACCACCCACGAAGAGCGTGAGGCGCTCTTCGGTGACGACCCAATGGACGCCAGTTACTGAGAAAATACTGAAAATACACGCAACACGCGCCATTCTGCGCGTGAATTTCCCTCCAAGAGTAGTCTGTTTGCGCTACTCTTGGGTGTAACCGTGAAGTGACAGGAGCCAAACGTGAGCGAGATCGCGCAGAATGAGTTCAACGACAAGACCAACATCAAGGTTGTTGGCGTCGGCGGTGCCGGCGGTAATGCCGTCAATCGCATGATTGCCGAGGGATTACAGAATGTTGAATTTGTGGCGGTAAATACCGATGCGAAGGATCTTCTGCGCTCTGATGCGGATGTCAAGATTTCCCTTTCCGATAAGTCCAGTCGTGGTCTCGGTGCTGGTGCCGACCCGGAGCGTGGAGCCAAGGCGGCCCAGGACCACCAGTCGGATATCGAAGAGGCGCTTAGGGGTGCCGACATGGTGTTCGTCACCTGCGGTGAGGGCGGTGGCACCGGTACTGGCGCCAGCCCGATCGTCGCTCGTGCGGCTCATCAACAGGGTGCTCTCACCATCGCGGTTGTTACTCGTCCGTTCAGCTTCGAAGGCCCTCAGCGTTCCGCTTCCGCCGAATACGGCATCGACAACCTGCGCAAGGAAGTCGACGCGCTGATCGTCATTCCGAACGATCGCCTGCTCGAGCTTTCCGACCGTTCCATCGGCATCATTGAGGCCTTCAAGACCGCTGATACCGCACTGCTTGCCGGTGTTCAGGGCATCACTGACCTGATTTCGATGAACTCCTATATTCACGTCGACTTCAACGATGTGAACTCCATTCTTCGTGGTGCTGGTACTGCGCTGTTTGGTATCGGTTCCGCACGGGGAGAGGATCGTGCCACGCAGGCCGCCGAAATCGCCATCAGCTCTCCGCTGCTTGAGGAAAGCATCGAAGGCGCACACGGTGCGCTGATCAACATCGCCGGTCCGACCGACCTGAAGTTGCAGGAGGCCTCTGCTGCCACCGAACTGGTGCGCAAGGCCATTCACCCTGAAGCCCAGATTATTTGGGGTCTTGCTCTGGACGATGCTTATGGCGATGAAGTGCGTGTCACTGTTATTGCTGCTGGTTTTGACCCCGTCGCCGCTCAAGATGACGACACTCAGAGCACGGTGACGCCGGTTGTGCCAACCGCCGCCGATCCTGCGACTCCCGTGGCACAGCCAGCTCCAGCACCGGCACCGGCTGCACAGCCCGCTGCCACTGCCCAACCGGCATTCACACCGGCTACCGGTGACTCCGCATCGTTGCCTTTTGATGATCCGACTTCCGCTCATCCGAATATCGCCGTGAACGATCCGGCTGGCGATCTCGACATCCCTGACTTCCTGCGCTGAAAGGATTGATCCATGGCTGGGTTCATGAAAAACGCGATGTCCTATCTGGGCATGAGTGACGTTGTGGACGATGAGGACGACTACATCGAGGAGGACGAGGAGCAGAAGCCGGCTTCGAAGTCCGCATTTGATTCCGACCATACGGTCACGCCGCTGGCGTCAACCACCGCGCCTGCCGCATCGTCGACTACCAAGCCGTTCCCCGGTGGTCGTGTGAACAGAATCACCACCATCCATCCGAAGTCATATGAGGATGCTCAACTGGTCGGCCGTGCATTGCGTGACGGTGTTCCGGTCGTACTGAATCTCACCGGTGTGGCCGAAGCCGTGGCATATCGCATCGTGGACTTCTCCGCCGGCGTGGTGTTCGGCGTGCGTGGTTCCCTCGAGCGTGTCACTCCGCGCGTGTTCCTGTTGAGCCCGGCGCAGGTGAACATCAAGGTCGAAGAGCCGACAAAACCAGCCTCGGCACACGATTTGTTCGCTGACTGACCGGTTCAGTAGTTTTCGCATTCGACGTTATATCGGTATTCGGCCGACTCCCAGCAAGGAGTCGGCCGATTCTTATTGTGCTCCGAGCAAACTTTTCATGCGCGGTTGTTAGTCTGTCAGCATGCTTTCCTTAGTGTTCTCTTTGATCGGCCGCATTCTTGCATGGCTCATCAACGCGTATATCACGGTTCTGTTCGTGCGCATGATTCTGGACTGGGTCTCCGTTCTCGCACGAAACTGGTATCCACGTGGTGTGGTGGCCCAGCTGATCAATATTGTGTATTCCATTACCGAACCCCCTCTGCGCTGGCTACGTCGCTATATTCGCCCATTGCCGCTCGGTTCGATTTATCTTGATGTCAGCTTCATTGTGCTGTATTTTGCGCTGGTGGTACTGGAAAGTGTTGTTCTGATAGTGTTCTGAGGCCGTTTTTGACCCGCCGGAGGCATATATCTGGCATAAAAACCCACGTCGAATGTTCTGAAACGATGGGGTCGTGATAGCATTCTGACTTGAGACCAACGTAAGCGCGGGCAATGCCCCAAAGCGAGGTGCAAGATTTATGGCTCTGTTGACGCCGAAGGATATTAGGGAGCATACCTTCCAGACTGTTCGATTCAAGGAAGGTTATGATGTCGACGAGGTCGATGACTTCCTTGATCAGGTCACGGAAACCGTCGAGGCTCTTGGACGTCAGGCGGTAGCCGGCGGTCAGGCCACCCAGTCTCTGGGTCCTGACGTGACCAACCTTAATGCGAAGATCTCCGATCTTACCGGTCAGGTGCAGCAACTTGAGTCGGAGAATGCTGGTTTGAAGAACGCTGTGGCTCAGGCCCAGCAGGCCGCTCAGGCTGGCAATGATCAGGCAGCACAGCTTGTCTCTGCCAAGCTCAGCGAAGCCGAGGAATCCAACCGCGCGCTGTCCTCCCAGAATGAGCAGCTCAAGGGTCAGGTCGATCAGCTGAACGCTCAAATTGATCAGCTCACCGCTCAGGCTGCTCAGGCCTCCGGTGACCAGGAGGCTGTCGGCCAGCAGATCGCCGCCATTCAGCAGGAACGTGATCAGTTCCGCACGGCCAACGAGGAGCTGTCCCGTCAGCTCGCCGCCGCTCAGCAGCAGGGTTCCGCCGCTCAGCAGCAGTCCGCTCAGATCGCTGAGCTGTCCCGTCAGCTCGAAGAAGCCAAGCAGCGTGAAAACCAGCTTCGTGCTCAGGTTTCTAAGGTCGAGCCGAGCACCGAGACCGGTTCTCTGCAGAAGATCGCTGGCGCCGCTTCCATGCCGGGCACCGAGCCCGAGCGCGCCACCGCCATGCTGACCCTGGCTATGCAGCTGCACGATCAGTACGTGGAGAAGGGCAAGAACAAGGCCAAGGAAATCACCGAGGCCAGCCAGAACAAGTACAACGATCTGGTCACCAAGGCCAACAACTACTCCGAGCGTACCCGTTCCGAGGCCGACGACTACTCCACTCGTACTCGTTCCGACGCCGACACCTATTCGGATCGTACCCGCTCCGAGGCCGACGCTTACCGTGACCAGACTCACGCGGATGCCGAGACCTACTCCCAGAACACCCGTTCTGAGGCCGACGCATACTCCGTCAAGACTCGTCAGGATGCGGACAACTACTCCAAGTCTCAGCACGATGACGCTGACAACTACGAGAAGGAAGTGCAGCAGCGTGCCGCCGAGTATGACAAGAACACTCGTTCCGCGGCTGATGCGTACGACAAGAACACCCGCTCTGCAGCCGATACGTATGCCGAGCAGGTGCGCGACAACCTTCAGGCTCAGTCCAAGGTCGTCGAGGGCAACATCCAGAGCCTCAAGCAGTTCGAAACTGAATACCGCGCCCGCCTCACCGAGTACCTCGGCCAGCTGGCATCGCAGGTTTCCGAGTCGAACAACTACGTCGACCAGACCTCGTCCAAGACCAACTGAGCGTAGGCAGGTACAGGTCGTATGACGAACCAACAGGGACGGCTGCGCACCCGCGTGGCCGTCTTTGCATGTGTGGCCGCGGCTGCGCTGATTGTCGATCAGCTCACCAAGGCTTGGGCGATGGCCGCGTTATCCAACGGTCAGACCATTCGCGTGATTCCCGGACTGCTGTCCTTCACCTTGGTGCGTAATCCGGGCGCGTCCTTGGGCATGGGATCAGGCGCTACTTGGGTAATCAGTCTGTTGGCCGTTGTGGCTTGCGTGGCCCTTGCTGTGGCTGGGGTGCGCACTGTCTCCATGAAATGGTCGGTGGCGATTTCTTTCGCGTTTGCAGGCGCTCTGGGCAACCTGATTGACCGTGTTATGTACGCTGACGGCTTCCTCGACGGCAAAGTGGTGGATTTCCTTAACTATGGCTGGTCCGTTGGCAATGTGGCGGATATCTATCTGGTAGTCGCCGGTGTGGTCCTGGTGATTCTGATTCTTATGGGGGAGCCGTTCTCACACAAGGATCTCATCGAGCAATCCGACGAATCCCTACAGTCTGAGCCGGAGGCGGACGCCAAGTAATGAGTCGAATAGTCCCTGCTCCCGATGCATTGGTGGGTAAGCGTTTCGACGTAGCCGTGGCCAAAATGCTGGGTATTTCACGATCTAAAGCCGCCGATCTGGTTGACTCCGGGCAGGCGCGCGTTTTAGGACGTGAAGTTGCGCGGTCCAGCACATTGCAGGCGGGGGAGACCGTCGAATTTGATTTGGCGGAGGAACAGGCCGAGCCTGAGCCTATCGCAACTGATATGGCCGTTGTCTACGAAGACGATGATGTCGTTGTAGTCGATAAGCCTGTAGGCGTGGCGGCGCATGCCTCGGTTGGCTGGACCGGTCCAACCGTGCTCGGATCACTGCGTGACCGCGGCGTGCATATCACTTCCTATGGTGCGGCCGGGCGTGAGGGCATTGTTTCTCGCCTTGATGTAGGCACTTCCGGCTTGATGTTGGTGTGCAAGTCCGACCTTGCGTACACCGAGATGCGTCGGCAGTTCGCCGAGCATGAGGTAAAGAAAACCTATCATGCGCTCGTGCAGGGTGGTCTTAAAGAGAACAAAGCAACCATTGAGGCACCGATCGGGCGCGCCAAAGTGTCCGATTTCCGCTTCTGCGTGACTCCGGCCGGCAAACCGGCCGTTACGCACTGGGATGTGCTGGAGCGTTTCGGCCATGAGGCCACTCTGGTATCCGTGAATCTGGAGACCGGACGTACTCATCAGATTCGCGTGCATTTCTCATCGATTGGGCATCCCCTGTGCGGCGACCCCATGTATGGTGCCAATCCGGTGCTGTCTGAGGCCTTGGGACTTGACCGGCAGTGGCTGCACGCCATGAAGCTCGAATTCCGTCATCCCCGCACCCGCGTCTGGACCACGGTCCGGTCCCAGTACCCGGCCGACTTGGCTGCCGCCCTCGATGCCATGCGTGCCCGACACATCGAACCCGCTGAACCTGCCGAATATGCCGAAGTTCTGGTGGACTAATTCCGCGACGTGTGCATCATGCGTTTTAATATTTAGATTCAGTTCCGGCTTCGCCGGATTCATCCCAGAATAACGAGAGATCGGTCATGATGGCTCTCCGTCATGACCATACCCCAAGTGACTGCGGATGCTGAGTACCATTCAGTCCAATGGTCGGTAACCGTACGTGAATTACCGGTATTTCCGCTCAACGTGTCTCGGTACTCCAGCGTGAAGTGAACAGAAATGAGCCAAAGCAGTAATGAAGCCGGGCGGTATATACCATCCGGATTGCAGAATCTCCTGCTGATAAAAACCGTTTCCTAGTCGTTGACCGTGCCCGTTCCGACGACGATCGCGGCCTACGACGCGTTCATCCTCTACCCGGCCCACCGATACGACATCAAGGGCAAGAGGATTCTCAAGCAGGAAAAGAAGTACTATGCCGTGGACTTGGGGATGCGACGTATACAGTTGAACTATGCATGGGTTGAAGAGTGCGATTGACAGGGGAGCGGACGCGTGGGCGCGTTCGCTGCCTGGGCGCGTGCTCGACCGGTATGTGTCGCGGCGCGGCCCCCTGCTGGCGAATGGTCTGGCATATGGTCTGCTGTTCGCCTTTTTTGCCGGCGTCTGGATTGCGGTGAGCGTGTTCGGCCTTATCATGGTCGGCAACATTGATTGGCAGCAGATGCTGATTGACGCGGTGCGTGAAGTCATTCCCGGTGTGGCCGACTCGTTTCTGACGTCTTCCGCACTAAACACCATGTCAAGCACATTGACGTGGACCGGTCTGGCCACGTTGGCCATGTTCTGGTGGACGGTGACCGGCTGGATGAACTCGCTGCGCCACGCCGTACGGTCCATGTTCGACGACTGCGGCGACGAGCTCAATATCGTCGTCGCAAGGTTACGCGATACGCTTGCCGCCATCGCCATCGCAATACTGTTCATTCTTTCGACCGCGGCCGGTACGGTGTCCGGTGGCATCGTACGCCGACTGCTGCAATGGGGCGGCATCCCCAGCAGTTCGTTGCCCGGCACCGTGCTTTTGGAGATGACCGGTTTCGGTACCGGCGTCGCGCTGAATTTCGCGTTGTTCATGTTGCTGCTGCGCGTGGTCTCCCACATCAAAGCCGGACGATTCACGATACTCGGCGCGTTACTGGGATCTCTGACGGTTTCCGCAATGCAGCTTCTCGGTGCGCGACTATTAGCCGGAGCCTCCCGGAATCCGATGCTTGCCCCGTTCGCCGCGTTGATCGGCGTGCTCATTTGGTTCAACCTCGTCGCCCAGGTCATTTTGCTCTGTGCCGCCCTCATTGCCGAGTGCCGACAAAAGAGCTGAGCGTTGGTGAGAATATAGCGGGACTAGCTAGTCTCGATACTTTTCTAGCAAAGATTCGCCAGTATCTCGCAGCATAATGCGTAAGGATTGTGGTTCAAGGACTTCAATGAGGCGCGAATCGGCATATTGCAATGCCCACCACAAGGTCGCTAATTCGTTGGCCATGATATGCACGTCGTATTCGTTGGCGCTGATTTGAGTGACCTTGGCGTTGTCGAACCAGTCGTACAAGGGCTCCAGCGTGCCGGTAATACGCAGGTGAATCGGTACTGCTGCGCCGTCCATGGGGTAAGGGCGTTCGTCCATATGCTCTTCGATGTTGAACGGCGTTCCCGGAATCGGACTGAAGCTATCCAGTGAGCGATTGAGCGCATGATCAGTCTCCTCGACGTAAAGGTTGCGGAAACGTTCTACGTGCAGATACGAGAGACTGTCATGCTGATGCATGTGGCAAATCAGATAGTATTTGTTGTTCTTGTACATCAGATGGTACGGATCGGCTTGGTATTCTTTGATTTCACCCGCATTGTCGCGGCGAGGAACCAGATTGCCATCAATGTCATAGGTGCAGTAACGGAATCGAATTACTCGTTCGTGTTCGATGGCATCGTTGAGCATTTCGATATTGTTGAGAAACTCGGTGTTGTAATTCTTTGGCGTAGTGAGCTGCCTCAGACCGCGCAATTGGCCCGACTTGCCCGCGAACGTATAGATTTTGGCGATAAGGTCGCTCAGATATTCGCTGTCAGACCGTGATATTACCGCGCCGTCCGCAAGCAGACGCATCTGGGCCGTATCAAACACCGGTTCAATGTACCATCCCGGCTTTGGATCAGCGCTTTCAGCAGAGAGCAGGTCTCGACGCTCCAGATGCTCCACCCGACGGCCGAATGGTTGCATGTCACGCAACGCCTTGAGATGCCCTCGTACGGTCTTTTCCGAAACGCTGATGCGCTTGCTGATCTCAGTGGCAGTAATCCCGTGCTCGCGGTCTGTATGCGCATCCAGCAGTTCGAGAATCTCGATGACAATCTGCGCAGTGGAAGGTGTTGCTTGTTGCGATGAGACGGCCATCATGTTCCTCTCGCTGAGTATCGAGACTGCTTCAAGAACCAGTAGATAATTACCGTTGATTGTAGCGCGGCAGGAAACTGAACATGCAGCCGATTCGAATTCGAAGCAACCATGACTATGGAGGCGGTGCTCTTATGCGGGATTTCGTTAATTTGCATGTACATAGTGACTATTCGCTGGCAGATGGTGTCTCTACTGTGAGCGAGCTGATGAGTGAAGCGCAACGATTAGGTCAGCCAGCAATTGGTCTGACTGATCACGGCAGTGTCGGCGGTTTGATGGAGTTCTGGAAAGCAGGACGTCAGCGAGGCATTAAGCCGATTTTGGGTGTTGAAGCATACGTAACGCCAGAAACTGGCCGCACGGATACGAGATGCGTATCTTGGGATAATTCGTGGAAAGAGAGGAATACTCGAAGAAGTGTTACTTGTGTGCCTCATAATCCTTATGATGTCAGCGGTGGTGGGCTGTTTACTCACTTGACGCTATGGGCAGAGTCCGATGAAGGTCTTGTCAATCTCATGAAAGCATCTTCCGTGGCGAATCTCGAAGGTCTGGTCTCGCGTTATCCTCGCATGGATAACAATGTCTTGTCATCATTTGCAAAAGGACTTATTTGTGGGTCGGGCTGCATGTCTGGAGCCATTCCGACAAGATTGTTGCTTGGACAATTTGATGAAGCGTTGCGAATGGCCGGTGAACTACAGGATATTTTCGGTCGAGATAATTTCTTTATAGAAATCATGGATCATGGTTTGTCCATTGAGCACCAAATCAGGAATGATCTAGTGGAACTGGCGAAACGAATTAATGCGCCGTTAGTCGCAACTAGTGATGTGCATTATGCAAAGCGTGATGACAGTCTAAAACATGATGTGCGTATATGCATTGAAACAGGTGATGTGATGGATAGTCCTCATCGTTTCAAGTTTGAAAGCGAGGAGTATTATTTGCGTTCATCTGCGGTTATGCGGTCTCTGTTCTCCGATGTGCCTGAAGCCTGCGACAATACGTTGCTCATAGCAGAGCGGTGCGATACCGGATTTTGTGTAGCGGAAGATGGCTCATTCATGCCGCAGCATGTTGGTGCTGATGGCCGAGCGTCGAGTGAAATTCTTCAAGGGGAAGTTGAAGGATGGCTGCAAGCGAAGTATGGAAGCATACCGGATTCAGTGTGGAATCGTGCTCAACACGAAATGGCTGTGATTCGTGAAACCCATGCTGAAGAATACTTGATGGCCGTCGCATATTGTACGAATCGATTGCGAGAAGAAGGGCATTTGGTCGGGCCTGGGAAAGGGATATTGGCTCGCAGCCTTGTCGCCTATGCGCTGGGGATTAGTGAAATTGATCCCATCGAATACGATTTACCCTTTACTGATTTTCAAGATTCAGTCTTTCCTACAGCTGTTTTGCAAACGGAACGGGGACTGTCCGGGCGGGTATTGCAATATCTATGTGACCGATATGGGAATGGTTATGCAGCTGCTGTAATTGCATACAACCGTTTTAACGATGCCAAGGCAGTGAAAGATGTGTCGCATGTATGCGGATATCAACGGTTCTGGGATGTATCCTCGGCTGAGGTTTGGTTGCAGGATAACGCCAAGAAGTCTATTGCGGATGGGTTGAAAGACTGTATATATGACTGTTCCGTTCGCAGTGATGTGTTGGCTCTTTGCAACAAGCCCCTTGCCGAAGTAGCGTCCATTGTTCGTTTTCCTTCGGGGGCAGAAAGCACCGCGTTTGATGCAAAAGGCTGTGATGAACTTGGGCTTCCTCGTCTCCGTATTGCAGGTTCGAGAGTTTTGCAGGTGGTGCAGGATACCCTTCGATTCATACCGGATTGCAATGTGCCGCAAGTATGGGATGATTCTTGCAGTTCGTTGGATGAGAGCCGTGTGTATGACTTACTGTCCGCGGGCTATACGGCCGGTATTCCATTCTTGGATGGAATGAAGAGCGAACTGATGCAGCAGAAGCTTACCTCTTTTGCGGAGCTAATTGACATATGCCATAGCAGAGGTGCCGACCGCGCAGATGCTGTTGCTCGTGCAATGTTCGCATACTGTGTCGCCTATGTGAAAACGTTATACACAATCGAATTCATGACCGCAATGTTGAATAGTTATAACGAGGATGGCGCTAGGGCGAAACTGGAAAGTATATTTGAAGAAATGTACTGTTTAGGTATTCATGTAAGAATGCCAAACATTAATCAATCTCAATATTATGCGACAGCGTATTCCAGTACCGGTGACGATGAGAAATCGGCATATGGAATTCAGCTCGGTTTTAATGCGATACGGGGCATTTCGGAACAATTGGCAGAAGAAATCGTTTCAACCCGTAATAAGGGCAGTGCCTATCGCAGTTTTAATGATTTTATACGTCGTGTTTCATTGGAACATTGCAATGCAGGGAATGTCAATTACCTCATTAGAGCCGGTGCTTTTGATTGCGTCAACCCCTGCAGGAAGGCTCTTGCCCAATGTGGCAGTGACCTTATCGAGGCGGAAAGGCAATACAGAGCAGCACAATCCCATGGACAGGGTGATTTATTGCAGGATGTAATGGATGCAAGTCCTTGTGCGCAAAAGAGTACAGATGAAGTCGTCCCTAATGGTTCGGATTGGGATCAAACCACTCGGCAACAGCTCCAGTGTGAGTCTTTCAAATGGCCAATAGGACGTGCGATTGAACAATATGTGTGTGCTTAGACGGCAATGTGATACTACGAAATCACTAGGCTTGCGTAAGAGTGCAAAGTGTCATGCGCGAAGTCCCAGATATTTGTTGCGTCAGTTATATGCTGAGAACAGATACAACTCACTGGGGAGGGTAAGGTATGAGTGTCATGGTGATACGGCCCGAGCGAGGGTGTGATGACATTCATGCCCTGATTGATCATGTCCTTTCTGATGGTGCCGGATGTACGGAAGCAGATTTTCCGGATAGTTGCCGTGGACGATTCGTTATTCTGACACCGGCAAGCTTGCGCGCATATGTGGAAAAGCAAGTACTGCGGTCGATGGTCCGACCGGAATTCCGCGAACGTCTGGAACCGGGGATGAATGTGGGTGTCCATTCTCTGGCAAGCATGATGAGCTCGATTATCGGCAACCAGGATTATGGAAGGTACATTCGCCCATCAATCAGCATGATGTCGCTGAGAAATTACGTAGCGAAGTGTCTGAATGATAATGAATCGTTGCGTAATCAGGTTGGTGACTCGTTTGAGGCGATTGACCAGTTCACCAAGCAAATTGTTGAATTGCATAATGATGGGGTCAGTGCTGAAGAGGTGCTTGCTCTGGCCGCTCATCAGTCGAATGCTCGACTTTCGGTGCTTGGCTCTTTGCTGCAACTGGTGGAGCAACGGTTAGGTAAACAGTATACATTCCCCGGAGCCGCCCATGAAACCATATGTGCATGGGCACAGCGGCATGGGAGTAATCGCTGGTTCTATCTGTACGGTTTCGCACACCTCAACGCTTCGGAGATGAGGATAGTTCATACACTTGCGCAATACGTGCATCTGACGGTGATGGTTGGTGCCGGCTCTGATCCGGATTATCTGGAAGCATTGCAGAGACGCGATGATGGAAACCGAAATACGCTGTCCAGTGTTTTCGCTTCATCCGCTTCTACATCAGTGTGTGCGATGCCGGATACTACTGCCGAAGTGCGCTATGTGGCAGCGTCCATCAAGAAGTTCATCGCGGACAATCCAGAAATTTCATACGGTGATGTGCTGGTCGCCTCACGAGACCTTGGTTCATATCAAGCCCAAATTGCATCGGAATTCACGTATCAGGGGATACCGATTAATATTGCCGCGTCCAGTACGATGCTTGACCATCCGTTCGCTGATGCGATTCTGGGACTGCTTGATTCCGCGACCTACGAACTTCAACCCCGGTCCATCCTGCGCATACTGCGTTCCGGTATCTTCAGCCGGTATCTGAACTTGACTCCAACGGCAATCGATGACATTGAAAATCAGCTGAACTCCAACAATCCGGCAACGGTATGGATCGATACAGACATACCGTTCGCTGCACATTTGCAGAAGATTCGTTCGCTGGTTCAGCAAGCCGCTGATGTGTTTCGGCCGCGGCCTAGCGCAACCGTGCGGGAGGCTCTAGGCAGGATGGTTGGTTTTCTTACCGAATACGCCCAACCCATTGAAGGATCCGCGCCAGTTTGGACCGTCATCATGAATGCGTTTGACGACATGGTTCAACAGCTCGGTAACGATTATTTTGCTGAATATGTAGGAATCTTTGCTAGAAATCTAGCTTCGACGCTCGCCGCGCAGTCAATCGATTCGCGTCCGGTCTCCGCCAGCGCCGTGGACGTATTGCCGATGTCATCGCCTTTACATCCATACAGATATGTGATTGTTCTGGGTTGCAGTGAATCTCAATTGCCTGCGATTCCGCATGAGACCGGTCTGCTCGATGACGGCGAGCGGCTGGATTTGTCACAGTTCCTGACTTCCCAAGGCAAGACTTTGGAAGCGTGGAATGTACTTTCCGGTACGGTGGAACGTAGGTCCGGGCAAGAACCGCTATGGTTTAACGGTGTTGTTGCCAGCGCAACGCAGCAGTTGTCTATGACCTATCCAAAGAGTCTGCGTAACGCTGCACAAGCATGCTCGCCATATATCAGCCAATGGGAGACGGGTACATCGGATACGAGCGAAATCATCGGAGCGAGCAAACGCGCTGTGCCGACCGTTGAAACAGAGTATCGTCCCCTTGACCGCGAACTGGCATATCGGTTGTTCACTAGGCCGGATTATGCGCATCGCGTTTATCGCACTCATGGTGCAGATCCTTCGATCTCGACTCGTGTGTTCAATGCATCGGTTTCGGCAATAGAAACGTACTATCGCAATCCGTATGAGTATTTCCTGAAATACGGATTGAAAGTTAACGTGGCAAATGCGTTCGCTTTTGATGCCGCGCTTGAAGGCACGTTCTATCATTCAGTGCTGGAACATGCGGTCAATGCCTGGATCGAGCGACACAAGAACGAACGAGATTTGAATGGCTTACCACCTCAGCCCACTGCAACAGACATGCAAGAGCTTATCGCCGACTATTCCAGACTGGATCGAGGCTGCAATCAGTGGACGGTGCTGAACGAAGACCCGCGTATGGAGGTGCTGCGGTCCAGTAATCGTATGCGTATGATTCATCGTCAGCTGGTCGATACGCTGATGGATTTTGCCGTCGATGCCGCTGCGCAACGTGAGGCATTATCGTCCGCACAGACGATGCTTACGCCTACATGTGTAGAGCAAGTATTTGGCAACGTTGGAGGAACGACCGGTGCATGGCAGTCGCCATATTCAGGGGAACAATTAATCGGTAGGGCGAGGGACAAGGAAATCCCGGTTGCATTGCGTATCAATGGCAAGGTCGACCGCATTGATACGGTAATTCGCGATACCAATATTTCGCGAGAGAGCGCCGGCATTGTTGTGCTGGACTATAAGTCTTCTGCCCGTACGTTGTTCGGCAAACCGTCTCGCAATGATGGCGGCCGCGCTTCAAATGTGTACTACGGCCATGAACTTCAGCTGTTTACGTATGCTTCTGCCGCCCAGCACAACTCCGGAATGCCAGTAGCAGGCATGTTCTTTCTCCCGATTAAACCCAGCGCAACCATTCGAGAACGCATCGCGCTGAATAACCAATACAACATGTTGCCGAGCGCAGACGATGGATCAACGAGTCTGTTCGATGAGCCAAGTGACGATTCAAGTGCTCAGAACATGCGCATCAGAAACGTATGGCGAGGCTTTGATATGCCGAACAGTGGCGTGCTTATAGGAGAATCCGACGAAACCGGCATCGGTATCGAACAACTGAGTGCGGAAGAATTTCGTGGCATAGCGGATTATGTGCACGGGAAAATAGTGGGTGCCTGCCAGAACATATTGGACGGCAAACTGCCGGTGCGCCCTTATCGTTCTTTGGTTGACGGCCGTGATGGTCTTGCCTACAGCGATGTGGCCGACATCATGGCGTGGGATGTGCTGAATAGCAACATATTCGAGGTGGAGACAGCAGTGACATTGCTGGAGCTCAAAGAAGCGGCTCTTCATATGAATAATACATCTGAAGGAGGCAAGGCATGGTAGAACATGTTGATGCATTACCTAGGTCGGAAGATGCGGATAATCTCTCGGACGATTTTCCGACAAACACCATGCCTTACGTCATCAGCGCATCCGCAGGCACCGGCAAAACCACTCAACTCTTGCAGGATATTCTGCTGGACTTGCTGAACCGTAATGCAGACGAAGCGCATTCATCCATCCGCGAATCGTTAATTATTACTTTCACCGTTGCCGCAGCCGCAGAAATTCGCCGGCGCTTGGAACAGAACCTGCAGTACGCCATTCTGTATGCGCGGCGCAATCATGGATGCCAGCCGGGTTCACTCGTGCTCTTGGATACGGACTATCAATTAGGTGGAGACGACAGCGAACTGGCGCGTACGATTCTGCACGATTGCCACCATGCGCAAACCGTATTCTCCGTTGCCTTGAACGATCTGCCAACCGTGCAAATCAGCACTATTGATGCGCTCTCCAAAAGAATCGTGGATCGCAATGCCGATACATTGCCGGTGGCTCCAGGATTCCAGATTCTTGCTGATGATGCCATGAAGAACCGGCTGAGAGGCCAAACACTCGACGCGTTATTCGAATCGTGGTATGACGAGCGCAACTCAATGCACGCGCGGTTCATGGATGTGTTGGACAACATGCAAGGGCCCCGGCATGATGGTGACTTGCGCGCCACCATGATGAGCCTGTATGACAAGGCACTCACCAAGCCCAACCGCATCGGTTGGCTTAGCCGGCTCGCCGAACCATACCGGTTCAACATTGCGTCGCTGAATCAGGTCGTTGGTGGTGAATACGGCAATGAATATTTGGACCGTTATTTTCGAGGCTGGATTGATATGGCAGAACATCCTCTTGCCGAATTGCGATCGTGTCTTGATGAGGCGCTCGCCAGCTGCCACGATGCGCACACCGCGCAGCAAGATACGGTAGTCAAATCATTGCGGATGATATGCGATTTGCCTCAGTACTTGCGTAGCGAATCATGGAATGCAGTTCGTGCTCGTGTTATCGATGCCAATCCATTGGACGTACTGCCCAAGCGCATTACTGTCGGCAAAACTGCCATTCTTAAGAGTACGGCAATCGCCGTACCCAAAGACAGTGAACTGGGCCGTCGCTTGGCGGAAACGGTGCGGGGCATTAAAGGGATCGTTTCTGATTTGCAATCGAAACTGGCCTTTACCGCTGAACAAGTGGACTCGCTTGATGAGGTCGCTGCGCGAAGACTCGAAGGATTGATTGCGCTCATCACCACGTTCGACCAGCAGTATGCGCTTGTGAAACAGCAGGAGTCCGTAGCGGAGTTCAGTGATGTGGCTTTCTGGGCATTGGATGCCATGCAGCAGCCTGACGTGGCCAAGCGTATCGGTGCTCAGTGGCGATATATTTATGTGGATGAATGCCAGGATAATAACGCCCTGCAGAATCGATTCATTCGCGAAATCAGCCGAGATGCAGCCAAACTTACCATGGTCGGTGATGTGAAGCAAAGCATTTATGGGTTCCGTGATGCCTCGCCGGAGGAGTTCGGCGATATCTGCAATAGTGTTACGGATGCGAGCCATCGCCGGGAATTGTGGGTGAACTATCGATCGGTGCCGGAAATCATCACTTTTGTGAATACGGTATTTGCCCGACTGATGACGCCGAATATGGGTGCGACCGATTACCTGAAGGAACAGTTGCAAATCGGCTCGGCAAAGCAAGCCGGTAAACCATTCGATGCAGAAGCCATTGAATTGTTGGTGAGTAACGCGGCACCTGACTTGAGTGCTGATGTTGTGGCTGATGAAAACGGCACTGACACTGCACCGACAGTTCGCGCCGGCAAGGACGAATTACAGGTGGACATGATAGTGCGCCGTGTCCAGGAGCTCTGCGAGGGGCCTCGCGCGCAGTATTCATATGGGGATATCGCGGTGCTGGCTCGTGGCGCTACTCATTTTGCCGACCTGGCTGACCGACTATATCGTGTCGGCATTCCAGTCGAAGTACAGGGCGTTGGAGACCTGTATCGTCAGCCGGAGATACAGATCGCCTTGGATTGGTTGCGTATTATCGCCAATCGTCATCAGGATGTGCCGTTGGTTGCGGTGCTACGGACTATGGGGTTCACGGATGATGATTTGGCGCGGATTCGTCTGCATAACAGAGGCTGGCTATTTGACGTTATGCGGCGGATTGCTGAGAGTGGGGGAGAAGCTGATGAATCGGCTGTTCTTTCTTCTGATGTGTTGCTTGCAAAGATATCGGCATTCCTGCGAATCTATGATGCCGCATGCGATTATGCGCGAGTTCACTCTCTGTCTGATTCGTTGTGGCATCTCTATGCCGTTTCTGGCTTGTTCGATTTCGCAGGCAATATGCCTGAAGGTGAGCGACGGCAGGCGAACCTGCGCTTGCTTGTAGAAAAGGCTGATGCATTTGCTGTAGCTCAGGAGCGTGGATTGCAACCATTCCTTGATGCCGTGACAATGTGGTCCGCGAGTGGCTCCGGTGAAGAAGCTTCAACAGTGCCTACCAAAAACGCCGTGCATATCATGACGATTCATAAATCCAAGGGATTGCAATGGCCCGTCGTGATACTCATGGGTGCCAGCAATAATCTGCTGACCGGATCGAGAACCGCTGTCGTTCGCACGATTGCTCATCAGACAAGGAATGAGGATGGGGCTGTTGCCGAATATGGCGAAGGTGCCTTATCGTTGGTTGACCAACGTAACCATGTTCGAGTGGATACTTTCCAGCGCGCAGTGATTGATTCGCGGGCCAAGGAGTTGGAGGCGGCAGAGGAACTTCGTTTGCTCTATGTGGCGATGACTCGTGCCGAACGCAAGTTGATTATCGCGGGATCGTACCGTCCAGGAAAGAACGATGATGGCAATCTGAATTTGCGTACGATGGCTCAAGGCATCGCGCTAAGCGGCGATGGACGCACCATAGATCCACGAACGGTGGTCAAGAATAGTGGTAGCCCCAATTATCTCTATTGGATTCTAGGATCATTGCTGGCGTCTGGAGATGCGGATGATGATTCGTCTGCGATTCTTCGCCCTAATGAGGTCCGTGCGTGGAATCTTGCTGCGGGACTACAGGAAACAGCGCCGGCTATGGCGGCGACGGGCAGGGCCATTACGATTCGATTCTGCAGTGCTGCGCCTGAGCCGACGACCACTATGAATGAGCGAACGGACGGGTATGGCTATATCAATAAACGTATTGATGTGACTGGTTTGCGATTGCCTGATGAGCCTCCGCGCATGCCAGTGGTAGTGAGTTCCTCCAAGGCTCGCAGCTGGATGATTGATGATGCGGAATCTATATCTGATGACACTGATTCGCTGGCTGTATTGCCGTCTGATGACGCGGCTGCGCCAATTGCCATGCTGGAAGACAATCTAGATGATTGGAAGCAAAGGCGGGAAGCGCATAGTGGGTTCTTTATTCCTGACTTTATGAAGAAGGTATCCGACGTTGAGCCATCTGCTTCGGAGGTGGGTACTGCGGTCCACAATGTACTGGAACTCTTTGATTGGGGTACTGAGCCGTTCCATGAGCAGTGCGAAGCCGAGCTGAGAAACATTGTTGACCGTCTGGAAGCGAATCATGTCATCACGCCGCAAGTGGCTCATATTGTGCTGACTCGCGAGCTGGAAGGCTTGCTCTGGTTTGTCGCTGGAGAAAATTGCCCGCTATCGGCGCAAATACGAGCTCATCGGGATACTCTGTTCCGGGAAGAGCCATTCTCGATGTTGATTGAACGTAACCGGCTTAATGCCAAGGTGAACGGTAGCGGCATGGCTGGTGGCGTGCCCAACACGAAGAATGACAGCGCCAATGTTGCTGAGCAATGTGACGACACAATCGTGGTCCGAGGTATCATAGACGGCTATTTCCTTGATTCCGCCACCAAGGCCATCACCCTCTTCGACTACAAAACCGACAAAATGCGCCCGGGCGAAACAGTAGAAGACTGGTCTCAGCGCCTCCGCAACGAATACGCCCAGCAACAAACCCTCTACGCCGAAGCTCTAGAACATCGATATTCCGGTTTTGCTGTGGCGCAGCGATGGCTTGTGGGACTCATTGGGTGCAGGATTATTCGCATATCGTAATCAATAAATTAATGAGTAGGTTGTCGATGCCCCGCCAACCTACTCATTCTTGACTATGCTTTATCAGCTGGTTTGCCTTCGGCTGTTCGGTTCCATTCCAATTTCGTGTTGTACCCGTGACAGTTTTCCGGATTGCCTTCTGGATCGTAGACAGAGCTTAATGTTGTCATCCACCAATGTTCTCGGCGAATAATATCTTTAATGCTGATACGAGAGTCGAATATCTCAAGAATTGAATATTGAAAGTTGTCTTCTATGTATTCTTTTCCTTTGCTTTTGACGAGTTGTTGGAGTTGCTTATTTTCGCCTGTATGATCTCCGCTGACATATTCTTCCCAACGTGAGAGTAATCCATGAGTTCCGCCCTTTCTGCTGTATGCGGAACCTACATAGTGCCATCCGGTTAGCGTATCGGTTTGGAGATATACAGCATTTATGCTGTTCAGGGCACTTCTCCATTCATCATTTTTAACAGCTGCGGCAAGTTCAGGGAAGGAAAGACGGATATTCAGATATCCAGGAAATGGTTGTGCAGAAATCGGAGATTGCGTGATTTTGTCAAGAGCTAGATTAGAGATGAAACGTTTTCGACGATCATTATTCCTCAAATCATTAATAAGTTGCGTGTCGCCTCGATATTTTCTATATTTGACAACTGATCGTCCAGATAGGGTTTTGAATTGTGGTATTGTTTTATACTCATATAATGTATTCCCATTAGCCTGGAGTGATTCGCCAATAATTTCGAATCCACCTATAAATAGCCAATGGATTGTTGGTTTTTCGTCTTTATACAATTGAATGAATTGTAAGACCTTATTTGTCGGTATCTTTCCCTTTGTCTTCGCATCATTAGCCCAGGTCTTTGTGAAAACCCAATCCATAAGTTGTTGATTATTGGAATAATAGGTATTTGTGACGTCAAACCAGTTTTCATTACTTTGATTAAGTCTGATTGTGTATTCTTGAAGTGTTGAGTCAGAGAAGCCGAGTAATTCAAGAAAACTAATTGGCTCTTGAGTATCAACTATTTTTTCCATCATATCTCCTTTGATTTCTTCTGGTTAATTAAGTATAACACTTTTACAGTGGTGTGGATGGTGGTATTGCTGCATAACTGGTCAGATACTTATTCAACAATATATTGCAAATAATAATCCGGTAGATATATACCGTCAAGAAATTGACTCGCATATTATCGGGAATGAGCATTGGTCTACGATAAGGAGTTAAAATGGACAAGCAAGAGTTGCGGGCAGCGAAGGACCTGAGTACTAGTTTGAGGGCGTTGGATATTATATCCGACATGGATTCTTATATACACAATGATTGGTCTGATATCAAAGCACTGCTGAACGGTAATGATTTGGCTTGGATAAGTGTCGCTCGTGCGGATGGAGAGGATGGGGTCGTTGAAGCTGCAAAGCATGCGATGGCAACATTCTCAGATGAAACAATGAAAATGATGGATGCGATTTGCATTTCTGTTGTCTGCTTAAGTCATGAAACACTCCAGAAAGTAACGTGTGCAGTTGATGAAGTACGTGCCTGCGTTCAGCCAGATGCCGCAATCATTTGGGGTATGAGTTTCGATGACCAAATCGATTCAGGTGGGGAAGTCACGGTAATTGGGTTTGGTCGGTGCCCGGATGATGACCGATTCTGCAAGATGCCGATTGCCCAGCGAAAGAGTTAATTAACCGTGTCAGTGACCATGAAGGTAATCCAAGATGAAGGCGAGGGGATTCCCGCTGAACTTGCACGAACGCTTTACGGCGAAATCGGTGTAGCAATACAGAAGTACTTTGAACGTCTGACGTATATTGAGCATTTGGGTGCTGCCTTATGTCAGTATGATCTTCGTCCTTCTGACGGCTCGAATGAATATGTTTCTGATTGTTACGTGTTACAAGCTGGCGTGAATGGAAAGATGACTGTCGATTTTCAATCTGTCTATAATCGTGCAGCCGTCACCATTTTGACGTTTTTGTGCAATGCGTTTCAAAGCTATCCCAATGAAAGTAATAGTCTGCAGTCTGAGGGGACACGTAATATTGGCTGCAGTCCTCTTGAAACTGGAGATGCTGTTGATGCCGAGTCATTGCCCTCCGACACTTTCGCTCGCTTTCAATCTTGGTCTGACTGCTTGCGTTATGTATTTCTTAAATATGAGATATCGACAATACAATTTAGTTGTGGAGACACTCATTGCTCGATTGGGTTAGATGAATTAAAGATACTTGCTCAGTTAAGTAGTGTTCGAAGAACAATAGATGATTGTATGCTTCATTTCTCTGAATATAAGATAACCGGCGCGCGTTGGGTGAATCATATATTCACTGAGAAAACGGATTGCGATATTCAGATGCGAGTGCGCAGCGATTCGATGAAGGATGTATCTGAGTTCTGTATCAATGAGATTGTCGATAGTCTAAACCTTCTAGTGGAAGCCAATCAGAACTGGCCCCAGGAGGATACGGAAAGACATGGGCTTCAGATTAGGCATTATGAGAGTAGCGAAGATTTCAGATTCGCTAGTATAGCTCTGGATTGCGATAAAGAGGTTAAGAATTGTCTTTATGAAATGTTGGAGTTAATCCGATGCATCCTGCATGATCCGCCATGCGCATATGTTTGGTATATCGCGAATTCTTCCAAGGGAATGGGTGCGAAGAAGACGGAAATGATCAAAGCTCCACAATACATACCTCTGTATTCGGATAAGAGATATATGACTGTGCGAAATATGACGTCGCCCAGCAGCTTGATAGAGATGCTTGGCCAGTGGGGCAGTTTGTTACAGAGGCTGTTCGATTATTACGGTTTAGAACGAATTAGCTTCGATTGCACGATGCAGAATCGCAGAATTTGTAACTTGTTAACTTTGGATAGAGAAGCTCTTACAATTCTAAGATCCCTACAATTTCAGACGGTTTCTTCTGTTAGCCGCGTCCAGTGGCGCACGATGATCAGAAAGAGCATCGCCGCCGCATGATTTCCTCCTAGTATCTAGTTGTATTTGGTGGTTTATGGTAGTTCAGAAATGTCGCTGACAATATGGTGAATCTGGTACGTTGTTGGCGAGTGACGGGACTCGCCAACAACGCACCGGACATTAAGTGGTCTTCTCGATGCCGCACGAAAAAGGGAGCCCGATGCGGAGTGGAATTTGCTTAGAACGTAGATTGTTGGGTGGTCGCTTTTTCTTTGTGCATGAATGTTACGTATGATTTCTACGTCTAGCTTTTGCTGATTGCAGGAACCGCGACGAGAATTCGAGATTTTGATACAAAGAGTTGCTGCCGGTCGTGTATTGGTCCCCATTGCAATATGTCTGGTGGTACCTCAACGTAACGAATAGCTTCGCTGCGTTTCGGCATGAATTGACTACTGAATGTATCTATTCTCGCTAATGTTTTGTAGTACTTTGTCATTCGGCTTACTGAGCTATTGTTCACTTCGAGAATCGGGTTTTCCCTTTCGTAAAAACAAACTGAACTGATTGTGTTCTGTTCATACCATGCATCGATAATTCGCCGCAACATTGATTTGCCCAGGGGAATCAGCGCGTGTTTCCAGTCGGGTAAGGGAATTGCTTCGCCTGTGTACAAGAGGATGAATCCCCGCGTAGTGGCAGGTATTTTGTATGTTAGTGTCAAGGGCCAGTGTGCAGATGAATTGCTAAAAGTGATGCCGATGGTGCGTGAAGAATTGCGGCGTTTCGTTCTACTGTCCCAGTCATATCGTTCCGCTAATTCATAGGACCTTAGGGATTGCGCGCATTCCATAAATCTACGTTGCGCGGTCTGCCCGATATTGTCGTCTTCCGACTTTTCGGTGCTTGTGAAGCGTATCCCGAACCTATCGGACTCGATTTGGTCGAAATCGATATGCACGTTGTTACGCACTGGTTTGCGCTTGCCGTTGCGGGCACAAGCGACCCAGTCTCCATTGCGCAGCAGCATGTCCACTATCGACTCCACGGCATCAAGTCGTGCCGTGGATTGAGATGCGGAATCAACTACCACTGATAAGGGTTTCGCATCAGTTTGCCGATTATCTTGTCCCTTGACTTTCATGGCTACCAGCATCATCGAAGAACAGGATAGGCGGTAGATATCTTCCTGTTCTTCGGCGTGGAGATGCTCCCGTACTTATGGTAATAATCAAAGATTGGCAGCATGTGCGGTTCCGCTGTAACGTTTGATGGTTCTCGTGTGTAAAGTCGGACGAGGCATGTGGTTATTGCCGTAGTCTCTCTAGCCCGACATTGCAAACGGGTAACCTCGGCCGTGATGTCGGGCTAATGGATATATCAGCAAAAGCTAGTACTGGGCCAATATCTGTAATGCTCGTAGCCCATATCTTCTGTGGTCGAGATTGAGAAAATCCCATGCCTCTGCATCGCGTCCTAGATGCTGTGTCAGAGTCCGTATACGTTTCCTGTCAGTTTTGCTGTGCAGTCGAGCTAATTCGATTTGTGGTTCTCTCATCAGAGACAGCAGAAGAGCGGCATCAGATAAGTGTCTGCTCCTATCTCGTGCCTTGTCTGTTTCCCATGCAGCACTTTTGAGCATGGTCGCACCGAGTAAGTCAGGAACACGAAGGGGAAAACGGTCTGTTCCAGAATCAATTTCCACCGTCATGCTACGTTCGATGGCTTGGGCTCCGCCTGGCATCGGTAATATGGGGAATCCTGAATACGTCGATTCCTTGGCCAAGTGGTTAGGCAGATGATCTGCAACAAGTACATCTACGATACTGCCGTTTACGGATACCATTCTGGTTGTGTATCCGGTTAGTGTGCCCGGATGAATCGTGAAACCAAAGCTGGATAGCAGGTGTCGGACGCGGTTCGCTTCATTGGGCTGTGAGATGAGATCCATAAGTAAGTCTGCATCCTGTGTCGGGCGAATTGGAAGCCCTCCTAATATTGCGTGCACTTGTACCATCAGTCCACCTGCCAATAACCAATTTCCAGTAGGGTCTGCAATGGAGAGATCGTGAACCGTGCTCCACGGGTGGGAGATGCATTGGATGTTAATTGATTGCATTGCCGACCTTCTCTCGTGCACTATTCGAGCGGAATCCGGTTAACAGATGTTCAAGCATGACAAGTCCTGCGTTGCGCTCCCTTATATCAAAGGATTCGGTGAGGTCCACGGCGCATATGCCTACGGGCATAGAGCTGGTTTGTTTGTCTATGAGTTCTGAAATATGCAATCGAACCGTAGAAGGAGCTAGGTCTGTTTCCAGATCATAATGGTCCACTAAGTATTCCAAGGAATCGGATGCGATATACCCCTCGACCTTGTCGGTTCTGGCCAGGCCGAATGCAACCGCCAATTCACCTGTTGCGGCGGAAATGGCAATATCTGAAACTAACATCGGTATTGCGTCGCTGGGACACCACATATCCATTGTCGTGGCGCGTCTGGCGCATAGGCGTGCCAAACGGTCGGCCTTGACTGTTTTCAAATAGTTTCTGATCCGGTATCTCTCTTTTGCATTGAGCCATGTTGCCTCGACTCCAGAAAGCAGATATAAAGTGCCCAGAGCAATGTGCGGAGCAAATAAGCGTCCCGGTCGGGAATCTTGATGCTGATGCTGCGCAACGGATAAAGCAGTAATGAGTCGAGTTTTTCCCACAGCGATTGACTGCAGGTCGCCATTTTTGACAAGCGCGGATACGCGGGCTGTACTTACGCCTAATCGTTGCGCGGTTTCTTGCGTGGTGAGCATCCGCTGATTGATGTCCAGAACCATAATCAAAGTATACCCAAAATTATTATTTTGTAACAATGATTTTAAGTATACCGAATATAATGCGAATGAAATCTGAGATCCAGGCATGACAATCATTTCCTTCTGCTGAGGCGACGTTTGTTTTGAGCGTAAAGAAGGCGGGAAGCTCTTGTCCAGCTGAAACGGGGTATGTGGTTCTAGCTTGCTGAGTTATCCACAATGTTATGAAAGCACGGCGATATTGCGCAAAAGTAGCGAAAAGAGACCATGCGGAGTGGCTGCATCTAATTAACTGGCCAACCACGATAATCGCCGGTAAATATTTACCGCCGCCCAGACCACACGGTATGGTGGAACGCATGGCTGATTACGGGAACAACTTTGTGCAACTGCATAACCACACGCACTATTCGCTGCTCGATGGTGCGTCGAAGATTCCTGATTTGGCCAAGCGTGCGGCCGAACTTGGCATGCCTGCGGTCGGCATCACCGACCATGGCAACATGCATGGCGCCTACGAGATGTACACCAACTGCGTGGCCAATGGCGTCAAGCCCATCATCGGCATCGAAGCTTATGTGACCCCGGAAACCGCACGTCAAGACAAGTCCCGCGTGCATTGGGGTACCGAAGCCCAGCGCCGCGACGACGTCTCCGGTGGTGGTCTTATCACCCACTTGACCATGTGGGCCGAAAACGACGAAGGCCTGGTCAACCTCATCAAAGCCTCGTCCGTGGCCAACCTCGAAGGTCGCGTCATGCGTTATCCGCGTATGGATAAGGAGGTGCTCGCCACCTATTCCAAAGGCGTGATCGCATCCTCCGGCTGCCCCTCGGGCATCATCCAGACCCGTCTGCGCCTCGGTCAATTCGATGAGGCCCTGCGCGCCGCCGGCGAATTCCAGGACATCTTCGGCAAAGACAACTTCTTCATCGAACTTATGGATCACGGTCTGCCCATCGAAACTCAGGTGACCGGTGACCTGCTGACCATCGCCAAGAAACTCAACGCACCACTGCTGGCCACCAACGATTCCCACTACGTACACGCCGAAGATGCCGGCGCACAGGACGCCATGCTCTGCATCAACTCCGGTTCCCGTCTTGACGATCCGGACCGATTCAAGTTCGACGGCACCGGCTACTACATCAAAACCGCCGAAGAGATGCGCGAACTGTTCAAGGACCACCCGGACGCCTGCGACAATACGCTCGTTATCGCCGAACGCTGCAACGTGATGTTCGACGACCACGAAGACGGCGCGTTCATGCCGAAATTCCCTTGCCCCGAAGGCTGGGATGAGACCTCCCTGTTCCTCAAAAAAGTCGAGGAAGGTCTGGAGAAGCGTTACGACGGCAACCCGCCGCTCGACGTATTGAAGCAGGCCGACTACGAATGTGGTGTGATTTGCCAGATGCAGTTCTGCGGATACTTCCTCGTGGTCGCCGACTACATTCAGTGGGCCAAGGACCACGGCATTATGGTGGGTCCGGGCCGTGGTTCGGCCGCAGGCGCCATGGTCGCCTATTCCATGGGCATTACCGAGCTCGATCCGCTCAAGCATGGCCTGATTTTCGAGAGGTTCCTGAACCCTGAGCGAGTGAGCCTTCCTGATATCGATGTCGACTTCGACCCTGAAGGTCGTGCGCGAGTCATCGAATACTGCGGCGAAAAATACGGCACCGATAAGGTCGCCCAGTGCGTGATCTATGGCACCATCAAAACCAAGCAGGCCCTGAAAGACTCCGCCCGCATCATGGGTTATGAATTCTCAGTCGGTGAAAAAATCACCAAGGCGCTGCCTCCGGCGGCCACCGGCGGCAAAGACATCAGCCTGCATGACATCTTCGACCCGGCCGCCAAACGTTATGCCGAGGCCAGGGAATTCCGAGAACTCTACGATTCCGACCCGGACACCAAGCGCATCACCGAGGAAGCCAAGGGTATCGAAGGCCTGATTCGACAGACCGGTGTACATGCCTGCGCCACCATCATGGGTAGCGCACCCATCACCGACACCTCGCCGTTGCTGGAACGCACCGATGGCACCATCACCACCACCTTCGAATACCACACGTGCGAAACGTTGGGGCTGGTCAAGATGGACTTCCTTGGCCTGTCCAACTTGACGATCATCCACGACACCCTGAAGAACATCGAGGCCAACGGCAAACCCGCCATCGACTACACCAAGATTCCGCTCGATGACGCCGAAACCTACAAACTCATGTCCCGAGGAGACACGCTCGGCGTGTTCCAGCTCGATTCCGACGGCATGCGTTCGCTGCTGAAAACCCTGAAGCCCGATAACTTCAACGATATTTCCGCACTTATCGCCCTGTACCGACCGGGCCCGATGAGTATGGATTCGCACACCAACTATGCCAAGCGCAAAAACGGCCTGCAGAAGATCACGCCAATTCACCCTGAGCTTGAGGAGCCTCTGAAGCAGGTGCTTGACGAGACCTATGGTCTGATCATCTACCAGGAGCAGGTGCAGTCCGCCGCCCGAATCCTCGCCGGCTATTCGCTGGGCAAGGCAGACGTGCTGCGTCGAGCCATGGGTAAGAAGAAGCCCGAAGTGCTGGCCAAGGAGAAGGTGCCGTTCTTCGCCGGTATGAAGGAGCATGGATATTCCGAAGAGGCCTCCCAGGCCGTGTGGGATATTCTGGTGCCGTTCTCCGGCTACGCCTTCAACAAGGCGCACTCCGCCGCATACGGTCTGATCTCCTACTGGACCGCATATCTGAAAACGCACTACCCGGTCGAATTCATGGCCGCCCTGTTGCAAGGTGCCGCCACCAACAAAGACAAGACCGCACTGTACTTGGGCGAGGCCCGCCGCATGGGCATCCAGGTGCTCTCGCCGGACGTCAACGAATCGGTGTACGAGTACTCGGCAGTCGGCGACGTCGTCCGATTCGGTCTTGGTGCCATCCGTAACGTGGGTGACAAGGCCGTGGCCGATATCATCGCCGAACGCGAAGGCCCGCGCGGCAAGTTCGTGAACTTCATGGACTTCATCCGCCGCGTGCCCCTGACCGCGCTGAACCGGCGATTGGTCGAATCGTTGATCAAGGCCGGTGCCTTCGACTCGATTGACCCGAACCGTCGCGCGCTGCTCACCGTGCACGAGGCCGCCATCGATTCGGTGGTGAGTCTGAAGCGCAAACAGGCGGAGGGCCAGTTCGATTTGTTCTCCGATGCCGAGGATGGGGGAGCGGAGGCCATGGGCGACGCTTCCGTGACCGTACCCGATCTTGAGGAATGGGACAAGAAGACCAAACTTAACTTCGAACGCGAAATGTTGGGCCTGTATGTGTCTGACCATCCGCTCTCCGGTATGCAGTCGATTCTCGCGTCCTTGCGTGAAATGTCCATCGCGCATCTGGTTGATCGAGCCAAAACGATGGGTGAAGGACAGCAGGTCACGTTGGCTGGTTTGGTCACCAATGTGGACCGGCGCGTATCCAAGAAGGGCAACCCCTGGGCCATCGTGACCATCGAAGACATGGAAAGCTCCATCCAATGCATGTTCTTCGGCAAGGTCTATGAAGCGGCCGCCGCCGAACTCGCCGTGGACGCCATCGTACAGATTCGTGGCCAAGTGGAGTTGCGCGACGAAACCGTTTCTCTGAGAGCCACGGAAATGCAGATTCCGACCTTGGAAGCCGAGGATGAACGTCCGTTGGTCATCACGCTGCCGCCGGTGGCGTTGGAGCGCCAACGCATGATGCAACTCGGTCAGGTGCTCGCTAATCATCCTGGTTACTGCGAAGTACATCTTGCGGTGCTGGATGAGAAGGGTAACGCTCAGGTGCTCACGTTTGGCGATCGTTTCCGCGTCAAGCGAGATACTTCGTTGTTTGCTGAGATCAAGATTCTGTTTGGCCCCAGCTGCTTGCCTGCCGCCTGATTGGCGGGTTTCGCCCCTGGCCTCTCCCTCATCTGGCTTTGCTGGGGGGCTCCTTCATCAGAGGGAGCTAAGGCGTGTGCCACCATACGATGTGCGCGACTACTGTGGAACGTATGGCATGGAGATGGCGGATACTGGTAACAACGATGACGAGCAACAATGGATTGCCACGATGCTGGAACGGCTGTCTCATTCGCAGTTCCGCGCCAAATTCGCTTTGACCGACAAAGACCGAGCCTATGCCCGCACCAAAGGCAAGGCGACCATCGATCGTCATGCGCGAGAAATGTTGCGAGACCGCATAGGCGCAGCCGAACCGAAGAACGACGGCAGACAGACGCCATGGCGCGGCCATCCGGTATTCACCGCTCAGCATGCTACCGCCACATGCTGCCGCGGATGCATCGAAAAATGGCATCATCTGCCCAAAGGCCGTGAACTCGCCGAAGCGGAGGTAAACCGACTTGCCGATTTGGTCATGGCGTGGATTGAACGGGACCTTATCAATCATCCGGTTCGGTGAAGCACCCCGCATCCTCAGTATGCCTGTATGCCTTCAATAGTTATGGGCCAACAGCCAACATAGGCCTCGAAAACCGTAGATGCAAGGTATTGGCGAATGCGGCAGAACGCCGAACGTTGCCTATGGCGCGTTCGTCAATAATGCGACATGATGTCTATTCAAGAAGAGTTGATGAAGTGTCAACTCTGCCCCAAGGAGGCGGAATATGTACTACAGCAGCGGCAATTATGAGGCTTTCGCACGTCCGAAGAAGCCGGCCGACGTGGACAACAAGCATGCATACATCATCGGTACCGGACTGGCGGCATTGTCTGCAGCCTGTTATCTGGTGCGTGATGGTCAGATGCCTGGCGAGAACATCCACATCCTTGAGAAGGACCCGGTACCCGGCGGCGCCTGTGACGGTCTTGATATTCCCGGCCTTGGCTATGTGATGCGTGGCGGCCGCGAAATGGACAATCATTTCGAGGTCATGTGGGATCTGTTCCGCTCGATTCCCTCCATCGAAACCGAAGGCGTCAGCGTACTCGACGAGTACTACTGGCTCAACAAGGAGGACCCGAACTACTCGCTGTGCCGCGCCACCAAGAATCTCGGCAAGGACGCGGGGCTCAAGGGCAAGTTCGGGCTGTCCGACAAGGCTTCGATGGAAATCATGAAGCTGTTCTTCACCCCGGACGAAGACCTGTATGACAAGCCGATCACCGATTTCTTCGATGATGAGGTGCTGAACTCCAACTTCTGGCTGTACTGGCGCACCATGTTCGCCTTCGAAAACTGGCACTCCGCGCTGGAAATGAAGCTGTACATCAAGCGCTACATTCATCACATCGGAGGCCTGCCGGACTTTTCCGCGCTGCGTTTCACCCGCTACAACCAGTACGAGTCGATGATTCTGCCGATGGTCAAGTATCTGGAATCGCACGGCGTCGAATTCCGCTACAACACCAAGGTCGAGAACGTGGAATTCGCGATTGGCGGGGGAGCCGGCCCCAAGCGCGAGCACACCGGCGTAGGCCAAGACACCATCCAGAAGATTCAGGCCACCTCCGGCTTCTTCAAGCGCAACCCTGCCAGCACGCCCACCAAGAAGCTTGCCGTGCGCATCGACGTGGACCACGAGGGTGATAAATCCTCCATCGACCTGACCGAGAACGATCTGGTGTTCATCACCAACGGCGGTTGCGTGGAGAACTCCACCATGGGTTCCCAGAACTTGCCCGCCGCATGGAACCCAGACCTGAAGCCCGGTGGCGGCTGGGATATGTGGAAGCGTATCGCCGACCAGGACCCGAGCTTTGGCCATCCGGAGAAGTTCTGCTCCGATCCGAATGCCACCAAGTGGATGAGCGCCACCGTCACCACCCTGGACGGCGAGATTCCGCCGTACATCCAGAAGATCTGCAAGCGCGACCCGTTCTCCGGCAAGGTCGTCACCGGCGGCATCGTCACCGTGCAGGACTCCAACTGGCTCATGAGTTGGACCCTGAACCGCCAGCAGCAGTTCCGCGACCAGCCCAAGGACCAGCTGTGCGTATGGGTCTACGGCCTGTTCCCGGACAAGCCCGGCAACTATGTGAAGAAGCCGATGACCGAATGCACCGGTGAAGAGATTTGCGAGGAGTGGCTTTACCACATGGGCGTGCCGACCGACAAGATCGAGGCGCTCGCAAAGCACCACGCCAACACCGTGCCGGTCATGATGCCGTACATCACCGCGTTCTTCATGCCGCGCGCGGCCGGCGACCGCCCGGACGTGGTGCCCGATGGTGCCGTGAACTTCGCATTCCTTGGCCAGTTCGCCGAGACCCCGCGCGACACGATTTTCACCACCGAATACTCGATGCGCACCGGTATGGAAGCTGTCTACACGTTGCTCGGCGTGGACCGCGGCGTGCCTGAAGTGTGGGGTAGCGTCTATGACGTGCGCAACCTGCTCAACGCCACCGTCAAATTGCGTGACGGTGCACCGGTCACCGATATGAAGCTCAACTTCATTGAAAAGGCCGTGGTCAAGAAGGTGCTCAAGAAACTCGACGGCACCGATATTGCCACCCTGTTACGCGAATACCGCGTAATCTGACATCCATCTGGCTCCCCTCAAGGTGAGGGGAGCCAGCACGCGAAGCGTGATTGAGGAGAGTTGCTCACAACGGAGTGTTAAGAGAAGGACAAAAACATGACTGATTCTGATCCCCAGTTAATCCGCCACGCCACCATCGACGATCTGGACGCGCTGGCCGCCATGGAATCCGAATGCTTCCCGGCCGCCGAGGCCGCCGACCGCTCGTCCCTGCGCGCCCGAATCGAGACCTATCCGGAATGTTTCTGGCTATTGATTGATGGCGAGATCGTCATGGCGTTCATCAACGGTTTCGCGACCGATCGGCGTGACTTGACCGATGACATGTACGAGGATGCCGCGCAGCACAACCCTCAAGGTGACTGGCAAATGATTTTCGGCGTGGATACTGCGCCGAAGTATCAGCATCGCGGTTGCGCCAGTACACTCATGAGGAAAGTCATTGAAGACACTCGTGCAGCTGGACGTAAAGGCCTGGTGCTCACCTGCAAAGATCGGCTGGTCGGATTCTATGCGCAATTTGGGTATGAGGACGAGGGCATTTCGGAGTCCACTCACGGTGACGTGGTCTGGCATCAGATGCGCCTGACCTTCTAATCCCCCTTTGGTTCCCCCTCTTTGATGCTGAGGCGTCTAAAAAAACAGTCCGGTGGACTGTTTTTTTAGACGAAGGCGAGACGATAGTCGAGCCATAAGGACGAGAGCTTTTTGCGGGTGAGCCGTCCGCGTGATCGGACTGAGGGAAGTTGAACGTGGAATAAATTGTTGCGACACGCCGGTGAACATCTGATTTCGTTACGTGAGCCCCATAAAAAGCCGGCGTATCCTGATGGTAACGGCGTGATTCAAGCTGATTTCGACACGCCGATGGAACGACGTCGTTGCAACGATTCTGGCGTGTTTTTTCGTGCCCGGTTTGCGCGAGTCCGCGAATGCGTGTAAGTTATTTCCTTGCTGCCGCTCGGCGAGTGGTTCTCCTTCCGGAGGGCTGCGAGGTGGGTGAGTGGTGGTGGTTTGAGAACTCAAGAGCGTGTTTGTACTACTTCTTTATAGTCAATGATTGCCAGTTCATTCCTCGCCTGATCGCCTGTCGTGGTGGTTGGGTACCCGGGAGGGTTTGATGAGGGGTGAGGTTTTTTGAGGGCGTCCTTCCTTAAGGACGTGCTCGTCAATTTTTGTTTTGAGAGTCATCTATTCGGATGCTTTTCATGAAGTTTTTTTGTGGAGGGTTCGATTCTGGCTCAGGATGAACGCTGGCGGCGTGCTTAACACATGCAAGTCGAACGGGATCCCAGGAGCTTGCTCCTGGGTGAGAGTGGCGAACGGGTGAGTAATGCGTGACCGACCTGCCCCATACACCGGAATAGCTCCTGGAAACGGGTGGTAATGCCGGATGCTCCAGTTGGATGCATGTCCTTCTGGGAAAGATTCATCGGTATGGGATGGGGTCGCGTCCTATCAGCTTGATGGCGGGGTAACGGCCCACCATGGCTTCGACGGGTAGCCGGCCTGAGAGGGCGACCGGCCACATTGGGACTGAGATACGGCCCAGACTCCTACGGGAGGCAGCAGTGGGGAATATTGCACAATGGGCGCAAGCCTG
>OFMF01000277.1_pt1 | contig 51006 bp, 40 predicted proteins | sample 1541771 | NCBI WGS metagenome assembly OFMF01 (sample SAMN04209235, study PRJEB22552) | human gut metagenome | biome: gut; material: feces | host: Homo sapiens | place: USA: Oklahoma
ATACGCATCAAGACACGATAATGTGACCAGCTCAATTCAGGACACAGTGTGTCTCGAATTGGAAAAGTGCAATAAAACTGCCTCATCTTACGAAGATTCGATTTATCAAAACCTTTTCCGAACTCTGCGGTCAGCTGCTCAGAAAGATATTCCAATAATTTCTTTCCGTATTCTGCGCGATCATTTTCTCCACATGCTTTAAAAATCTGTTCTCCAATTTCCCAATAAGTTGTTACCATAGCAGAATTTACCGCTGTGCTTAAACGATGTTGTGCAGACACAATGGAATTACGAATAGAATGATAAGTCTGTTCTGCATTTTGATTTTTTTGTAAATTATAATCCATGCTCTTTACTCCTCTGAATTTCTAAAATAGAACTTACTGTTCTTCTATTGATTCAATATTTTCAATCCGCATCAGCTTAACTACCTGCTTATCTTTTTTCTCTGTATAACAAATTTTTATCCATTCATCATCTGCGTCTATTATCTTGCAGGATAATTCAGTGTTTCCAAACGCTTTACTTTTCCCGGATACGCCGAATAACAAAGTAGCAGCAATAATGCTGCAATTCCAAACCATTCCATATTATTCTCCTTAGCAAACTTAACGCTAATATGTCTGTTCCTTAAAATATCTTTTGCCATTCAAATCATATCACACTATCAGCCATATTTCCATTTCAATTTATTTAGGCAAGTCACTTCGCTCAGCTACATTTCCTGTCGGCTTGCTTCTGTAACCAGCATCCGGTTAATCTTCTCCTGCATGGTTTCCTTTGCATGGCAGCCTTAAACATTCTGCCGGTAAACTTTGTTCCACTGACAACCAGCGTCAAAGTTCTGTTTTCCACTTCTTCCTGCATTTTCTCGCCTCCTTTCCACGAAGTTTGCAGGGAATCTCTTTTTTTGCTAAGGCGGAACCACCAGCCGCCGCAGAAGATAACGCTTCATACTGCCCTCCTTAGCGTAACTGGTCAGAACGGTCATAGTGCAGATTGCCCTGGCGTACCTTTGCGTGGCTCAAAATCTTAATCTGCCCCTTTTCCTGACTATCCAGTGCTTTTTCATAACCGGTATCCGACAGGAACAGGCGGGTTCGTTCGCCTTTCCAGCCAACAGGGGAATCGTTCGTCAGCACATCAAAAATAATCATGTGCCGGGTGTCCTCCGCAAAACGCTGCTTCTGGAAATAGAAAAAGCCGCCACTTCAAAATTAACAGTGAAGTGACGGCTCTTTCTATCGCCGGAATACGAGTTCCTGAAATGAAAAAAGCACCCAGCATTTATACTGTGTGCTACATCAAATTCATATTCAATTATTCAAATTAGCTCAAACTATGCCAAACTGCCACAACCAAAAAACGAGGGGAAAGAGGGCTGAAAAGCACCCCAAAAATTGGATGAAATCGGCTCTCGTTTTTCCAAATTTGGTCAAACTATATCAGCCCGTTTAGGTATAAGAAAACCCCAGAAAACCTTGATTTTCCGGGGTTTTGTAAACCTTTTGATATAGTCTGAGCAGTCGATTATCGCTTGCTGAACTGCGGAGCGCGACGAGCTGCTTTGAGACCGTATTTCTTACGCTCTTTCATACGTGGGTCACGAGTCAGGTAACCTGCTGACTTGAGAACCGGTCTGTAATCTGCGTCTGCCTCAAGGAGTGCTCTAGCGATTCCGTGACGGATAGCTCCAGCCTGTCCTGTGTATCCACCACCACATACATTAACGATTACATCGAACTTGTCAGCTGTCTCTGTAGCCACGAGCGGCTGGCGAACAACAACCTTCAGAGTTTCAAGTCCAAGATACTCGTCGATATCTCTTTTATTGATTGTGATCTTTCCTGTTCCAGGTACAAGATATACTCTTGCGATAGATTTTTTTCTTCTTCCTGTTCCGTAATATTTTGCGTTAGCCACTGTTATTTCCTCCTTCTACCTAAAATGTAAGAACTTCCGGCTTCTGAGCCTGATTTGCATGCTCTGGTCCAGCGTATACATGAAGCTTCTTGATCATGTCTCTTCCCATAGGTCCTTTCGGGAGCATTCCCTTAACAGCAAGCTCGATTACCTTCTCTGGCTTCTTAGCAAGAAGCTCAGCAAGTGTAGTCTCTTTCATTCCTCCAACATAGTCAGAGTGATTGTAGTAGATCTTCTGCTGTAATTTCTTTCCTGTTACTTTAACTTTCTCTGCATTAACAACGATTACATAATCTCCTGTATCGATGTGCGGAGTATATTCCGGTTTGTTCTTTCCTCTGAGTACCTTTGCGATCTCAGATGCAAGACGTCCAAGTGTAGCGCCTTCAGCGTCAACCACATACCATTTTCTTTCAATCTTATCAGGGTTAGCCATATAAGTTTTCATGGGTGTTCCTCCTATAAATAATCATTATATACTATTGCTTATTTATTTGAAATCAGCATACTCCGGGGCTTTGGTGCATACTGTTTCTCCTTATGTCATACCTTGCTATTATATGTTGATTTATGTTCTGTGTCAAGTGTTTTTTGACGAAATCGCAATATTTTTTACACAGAAATGCCTATCCTCGACTATCTCCAGAACAGCCATCACTCATTTATTCAAAATGTACTGTTACCACCATGATCTCACTGTCCGTGCCCACACGGATATTCGGTCCATAGACACCTACTCCTGAAGTAACAATGCTGTACATATCACCTATCTTTTTAACTCCCCAGTAGTTTTTCCACGCAAATGGCTGAACAATCGTCAGTGGAAAGAATTGTCCTGCATGTGTGTGCCCTGAGAATAAGACATCTACACCTGCTTTGTCATACTCTTTCAATTCATCCGGCTCGTGATTCATTACAAACAATGGCTTTGTCTGATCTAAATCTACTGTCAGTTCTTCGATGGACTTTCGTTTTGAAGTGCCTCGCCCATTCTTTTCTCCGTCCAACCTTCCAACAAGATAAAACTTCTGATCAATCAGTTCTGATTCATCCTCCAGCACTGTGATTCCGGCTTTTTCCATGAATTCATCCATTCTCGGATCACGGAGTGCTTTCTTAGACGCGCCGATTGAGAATCCTGCAACCAACGTCTCTTTCACATCATGATTTCCGTACACTGCATATGTCCCGTACTTGCTTTGAATCTGATGCAATGTCTCTGACAAATATTTTGGATCATCTAATGCCTCGTATTCATTATCAAAAATATCTCCCGCCAGGACAACCAGATCCGGATCCTGCTTGTTGATCCTATCAACCATTTTCTCCATGTCTTTACTGCCAACACTATATCCCAAATGAAGATCTGCAATCAGCACGACTTTCATTTCCTTCAAATCATCTGCCTGTTTACTGATCGAGATATCATGAAATGATGTCTTAATCTTCTTCGCATGCACTGCTCCGTATAGTGTAAACAGGAAACTTCCTCCAAGGATAAAAACTGCCAGTAGGATCACACCTGTTTTTGTTCGGATCAATGGTTCGCCCATCCAGGACCATTTGAAAGCAAGGAGAGAACGCAATAACCAGATCAAATCACAGACCAGGATAAAGAAAATAACATAAATCAGAAATCCGATCCAATAGTTTCCAAATTGAAGAATTTTAAGCTGTATTTCACTCTGCGGAAGAAATTTCCCAAGGAATATGGAAGATGCAAGTAAAAGAAGTAAGAAGGCAATTCCTATGCTCACTATTTTCCAATGCGGAATCTCCATCCACTTTCTCCAGCGAAACCATCCCGTAAAAACATAGGAACACAGTACAATATAAACAAATAACATAAACCATTTAAACATTCCGTTGCCTTGCGTCCTTCCGCTTATTTTCTTACTAAATCTACTTCTGCTTTCATTCATTTCTCTACAAAATGTTCTATCTCAGCACGAAATTTCTCTTTCTCCTCATCGTCGCTCAGGCTTTCAATCAGTTCTGCTACAACTTCCGGGATCTCCGGTCTGAATTTCATATACCAGTCAAGCGTCTCGCGGATGTATTTCTTGCGAAACTTCTCATTTGCACAGAATGCGCTCTGCAGATTATGAAGACGATCTGCCCCTTTCACTGCATATGCCATAGAATTTGTCTTAATCCCTGCAATATATGTCTCCATGCAATATTCTTTTTCCTTCGTCACCAGCTTCACTGCTTTTAAGACATCTTCTCCCCCGATTTCTACAATCTCCTGTTCTGAAGCATCTGTATCCTCTAAAAGATCATGAAATACTGCCGCAACCCGATATTCAACCTGCTTACCATCCTGTCGAAGAATCTCTGCAACTGCAATCGGATGTACAATAAAAGGAGCTCCACCTATCCGAAACTGTCCTTCATGCTTCTTCTTCGCATACTCCAGTGCTTTCTGGTATATCTCTTCTCCCATGATATCCTCCTTTGAATCTTCCATATTTCTGTATCATCCGTCCAGTATCTTCCTGTTATTTCGATAATTTTAGTATACGTTGTATTTCTCGTAAATGCAATTCTATCTCTTTAAACTTTTTCACCAAAACGCTCAACTTATGTTATAATTAGAAATAGGTTTTAAGAGATTTTTATATCTCTGACTCTTTATCGAAATCCGATAAAAATCCGAATCAAGAAAGTGGGTAACAACTATGTGGGCTTACAATGAAACTTTTTATCAAATCTACCCGATCGGATTCTGCGGTGCTCCGGTACATAATGACGGAGTAACAGAACACCGGATTCTTAAAATTGGTGAATGGGCAGAATATCTTGGTGATCTTGGAATCGGTTCAATCATCTTGAATCCGATTTTCGAATCAGACAACCATGGGTATGACACAAGAGATTTCCGCAAGATCGACTGTCGTCTTGGAACGAACGAAGACTTTAAAGAAGTCTGTGAAAAGCTGCATGATAACAATGTAAAGATCATGCTGGACGGAGTATTCAATCATGTTGGACGTGGCTTCTGGGCATTCAAGGATGTGCAGGAGAAGAAATGGGACTCTCCGTATAAAGACTGGTTCCATATCAGCTTCGACGGAAACAGTGCGTATAACGATGGTTTCTGGTATGAAGGATGGGAAGGTCATTTTGAACTTGTTAAATTAAATCTGCAGAATCCTGCAGTTGTCGACTATCTGCTTGACTGTGTCAAGATGTGGATTGAAGAGTTCGGCATAGACGGACTGCGTCTGGATGTAGCTTATTGCCTGGATCATAATTTCATGCGCCGTCTGCGCAGCTTCTGCGAGGAACTGAAACCAGGATTTGCACTGATCGGTGAGGTTCTCTTCGGCGACTACAATCTAATTGTAAACGACGAGATGCTTCACAGCTGTACAAACTATGAATGCTACAAAGGAATTTTTTCAAGCTTCAACTGCATGAACATGTTCGAGATCGCACATTCCCTGAACCGTCAGTTCGGACCGGAACAATGGTGCATTTATCGTGGAAAGCATTTGATGACATTCGTAGATAATCATGATGTCACACGTATCGCAAGTATCCTGACGAACAAGAATCATCTTCCGCTTGCTTACGGTCTTCTCTTTGGTATGCCGGGTATTCCGTGTATCTATTATGGAAGTGAATGGGGCGAGGAAGGTGTGAAAGCACCTGATAATGACTATGCACTTCGTCCATGCTTCGAAGAGCCGAAGCCGAATGAACTGACTGATTTCATCAAAGAATTGATTGAAGTTCGCAGAAACAGCGATGCTCTTTGCAATGGTTCTTACCGAAATGTTGTCATTACAAATCATCAGCTGATTTTTGAACGCCGCACTGATAATGAACGTGTTCTCGTTGCGATCAACGCCGGTGATTCTGAGTTTACTGCCGGAAATGGAGAACTGCAGGGCACTTTCACAGAACTGCTTGTAAATACAGACGAAGCAGAAACTGTAACTTTAAACGGACAGCTGACAATGCCGGCTTACAGCGTACAGTTCCTGAAAGCTGTATAAGATTTTACTGATTAAGTCATTAGAAAAAGGATGAATGATAATGTATCTCACATTTACCATTCATCCTTTTCTTTTTATAACTTCTTCACAAAAAGTGTACGCATCGCATTGAGTATTGCAAGTACCATAACTCCCACATCTGCAAAGATTGCGAGCCACATATTTGCAATTCCAAGTGCTCCGAGAATCAGGCACACGCCCTTTACTGCAAGAGCAAATACAATATTCTGATATACGATTCCGAGACATTTCTTAGAGATTCGGATTGCCTTAACAATCTTCAACGGATCATCATCCATCAGGACAACATCTGCTGCCTCAATTGCCGCATCGGATCCCATTGCCCCCATCGCAATACCGATATCCGCTCTTCCAAGAACCGGTGCATCGTTGATACCGTCTCCGACAAATGCCAGATTTGCCTTCGCCGGCTTCTCAGCCAGAAGTCTTTCTACCTGCTCCACCTTATCTCCAGGAAGCAGTTCGCTGTGAACCTCATCAATACCAAGATCTGCTGCCACCTGGTCTGCCACCTGTTTCGCATCTCCCGTCAACATGATTGTCTTCTGAATTCCTGCCTGTTTCAGTTTCGCGATTGCTTCTTTAGAAGTCGGTTTCTCAACATCTGAAATCACAATGTGTCCTGCATATTCGCCATCAATTGCCATATGTATGATTGTTCCTACTTTATGACATGATTTATATGGAATACCAAGGCGATCCATCAGCTTAACATTTCCTGCTGCAACACTTCTACCATCTACCTTCGCTGTAATTCCATTTCCACTAATCTCTTCAATCTCGCTAACGCGCGAACGATCCAGTTCTTTTCCGTAAGCCCTCTGAATACTCTTGCTGATTGGATGGGACGAAGCACTCTCTGCAAGTGCCGCATACTCTAAGAGCTGCTTTTCTTCCATCTGATTATGATGTACTCCGACCACTTCAAAAATTCCCTGTGTCAAAGTTCCTGTCTTATCAAAAACAACATATTTTGTCTTGGACAGTGCCTCAAGATAATTGGAACCTTTCACCAGAATTCCTTCATGACTTGCCCCACCGATTCCTGCGAAAAAGCTAAGTGGGATGCTGATAACCAGCGCACACGGACAGCTGATTACAAGAAATGTCAGTGCTCTGTAGATCCAGTCATTCCACTGCGGTGCAGCTCCCATTGCAAACATTCTCACAAGTGGTGGAAGCACTGCAAGTGCAAGTGCGCCATAGCATACCGCCGGTGTATAATATTTTGCAAATTTAGAAATAAAGTTCTCTGATCTTGATTTTCTGGATGTAGATTCTTCTACCAGTTCCAGTACCTTGGATACCGTTGATTCTCCGAACTCTTTTGTTGTATGGATCTTCAACACCCCTGTCATATTGATACATCCGCTGATGATCTCATCACCTGTCTTTGCTTCTCTCGGAACGCTTTCACCGGTCAGCGCACTTGTATTCAGTGTAGATGTACCTTCTACAACTACACCATCGATCGGCACTTTTTCTCCCGGCTGAACAATGATCACTGTTCCGATCTTAACTTCATCCGGATCCACCTGTTCCAGCTTTCCATCCTGCTCTATGTTCGCATAATCCGGACGGATATCCATCAGTTCACTGATATTTCTGCGGCTCTTTCCAACTGCATAGCTCTGGAAAAGTTCACCGATCTGATAGAACAGCATAACAGCTACCGCTTCATTAAAGTCTCCGGACTTCTCATAAAATGCAATCGCAATCGCACCGACCGTGGCGACTGCCATCAGGAAATTCTCATCAAATACCTGACGGTTTAAGATTCCCTTCCATGCTTTCTTCAAAATATCGTAACCAACGATCAGATATGGAATCAAAAACAGTACAAATCTGAAAATTCCTGTTACCGGAAGGAAATTCAATAGAATCAGGAGCACCGCAGCAGCGATGATCCTGGTCAGCATCTTTTTCTGCTTCTTCGTCATTCTTTTCACCCTCTTACAGGTAGATCTCGCAATCGTCCTCTACCTTCTTACAATTCTTCAGAACGTCTTTCATAACGCTCTTTGCATCCTGTCCCTCTTCAAACTCAACGATCATCTTCTGTGTCATGAAATTCACTGTTGCATTCTGAACACCGGCTGTGTTCTTTGCTGCATCTTCCATCTTATTTGCACAGTTTGCACAATCCACTTCAATCTTATAAGTCTTCTTCATCTTTCTCTTCTCCTTTAATCTTGTTTTTTGACTTTCATCAAACATGTTTCCTATTCATTTTTATTAAACGATTAAGCATTCGTTTAATCTTTATATTTACATTATAGCCAACCAAATGAAAAAGTCAATACATTTGGCCATTTTTGTGTTACAATACGTTTATGATTAAAGAGATACTGAAGGTATTCTTGAATTGTAACTGTTCAGAGCCAAGCAAAATTTCATAAAACAGGTGTAAAATGCTTGCATTTTTAAGACTGTTTTTGAAATTTTATTTGGCGGATACGCCACACCGACGAAATGCGTAGCATTTTGGCGGTTGGCTCTGAACAGTTACTATAATATTTTTAAAGGAGATTGTTTATGACTGACCATATTTTACCACATAATCATGGTGAACATTTGAATACAAAACTTCTTATAGATAACATTGCAAAGACGGAGGACTTCCAGATTGTAGCTGACCTGTTCAAGGTACTCGGAGATAACAGCAGGGTACGCATTTTCTGGCTTCTCTGCCACTGCGAAGAATGTGTGATCAATATTTCTTCCATGATGGACATGACTAGCCCGGCTGTCTCTCACCATCTCCGCCAGCTGAAATCTTACGGACTGATCACAAGCCGCAGAGAGGGGAAAGAAGTTTACTACAAAGCAGCAGACACAAACCAGGCTCAGCTGCTTCATCACATGATCGAGCAGGTGATTAAAATCACATGTCCTGAAGCTTAACTGTTATTACTGCAATATCACGCAATTAAACAAGTATATCAAAACGGAAAGACATGAATTTCTCAGAGGTATTCACATCTTTCCGTTTTCTCATTGGATTTATTCACATTTATAAGAAAGTTTTACACTTCACCATTTTTAAACTTAATGATCATTTCATTCGTCAAACTGTCTCTGCTCGGCTCCACCGGAATTTCATCCCTTTGGAACCATTCTGCCAAGGCCAGTTCCTCGCGGTCGAGTGTGATTTCTTCCTCACCATCCAGATCACAATAGAATCCCATCAGGAGCGTATCACTGAAAGACCATGGCTGACTTTTATAGTAACGAATATTTTTAACTTTCAGCCCGACTTCTTCCATTACTTCACGCTGAACAGTCTCCTCGATTGTTTCTCCAATCTCGGTAAATCCTGCAAGAAGTGCATATTTTTTATATGCTCTTCCGGCGTATTTTGACATGAGAATCTTGTCACCATCAGTTACTCCTATGATAACTGCCGGGCAGATTTTTGGAAATTCCATATTGCCACAATGATCGCAACGCATCATACGTTCTTTTTCATCATGTCTCATCTTATGTCCACAGCGTCCACAGAACTTGCGATTACGATACCAGTTGTTCAACTGATAACCGGTAATTCCGGCAAATGCAAGATACTGCGGTTCTGCATAACGGAAAGATTCTTTATTCTCCATTGTAAACTCTGACAACCGTTCACGGCTAATGTTCTGTACCAGATAAAAGCGTTCCTCGTCAATCGTAAACAGATAAACTGCTTCTTCATAAATCTCTTCATTAAGCCGTTCCAAATCACGAAATCTTGGAAAATCAATTCCATCTTTTCTTTTCTTCAGCAGTGTACTTTGTCCTTCGTAATACAATGCATAGCTCTGCGCATCCGGAGGGCATGGTCTGTACTGGTTATCAAACTGATGTGGCTGTATATCCTGAATCATAATTCTTTTCCTTTCTTAAACACAGAACCAAGAACCCAGAGAACTCCACCTGCTCCAATTGCAAAATCTCCCAGGTTATATGTTACTTGATCCAACTTTTCCTTTCCTGTCTTAACTCCGATGTAATCAACAACCTTCCCTTTATGATAACGGTCCGTCAAGTTACTCCAAGCACCTGCTGCCGCAAGTGTGATTCCGGTTTTTCTTAAAATATTGCTGTTCCCTAGAAGTGTCAGCATCTGTATCACTGTCACAACACCTGTTCCTACTTCTGTAAGCTTTTTCACTTTCTTTGGATTATTCGCAAATACTCCCAGACAGATTCCTGGATTATGAATACGTCGAAGTTCCAGTTTCTCTGTCAGTTTCCTCTTTTCACCCATCTTGAGATTCTTTTCCACATAGTGCTTTGCCCATTGATCCACAAGGAATACCGTGGTTCCACCCAACGGATAGAATTTATTTTTCTTCACGCTATCATCTCCCAGTCATTTCATATTACAATTCAAAGTACTTGTTCCCGGCAACAATTTCTCTACAGCATTTCCAGAAAATCTTTTTCTGAAATAATCGGAACTCCGAGATCTCTTGCCTTTTTATTTTTTGAAGATGTGGAATTTACGTCATTGTTGATCAAATAATTTGTCTTTGATGTGACACTTCCCGTCACCTTACCGCCACGTTTTTCAATCTCAGCCTTTACCTCTGCACGATTTGCAAAATGTTCAACACTTCCGGTAATAACAAAGTTCACTCCGGCGAATTTTTGGCTGTCTTCTGTTACTTCCTCTTCTTCTAATTCCACTTCGTCAAGAAGTCGCTTATAGATTTCCTGATGCTCTTCCTCTTTAAAATAATCTACATAGCTCTTCGCCATGACTGCTCCGACACCCTGGATCTCAACCAGTTCTGCCTCTTCTGCCTGAAGTACGCGTTGCGAATCATTTCCAAGTGCCCGGCAGATCACCTTCGCATTCGCACTTCCGATTCCCGGGATTCCGAGACCATAAACCAGTCTTGCAAGTGTTGTCTTTCTTGCCTTTTCAATACTGCTCTGCAGTTTCAGGAAAGATTTTTCGCCAAAGCCATCCATTGTCATGATCTCATCTCTGTAGTTATCAAGATGGAAGAGATCTGTAAAGTCTTTCACATAACCGTGGAAAATGAATTTCTCCAGTGTCGCCTCAGAAAGGCCTTCAATATTCATCGCATCTCTGCTCACAAAAAGTGCAAATGACTTCACATGCTTTGCCTGACACTTCGGATTGGTACAATACAGCGTCTTTGTCTCATTTTCCATAGAGATTTTCGTCTCACCTCCACAGACCGGACAAACTTTTGGAATATCTTTCACTCCGCTTCTTGTCAAATTCTCCGCAATCTGCGGAATAATCATGTTCGCCTTGTATACCTGGATCTCATCTCCAACACCAAGTTCAAGTTCTTCCATGATGCTGATATTATGGACGCTTGCACGGCTGACTGTCGTTCCTTCAAGCTCTACCGGCTCAAAAACCGCCACCGGATTGATCAGACCTGTTCGTGACGGACTCCACTCAATCTCAAGCAGCTTTGTGTTGCGGATCTCATCTGCCCATTTGAAGGCAAAGGAATCTCTTGGGAACTTCGCTGTTGTTCCAAGTGACTGTCCGTAAGCAATATCATCATACACAAGCACAAGACCGTCCGATGGAACTTCGTTGTGCTCAATCTCACGGGCAAACCATGCCACTTCCTCTTCAATCGTATCTCTTGTCACTTCATGGTTCTCCACAACATCAAATCCCTGGTTTTCAAGCCACTGCATCTGATATTTTCTAGAATTCTGGAAGTCCACGCCTTCTGCACGAACGAGTGTAAATGCATAGAATCTTACATTTCTCTTTGCAGTGATTTCATTATTCAGCTGACGAACAGAACCGCTGCAAAGATTTCGTGGATTCTTATATTTCGCATCTACATCCTCAATCTCTTCATTGATCTTCTCGAAATCTTTATAGGAAATAACGGCCTCTCCTCGCAGTACAAGTTCTCCCTGATATGGAATCTTAAGCGGTACATTTTTAAATACTTTCGCATTGTTTGTAATGACCTCACCGATCACTCCGTTTCCTCTGGTGACTGCCTTCACAATTTCTCCGTTCTGATAGGTCAGAACAACAGTAAGTCCATCCAGTTTCCAGGAGATTAATGCTTTTTGTCCGCCTAGGAATTCCTTCAGCCTTTCTACATCTTTCGTTTTATCCAGAGAAAGCATTGGACGCTCATGACGTTCTTTCGGGAGCTCACTGAGTACTTCATATCCAACATTTACAGTCGGACTGTTTGCCATTCTCGTACCAAGCTTCTCTTCCAACTCCTGCAGTTCATCATAGAGCTTGTCATACTCGTAGTTGCTCATGATCTCTGTATTTTCCTGCTCATAAGAACGTCTCGCTCTGTTCAGAAGTTCCACCAGTTCTCGCATGTGATTCATTTCTTTCTGCTCATCCATCATCGCTTCTTCCCTTTCCCATGTCTCGTTCTATTATCTTGTGCTGCTGCCCACTGTTCCTGGTATTTTCCTCCCGGAAGTACGGAAGAATCTTTCAGCTGATCATATAATTCATTCAATTCCTGATCTGTCAGTTTTCTGTACTGTCCATCCTTCAGTCCATCCAGTGTAATGTTCATCACGCGGACGCGTAAAAGATCCTTCACTTCATATCCGAGAGCTTCACACATTCTGCGGATCTGGCGGTTCAGCCCTTGAGTCAGGATAATGGAAAATGTATACTTTCCAATCTTTTTTACGGTACACGGACGGGTCACAGTATCAAGGATCGGAACTCCGGCTGCCATTTTCTTCAGGAAGTCTTCCGTAATCTCTTTATCAACAGTTACTTTATATTCTTTCTCATGTTTATTGGCTGCACGCATCATTTTATTGATGATATCTCCATTATTCGTCATCAACAAAAGTCCATGAGAATCCTTATCAAGTCGTCCGATATAAGTCACACGCACCGGATAATTCAGGAAACGGACAATGCTGTCCCTCTCTCTGCGTTCTTCTGTACAAACGATTCCACGCGGTTTATTTACTGCCAGCACGATCATCTCATCCTGTTTTGAGACAACTTTATTTCCAACCTTCACGACCTGTCCCGGCACGATACGCATACCGGTCTGCGCACGCTGTCCATCAACTGTCACGCGTCCAGTCTCAATGAGGCGGTCTGCCTCCCTTCTGGAACACACGCCCGCCTCGCTCAAATATTTATTCAGCCTTACCGGCTCACTCTTCTGTAAAAATTCTTCTTTGATTCGATTACTCAACTGCAAACACTCCACTTATATTATTGTCTTTGAAAAATGTATTTCCGCTGTATAAAAACAGAACCTCTGAGATTCTGTAGGAATCCATAAGATCATTGATCGTTCCGCTGTAATATCTCGGATCCACAACTACGATTTCTCTGTAGTACGGCGTCAGGAACGGAATAAATGAATTTGCGAAGGAATCTTTCACAAGGAGAAGACGCTTTGTGCTTGTAGAAACTGTACGGATATCAAGAAGGGATGAATTTCCTCCTAGAAATACCGTATACTGATCTTTCTCCTTTAATTTAGAAGAATCATATAAGGATGTGGAACGCTTTCCTTCATCCACATAATCTACGATCAAGTCTGTATCTTCTTCTGTCGGCACATAAATATCAATCTGTTCCTTCTCTCCAAGGTTCACTCCGCTTTTTGACGCCAACATTCCGTTAAAGCTGTCTGAAACTGCATAGGAAACATATTTCCCAGAAAGATCTCCTTCAATCCCAAGGGATGGTGCCGCCGCCTGAAATGCATAAAATGCACCAAGTGTCGTCCAGTGATGATCTGTTTTGTAATAAATCTTCTCTGTCTTATGTTTATTCAATTCCGTTGAAACGTCAATCCACTCAACACTATCTCCAAGATCCTTACGGACCATACTGAACATCTGTGTCTGATCCTCCGGCTTCGCAAGTGACGGAAGGGAATGATTCAATACATTTGCTGCATCCGGAACAAGCATCATACGAACCGGAATCTTGGACTGACTCTCTGAAAATGATTTGATTGCCTTAATATTTGCGGCAAGATGATTCTCATCTGCAACTTCAATCTGTTCTAAAAGCTGCCCATTCGTTCCGATATAGACACCGTTTTCCAGACGACTTCCACCAATCCGGTCCACCGTAACTTTCAGCTTTCTCCACATGTCTCTTCCAACAAACTGATCATCCATATAAGCTTCAAACTTTTCATCATAATCTCCGCTTATCAGACTGCTCAGGCGAAACTTTGGCTTCGTTGCAAGCATACGGTTCTCCTGCACTGATTTTTCTCTGTCAGGCACAATAACATTTATAATAAGGAATAGAAACAAGGTCAGAATAAATATAATACCAACCAATTTCTCCTGTACTTTTCTCTGTCTATCTTTCTTCATCTTTTCACCTTAATTGTTGTCATTCACTGTTTTCTATAACTCTCTAGAATCTAAAGTACAAAAACGGATTGTACGTATCTGCGATCAGATAAGCAACTGATATTGCCAGCATTCCAAAGAAAACAACCAGTGTGATTACAATCCGTACTGTATGATTCTCAGACACATTCAGGATTGCACGGAGCATTCTTGATCCAAGTGTTGTTGATCCAATTACTGCTAACAAGTAGAACAACCAGTGTGTCAGGATCACAAAGAATACTTCTTTACCGGCAAATCCTGCTCCGCCGCCAACCATTGCAAAGAGGTAACGAAGTGCTGCTCCAAGGCTTGGACTAAAGAAAAACACCCAGCCAACCAACACCAGTACTAATGCATAAATATGCTGCAATACACTTGGCCACCGATCCACGATTGCCCCCCAGACATATTTCTCCAGTACGAGAACTACTCCATAATAGATTCCCCATACAATAAAATTCCATGCAGCTCCGTGCCACATTCCGGTCAGCATCCAGACAATCAAAAGGTTTACAATATTTCTTGAAATCGTCACATGATTTCCACCAAGCGGAATATATACGTATTCACGGAACCAGGAGCTCAAAGAAATGTGCCATCTGCGCCAGAATTCTGTAATACTTTTAGAAATATACGGCACATCAAAGTTCTTCTTAAACTCAAAACCGAACATTCTTCCAAGTCCGATTGCCATATCTGAATAGCCGCTGAAATCAAAATAAATCTGGAATGCATAAGTAATACATCCAAGCCATGCCATCAGAACTGTCAGGTTACTTGCTGATGTCGATGAGATTTCTTCAAAAATCTTTCCCAACGTATTTGCAAGCACTGCTTTCTTCGAAAGTCCAATAATAAAGAGCATCGCGCCCTGTCCCAACTTTCTTCCGGAGATTTTCCTTGCGGTAAGCTGCTTCTCAATATCTCCATAACAGACGATTGGTCCGGCAACCAGCTGCGGAAACATGGATACATACAGCGCATACTTCACCAGACTCTGCTGTGCCTTTACCTTGCCTCGATATACATCTACAATATAGGAAATTTCCTGAAATGTGTAAAAAGAAATTCCAATCGGTAATGCCAGTTCCCTGTATGGAATACTGATTCCGAACAACGTATTCGTACTTTCTACCAAAAATCCAAAATATTTAAAGAACACAAGCAGCACAATATTTACTGTTATTGCAAAGACCAGTGACCGCTTTGCTTTCGCCTCATTCTCACTCTTATTCTCAATATCCATTCCGCAAAAATAGTTTAACAAAATGCTGAGTATCATCAGAATGATATAAACCGGTTCACCCCAGGCATAGAAAATCAGACTGCCTGCAAGCAGCAGGAGATTCTTCCATTGCGGCGGTGCAATATAATAAACTGCCAGCATGATCGGCAGAAATAAAAACAAAAATGTAATACTACTAAATAACATCTGCTCCCCCTTCTACAGACTCTTGTCAAATGCGCTGCGATATTCAGAAGCTTTCGAAGATACTGCAAAAAAGATATATCTTCCTCGAATACTTTCCTGTGAGTCCTCTAAAAGCTTCACCTGTTCCGGCAGGTAAGAATCAAAATCTTCTATTCTCTGTGCTTTTCTCTGTGCGATCGCATTTGTCACATTTTCTATCTGTGCATCATTTTTCACCTGTATCACCAGAACTTCCGCTGCTGAAATACTGGACGGAGAAGAATAATACAAAACACCCTTGTAATCTGCACTGTTCAGTCCATAATTTCTCTTGAGCATCTGGTCATCCATCTGCACAAGTTCTTTACTGTCCAATACACTGCTCACAGCCTTTGATACTTCTGAAAAAGTCCGCTTACTTCCACTTGCATATAGCATCAATATCACAAGATATCCCACGATAATTACTAAAAGTATATATTTCATCGCAGAGATCATTCGCTGTCTTTTCTCTGTCATAGCGTTGCCACCTCCGCCATCTTTTCTGCCCAGATTGGATAGAAATTCGCTTTAAAATGAATTCCATCCTCTTCATAATACTCATCTTCTATAATATCTGAATTATCAATGTATCCGATCTGCTTCTTTTCACACATCGCTTCTAGTTTTTCATTGTAATCTGCGATATTTGCAAGTGCCGGCTCCTTCTCTACCGCACTTTCCTGCACCGGAAAAACAGCATTCACAAAAATGTGCGCATCCGGCATAGCCTTCTGAATCTTCTTAATCACATCTGAATAATCCTTGATAAACTTGTCTACATCTCCGTTTGTCTTAGTTACATCATTCATCCCATATGCCAGAAAAACAATCTGCGGATCCAGTTGTTTTGCCTGCTCGATCTGATCATCCAGTTCGCTGAAATGAATTCCAATTTTCGCAACAACACTTGATGTATTCAGTACATCATACTCTGTAAAGCTCGCCGCAATGGAATCGCCCATCACAACAGCACCGGAAAAGCGTTCCTTCATACTTCTTGTATCGGATGAATCTCCTGTTCCATCTTTCTTTTCCAACTGATTAATCTTCTGCTCAATCGTCTTCGCATCTGCAGATTCTTTGCCTTTTATATATGCAATTCCTTCACTGGTGTCGACTGGCTTCTTTGTCAGATTGCTAACACCCTGCACTGCCAGGAGTATCACTGTAATGACCAGCGCACATCCGACCCCGATCCGGATTCCCAGTTTTTGCTTTCTTTTTATTGTTTTCTTCATATATCTATATTCTTTCTGTTTTTTATATACTGTATAGAATCCCATACTGTTTTAATAGTACATTTTTTAGCAATAAAAGTCAACAAATCTGCGCTTGTATCTCGCCATTCCTTTTAGTACAATGATAGGTAGACGATTAAGAACTTAAACAGCTGCGGAGGTATCTGATTTCTATGATTTCACTGACTTTAACAAATGTAAAAAACTTCATGTCTCACCTTCTGTTAAAAGAGACATTTGACAATTTCTCTTTTATTGAAGGAGAGATTATTACGTTTAATACCTTTCGGATTGACGGGTATATACAGAAAGATTTCTTTGATTCCGAAGAAGAGATTCCGGAATATTCTCTTTGGAAAAATCTGCGTGAATTTTGTTTTTCCTTAATTAAGGGAAAGAAAACACCACTCGGTTTTCATTTTGTCTTCAGCCTGAATTCAAAGAATATTTCCCGTCTGATTGAACAGAAAGAACTGGGACTTAATCCTGCTGACGTGCAGGGACTCTATTTGAATATACGTTACGATGGAACTCATCTCACCTGCGTGACAGGAACTTCCTTCAAGAGTTTTATGATGGATAAGACCCTGGAACGCGAATGGGATGAGATGGTAAAGAAGTTCTTTTTAAAAAAAGAGATTGCATTTGAGTTGATGTAAATTTAAAAATCCATTAGCAATGTGTGCCGCAAGACGCACATAATAACAGCCGCCTCACGGTCAAATAATCGTGAAGCGGCTGAACTTATTACTGCCAATGATGAGAAACTCATGGAACATGTTTCTCATCATTTTACTTTATTATTTTGTCAGAAGCATCATAATATCATTGCTTCTCTTAACGAATGCTGTCATCTCTTCCGGACTTAATGGCTTATGAGCAAGCATTGCAAGGTCATACAGCTGTTTGCAGATGATTGACACGTTCTCGCTGTCTTTGTTCGTTACAAGGAACTGAACAAGTGGATGGTTAGCATTGAGTACCAGTGTTGCCTGGCTTCCGAACATGGATGCATCCATGCCGCCCATACCATACATCTTCATCATCTCCTGCATTCTTCTGTTTTCCTCAGAAAGAACTGCCATAGATGCTACATTCTCATCTTTGAGCTTTTCAACTTTAACATCAAGCTTCTCATTGCCAAGCTCTTTGCGGAAGATTTCAACAAGGCTGTCTGTTGTCTTCTGGAATTCTTCCTTCTCATCTTCTGCAACTTCATCCTTCAGAGAATCATGTACATCTGCATCAATTCTCAAGAACTGAACTTCCTGATGTTTCTGCTCAAGGTATGTGATAAATGCAGAATCAATGTTATGTGTCAGAATAATCGCATCCTGTCCCTGGGCCTTGAACATGTTAATATACTGGCTCTGCTGCACTTCGTCTGTCACATAGAAGATTCTTGTCTTCTCTTCTTCCTTCGCATCTGCGTCCTTAGACTCTTCTGCGTCTGTTTTTGTTTCTTCTTCCTTAGTTTCCTCTGTCTTGGCTGCGTCAGCTTCTTCGCCTTTGGCTTCTTTGATGATATCTTCGAGAGTCATGTATTTATGATCAAGATTCTTGTAAAGCATAGAATTCTTCATTTTCTCGCCGAATTTCTCATCTTTCAGGCAACCGAACTTGATAAATGGACTGATGTCATCCCAATATTTCTCGTAGTTTTCACGGTCTGTCTTGAACATTCCGTTCAACTTGTCAGCAACCTTCTTGGAAATGTAATCAGCAACTTTATTTACAAATCCGTCGTTCTGCAGCGCACTACGTGATACGTTCAACGGCAGATCCGGACAGTCGATCACTCCCTTAAGTACCATAAGGAACTCTGGGATTACTTCTTTAATATTATCTGCGATAAATACCTGGTTATTGTAAAGTTTAATCTTTCCTTCGATGGAATCATACTCTGTATTGATCTTCGGGAAGTAAAGGATTCCCTTTAAGTTAAACGGATAATCCATGTTCAGGTGAATCCAGAACAGTGGTTCCTTATAATCCATGAACACCTTGCGGTAAAAGTCAATATAGTCTTCCTTTGTACACTCACTTGGGTTCTTTGTCCACAGCGGATGTGTATCACTGATAGATACCGGACGTCTTACAATCTTCGCTTTCTGCTTCGGCTCGCCCTCTTCGCCTTCCTTTGGTTCCTCTGTAATATGCTCTACTACAGTATCTGTATCAAGAACATCTGCCTCATCGATTGTATCGTACTCCGGCTCTGCATTTGCCTTGGAGAGGAAGATCTCTACCGGCATGAAAGAACAATATCTCTCAAGCACTTCTCTTGCACGGTACTCGTTTGCAAATTCAAGACTATCCTCATTCAGGAACAGTGTGATCTCACTTCCAACTGTTGTCTTATTTCCTTCCTGCATCTCATACTCTGTACCGCCCTGACTTGCCCAGTGTACCGGCTTTGCGCCTTCTTTATAAGAAAGAGTATCAATCTGAACTTCGTCTGCTACCATGAATGCAGAATAGAATCCAAGTCCGAAGTGTCCAATCATCTCATCGTCTGTTGTCTTGTCTTTATATTTCTCAAGGAACTGTGTTGCACCGGAAAATGCGATCTGAGTGATATACTCCTCAACTTCCTCAGCTGTCATACCAAGTCCGTTATCGATAAACTTCATTGTTTTCTCTTCTGGATTGACAATTACTTCAATCTTCGGTTTATAATCTTCCGGGAGTTCATATTCTCCCATCATGTCCAGCTTTTTCAGCTTAGTGATCGCATCACATCCGTTGGATACGAGTTCACGTACAAAGATATCATGATCGGAATAAACCCATTTCTTGATAATAGGAAAAATGTTTTCGCTGTCAATTGATAAAGTACCTTTTTTAACTGCCATTTTACTGCACTCCTTTTTATTTATAATCTATCCGTAACTGCTCAGTTACGTTTCTTTTAATATCGGCTGTCAATCAGCTTTTTCGCTGATATCGATAGTATATTTGCTTGCCTAATGGACATTCTAGTACAGCAAAATTTAAAAGTCAATAGAAAATTAGCACTCCTTTCAAAAGAGTGCTAATAATTTCGTTAAAAGTATAAAGTTTTTATGAACTATACTGTTTCCGGCTCCGGATAATCCTCTCCAAATGTCTCAACAGTAACTTTCTTCATTACCTGTTTCTCAAGCGGGCGGTCGCTGTAGTCTGTTGCTGTCTCAGCAATCTTATTCACTACATCCATTCCTTCTGTAATCTTACCAAATGCAGCATAAGCTCCGTCAAGATGTGGTGCTTTCTTATGCATAATGAAGAACTGGCTTCCTGCTGAATCCGGGTGCATTGCACGCGCCATGGAAAGAACTCCTGCATCATGTACAAGATTGTTCTCTACACCGTTCTGCGCGAACTCACCTTTAATTGAGTATCCCGGGCCACCCATTCCTGTTCCGTCTGGATCTCCGCCCTGGATCATGAATCCGCTGATTACGCGGTGGAAGATTACTCCGTCATAGAAGCCTTTCTTTACAAGTGATACAAAGTTGTTCACTGTATTCGGTGCTACTTCCGGATACAGTTCTGCTTTCATGATATCGCCATTTTCCATTTCAAATGTAACTACTGGATTTGCCATTTTCATTTCCTCTTTTCTTTTTCTCAGGTTTTCTGTAAAAGCAATAAGATAATTCGCTTTTACAGATGCACTCTAGTGATATTGTAGCGAATCTGCTTTAAAACTGCAAGCTGTATAGGAATTTTTCTTTAACACATTTGTTTATAAATAATTTCCAAAGACATGTTAGAACATCACAGAAACTTGCATTACTCAATTCCTGCAATTTTTAACAGTTCTTCAAAGTTCTGGATCTTATAATCTGATTTTTCATATCCTGCTGCATCTCCGATACCAACTGCCTCCATGCCTGCTGTCTTTGCTGCATCAATTCCTGCATAAGCATCCTCTACAACAACACAGTCTTCCGGTTTTTCTCCAAGAAATTCTGCTGCTTTCAGGAATACTTCCGGATGTGGTTTGGAATGTGTGATATTGTTTCCATCTGAAATTTCATCAAATGTATCTAGCAATTCTACTTTCTCAAGAATAAATTTTGCATTTTTACTGGAAGAACCAAGTGCCAGCTTGAACCCTGCCTTGTGGAGCTTTTTCAATGTATTGCGCACCTGATCTGTTACATCATCTCTTGTCATTGTCTTGAGAAGTTCTCTATAAGTATTGTTCTTCTCTTCCATCAGCTCTGCTTTCTTTTCTGCTGAAAGTGGTTCTCCCTCGTATCTTTCAAGAATAATCTCCAGGCTGTCTGCACGGCTTACTCCACGGAGTCTGTTATTGATCTTCTCATCAAAGTAGATTCCCATCTCATCTGCCATCTTCTTCCATGCCTGATAATGGAATTTATCTGTAAATACGATTACCCCGTCAAGGTCAAAAATAAATGCCTTCATTTTCTTTATCTCCTTCATTTAAAATCATACACTGCACATTTTCAGTTCTTATAACTCTATTTTAATGTACTGTATATAACTTCTCCATGTAGGTTCTTTAGAAAAATCCGGCATTTTTTTATATTTTCTATTTGTTATTTAATTCATCCAGCTTTGTGGGAGTTACGCAATAATTATACTTCAACCGTAAGATCAGATATCTCCCTAATTGCCGTCTCAAGTGCAGCCGGATCAAATGGAAGAAATCCTATATGTGACAGTTCTTCTAATGAATTAGATCCCATCTCAGGATCCCCGGATGCTGCGATTCCTGCAAGTGCCGGTGTATATTTTCCAAGAATTCCCATTGCCTGTCCGTTTTTTGCAATTCTTGCAAGAGTTGTATGTCTTCCATAAGGTTTCCTCAGATCCTTTTCCGGCTGATATATGAAGTCATAATTTCCTGCTGCCAGTGTCATCACTTCTTTTTCATATCCCGGCAACTTTACTTCTGCTTCACAGTTAAACGGTATTTCAATATGGACACGGAATTTTCCGTCTTTCTCAATCTTCCAGTTGCATACATAACGTCCGCTGACTGAATCATAGCTACATGCGATTTCAGGAATACGGACATCCGGATGTGGTGCGATCACAGCTTTTCGGAATCCTTCCTCTGCCGGTCTGATTCCTGCTACATAAGCATAAACAAATTCCATAACCGAACCATATGCATAATGGTTCAATGAATTCATTCCGGTATCACTGATCGTACCATCCGGCATCACAGAATTCCAGCGCTCCCATACCGTCGTTGCTCCTAAATTCACACTATAAAGCCAGCTTGGGAATCCTTCTTTTAACAGGAAATCATAAGCAAGTTCATACTCCCCTGCCTCTGCAAGTACGGTACAGAGAAGCGGTGCGCCAACGAATCCGCACTTGATCTGATACATATCCTGTTTTAATCTTCCTTTAAATTGCTCTACAATACGGCTGCGATCACGATATACCTGGAACTTCAATGCAATCACATAAGCTGCCTGCGTATCGATTGCAAGTCTTCCTGAAGGTGTAAAGAATTCATTTAATACGGCTTCTTTGATTTTCTCTTCCAACTCCAGGTAATGAGCTGCATCCTCTGCCTTATTCAGACGTTCTGCCATCTGACGTACGATCTGTGCTGAACGGTAATAGTAAACAGAAGAAACAAATGTATCGTTTGTGCTTCCTTTAAAGCTTGTCGGTGTCGGTCCGTCCAATGCAAGCCAGTCGCCGAATGTATCAAGGAAATCAAAGAGATAAGTCTTCTCTCCTCTTGCCGCATCTCCACGGTCGATAAAGTCTACCCAGTCTTTCATCAGTGGATAACAATATTCCATCTCTTCCGTATTTCCATAATAAGTATACAGTGTATTTGGTAAAAATGTTGCAATATCTCCCCATACACTTCCGGCTTTCTCTGTATGCCCGATATTCGGCAGGAAGTTCGGCATACCGCCATCTAACATTTTCTGCTCATCCCGAAGATCTTTTGCGAATTTATGGAAGAATGCCCTTGTGTCCATATGATAACTTGCTGTCGGGGCAAATACCTGGGCATCTCCTGTCCATCCAAGACGTTCACTTCTCTGTGGACAATCTATCGGCATATCAATAAAGTTTGACTTTTCTCCCCAGACTGTATTCTGATAGAGGCGGTTGATTTTCTCATTTGAAGTTTCAACCAGACCTGTCCTGCGAAGATCAGAATAAATCACTTTTCCAACGAAATTCTCTTTCTCCAGTTCTCCCGGCCAGCCTGTTACACGGACATAGCGGAATCCGAAGAACGTAAAGTGTGGACGGACAATCTCTTCTCTTCCATCAGAAATATAGACAAACTGTGATTTTGCATCACGGTAATTTTTATTATAGAAATTTCCCTGCTGTAAGATTTCGCCAAAATCAAGAATAATCTTCGTTCCTTTCGGGAAGTTTGCTTTAAACTCAACAAATCCTGCAAAGTTCTGTCCCATATCCAGTACAATTTCTTCTGCCGGTGTATAGATGATTTCCTTTACCTGGACTGTCTCTTTCTCAATCACCGGAAGGCTCAGACGATCCTGCAATTTTTCTACTGAAAGGTTTCTTGTTCCATCCTGTTCTTCCGGATTTTCTAATACTTCAACCTGTTTCTTTGCATTTTCTTTTCCGTCCCAGAGCTGATGATTCAGAATCTCTCCAAGATAAATTCCCGAATCCTCGATATCGGATCCATAGTATTCCCAGCTGTCATTCGTTGCAACAACTTCCACTGTTCCATCCTCATATTCCAGATGAAGTTCACCGATCGCCGCCATTCTGTCTCCAAAATTCTTGTCTTTCATTCCAAGACCGAAAGTACCCATGTACCATCCTTTTCCAAGCAGAATGGAAAGTGTGTATTCTTTTTCTTCTTCCAACGATTTTTCTATTGGAAATGTCAGAACCTGAATTCCTGATTCATAATCGTTAATATATGGTGCAAGATATTCCTCTCCTAATTTCTTTCCATCCAGATATGTTTCGAACATACCTACACCTGTCAGGTACAGTCTTGCACGCTTGACTGCTTTTTCTATTGCAAATGTCTTCTCTAATACAGGATGAAAGGTATCTTCTTTCGCTGGTGAAATCCATTTTCCAATCCACGGTTCCTCCATCTTTCCTGTCTCAAACAGAGCAGTTTCACTTGTTGCGCATTCTCCTCCATCTGTGAAAACAGTTATCCGATAGTAGTAAGTTGTACGTGGTTTTAATTCCACTTCCAGCTTCTCACCATTCTGTTTCAGGTCTGCAGCTTCTTTTTTATATAAAATATCTGTGAAATCTTCTGAGTCACTGACTTCGATTATTGCGTTAGTCTGTTTCTTTCCCTTTGCTTCTTCCACATTCCATGAACAAAGCAGATAATCATATGCAAATCCAACCGGGTTCTCAATTCCATTGATTCTTACATTTGTAATCTTCAAATTATTTTTCCTCCTGTTATCTGATATTTAGGAGCAAAATTCCCCTAACATCCTTATACTTATGATTTATTATATGTGCTTCTGATTTTTTTCGCTATGTAGTATTTTGCTATCTATCCGACATATTTTCGCATATTTACTTGTGCAATTCACGTTTTTTCGTTATTTTTCTTCTACTCTTGATATTTTTTTCGATATTTCAAAGGAGAAATTCCATGATAAGCAGTGAACACGCGATAAAAATGGTCTTCACTATTGTATCCTATTTTTTCTGATATTTCTTCCATTGAAAGCTCTGTATCAAGCAAATACCGAACAGACTCTCTCATTTTTATTTCTCTTACAAGTGTAATAAAATTTTTGTCCGAATACTCTTTGATAACTTTCGATAAATATGGTATTGAATAGTGAAACACTTCCGATAACCGCTGCAAAGTAACTGTGGTATAATGATTTTGAATATATCTCAAAATTGGTGCATAATCGATTCCTGATTGATAACTTGAAAACTGACTATAGGCCTTATAATTTCTCAAGATGCATGAAAAAAGCAGATGCAGCCAATGTGCAAGATTTTGATCTGTATATTTATCATAATAAAAATTTTCCAGGAATAATCGTTTCATGTAATCTTTAATTTCAAGTGAATCCTTCGTTTGAAACAAAAGGTAATTCGGTTCACTTTCTTTGTCCAAAATCTGCTTGAAAAATTCTGATAAAATATTATCTTCTGGAAGAAGTGGAAAAAACATCTTATTAAACACCTTTTCTTTGATCAGAACCGGAAATACTTGTGCCTCTTTTGACTGAAGAACTATATTATGACTTATATAGGGAGAAATAATACAAAAATCTCCCTCTTGCAGCATTCTTTTTTCATCTAAAAAACTAAATTCACACCTTCCCTTAAATACATAATCTATCTCAAAGCAATCATGAATATGTACAAAATTAGACGTTCCCCAAAATTGATTGATTACTGTCATATTAGATGACACTGGAACCACATCAAACGTCTGAGAAGCCGTAATAATTTTATCTGGAAATTTAATATAAAGCTTGCGAATCTCTTTCAGAAACTCTTCGTCACTTAACTGTGCGATTCTTCCCAATTCTGGAAGTTCCGGTGTCTCTGCTTTATATTTATGATCTTTATACAGACTCCTCAAAATTTCAGGAAAGTCAGGTGTCATATCATTGTTCTGATGAAACTCCGCAATTCGATTCTGAATATCTCCAATTGTAATATAAAAATTCATCCACACTACCTCCTTTATCGAATTCGATTATATGATAGAAACTTTTTCTTGTAAACAAAAATTATACGGTTTTTGTTATAATAGTATGTAAATTAAAGATTTATTTTTTTTCTTATGTTAAAAAATGTCGAAATTAAGAAAATACATGTTATTTTTTTACAAGGTCATTTTCTTCCAATACTGCTAACATAATGCTCATAAAATAAAAAAGGAGCTAAAGAAATGAAAGAAACAAAGACAAACCGTTTGAGTTGGAAAGAGACGATTTCCTTTTCAGGCGGAGAACTGGGAACAAATTTATTATTTGCAGTAACAAGTGCCTATCTCTTAGTTTACTACACTAATTATGCACATGTTAATGCAGCAATCGTCGGAACTATCATGTTGATTTCCAAATTTTTTGATGCTGTATCTGATATTATGATGGGGCATATTGAAGAAAAATTTGCCAAACCTGGAGCTAAAGCAAGACCGTGGATCAAACGAATGGTGATTCCTTATGCTCTATCAGCTATCATACTCTTTGCCGTTCCGAATTTCACAAGTACTGTAGCTCAGGCAATTTATGTATTTATCACTTACAATCTGTTCTGTACGATTTACACAATGATTGTGATACCTTACAACTCTCTCCAAGCCTTGATTACACAGAATGAAAAAGACCGTGAAATGACCGGCGTCCTTCGTTCCGTTTTCTCAACGATTGCTTCTACTATTGTAAATTCATTTACAATGATTTTTATTGAAGCTGCCGGAAACACAAAGAAGAGCTGGCTCATTGTAGTCAGTACTTACGCTGCGATTGCACTGGTTGTCTACCTGTTTTGTTACAAAAATACAACAGAACGAGTTGTCCAGGCAGGAACGAATAATCAGTATTCTGAAAAATTAAGTTTCAGAGAAAATTTAAAATACGTCATACAGAATAAATATTGGTGGATTCTTACTATTAACGGTATTATTTCCTGTGCTGTCATTGCACTCAACATGGGGTCTATGTACTACTATTTAGCATATGTATGTGGAAAACCACAGGCTGTTGCTATTGTTGGAATGATTCTCTCAATGCCAATGCTTTTTCTGATTCCACTCTCTAAGCCACTTGTTGCAAAAATAGGTATGAAAAATGGTCTGGTTGCCGGAGTTCTGATTATGTCTTTAGGACGTGTGGTTGTTGGATTCGGAGGAAGTTCATCATTAACTGCAATTTACATTGGTTCCATTATTTTTTCTCTTGGTTGCAGTACACAGTGGTGTTCTTATCCACTTCTCTGTAACACAGTAGAATATGGTGAATGGAAAAATGGACATCGTCAAGAAGGGATGATCATGTCAGCTAACAGTTTCGGTTCTAAATGTGGTACTGCACTTGGAACAGCTATCTGTGGATGGATTTTACAGCTATCCGGCTACAATGGAGCAGTTCAGGCACAGTCATCCTCTGCTTTGACTGGTATTACAATTGTATACGTTGTTTTACCTGTTGTTTTAAATATTTTTAGTGCAATTATTTTAAGTTTTTATAAACTTGAAAAAGAATATCCATCTATCATTCAGGAATTACGTAATAGAAAGCAAGAAATTTAAGGAGATTATAATGGGAAATAAAGCATTTTATCCAGGACAGACCTGGCTTGATACCGAAGGAAAAAGAATCCAGGCGCATGGCGGTTCTGTCATATATGTTGATGGCATTTATTATTGGTATGGAGAAAACAAAGAAAAAACTGACGGAAAGAATGGAATTTGGCATTGGGGAGTAAAATGCTATAAATCAACAGATTTATATAATTGGGAGGATTGTGGAATTATCATTCCTCCCGAACCAGATGATATAAACTCTTCTTTACATCCTACAAAATGTGTCGACCGTCCGCATATTATCTATAATAAGCAGACAAAAAAATATGTATGCTGGCTAAAGGTCATGAACACCTATGATATTCAAAGTCAGACTATTTTAACCGCAGATCATATTTTAGGTCCTTATACTAAAGTAAGAGAAGGACTTCGTCCACTTGGAATGAACGGTGGAGATTTTGATTTGGTCGTAGCTCCTGATGGAAAAGCTTACTACTACTTTGAACGTGTACACAGTGAAACAATCTGTGCTGATCTGACCGAAGATTATACCGATGTTACCGGTTATTACACAACACATTTTCCACGTGTACACCCACCATATGTCAGAGAAGCCACTGCACATTTTTATAGAAAAGGGAAACATTACCTGCTCACATCCGGTACAACCGGATATCTTCCAAATCCTTCTGAGATTGCAGTCGCAGATACCTGGCATGGACCATACACGGTACTTGGCAACCCACATGTTGATGACAAGAGTCAGACTTCTTTTCATAGTCAGATTTCCAGTGTATTTAAAGTAGAAGGTAAAAAAGATCTTTACATTGCTTGTGCTGATCGCTGGCTTCCTAATAATATGGATAAAGAATATTCTATTTATCGTGAAATGTTCGAATGTATTTATGGAGATGAAAAGAAAGAATTTGACTTCAGCAGAATGGGCGAAGAAGTTGTACAAAACACTTCTATTGCTAACTATGTATGGCTTCCTCTAAAATTCAGAGAAGATGGAATGGTATTAATTGAATGGAGAGATTCCTGGTCATTAGATGAATTTGAATAATTTCATCATAACGACAAATTGAGAGGGTGGCTGATCAACTAATGATCAGCCACCCTCTCATATCACAGTGCATGATTTTCAGTACAAAGTGTTTTAATAATATTTTAAAATTTCAGGTCTATCTTTCCACAGAACGGATCGATTGGTGATTTTCCTTTGAATTCACTTCTTCCCATCATCTTCTCAACAACTGCATCCATGACATACTCTGAATTACAATATCCGTTAATGTATGTCTTCACCATCGGTGCATCGAGCAGGTGATATGGATTTCCGATACTTACAAATGCAACCGGAAGCTCGTGTACCATCCAAGGCATGTTGTTGCCAAGTCCGAACATCGTGTGCCAGTTCAGACGGGATACTGTCTTATTGGAAGCTGTCTCGATATTCGCAAGATATAATACTAGATCGTAGCGACTCTTGAAGCTCTCTACTGTATCTTCCATAACCTCAAATCCTTCTTTTTCGTAGACAGTTACTTCAAATCCCTCTTTTTCCAATTTTGCTTTAAAATATGCTGTCACACGCTCATTTGACGGGAAATCTCCCATGATTTCAAGGAGAACTCTCTTCTGTTTTTCCGAATTAAGCGGAAACAGGTTCTGTGTATCTTTTACAAGAGTCACGCCCTGGTCTGCACATTCTTTTGCCCATGCATCATGCTTCTCACATTTGAGAATATCAAGTGCTTCCGATCCCGGAACCAAGGTTCCCTCTGCCTTTTTCTGCGGAAGTTTCATCGCTGCTTTTGTCGCAAGAATACGTTTTACTGCTTCCTCGAGTCTCTCATCAGAAAGAATTCTATTCTTGTATCCGTCTGCCATGTACTGCATATCTTCTTCCATATTTCTGTTGAACAGGATGACATCACAGCCATTTTCAATACAAAGCGGTACGGCTTTTTTTCTTTCCTCTGCGCTGCAGAATCCAACCATTGGTGTCGCATCTGTTGTGATCAGCCCATTGAATCCAAGCTTTTCACGGAGGAGATGTTTCATCAGGTTTTTGGATAATGTTGCCGGAATGATTCTCTCACATGGCTTCTTGTCAAAGTATTCTTCGTATGCGGGCATTGCAATATGTGCTGCCATCACAGTCAGAGTACCTGCTTCTATCATTTCTTCATAGATCTTACCGTAAGTCTTGTCCCATTCCTCACAACTTAAGGAGTTCACACTTGTCAGAAGATGCTGGTCACGCTCATCCACACCATCTCCCGGGAAATGTTTTACAGATGTGGCAACGCCTTCTTCCTGTGCTGCTTTAATGTAAGCTTTTCCCATATTGATGACCGTCTGCTGGTCGTTTCCGAATGTACGTACATTTGTGATTGGATTATGATAGTTCTGATCCAGATCTACAACCGGCGCAAAAGACCAGTTTACTCCAACTGCCGCACCTTCACTGCAGCTTACTTTACCAAGCTGATAAGCTTTCTCTGTATCCTGTGTAGCTGCTACGAGCATCTCACGTCCGAAGTAAGTTCCCTCAATGGCAGAACCATTTCCACCGTACTCCAGATTTGACGCTGTCAGAAGCGGGATCTTTGCAGCATTCTGAAGTACTTTATGTGCCTGACGCAGTTCTTCTCCTGGTCCTTCTCTATACAGCATTCCACCGATATGTTTCTCCTGCACCAGTTCTTTCAATTCTTTCTCATCTTTTGTAAATACAATTGGACAGAACAGCTGACCCAGCTTTTCTTCCAGACTCATTCCCTCATAAGTATCTTCTACCCATTTAATTTCATTATCATTTAAATAAAATGGATTTGCTTTATAATCGAACATCTTCTCAAACCTCCGTTTGTCATTCTTATTTTACAATATCATTGTATCGAACAGAACTTTTTTCTTCCATGTAGTATTTTGTTATCAATCCGACGTTTTTTCATACTCTATGCCTTTTCTTGATTTTTCTGTTTTCATCATTATAATGCTGTTATTTCTTGTCAAAGATCTCTTCCATCTGCTACAATAAGAATTGTTGATTTCTAATTTTATTGTTCTATACAATCCACGCTTATTTTAGGAGAATTTTATGGCTTATTATATGACCTATGGTGAGTTTCAGGCGCATATGAAAGATTATTACCAGCGCACCGGGAACCGCCTGCAGTTTCCGGAAATGACAGAATATTTATATAACAAAGGGTTTCTTTACGATTCCATTCCCGCTCCCGATCTGACAGACGATTATGATTCTATGAGTGATGAAGAGTTTGAGAAGGTTGTCGATTCCCTTCCTCTATCCCTCACTTTGTATGACGGTGCTCCGCTTGCCCCTACGGTAGAAGAAGCTGATTTAATTCCAAATGCAAGAGATGTATTTGTCATCCGTCATCCAAGATATACTCGCCCGAATCTTCATCGACATAATTATTTTGAAATCAATTATGTTTCCAGAGGAAAAGGAACCTTTATTTTTAAAGAAGAAGAACATATCATGCAAGATGGTGAATTATGTATTATTGCTCCGAATTCTAAACACGATTTTTACATTGATGATGATTCTACAATTTTTACAATCTGTATACGAAAGAGCACTTTCGAGACAACTTTCTTCTCACTGATGTCCAGAAAAGATCTGTTATCCTACTTTTTCCGTACCATTCTGCAGGGAGACGGTCATGCGAACTATCTGATATTTTTTACTAACAGTAACCGGACATTAAAAAAATATATCCGCAATATGATGATTGAGTGCAGCAAAAAGGATATGTACAGTAACACCTGTTGTATCAGCTATGTTTACCTAATGTTCTCTGCTTTATTACGGAACTACAGTCAGACTATCCAGTTCTACAATCATGAAATGGGATCTGACTTTTCACTGGTACTACAATATATCCAGCATAATTATCAGACATTGACATTATCTTCTCTTGCTGAACTTTTCCATTACAGTGAACCGTATCTTTGCACTCTGATCAAGCAGAACACCGGGCTCACCTTTACCCAACTGATCAAGAAGCTTCGTCTGGCCGATGCAACGAACTATCTTCTGAACACATCCATGAAGGTTGGCGAGATTGCAGAACAGATTGGATATAATTCTGCTGATCATTTCTCCAGAGTGTTCCGTTCTGCCTATAAGATGTCACCGTTGGAATACCGGAAACAACACAAAAACGAAGAACCGGAGTTTGTTCCATTTGCAATGAAATAAAAACAGTCTTAAAAATGCAAGCATTTTTAAGACTGTTTTTGAAATTTTATTTGGCGGATACGCCTCACCAATGAAATACGAAGCATTTTGGTGGTTGGCTCTGAACAGTTACAACTATTTGATATATACATTCGTATAGTAGTTCATAACAAGAAGATCCATAATAGCTAATGCTGCATATTTTCCAACATCATTTCTATTAAATTCTCCACACTTTAATATGAAATCCGCATTATTCCAATAAGGACTTCCCTCATTTTGCGTAATGACCAATTGTTTGCATCCACTGCACTTCATCGCATTCCAGATTCCATCATATCGTGCAGGATAGCTTCCTCCTATTGAACATATAATTGCTAAATCTTCCTTTTCCAAAGTACGTACACTCTCCAGCTGCATATCATAATCTACAAACTGTTCTACATACTTTCCCATCATCATCATTTTACTTTGAAAATAATGTCCAATATCGCACAGAAAATGGTGAGATAGAAAAACAATTCTTCTTGCCTCCTGCAAGCTCTTTATAATCTCCGGTAACTTTTCCTGGTTTTGAGAATCGAATACTTTTTTTATATTAGAATGAATGTCTTGACAGTATCGTTCGATCGCCTCTTTTGAATTTTCATGCATTTGTTTCTGAAATTGTTTTGTATAATCCTCACCCATATCAAATTTCTGTTCCAGTGCATCTCGAAATTCACTGAAATCATTAAAGCCTAAAAAATGGCAGTATCTTGTAATCGCTGATTTTGATACAAAACATAACTCTGCCATCTCACTTAAAGTCATTTTTTCTAATTTATCATAATGATTTAACATTGAGGCAGCAATCTGATAATTTGTATCATGAACTAATGCTGTGTTCACATACGAAAGTAATTTGTCAGCAATAGAGCCCATTGTTTTTACATCACTCATATGCTACTCCTTTTATTTTTTTTCATTTTAACATATATAATTTTTTGTTACAATGAGCTCTTTTTCTTTTATAGTTTATTTTCTTCTGCGATTCACTTACTTTCAGTTAATTCCTCTTTGCTAAAACCAAACAGATACGTAAATACTGCTGCTACAAGCATAGATAAAATACAAGACACTACTCCGTTTATAATGTTCATCTTGGATCCACCAACAAATCCAAGCAAAGAAAGGAAATTTGCATTTGTCATTATATATACAGTAACGCTGGTAATACTTGCATAAACGCCCCCGACAAAAGCCCCCAGAATCATTGTTCCAAAACATCTCTTATGGTTAAAGCATAATCCATATAATGTTGGCTCTGTAATACCACCTACAATTCCCGAAACTAAGAAACCAAAGCTTGCTCCTTTTTCTTTCTTCCCTTTTAAACGGAGTGTTGCTCCCAAAGCAACGCCAAATACTGCCCATGTCGCAAATGTTCCGCATAATGCTGCTCCAGACATCTGTCCTGTCTCGAAAAAACTTGCAAGCATTGGCATCATAAGCGCCAGATGCATACCCGTCATAACAAGAAATTCCCATAATGCTGCAAGAACTCCAAGTCCAATAAATCCTGTCTTCTCGCTAAACAGTAACAATCCGTTGCTGATTAAATTACCAATGTTAACTCCCAGAGGAGCAAAAAGACACAAGGCAAGTGGTGTAGAAATCAATATTGTCAAAAGTGGAGTGGCTATTGTTGTGAAAACATCCGGCATCCATTTATTAAAGAATTTGTATATCATGCTCATAACAAAAACACTTAACATTGCCGGTACTGCTGTCTGACTATAATCTGTTAACGTCACTGGTATCCCTAAAATTGTAAATCCATTTCCTGCATCCATCAGACTCATGAATTCCGGTGCTATCAAAATAGCTCCCATATATGCTCCTAACATTGGTTCTGCGCCCAGATTTTTTGCACCGTTATATCCAATTAATATTGGCATAAAATAGAATCCTGCCTGATAAATAAAATGTAGTAAAACATACGTATTGCTATCTTGTGTATACAGTCCAAGCATATCTGGACCACAAATGACATTAATTGCATTGGTAAGACCCGCTGCCAAAAGAACTGGTATCAGGGGTGTCATGCATCCTGCCATATAATTTAATATTCTCTTTCCAACTGTTTTCCATGAGATTTTTTTCTTATTTTTTTCTTCTTTTCCAGCTTCACTTGTTTCAGAAATTGAATTAAATTCTCCTTGCTTACATACAGCTTCATACACTTTTGCAACACTCGGCCCGATAATTATCTGAAACTGTGTTTCTGTTCTGTTGACTCCGATCACTCCATCAATGTTTTTTATCTCATCATCTACTGGGATTTTATCATCTTTCAATGATAATCTGAGACGTGTCATACAATGTGTCGCTGCTTTTATATTTTCCGTTCCACCAACAGCTTTTAAAATACTTTTCGCCATCTGCTCATTTTTATCCATTTTATTTTTCTCCTATACTTTCTTTTGTAAGTCCATTATTTCTAATAACTTCCTTATACCAATAAAAACTGTCTTTCTTAATTCTTGCGCACATTTTTGGATCTGTTTCTGTTCGATCCACATATACTAATCCATATCTCTTCTGAAATCCCTGATGGCTGGATACAACATCAATAAAACTCCATGGACAGTATCCCAACACCGGTATTCCCTCATCAATCATAATTTTAAGCTGCTCAATATGTTTTTTCAGGTAATCGATTCTATATTCATCATGAATCGTTCCGTCTTTTTCCACTTTATCACTATAGGCCATCCCATTCTCTGTAACAATCATTGGCAACCTATATCGATGATAAATTTTCTGCATACCAATATGTAATCCTACCGGATCAATTCCTTTATCCATCCACTCTGTCTTTTTAAGATAGTCATTTTCACAAATATCAAAATCATCTGAAATCCAAAACGGTGGCTGTTGATAATTGACTGTTCCTTTTTTTTCTTCAACACAAATACTAAAATAGTAATTTACACCTATAAAATCCGGTTTTGATTTTTTTAATTCCACTTCATCATCCGGTTTTGTTTTTGGGAACATGCTATTTTTTTTCAGATAACTTTTTACGTACGGAGGATATTCCCCTCTCACACTCAGATCCAACAGATAAAATTCCATTAACTCCTGCGCTTTTTCAGCCGCCAGAACATGCTCTGGCTTGCAAGTCTTTGGATAAACAACCTGTATCGCACATACCGGTCCTATCTTTGCCTCTGGATCTATTTCTCTAAGTCTTGAGATTGCCTTGTGCTCTGCCAGTGAAACATGATAGCTCATCTGGTACATATTTTTTAGTCTTTTTCTTGGATCAGGCTCTTTATCTCCTGTAAGCATCCCTGCCGCAGTGGCAATTAATTGCTCATTTACTGTAACCCAACGCTTTACTCTCCCCTTGAAATGCTCAAAACAGATTTCTGCATAATGTACGTAATCCTCAATCATACGCCTGTCAAGCCACCCACCATACGCATCTACTAAAGCCTGTGGACATTCAAAATGATACAGTGTTACAAAAGGTTCAATCCCCTTTTCTAATAAATAATCAATCAATTGGTCATAAAATTTCAGTCCTTCTTTATTCGGTCTGCCTGTTGCATCTGGCATAATACGACTCCACGAGAATCCCATTCTGTAAATTTTCATTCCCATTTCTGCCATCAGATCCACATCTTCCTTCCAATGATGATAATGATCTGAAGCAATTTTGTTATCTGCAATATTGGGGTTTCCTGTTCCTACATCTGTTGTTGCAGGCCCTTTTCCTCCTTCATCAAAGCCTCCTTCAATCTGGAAAGCACTCGTAGATGCTCCCCACAAAAATCCCTTCGGAAATTGTGTCTTTATCATAATATCTCCTATCATTTTAAATCACTATAAGTTACCAGACGTAAATCTTGTTGCTCCAGCCAGTTCTTCACTTTACTGTTACTGAGCATTTCAGCCTCTACTGCACGGATCATTGTCATACTCGAGTTTTTTAGCAGATAATTATCAATATATCCTGGATGAAAAACAAGCATATCGCATCCATCCTCATGAAGATTTAGAACTGCATCCTGTACGGCTGTAAATGGATTTTTTTCATACTCCGCAAAATCTTTTGGAATATAGCAATAAATCTTTGTATTACGGAACATAACATAATCACTGTTTTCTTTCACCATTTCCAAATATGGTAAATTATATCTCTCAGCCACAATCTTTAAGCCTTTGAAGAAATTATCACTCGCAACTGCATGGCCTTCAAAATATTCTGGTCTTTTCCCTGTTAATTCAATAAATTTTTTGTATTGTGCTTCGATTTCCATTACTACTTCATCTAAGTTTACAAAATCAATCCCTTCAGTTTTTGATTTTCTGTACTCCCTAGATGTTTTAAAACATCCATCTTCCTTACATAAAGTGGGAATCAATGCTGGATCTGTTATTGGTTTTCCAACACAAATATTTGTATGCTGTCCAAGGCATACATTTTCTTTTTTTAATAATTTCAATCCATCCATCGCAGTTGGCATATTGGTCATAACTCCAACAGATTTCACAATACCTTTATTTACTGCTTTTGCAATACCATAATTCACACCATCACTGTATCCAAGATCATCTGCTCTGATTAATAATTGTTTCATTAAATTTTCTCACCTCTTCCTTTTTATTTTCCTTATCAAAATCATAACATACCTTCTTTCTTTTTGGGTTTCAGAAAGTACGTCTCTATTTCATATTTTAAAACAAGCTACCAGGATTTATATCTTGGTAGCTTGCTTCTACTTAAAATTTAACTTTGTTACTTATCACTCGCATTGTGCAACCGGATCTCCTTCATTGCCATGTCTTGGACATGTCTGGTACGCACCGCCCACATGATATTTTTAATTCACATTATGTAATTTAATTATTTATTGATCGTAATAGCTCCTTTCGTTCCATCTTCTGCTTTTACAGTCAATGTTACCGCCTCAGCTGGCTTCTTCAGAATAATCTGTGCACGTCCGCCAAACAGTTCTGTCACACCTTCATTGAAGTTATAATTTGGCTTTGGATTACCGCTTCCAAATCCAAGTACTTCTGCCTCTCCTTCAACAGCCAGTGTGATCTTCTGGTTGTCAGCTGCTGCCAGCACACCATTCTGGTCGCGCATCTCTACCTGGACATAGATCAGCTCCTGATCGGAACCTTTTAATCCGGCATATTCTTCTGATTCTACCACCAATGTTCTATCTGCTCCCGCAGTTTTAAGCTCATTTCTTCCGATTTCCTGTCCCTTTTCATAGGAAACAGCTGTCAGAGTTCCCGGTTCATAAGTTATCTCGAATAATGTACGGAATCCGGCTTCTTTTCCCGCTGCTTTTTTACCGAGAGAAACTCCATTTAGCAGAAGTTCTACCTCATCGCCCTGCGCATAGACTTCCACGATGGCAGGTTTTCCTTCCATGCCTTCCCAATTCCAGCTTGCTGTAGAGTCACTGATTACCCAAGGAGTCTTAATCAGGTGTTCTCCATAATGTGTCGGGTTCTGAACAGCAATATATGGGGTCTTACTAAGTCCAAAAACTGCTTCTCTGTAATAAGATGCCGGACGGCGGAATCCAGTGATATCAAAATCTCCCGGATATGCAAGCTGTGCCGGGAATCCGGCTCCAAATCCGCCTTCCCCCCACTTATATGCAGGGATTCCAACACCGGCCTCACCGATATAATCCCATCCGGTCCATGTGAAATCACCGATTACATGTGGCAGTTTTTCCACAAGATCCCAGTTTCTCGCAATCTCCGGTGGATAGGTCTCACTTCCTACGATTACACGGTTCGGGTAATTTTCTCCATCTCCCTCATAACGTGCAGTCATATAATTGTATCCTGCAATATCTACACCTGCGCATGCTTTTTCCAGTCGCTCACTGATTGCATGATGTACCACGATTTCATCCAGATGTCCATCCATCAAAGTCATGAAGTCGTTGACATTTCCATCAATCTTTCCTTCTGCACTTAAATCTGCAACAACATCTGCAACAATCTGGTCTACCTGATCTCCCGCTGCAAATACACCATTGATCGAAGCAAGCGTAAATCTTGTGTCATCTAACTCATGGATCTTGTCACTGAGCTGCTGGCATGTCTGGGCGCCCTTGTCGGTTCCGATCTCCGGGATCTCATTTCCTACAGAATAAAGGATCACAGCTGGATGGTTATAGTCTTTTCTTACCATCGCTGCCACATCTTTCTTCCACCACTCCTGGAAATACAGACCATAATCATAGTTGGATTTCAGACGGTTCCACATATCAAAAGTCTCATCCATAACGTACATACCAATCTCATCACAGGCACGCAGCATAGCCGGAGCCATCGGATGATGGGACATACGGATTGCATTGAATCCAGCTTCTTTCATTTTCAGAATCTGACGGTACTGTGCATCTTCATAAGTTGCAGCACCAAGAAGTCCACTGTCGTGATGAATACAACCGCCACGTAAGTTGACTGTCTTTCCGTTCACACGGAAACCACGCTTTGCATCTACAGAGAGCGTACGGATTCCAAAAGTATCTTTTGCTTCATCTAACAGTTTCTTCTCTTCTGTATCTTCGTATACTTTTGTTTCATATGTATACAGACTTGGGAATTCTGCACTCCAAAGGTCTGGATTTTCTACAAGAATACGCTGTTTCACTGTTCTTTTTTCACTTCCAAACAGAGTAGCATGTGTAACCTCTTTGCCTGTTTCTTTTCCCTCACTGTCACGGATCACTGTCTCCACAACCAGATTCTGTGGTGCAGCTGTCTTATTCTCTAATTCTACAGATGTCTTTAATGTTGCATAATTCTCATCTGCATTTTCTGTCTTAATCTGTACTCCTTCCGGAACAATGTGTGTCAGTCCGGATTCCAGAAGATAGACATCTCTGTAAATTCCTGCACCGGAATACCAGCGGCTGTTTGTCATTGCTCCGGCACGTACCTGCACACGGATTTCATTTTCTTCCCCGATTTTCAGGAAATCATTCAGCGGTGCGTAGAATGTCGTATATCCGAATGGGCTCTTTGCAGCAAGCTGTCCATTTACATAGACAAATGCATTCATGTACACACCTTCAAATTTCAACATTACAGTTTTTTCTCTATATTCTTCCGGTGCATGGAGCATTTTTACATAAGTGTATACATCTCCATCACGGAATCCTGTATTTCCTCCATTTAAGCTGTCTGGATTTGCAGGTTTCTCAATCATTGCATCATGTGGCAATGTAATATTTCTTGCGATCTCCGGGATATTCCATACTAATGCAAAAGAATCTTTATCTTCCCAAAATTTCCAATTTTTATTCCATTTCTGTTCTAACATCTACTTTTCCTCCAGTTTCAACTGACTATTTTCCAACACTACTTTTCTGAAAATTGGCCGTTCTTTATATTTATCATTTGGATAATGTAATGTGAACTTCATTCCATCATTATCCTTATATAACATTCCGTGTCCTCCATTTTCAGGGAACAACGGCTCTTCCAACTGTTTCCATGGTCCTTCCGCTTTTCCATTCTCTGACACTGCCACGCCAACTGCATATCCACAATTACTCCAGCTTGACCAGGTCATGTAAAGCTTTCCATCTTCCATTTTCACAACACACGGACCATCTGTAAAATAAACATCTCCGTCCATTCCGAACTCTGCTTTGGCAAATGGAATTGGCTTCGCCCATTTTGCCGCTGCTGCTGAGAATAAGGTCACAGGCTCGCCCTCTGCCTGTTTCAGATCTGCCGATAATTTCAAGAGGCACATATCTCCATCCGGTGTGTCTTCAAAGGAATGGGAGAATATCAGATACGGATTTCCATCCTCAATATATACAGTTCCATCAATACACGCCCAGTTGTCCGGTGTGATACGCTCACTGTAGACTTCAAAAGGACCTGTCGGCTGTTCTGAACGAAGAACGTAGATTCCTTTCTTCCGGTCAGCGCCACCAAGTGTTGTGATCAGGTAAAATGCTCCATTATAATAAATACACTCCGGTGCCCAGTAATTCTGGTCTGCGAAAAATCCTTCCGGTCTGTGGAAGATCTCGATTGGTCCTTCCCAGTTCTCTCTGTCTTCGCTCACATAACAGTCAAATCCATCTGCCGGTCCCCAACAGGTTGCGCTTCTCGTTCCATATAAATAATATTTCCCTTCATGAACGAGAATATATGGATCTCTGATATTGATTTCTGTTGTTTTCATCTCTTTCCACTCCCAACACTTTATATTTCTGCTTTCACTTGAAAGACATAGCTTCCGGCTTGCAGCTTCTTCGGCTCCATCCCTTCCACGCTGAACTCTGCCTGCGCATCAAATGGCACTTCTACTTCATATACTACTGTATCTCCCTCATAATGCCAGCTGCTCTTATAGCATCCTGCTGCCGTATCAAGCTTACACTCTGCCTTTCCAAGCCTCCGGTCTGCATGTGGCGCGATCACAGCCTTCTTGAATCCCGCCTCTTCCGGTCTGATTCCGCACACTTCTCCATACATCCATGCTTCGATACTTCCGTAGCTGTAATGATTCAGGCTGTTCATTCCTTCTGCATTCAGATGTCCATCTGGCATTACAGAGTTCCAGCGCTCCCAGATCGTTGTTGCGCCCAAATTTACGCTGTACAGCCATCCTGGATATTCTTCATTCAAAAGCAGCTGGATTGCGATATCATTGTGTCCTGTTTCTGTCAGTGCAGGACACAGCATGGTGGTTCCGACAAATCCTGTGTTCAGATGTCCATCATTCGATTCCACTCTCTGTGCCAGAGCATCCCCTTCCTGCCGTCTTGCTTCCTTTGAAGGATTTAATCCAAACATAATAGCAATTGCGGATCCCGTCTGTGTCTTACAAATGCACAATCCATTTTCATCAAAATAGGTTTGCTGGATTGCTTTTAAGATCTCCGTTGCAAGTTTCTGATACGATTCAGATTCTTCTTTCTTCCCAAGAACCTCTGCCGTTCTTGCAACAATTTTGGTATCTTTATAGTAATATGCACTTGCAATATAAAGCGGATCCGTTGCCCCAAACGGTCCCGGCTGCGGATTATCCAGTGCCAGCCAGTCAGCAAAGTGAAATCCATCTTTAATCAAATGCAGCCCACCGAGTGCTTCTTCTTTCTTTCTCTGACAGTCTACCCATGCCTTCATGCCAGAGTAACACTCGGCGAGCAAGGTCCGGTTGCCATATTGCTGGTACACTTTCCACGGAATGATCACCCCTGCATCTGCCCATGGGCAGGAACCGTGCTCAGCTACCATTCCTTCTTTCAGGCGAGGGACAACATTCGGAACTGATCCGTCAAGAATACTCTGTTCCGCACGCATATCCCACAGATATTTCCGATAAAATGCCGGCATATACATATTGTAACATGCTGTCTCAGAGAACACCTGTGCATCCCCTGTCCATCCAAGACGCTCATCACGCTGTGGACAATCCGTCGGCACATCAAGGAAATTGTCTTTCTGTCCCCATAATGCGTTAGAAAACAGTTGGTCCACCTTACGGTTTCCTGTCCTGATTTCTCCAATCTGTCCAAAATCACTTCTCAGATGATAAGCTGTAAATACGATCTTTGAATTCCATTCCTCTGTGACATCTTTTCTATCTTGTTCCGCCTTGATTTCCACCTTCATATAGCGGAAACCATAAAAAGTAAAATGCGGTCTCACATGCTCTTTTGTTCCGTTAGAAATGTATGTGAATTCTGCCTTCGCAGTTCTCAAATTTTCACGATAGAAACAATCATCCTGCATGATTTCAGATGCGGCCAGTGTCACAGTCATTCCTTCCGGAAGTTCTGCATCAAATTCTACCCAGCCCGTCAAGTTCTGTCCAAAATCCAACACATATTCTTTCTTTGGTGTCTGGATCAGTTCTGCTTTGAATTCTTCATGTTTCACGATTGGAAGGTTATAACGGTCACAAAGTTCTCCACATTTTTCCGGTTTACGAAGAGCTGCTTCCTTCCATTTATTTTCTTCTGTCTGTAAAGCTGCTGCGATTCTTGCATCATAGACTTCGCCATCATAGATGTTACTTTCCAGGACCGGTGACTGACGATATTTCCATCCTTCTCCTGTACATACCGTTGGCTGTGTTTCTTCTCCGATATAAAGTTCTGCAATTGCACAGCAGGAATCCCCGTAAAGATTCGTATACCCACCATCGAATCCAAGTCTGCCTTTATACCAGCCTGCGCCAAGCCAGATCTGGATCTCATTTTCTCCCTCTTTCAGATATTCTGCTACATCATAAGTCTGTGTCTGCAAGTGGAAATCATAAGAATGATATCCCGGAGCCAGATATTCATTTCCGACCTTTTTCCTATTGATATATACTTCATAAACTCCAAGTCCACAGATGTATAATCTTGCAGATTTATTCACTTTTTCTGCATCTATCTGAAAAGTTTTCCACAAAACCGGATGGATATTCTCATCTTCTGCCTGCGGTGCAATCCATTTACCAATCCAATCCTCTTTCATTTTTCCGGTCTCAAAGAAAGATTCGGCATTCGCTGTCTCACAGTTATCTGCTTTTACTTCTATACTCCATGTATAACGTGTTCTCGGCTGCAATTCCAAATTCACCTGATAATCTGTGCTAGATGCCTTTTTTTCTTCTCCACTGTCATAGATTTGTTCCTCTCCCTGGGAAATCCGAATTCTTGCATACTGCATTTCTTTCGCATCATCCGCTTCTTCCACTTTCCAGGAAAAACTAAGTGGCTCCACCTGGAATCCAAGAGGATGTTCGATATTATTTACTCTCAACTGTCTGATTTTCATATTGTTTTACTTCCTTTTCGTTACACTTCATCATATAGAATTGATTATTTTAAAATCATTGTAAGAAATCCAATGCCGGTTGTCCATGTTGTATCTTTTTAAAAATCCGACATTTTGTTAGATGGTTACTGTTCTCAATATCTGTATCAAACAATGCTTTTCACTTTTCCACAAGAAAAATGCAGCTATCCGATTCTTTCATCTGATAACTGCATTTTCTGCAACTATGTAGTTTCAATTTCTTCTTTCAACAAATTCTATTCCGATTAGTCCACCTTTTTCTTCATACCCAGTATTCCACAGTTCCTTCAGTGAAAATGTTGTTGCTTCCCCATAAGTTGCCACTTTGATCAGAAGATCATCTGCTGTCTCTTCATATCCGATACATAAAAACCAGTGCCATACAAAATCAGCAAATTTCTTGTCTTTATGACGCAACATCAGATATGGAACCGGCGTTCCTTCGTTGATTTTCTTCTTAATGAATACTGCTGCTTCTCTTGCTGTATGTTCACCGGAAAATTCTTTGAATTCCACCTTTTCTCCTATATCTTCCAGATACTTTCCAAAGCCTTCTGTGTACATCCACAACTTGTTCACCCCACTCATTCTTGGGCGAAGATATGGTTTCATTTTCATGGAAAACTGAATATAATCTTCTTTACTCAGATTCTCTGCATCAAAAGGATACAGGTTCTTCTTTCCTTTATATTTTGCAAAATAGATACAGCAATCACACGCTGTTGCCGCAGCGCATCCGCCGATGTGCATCACCACATTGCGGAACCAGTCCTGATTGCCGCCTACTTCTCCGTCTATTATAAAATAATCCAGAATCTGTTTCATTTCTGTTGTTCTTCCTCTCTGTAAAAAATCTTGTTTTATCTCTTATCATTCGGTCCGTTATTATTTTACAAGCTGCATTTCTACTGTCATTTCCTACTGATCTGTACATATTAACTGTAATTATAACCTCATATGGTTGAAATGTACACTTTCCCCTCCTTTTTTTAGTCACTCGTGACATTGTTGATTTTCGTGCCTAACGCTATACTAAGTACATAAGTTAAACAAACCAAAATCAACTACCAATTAAAAAACAAAACCAAATTTAGTCAAACAAGTAAAAAGTAATCATTTAAGGAGGCACTTATAATGGCAAGTTTATCTCTTCAGGGAATTCAGAAAATTTATCCTAACGGATTTCACGCAGTAAAAGATTTCAATCTTGAAATCGCTGACAAGGAGTTCATCATCTTCGTAGGACCATCAGGATGTGGTAAATCTACAACACTTCGTATGATCGCTGGTCTGGAGGATATCTCCGGCGGTACATTCAAGATTGACGGAAAGGTAATGAACGACGTAGAGCCAAAGGACCGTGATATCGCAATGGTATTCCAGAACTACGCTCTGTATCCACATATGACAGTATATGACAACATGGCATTTGGTCTGAAGTTAAGAAAAGTACCAAAGGACCAGATCGACAAAATGGTTCGTGAGGCAGCTAAGATCCTGGATCTGGAACCACTGCTTGACCGTAAACCAAAAGCTCTTTCCGGTGGACAGAGACAGCGTGTTGCTATGGGACGTGCGATCGTTCGTGATCCAAAGGTATTCCTTATGGACGAGCCTCTTTCAAACCTGGATGCAAAACTCCGTGGACAGATGCGTATCGAGATTTCTAAACTGCACCAGAGATTAGGTACAACCATCATCTATGTAACACATGACCAGACAGAAGCTATGACACTGGGAACCAGAATCGTAGTTATGAACGCAGGTGTTGTTCAGCAGGTAGATACACCACAGACTCTGTACGATTATCCATGCAACCAGTTCGTTGCCGGATTCATCGGATCACCACAGATGAACTTTGTTGATGCGAAATGTAAAGTAGTCGAAAATAAAGTATACCTGGTAGCAGGACCTTCAGAGATCGAGCTTCCACCGGCAAAAGCTAAGAAGCTGATCGATGGCGGATATGAAGGAAAGACAGTTGTTCTCGGAATCCGTCCGGAAGACGTGCACGATGAGCAGATGTTCATCGAAGCTTCTCCAAATACAGTAATCGAAGCAAAGATCCGTGTATATGAGATGCTCGGTGCAGAAGTATTCTTATACTTCGATTATGAAGGATCAAGCATGACAGCAAGAGTGGATCCTAGAACAACAGCAAGAACAGGTGATATTGTTAAATTTGCTCTGGATGCTGAGAAGATCCATATCTTTGACAAAGAGACACAGGTTACAATCACAAACTAGTCTGTAATGAAGGCTTGGTATAAGAGCCGCAATTATCGTAAAAAACAGATGAATATAAGAGGACCGGGCGTAAGAAAGCGTCCGGTCTTTTCGTTTTTTTCGCAGACAATAAAATTTTGCTTTGTTAAAGCATGATTATCTGCTATAATGTATTCGTAATGCAGTTCGTTAGCGTGCTAAAATGTATACAAGTATGCAAAAGAACACGAAGAACAGAATTGCGGATAGGAAATGGAGGACAATGCGTGTTATCAAATCAGATATTACACAAAACAGCACAGGATATCAGGGAGATTACAGGATTTGACTGTGCAATATGGGATATGCAGGGATTCTGTCTCGTAAGGACGAATGAGACTCTGACCGGGTATGAGATCCAGATCCAGGATTTCCGTGATGACGAAGAAGAACCGGAAGAGATGATCTTAGATGAGATGGGAATGTTCCGCATCTATGAAGACAGTGATCCGGTATATGTATTGATGCTGCATGGAAATGCAGACGGCATGGAACTGGCAGGACGTATGGGAGCCAGTCAGCTTCGGAATCTTCTTTATGTATACAAAGAACGGATGGATAAGAACCGGTTTATTCAGAATTTGCTTTTGGATAATCTGCTTCTGGTTGATATCTATAATCAGGCAAAGAAGATAAAGATTCCGGCAGAACTCAAGAGAGTCGTATTCGTGATCGAACCGAAGAATGAAGGAGATGTCCTGGTACAGGAAACTCTGAAAGGTCTGTATGCGACGGGAACAAAGGATTTCGTAACGGCAATTGATGAAAAACATATTATTCTTGTGAAGTCACTGCAGTCTACCGACAGCTATCCGCAGGTAGAACAGATCGCCAAAGAGCTGGTCACGACGCTGAATATGGAAGCCATGGTAAGTGTAAGAGCGGCATATGGAACAATTGTAGAAGAATTAAAGGATGTATCCAGATCATACAAAGAAGCAGATATGGCTTTGGAAGTCGGAAGAGTGTTTTATACAGAGAAGAAGATCCTTGCATACAATGAACTCGGAATCGGACGGCTGATCCATCAGCTTCCGGCATCACTCTGCGAGATGTTCCTGAATGAAGTATTCGAAGCTGGCAAGGCCGATATTTTCGAAGAAGAAGAACTGACGACTGTTTATACATTCTTCGATAATAACCTGAATATATCAGAGACGGCAAGGCGTCTGTATGTGCACAGAAATACACTGGTGTACCGTCTGGAGAAGATTCAGAAGAAAACAGGACTGGATGTGCGTGTATTTGACGATGCACTGACATTCAAGATTGCCATGATGGTAGCAGATCATATGAAATATATGAAAGAATAATCAGGTTAGCAGATGTCTGGACTCAGACATTTTAATATATTCATAATACGATAGTAGGAGGACAAAACATGCTGAAATTATATGACAAGGGAGTCTATTTACTGAATGGAACAGAGATTGTGGAAGAAAAAGAAGCAGTTGCTGCAAAGACAGGTAAAGATGTGACTCCACAGGAAGCTGCAAAGAATACAATGGCATATAACATTCTGGCAGCGCATAACACCTCGGGAAATATGGAGCGTCTGCAGATCAAATTCGATAAGCTGACATCTCATGACATTACATTCGTTGGAATTATTCAGACAGCCAGGGCTTCAGGGCTTGAAAAATTTCCGATCCCTTATGTACTTACGAACTGTCATAACTCTCTTTGTGCAGTCGGAGGAACGATCAACGAAGATGATCACATGTTCGGTCTCACCTGCGCGAAAAAATATGGCGGAGTCTATGTACCGCCTCATCAGGCAGTCATCCACCAGTTTGCCCGTGAGATGCTGGCTGGCGGCGGTAAGATGATCTTAGGATCAGACAGCCACACACGTTATGGTGCACTTGGAACCATGGCTATGGGAGAAGGCGGACCGGAGCTTGTAAAACAGCTTCTGAATAAGACATATGATATTAAGATGCCGGGGGTAGTCGGAATCTACTTAGATGGCGAGCCGATGAAAGGTGTCGGACCACAGGACGTGGCACTTGCGATCATCGGTGCGACATTCGGCAATGGCTATGTTAACAATAAAGTGATGGAATTCGTAGGACCTGGTGTGAGTAAGTTAAGTGCGGACTTCCGTATCGGTATCGATGTTATGACGACAGAGACGACCTGCCTGTCATCCATCTGGAAGACCGATGATAAGATCAAAGAATTCTATGACATTCATGGAAGAAGTGAAGATTACAAAGAACTCAACCCGGGAGATGTTGCTTACTATGACGGTATGGTATATGTAAACTTAAGTGAGATCAAACCAATGATCGCAATGCCATTCCATCCGTCTAATGTATACACGATCGATGAAGTGAGAACCAACTTAAAAGACATCCTTCATGATGTAGAACAGAAAGCACTGGTAAGTCTCGACGGAGCAGTTGACTATTCTCTGCAGGATAAGATTGTAAATGGGCAGTTATATGTGGATCAGGGAATCATCGCAGGATGTGCCGGCGGCGGATTTGAAAATATCTGTGCAGCAGCAGATATCATCAAAGGACATTATATCGGTTCCGATGAGTTTACATTCAGTGTATATCCTGCAAGTACACCGATCTACATGGAACTTGTGAAGAACGGAGCAGTTGCTGACCTTATGGAAGCAGGAACGATCGTGAAGACGGCATTCTGCGGACCATGCTTCGGTGCCGGAGATACCCCTGCAAACAACGCATTCTCGATCCGTCACTCAACCAGAAACTTCCCGAACCGTGAAGGATCCAAACTTCAGAGCGGACAGATCGCATCGGTTGCACTTATGGATGCACGTTCCATCGCAGCAACGGCAGCGAATAAGGGATTCCTTACACCTGCAACTGACCTGGATGTGGAATATAAAGGACAGACTTATCATTTTGATAAGAACATTTATGCGAACCGTGTCTTCGACAGCCATGGTGTAGCAGATCCATCGGTAGAGATCAAGTTCGGACCAAATATCAAAGACTGGCCTGCAATGGCAGCACTTCCGGAAAACTTACTTCTGAAAGTGGTATCTGAGATACATGATCCGGTCACCACAACAGATGAACTGATTCCATCCGGTGAGACCTCATCTTACAGATCCAACCCTCTGGGACTTGCAGAATTTGCATTGTCCAGAAAAGATCCTGCTTATGTAGGCCGTGCGAAGGAAGTACAGAAAGCTGAGAAAGCAATTGAAGCAGGACAGTGTCCGTTAGAAGTATTAGATGAACTGAAACCGGTTATGGATAAGATCCACGAGACATATCCGGAGACAGGAAAAGGTAATCTCGGAATCGGAAGCACGATCTTTGCAGTAAAACCGGGAGATGGTTCTGCAAGAGAGCAGGCAGCATCCTGTCAGAAGGTACTCGGCGGCTGGGCAAATATTGCGAACGAATATGCAACCAAGAGATATCGTTCGAACCTGATCAACTGGGGTATGCTTCCATTTATCACGGAGGAAGATCACGAGAACTTAAGCTTCCGTAACGGCGACTATATCTTCGTGCCGGAGATCAGAAAAGCAGTGGAAGATAAGAATGCCGAGATCAAGGCTTATGTGGTTGGAGATTCTCTGAAAGAGATCACGCTGAAGCTTGGTGATATGACCGATGCAGAAAGAGAGATCATCCTGAAAGGATGTCTGATCAATTATTACAGAGGATAATATGTTTTATTTTTAGTACCGTTTTGTTTTGGAAAATTTTGATCTGACATTCGGACTTATGTATACAGCAGGAAATCACGGATTTCCTGCTGTTTTTCCTTATGCGGAGATGTAGACACTGCCGAAATAAGGAAAGTTCTTGTATAATATGATAAAATACCTGCAACAATGTGAGCGGGAAAAGACTCTTATCTATATAGGATTTATAATAATTACCGGAAGATTAAAAACAGTGATAAAAGATTCATATCTGAGGGAGGTTACGATATGATATGCAGTGTAAAAAGGTTCTCGGAAATGTATGAAACGGTTTACCGTGATCTGTACCATTACGCACTGTGCCTGATGAAGAATCCACAGGAAGCGGAGGATGCAGTGAGCGAGGCGGTTGTTGCGGCATACGAGAACATACATAAATTAAAAAAAGAAGAAGCATTCCGCAGCTGGATATTTACAATTCTGACGAATAAATGTAAGAAGAGATTGAAGAAGGCATTAAAAGAAGAGCCGGGAAGAGAGGAAGAACTTCCGGAACAGCCGGTTGTACCGGATTATGATCTGGCAATGGACGTCAGGAAAGCATTCTTCGTGTTATCGGAAGAAGAACAGATATTAGTCGGATTATCCGTATTCGGCGGGTATTGCAGTCAGGAGATCGGGGAAATGATGCGGCTGAATCCGAACACGGTACGATCGAAGCGGAGCCGGGCACTTAAAAAGATGGAATGTGTGCTGGGCAGTTACGGAGAAACAGAGTATGGAAGAAAGGAGTGAGAAGTGTATGCGGCGTGAGAATGAACATGAAAAAAAGCAGAACGGATACTGCGAACAGGATATGGTAGATCAGATTGCACGATTGTCAGAAAACACAGAGGTACCGGACAGTCTGAGACCGGAAAATATAGAACGGTTATTAAAAGGGAAAAAGCAGAAGAAACATTTTCATTCATACCGGATCGGACTTGCAGCAGCCTGTGTAGCAGTTGTAACGGGAATCATAGTGTGGCAGTATGGAAGCCTGCATCATGAAATGACAGACTCTAAAAGGATGTCAGCAGGTAATACAGAAAGGAAGATCAGTGGCAGCAGGAAGATCAGGATAGCCGAAAGTTATGATGAAATCTATAAATATATCAAACGGTCGCAAGGTAACGAAGGAATTGCAATGTATGCAAGAAGTGGAAATGAGACAGCGGCAGCAGCGGATACAGGTAGTGGGAATGAGACATCAGCGGCAGCAATGACCGAAGATGGCGGGTATTCGCAGACCAATGTCCGGCAGTCCGGTGTAGATGAAGGAGATATTGCAAAAACAGATGGAACGTATCTGTATGTACGGGAAGATAATGGCCGGACGATCGACATCATAGATGCCGGGAAAGGGCAGTTGGAAAAATACAATGAGATTACTTTGGAAAAAGAATATACGATCCAGGAATTTTATATAGATACAGACCGGAAGAAACTGGTGGCGGTATGTCAGAAAGAATGTACAGATGCAGACAATAAAAAGCAGGTCGGTACAGCTGTCCGGCAACAGACAAAAACTGCGGCAGTCACCTATGACATCAGTGATATCAAAAAGCCGGTAAAAGAAGGTGAAGTAACACAGAGCGGTACTTACAATTCATCGCGCATGGCAGACGGATACCTGTATCTGTTCAGTGAGTATTATACAGGAAGTAATGTGGTTAAAGATAAACCGGTCACCTATGTACCGATGGTGAATGACAAAGCAATGAGCCAAAGCAGTATCTGCCTGCCTCCGGAAAACTGTGGAATGATGTACGAAGTGATCAGTTCCGTGGATATCAGTAAACCGGATGAAACGGCAGATCATAAAGCGATTCTATCTGAAGGCGGTCAGATGTATGTCAGCAAAAAAAATATTTACTATTATGAATCAGAGTGGCAGCAGGATAATCAGACTGTGACAACACTTAGAAAAATTTCTTATAATAAGGGGAAATTAAAGGCAGCAGCACAGGGAAAAGTAAAAGGTTATCTGAATGATACCTTTTCGCTGGATGAATACAAGGGCAATTTAAGATTATTCACGACAAATAATGACGAAAATCTGGTGACGATACTGGATAAGAAACTGGATAAGATCAGTACCATCGAAAATCTGGCAAAAGGCGAAACCATCTATTCTGCAAGGTTCATGGGCGAATCCGGATATTTTGTGACATATGAGCAGGTCGATCCGTTATTCAGTGTAGACCTGTCCGATCCGGAGAAGCCAAAGATTCTCGGTAAATTAAAGATTCCGGGATTTTCCGAATACCTGCATTTCTATGGAGAAGACAGACTGCTCGGTATCGGAATGTCAACCGATGAAGAATCCGGCGTGGCAGAAGGAGTAAAAATAACAATGTTCAATATATCTGACCGGTCAGATGTAAAAGAAGAATCTACACTTGTGCTGGATGATCTGTACGGAAGCCATGCGGCATATGATTATAAATCGGTGCTTGCCGATCCGGAGAAAAACGTAATCGGATTATCCGGTTACAGCCAGAATGGGGAAAGCTATTATCTGCTGACATACAACCGGACAGACAGGAAATTTGAGACAATCCTGCAAGAAGAAGTCAATGGAAATACATCTCAGGGAATCCGGGGAATCTATATAGAAGATACGCTGTATGTGATCAGCGGAAATATTATTGAAGCTTATGATATGAATACGGGTGTGAAAAGCGGAGATATCATATTATAAATTTAAATTGGGATTTAATTTATTAACGGGGAAGCGGCCTCTCAGTCCTTGAAGGAAACAATAGATAAGGCTTCTTGTTCA
>OFMF01000295.1_pt1 | contig 49420 bp, 44 predicted proteins | sample 1541771 | NCBI WGS metagenome assembly OFMF01 (sample SAMN04209235, study PRJEB22552) | human gut metagenome | biome: gut; material: feces | host: Homo sapiens | place: USA: Oklahoma
CAATGGTTGAGATGGCAAAAGCGAATGACCTGAATACCTACAAATATCTGACATACCTCTTATCACAGCGGCCAGACGCTAAAATGTCAGATGAACAGCTGGAACAGCTTGCCCCATGGAGCGAGACTGCGAAAGCGAACTGTCAAAACTAAACATAGAGTAAAACGCTTGCATCTATCATTTTGGTGCAAGCGTGATTCATGGGCAGCGTAGCAATATTTTGCGCTTACCTTTGACACACAGATAGAGTTTTAGAAAATATCGTACTTTTTTGTGCAAAAGAAAATAAATATATAATGCTATTTGGAGTGCATATTCGGTTTCGGGATATGCACTTTTTTTAATAAAATAAAAAGCGACAAACATTATTCAGATTCAAAGGCATGGTGATTTTAACTCAGGAGATGTTGTGCAAAAATGTAGAATGCGTTATAATAAATGTAGAATTTGAGGTTATATGAACCAAGGATAATATCTAATTATCCACTATCTATTACCCACTAAATATATAAATCAATAGATATATGGTTGTATAACCAGTAATACTATGTGAGGAAATATGAAAGCATACAAAAAAAGGAATACTTATATTCGAAAATTCTTTAATATTGTGATAGATTTTTTGTTTATTACTATCCTATTTGCTATTGGTTTTTTTATATACAAAATTATTTATTGTATTTTGCAAAATATTCCGAATATAAATACATTATATGGAACTTTAATTAGTGCATCTGTAACCATTATACTTGCACTCATTTCTTATATTGCTAAAATGAAAAAATATGTGCCAATGATGTTGTACAAATTCAAGCAAAGAATTTATCAATTTCTTTCTTGGTCACATACTCCTTTTTCTGCACTTATAATCACAGATTATAATAAAAATAATTTCTTTGAAACTGAGGAACAGGGGAAATTTATTAGTTCTGCGATACGCATTCTGAAAAATAATACACAAAATATAATTTTGATTTCCGGTTACTCTGGGCGAGGAAAAACAACTTCGATTATGCTCTTACTTAGTGCGATTGCACATGACAAAGAATTGTATTGGGTGTTTTCGGAATTACAAAATCATATTATTTATTTTGACAGTGTGAATGATAAGGACGCTTTGTTGGACTATTTGGGGTATACGGGAAAACAAAGGTATAAACTTATTATCGTAGATAATATACAGAAATACACTATTTCATCTATAAATGAAGTCATGGGTAGAATAAATAATTTAGTATTACGCAATCGAAATGCGAACAAAAAAATACTAATTGTATTTCTATATCAGGAAACGGATAGAAACGGACCTTTATATGAATATATAAAAAACAAGTTTTTTAAAGATGAGAATAATGTATTTAAACTAAATCAATATGTCAATCTTGAAAAACAAGTTTTTCAAGAACAATCTTCACCACAAGATCAAGAGTTAGTAGCACATATTAGCAAAATTGAAGCCTCTTTTTTTCGCCAATATATGAAAAACATCCTATATAATAGAAAAGATGATTCCATTGTCTTTTTTATGAACGATTTGGTATTTAAGCAGCCTGATAAAATTTCTGCTAATAAAGAAAAGACATTTTTTGTATTACTGGTTGCAATTTTTATTGGTTTTTACAACGGATATGTTACCCGAAAGGAATTGCGTTTTCTTTGGAAAGAAAATTATTCATTCCTTTCTCTTCCACAAGAAAGTCTGCTGATAAAATATTTTGTACGCAATCATGTTTTAGCACCATTCCCATTTGTTCGTTCTGCATACATTTTTAATGAGCAATTAGCAAGAGAATACCGAAAAAGATTAATAGGTAATGATTATTATAAAGAAAAAAGTAGTCGTATGGCAGAAAATATGTTTCTACGTTGTGAAGAAAATATGCCTCAGAAATGGTTGCTTTTTTTGCTATGTTCTTCCAATTACTGTAATGCTTATTCACAGTATAAGAGAATACATTATTTTGAAAATGCTTTATCCGCATACCATCTGCAATATATTTTAGATATTGTGGAAGCTGAGTTTTCTATTCTTCCGGAAAAAAAGAAAATTTTCCGTCAAGAACTTGGAATAATCTATATATATAATGGAGAATGGAGTAAAGCGAAACAAATTCTTTATCCATATGTGAAGAGTCATAATATAAATAAAGATATTTGGCATATTCAGTTGAAAATTATAGAAGCAGAGCATGGCGGTAGTGATGAAAAGTATTTAGAAATGCTAGCCTGTATGGAAACAGAATGCACAGATCCGGTTATATTATTCCAAGTGAGGTATTGGCGTGAACATATACACATGGAACACGGAAATTTTTCTCCTGATATCTGGGAAAAACTAGTATGGGAAATTGCATTTAGTAGTGAACTGGAAAAGTTACGGAAAGATGAACATTTTTCAAAACGAATTGTATCGGATTATGAAAGAGTTTACTTTCTAAAAGGTAATATTAAATATTCTAGATATAGAAATATTGTTTCTGAATATAGACGTTTAAATTATAAAAATGGTCAAAACATGGAACCTGTAGAATGTGTGTTAAGTCGTGCATATTATATTCAATACGATGTATTATATCAGTTGGGAATCTGGGGATATATAAAACATGGTGAAATTGATTCTGATATTATTCGTAATCCAGAACTCACGGACAACAATAATTCAATGAGTATTCTGTTGGAAGAGGCATTGGACAAATATGATTTTTGTATTCGAAAATATCAGTCAGAGGGAAAAAAGAAATATAGAACACTAGAGGTAAGGAAAGCAGAACTGACTTTGTGCAGAGATTCGAATCATTATATTGAAGTATTGAATCAATACGAAAAATTTGAGCATTACGCAGATATAAATGAGATTACTGTGTTTGAAGGATATTGCAATACGCAAAAGGGAAAGGCATTTGCGTTATATGCAGATTATATGCTCCGAAACAATGATTTGGGTAGATTCGAAGAATATCTAAAAAAAGCAGAGGATTATTTACTACAGGCTCAACGGATTTATGCAAAATGGGGTAATACTTATGGCGTATTTCGTGCTGAATTGTTGACCATATTGATTTATATGATGCAGGATAAAGAAAGTACAGAACTAGTCTGTATTAGACCCAATATCTATCGGAATAGATACAAGGATCTGCTCTCAAAATTGGCCGAAAAATATAATCCTGAACAACAGTTTTCAAGAGAAAATGATATCATTGAATATCTTCAGAATAATATATGCAGGATGGATGTTCCTCTAAGAATACTTAGATTTTATCCAATAATCCTGCAATAAATTCTCTATTTCAGATAATTGATATTATTACTTAGAACCACAATTGTCTCGAAGTCCCATTTAATCAGTTTATACTGACATAAAGTACATAGTAAATCCAGCGTAATTTTCTGTCCTGTAGAGTTTTTTAGTGTTTCTATAGTTTCTATAATATAATATTGGTTAGGAATGGAAAGACTGGAAGTTTCTATTCTATTACAAATATTATCTAACCAATTGGATAGAGTATAGTCTTGTTTTGGCAAAGAACATTTTTCTATAATAGGATAGGAAACGGTGCGGTTCGATATAATTGCTTTGAATAGTTGAATCAATTCATCCCAATCAAGAAGAATTCCGATTTCTCTCAAGAAATCGTTGCTGTCATCGCTAGTATGCACATAATTCAATACATAATTTATAGGTTTGATTTTCCATCTTATCTGATACGGCTCCCTTTTTGTTTCAAAAGCGGAGCCTTTCAAATTTGTCAACATTTCACATACCGATTTTGTACCTGAATTTCTTGAACGAAGAATTAGTATTAAAGAATCGTACATAGAAAAAAGTTTTTGGTTTACAAGTATATGTTCTAAACTAGAATTTTTCCAAGAAAACTTCCACATCTCTAATGTACGTGTAGCACCAATATTTTTTCGCACAAAATAAATTAATTCATACCCTGCAGCGTGCAGAATAGCGAAAATTTCTGGTGCTTTTCCCATGATTAAAGCTTCTGGTTTTATAAGCATCAATCCATATTTGTACAATTCTTCTTTATATTGGTTAGGCCAGCACATTTTTACCATGTTACAAACCATACGGTAAGGTATTTCATTCTCGTAAAGAATGCTTTTTTCGGTAACATTGCCTATAAAATTGAACATATTTACAACCTCTTGATTTCAGCTATTGTGGTTTGTGCAGTTTTTCGTAGCATATCGTCTATAACATCAGTATAATATGCTTTTGAAATAACATCAGCAAGTGCTGGTACATACTTTTCTTCTAATCCCTGACGAACGGCTGCCGCTGTGCCGAGACGCAGTCCATATCCCAGTCCATAAGGAAGCAATCGATAATTCGTTAGAATATGCAATTCTTCCAATAAACGAAAAAATTGATAAGTTTTCTCCTTGCTTTCCGGTAGTAGCCAGAGATGTTGAGTCCAAGTATTTCGAAAATCTCGTTTTACAACAGGAAGGTGATTTTGTAAAAGAATTTCCTCCAAAAGATGTGTTGTGGATAACATTTTTTGAGAATAACTCTTTAGAGTGGGATATGGTGGAAAATTAAGCAACAGACTGTACACATCTTTTGGGTGAATATTTGAAATATATATACTCAGACCTTTCATGATTCGTTCCCATAGTTCATCTTTATGACGAAAAAATATAGCAGCTTTCTGCGAACCGGGATAATTTTTATGTAACGAAGTCAGAATAATATCAAATCCCATATCAAAAGGATTACGATAATCTTTTGCCATTATATTTGCCAAATACTGGGAGGCATCAAATACTTTTATACAGGAAATATTTTTCAGCCATGAAAAATCTTCATAATATAAGCCTTCGCTTCGATCTACAAATATATAATCTGGTTTCCACGCCTCAATTAGTGCTAAAGAACGTGGGATATCCACTCTATATTGTTTCTTATCTATTATAAAATTACGTATTTCAAATCCAAGTCTGGATAGAATCTGATGTGTTGAAAAATGACCGCCTGCTTCTTCAGGCAAAAGTAGTACTCTCTCTCCAATCTGTCCTAATGACATAAATACCGAGATATGAGCGTCTAATCCAGAATGTGGCTTAAATGTAACAGCTTTTGCATCCATGTATTTACACCAGAAATCATACAACTCATTTAAATTTTCTCTTCCGGCAAAGATAACCTTACTATTCTCGTCACGCACTTCCTCTGAAATATACATTCCTTCCAAAAAATCCAGATTTGTATCTGAGTAAAAAGGAATATTTTCAGTTGGATTAAGAATTAGAGACTCTTCATGAATCTTTTTTAAATTTTCTATTGATTGCTTACTTTTTTTAAAATTCATATATTTACCTCAAACACCCTGAATAAATTACTGTACTTAGTTCCATTTTTACTTTATGATTCACAGAAAAATTTTCAAAAACTCTTGACAATTCTTTTACAAAAGTAGGAAAAGAAGGATCACATTTCTCTATAGCATATGAGGCAGAAAGAGTCCGGTTAATAAAAGTATCATAATCAAGATACTCCGTATTATCATTCGAGAAATAACGATATTGGTATGAATCTTCTGTAAAACATTCTTGAAAAGAATTGGATTCAAATTCGGTCGCATGAAAATCTCGTTTATATAGTGGACAATATTTTAAAAGTACCTCTTCATTTTTCAGAAATAAATTAGACGAATGATTTTTCATATTATAAATAATGATAAGACGTCCGTCTGGCTTTAAAATTCTTTTTAACTCACGCAGAGTTTCTGGATTATAAAACAAATGGAACGCTTGAGCTACCGTTATATAATCCAAGTGGTTATCGCTAATTTCTGTGTGTTCTGCACTACGATATACATAAAAAATGTTTTTGCAATCATGTAAATATTTTTTGCACTCCTGCATCATGGAATCATTTGGTTCCACTGCATATACCCAATCGAAATATGAGGCAAGAATTTTTGTTAATTGACCAGTACCACACCCAATATCTGCACCAAGTTTGGTCGGGGAAAATTTCAAATCCTGCTGTAAGTATTCCAATACATGGGGAGAATAACTGGGACGATTAGCTGCATATAATGTTGCCTTGTTGTTAAACAAATTGTAAAATTTGCCCATAAAACCACCCTTTCATTAAACAACGGATACTAACTGATTACCTATTATGAGATATCAATAATAGTGGATAATTAGATATTATCCTTGGTTTAGAATGGGCAAAGAGGGAGAAAAGAAGAGGCCGCTTCAAATTAGGCGGCCTGCAGTGTTACATTGTAATATCAATATGCATTGAGTTACGTGGGTGTTTAGCAGTGAGAATGCTGTTTTGTTTGGAGGTAGACACATTTGTATATATTTCGGTTGTTTTTATAGAGCTGTGTCCCAGCATTCTCTGTATATACCGAATATCAACATCAGATTCTAATAACAGTGTCGCAAAGGAATGCCGGAACATATGTGGAGTTACGTGCATATCTATGGCGGCAAGTTTCAGATATTTGACGATCATGCTTCGGACAGATTCTTCAGAGTATCTTTTGTGAAGACGGTTAATAAAGAACCACCCTGTTTTAGAAATATCTGTTTTAAAGGCTGCATAGTATTCGGATAGTATTTCTTTGACATCTTCATTCCCAATTTGTAAAATACGTTCTTTTGATCCCTTCCCGTTTATAATAATTTTGTAAGTAGTGAAATCTATTTGGGAAAGAGTAAGTGAGCATAGTTCAGAAACACGTACTCCAGTTGCAAACAGTAATTCTATTACGGCTATATCACGAAGGATTGAATTGTATTTGTATGTTGTAGGTGCAAGCCCTTTTTGTTTATACATAGTTCGGAGAAAGATTTCTATAATAGTATTAGGGACTATTCTAGGCAGGACTTGTGGTTCCCGAAATTTCACATTGAGTTTCTCAAAAGGATTTTGAGATAAAAATTCTTCATAAACAAGATAATGGAAAAACGCCTTCAAAGTAGCAATTTTCCTTTTGGCTGTTTTGGGCTTGTATTTTTGGTGTAACAGTGACAGGAACGAATTTAAGGTTGTTTTTTCTGTGAAATCCTCCTGTGGTAGCATATATGTATGAAATTGTGATAAATCTATACGGTATGCTTTAATGGTTTTTGAATTTAATTTTTTTATTGTTTCACATGTTTTGAGATATTCGGATATAAAATTTGATAATTGATCCATGATAGGCACCCTCCTTTGTTTTTTTTCAATTATGAGTGCCTATATGGAAAATGTCGATTTTATTTTGGGAAAAATTTATTTAAAGTTTCCAGTGTCCCCTTTGCAGAAAATCCCCATAGTATGCTGCTAAGAGCGTTAATAGCAGCCTGCCTCCTTCGGTAGTACGTCCGGTAGGAGATACTGGGAACGTGCTTTTCCAACTCTTCCAGGATTTCCTCTGTGTTTTTCAGTTCATGGGGAGACAGAAAGGCGTAATATAATATCCAGTAATATTCTTCCCCATGCTTATGATTTTTCCGGAGCAGATCCACAGAAGAGAGAAGCAGCTTTATCATTTTATTGCTGCGGGCAATGCTTTTTGCCCATTCTTCAATCTGGCTGTCTCCCAGATCTGCTCCTGCAGCATAGATAGAATCCAGGAATTCGTCTACGCTGGTGTTGTATTCCAGTTGGAACTGAATTTCTACCTGTCGGACAGCAACCATCAGGCTATAAGTAGAATCCCGGTAACAACGGAGCAGCTTATAGGTATCATGGTACAACGGATTATTTTCTACTTCAGCAGAAACAGGGTGGTGATTTTTCTTTGCCATTATACAACCCCTCCTTTCAACAGAACTTCTGGGATTTCAGCGAAGGCAGGTAAGGTATGCTGCAGAGGCGGAGTATGCCCTGGGACGTTGGTGACAGCGGGATTTTCCGGTTTTAGTTTTAATTCAAACTGGTAGGATGCTTTCCCCCAGGGGCAGATAATACGTAGTGAATATAGATATATACTATCCTTGCAGGCTGATAAAGGAGATAATATATACTTCGTTTTAGGGCATCTACAACAAGAAATGCCTTGTATTTCCAGTATTTCAGCGACTTTGCGAACAATGGCTTTGATGTGTGATTCTGGAACGCAGGAGCCTTCCTGTGAAACGATGATTTGTTCGTCAGTAATAGATTCTGAAACGCATTCGGAATTGTTTTTGTCAGGTAAGGTATTTTCGGTTATATGTATTGGCAGTTGCATTTTCATGGCAATTTCCTCCTTATCAATCATGACATCACTGATATTAAACATAACGGACAGATAATTACGCAGATATACCATGCTGCCATGTTTCCCGGAATAGGAAATCAGTGTGATCATGTCGGTATCTTCAAGTTTTTTAAGCAGACGGGACACAGAAGATTTCGACTGTTTCCAACGTTTGGCAAGTTCCTGATAACTGAACAAGGGATTTCCAGTTTGATTGCGAAAATATACTACCGGACCGGCATCAGAGCCTTGCACAGATGGATCATTATAGACTGCATGAATCCAAAGATCCAAAAGAGCATCCATTTCCGAACATTTTCCCAGTCCGATTAGTTTATGAACATCTGCGATTGGAAAAAAGAAAAACCCGATGTCTTTTTTGCATGGGTAATTATAGGAAAGGGCAGTATTATCTTTTGGCCAGTCTTTGATCTTGTATTGGATAATCTTATTTTTTTCGTGCAGTGAGTAGGTTAGAAGGTTTTGCTCAACCAGGGTATCCAGTATGGATATGACCTGGTGCTGGAATTTTTGGCGGAAGTGAATTTGTAGTTCTTTAAGAGAACAGATCCATTCGCCAGGAACAACTTTGTAAGTAAGGTGTTCGATGTTCCGATAAGAGGAGCTGTAATTTGCATAAGAACATAAAATGAGAAAATAAAAAAGACAGGAACCTCCGTTGGTACGGATGCTTCTGTCTTTCATAAGGGTTTGTATAAATTCCCGGTAAATCCGGCAGCGTGGAAAATCCACAATTTGTTTTAACTCTAATTGATAATTCACGATAAACCTCCATATAATATTGTAGTTGTAGTAAAATAATTGTAGACGAAAGATACTAAAATGTATATAATATGCCCATAGGGGTGCTAAGTGGCATAGATTTGGCACAGTAAAATACCTGATATGGCATGAAAGCAACATGAAAATTAGGGTGGATATAAGGTGGACAGTTTGGAAAACCTTAGAGTTTTAGAGGGTTCCGAGGTTTTTTTCCGGGGTCTGCAACACCTCTATCCCCGGTTCAAATCCGGGTGGCACCTCTCTAAAGAGCCTTGATTTCAGGCTCTTTTTTTCATATATATATATTCATTTTTACAAAGATTCTGCGGAGAGCGATCCGGCATTTTACAAAGGTTCTGGATGCCGCGCTCTCCGCAAAATATTGACTGTGTTATATGGGATTAGTCAGGTATCAGTCCTGATAGACAATTTCTCCTCTACAGATAGTGTAATGAATTTTTCCATATAATTCCATACCTTTAAATGGTGTATTGGAGGATTTAGACAGGAAAGAATCCACAGTCCATGTTTCATCTGGATTAAAAATTACCAGATCAGCAGGAGTTCCCTCCTCAACAGAACCACCGGGCAGATGATAAAGATCAGCAGGATTACAGGTCATTTTTTCCAGAAGCTCTTCCAGCGTCAGACAGCCTTTTTTTACCAGATTAGTGATACCAAGGCCAAGAGATGTTTCTAATCCTGTAATGCCGCTTGGAGCCTCTGTGAGAGCTTTGGATTTTTCTTCAGCACTGTGAGGGGCGTGGTCGGTGGCAATCAGATCAATAGTTCCGTCTTTCAGGCCTGCAATGATCGCCTGCCGGTCTTTTTCTGTACGCAGAGGCGGATTCATTTTTGCAAGAGTACCATAAGTAAGAACTGCCTCATCGGTAAGAGTAAAATGATGAGGGGTGGCTTCCGCATGGATATCCGCGCCAAGTTCTTTTGCAAGACGCACAAGAGCGACAGAATTGCCGGAGCTGATATGTTGGATCACAACAGGAGCCTTAGTATGAAGGGCAAGCATACAGTCCCGGGCAACCATGACGTCTTCGGCAATTGCAGGAGAACCTGTAATCCCAAGCCTGTCTGCTACAGGACCGGCATTGATTCCGTTATTTGCAATAAAGCTTTTATCTTCTTCATGAAGGCTGATGGGCATATTTAATTCAGCTGCTTTTTTCATGGCCTGGCTGCAGAATTCTGCATCAAGAAGAGGGATGCCGTCATCTGTAAAACCGCAGGCGCCGGCTTCCTTTAAGGCTTTAAAATCATTTATGATTTCTCCCTTAAGCCCTTGGGATACAGAAGCTGTCTGATAAATGTTAATTTTTTCTTTTTTTGCCCGTGTCAGAATATCTGTAAGGGTTTCAACAGAATCTACAGCAGGTTTTGTATTTGCCATGCAGATTACAGAGGTTACGCCGCCTTTGGCAGCGGCAAGAGTACCTGTGTGGAGATCTTCCTTATAGGTAAGTCCTGGATCACGAAAATGAATATGAGTGTCAACAAGGCCCGGCGCAACAGTCAGACCGGTAAGATCCAGAACTTCTTCACTATTTTCAGGAACAAGACCAGCAGAAATCTGAGAAATCTTTCCGTTTAGAATACGGATATCTGTAAGTTCCTGAGTATGCGTTTTGGGATTTATAAGAAAACCATTTTTTAAAAGCATATAATAATCCTCCTTTTAACGGGCATATCAGCAGTAAACAGCCCTTGTTATTTAGATTCAGTATAGAAGAAAGAAAGGAAATTTGTCAAGGGAAGAGAGAAAAGGAGTAGTATCTGTTTTCAGGGAAAAATAAATAGGTGATTCGACAAAAAGTTCTTTACAACAGGGAAACGATATGATAGAATAAACAACTGTGATATATTTTCATATCCTTGCTCTCTGACAGTACAGAGGGCCATAAAGACCACAAGGAGGTAAAAAGCATGAACAAGTACGAGTTAGCATTAGTTGTGAGCGCTAAAGTTGAAGACGAAGTACGTGATGCAGTAGTAGAGAAAGCAAAAGGCTACATTACACGTTACAACGGCGTGATCACAGAAGTAGAAGAATGGGGTAAGAAGAAATTAGCTTACGAAATTCAGAAAATGCATGAAGGCTTCTACTATTTCATTCAGTTTGAAGCAGATGCAGAGTGTCCGGCGGAAGTAGAAAGACATGTACGCATCATGGACAACGTATTAAGATACTTAGTCGTTCGTAAAGACGCATAATCTTTTTACACATGGATTTTAGAAAGCACCATTAGAACCCGTTCACTTACTGAAAGAAAGAGGTAGAAAAATGAACAAAGTAATTTTAATGGGTCGCTTAACAAGAGATCCTGAGGTCAGATATTCCGCAGGAGAAAATGCTCTGGCAATCGCCAGATATACACTGGCAGTAGACAGACGGTTCCGCAGAGATGGAGAGGCATCCGCTGATTTTATCAGCTGTGTGGTATTCGGACGCGGAGCAGAGTTTGCAGAAAAATATTTTCATCAGGGAATCCGTATTGTAGTCAGCGGACGCATTCAGACCGGAAGCTATACAAACAGAGAAGGTCAGAAGGTGTATACTACAGAGGTGGTAGTTGAGGAACAGGAATTTGCTGAGAGCAAAGCCGCAAGTGATAACTATGCAGCATCTCATCCTCAGCAGAGCGTTGCTCCGTCAGCGCCGTCCATGCCAAGCCCAAGCGCTGCAAGTGCAGACGGCTTCATGAATATCCCGGATGGAATTGACGAAGAATTGCCGTTCAATTAAAGCCTGAGCATTAAAATGAACGACGAAGAGAAGAGAGAAAGCTGGTTGTATCCAGGTGAGAGATCAGGATTTCTCAGTCAATCAAATTGAAAGAAAAACAGGAGGAAACCATCATGGCTTACAATAGAGGCGAAAGACCGGACTCTCCTATGAAAAGAAGAGGCGGACGCAGAAGAAAAAAAGTTTGTGTATTCTGCGGTAAAGAAAACAATGAGATCGATTACAAGGATGTAGCAAAACTCAGAAAATATGTTTCTGAGAGAGGTAAAATCCTTCCGAGAAGAATTACAGGAAACTGTGCAAAACATCAGAGAGCTCTGACAGTTGCTATTAAGAGAGCACGTCATCTTTCCCTGATGCCATACGTTCAGGACTAATTGAACCTGATACCGCTGCCGATCAAATGGCAGCGGTTTTTTTATCTCATTATTTATATGGAAAAAATCCCTGAAATCTGTTATAATATGTTTTGTTGAGTGAAAGGAAACATGTAAATTTTTCAAAAAAGAATGGTAATGAAGATTATGGATGGTAAATTCAAATTAAAAGGTCATCTGAAACATCTGACAAGATGGCCCCTGTATCTGACCGCTCTTCTGATTATCCTGAACATAGTGGTTTATGCGATAGATATAAAAGCCGGAGTGGTTGTTACACTGGGAGCGCTGATCTATCTGGCCTGCGCTGTAGGTATTTTCTGTTACCACAGACCTCAGATGTTTAACGATCTTGTGGCCTTTGCAAGTCAGTATGAATTCCTTGAAAAGAGAGTTCTGGAAGAGCTTGCTCTGCCATATGCGATCATGGATATGCAGGGGAGAATGATCTGGTGCAACAAGGTATTTGCGCAGCTTACAGGAAAAGATCAGTTCTACAGAAAAAATATTAATACGATTTTTCCGGATATTACGCCGGACAAGCTTCCGGTTCCGGAAGAAAAAGAGATATCCGAGATCAGTACACAGGTTGGTGACTGTATATACAGGATTTCCATGCAGCGTGTCCTGTTAGGCGAGGCAATGGTTCATTCAGAAGTTCTGGAGGGACTTTCCGAGAATACAAGCCTGATTGCCATGTATCTGTATGATGAGACAGAACTGAAAGATTATATTAAAGCAAACGAGGACAACAAGCTTGTAGTTGCTCTGGCATATCTGGATAATTACGAAGAAGCACTTGAGAGTGTGGAAGACGTAAGGCGTTCTCTTCTGATTGCTTTAATTGACAGAAAGATCACAAAGTATTTCTCAAATTATGATGGCCTGGTGCGTAAGCTTGAAAAGGACAAATATTTCCTGATCATGCGTCAGAGTTCTCTGGAAGCCTTAAAAGAGCAGAAATTTCATATTCTGGAGGAAGTTAAGACTGTCAACATAGGAAATGAAATGACAGTCACTCTCAGTATTGGAATTGGTCTTAATGCAGCTACGTATCTTCAGAATTATGAGTACTGCCGGATTGCCATTGAAATGGCTCTGGGACGGGGCGGCGATCAGGTAGTCATCAAAAACGGAGACAGCATCACCTACTATGGCGGCAAAGCTCAGCAGATGGAAAAGACAACACGCGTCAAAGCCCGTGTAAAGGCGCAGGCGCTGAAGGAGTTTATGAGTACCAAGGAACGAGTGGTTGTTATGGGTCATAAGATCACTGATGTGGATGCGCTGGGAGCTGCCATTGGTATTTACCGTGCGGGAAAAACTCTGGGCAAACCGGTGCACATTGTAGTAAATGATCCGTCTACTTCTATCAGACCTCTGATGGCAGGTTACCTGAATAATCCGGATTATGAGCCTTCTATGTTCATTGACAAAAATCAGGCTATGGAGCTTGTGGATAATAATACGGTAGTGGTAGTGGTGGATACCAACAAGCCCAGCTATACAGAATGTCAGGAGCTTCTGTATATGACAAAAACAATTGTTGTGCTGGATCACCACCGCAGAGGCAATGAAATCATTCAGAATGCAGTGCTTTCCTATGTGGAACCCTACGCTTCCTCTACCTGTGAAATGGTGGCAGAGATCCTCCAGTATTTTTCTGATGATCTGAGACTGAGAAATATAGAGGCAGACTGTATTTATGCGGGAATTATGATCGACACCAATAATTTTATTACCAGAGCTGGCGTGCGGACTTTCGAAGCGGCAGCCTTTCTGAGAAGAAGCGGCGCAGATATGACAAGAGTGCGCAAGCTTCTCAGAGATAATATTGATTCATATAAGGCACGGGCAGAGGCAGTTCGTACCGCAAGTATTTATAAAGACTGCTTTGCCATTGCCAAGTGTCCCAGCGAGGGCCTGGAAAGTCCTACAGTAGTGGGCGCTCAGGCGGCAAACGAGCTTTTGAATATTGCCGGTGTAAAAGCATCTTTTGTGCTGACGCCGTATAATAATGAGGTGTATATCAGCGCCAGAGCCATTGATGAAGTGAATGTACAGGTGCTGATGGAAAAAATGGGCGGCGGAGGTCATCTGAATATTGCAGGTGCACAGGTGAAGAAACCAATGCCTGAGGTTGAAGAGATGCTGAAGAACATTATTGACGAAATGTATCAGGAGGAAAAGGAAACAAAATGAAAGTAATTTTATTAGAAGATGTAAAATCTCTTGGAAAAAAAGGTCAGATTGTAAATGTCAGTGACGGCTATGCCAGAAATATGATTCTGCCAAAGAAACTGGGCGTTGAGGCAACACCGAAAAATCTCAATGACCTGAAGCTTCAGAAGGCAAATGAAGAAAAAGTAGCACAGGAAAATCTGGAGGCTGCTCAGGCATTTGCAAAGGATCTGGAAACAAAAGAAGTAATTCTTACGCTGAAAGTAGGAGAAGGCGGAAGAACCTTTGGCTCTGTTTCAGCAAAAGAAATTTCCGAGGCTGCAAAATCTCAGCTGAATCTGGACATTGATAAAAAGAAACTTCAGCTTGACGGTCCGATCCGCAATCTGGGTGTGACTCAGGTCGGTGTAAAGCTGCATCCGAAGGTAACCGGTAGTCTTAAGGTCTGGATCAAAGAAGCATAAAACGGAGGAGCCCACAGTATGGAAGAAGCACTGGTCAGGAGAATACTTCCCCACAGTATTGAAGCAGAACAGTCTGTGATCGGCTCCATGCTCATGGACAGGGATGCGATCCTTGTTGCGTCTGAAATTCTTACAAGCGATGATTTTTATCAGAATCAGTACGGTATTATTTTTGACGCTATGGTAGAGCTGTGCAATGAAGGACAGCCGGTTGATCTGATTACTCTTCAGAACAGACTGAAAGAAAAGGACCTTCCTCCGGATATCAGCAGTATGGAATATGTCAGAGAGCTTCTGGAAGCAGTTCCTACTTCTGCAAATATAAAATATTATGCAAATATTGTAAGTGAAAAAGCTCTTCTTCGTCGTCTCATTAAGACTACGGAGGAGGTGGCGAACAGCTGTTATCTGGAAAAGGAAAATACAGAAACCCTTCTGGAAGAGGCAGAAAAAAAACTTTTCAGTATTTTACAGAGAAGTATTGGCGGCGATTATGTACCGATTCAGCAGGTGGTTCTGAATGCCATTAATAATATTGAAAAAGCTTCCAAGCTGAAGGGAAGCGTTACCGGAATTCCTACAGGCTTTGTTGACCTGGATTACAAAACTTCGGGTATGCATCCTTCAGATCTTGTCCTGATCGCGGCCCGACCCTCTATGGGAAAGACCGCTTTTGTACTGAATATCGCGCAGTATATGGCATTTCGTAAAAATGTTACTGTGGCGATCTTCAGTCTGGAAATGTCAAAGGAGCAGCTTGTAAACCGACTGCTGGCAATGGAGTCCCATGTGGATTCCCAGAACATGAGAACCGGTAATCTGAAAGACGAGGACTGGACAAAGCTGGTAGAGGGCGCGGATATTATTGGCCGTTCCAATCTGATCATTGACGATACGCCGGGTATCAGCATTGCGGAAATGCGATCCAAATGCAGGAAGTACAAGCTGGAGCACAATCTCGGAATTATCATGATCGACTATCTGCAGCTGATGAGCGGAAGTGGAAAAAGCGATTCTAGACAGCAGGAAATTTCAGATATTTCCCGTTCTCTGAAAGCTCTTGCCCGTGAGCTTGGTGTTCCTGTTATTGCACTGTCACAGTTAAGCCGTGCGGTAGAGCAGAGACCTGATCACAGGCCAATGCTTTCTGACCTTCGAGAATCCGGAGCTATTGAGCAGGATGCGGACGTAGTAATGTTTTTGTACAGAGATGATTATTATCACAAGGATACAGAAAAAAAGGATATTGCCGAGGTCATTATTGCCAAACAGCGTAACGGCCCCATTGGAACCATTGAGCTGGTATGGCTGCCAAGGTATACACAGTTTGTAAATATGAAAAAATAAAGTCGTACAAAAAGAATCTTCCGTATTGGACACCTGTCAGGTGAAATATGGGAGATTTTTTTGCTTATCGGGAAAGTAGTTATTCTGCAGCGACCTTCCCGGTAAATAAAAAACCATTCGCTTTGCTCCGGATATAACTGCTTGAAGATAATACTTTGCAATACAGCCGATACAATTTTATGAAATTCCCATACATACAGGAGCAAATGTGTTACAGAATACAATTAAAAACTATAAATGATCAAATATCAAATTTTACATATTAAAATTTGGAATATGTGGACATAAAAGAAAGGTTAAACTCTATGTGGGCGTTTCGCAAAGACAAATCAGCGAGGAGATTACGCACTTTTTTACATCTGCTTATTTATAGTTTGAATCAAAACTTTTAATAAGCCGTAAAAAGACTGGATAATAACTGCGGATTATTTTACAGCAAAAATTGTCGAACGGTTTTTGTTGAAATACTCATATACTCTGCTATAATTTGAGATGTAGGAGGTGCGGTATGGAGACAAGATATACGGTCAGACAGGCATCAGAAATGACGGGGGTGAAGCCATATGTTATGCGTTACTGGGAGGATGAGCTTGACCTTCATATCCAGAGGAATGAACTTGGCCACCGCTACTACACCAGATATGATATTCAGCTTTTTCTGAATATCAGAGAACTGAAGAAAAGAGGTTTGCAGCTTCGGGCGATTAAGGATCTGATCCCTCAGATTGCCCGCACGGCTCCGGGCTCTTCTGACAGTAAGATACGCCTTTTGGAAGAAGCAGTATCTGTAAATGAGGTGCCGGCAGAGGAAGCTGTATATTCTGTGGAGGTCGGTGCGGCAGAAGAAACCGTAAATCCTAAAATCCTGGAATTCCAGACAATCCTGGAAAGACTGATCACACAGGAGATACAGTCCCAAAATGAAGATGAGGAGAGATATCGTTCTCTTGATCTTGCAATCAGAAGACAGCAGCTTGCCAGACGCGAAGCCGCTGCCGCTTCAGTGGATAAAAAATCAGGAAGAATCCTGAAAATACATAAGAATATATAAAACAAAAAAGAGCCGCAGCGTTTGCTGCAGCTCTTCTTTTCTTTTTCTGTATGTAGTCCGTTGGATTATTCTCCTGGCTGGATAGCCTCTGTAGGACAAACATCTGCACATGTTCCGCAGTCAACGCAAGCGTCTGCATCGATCTCGAAATGATCTGCGCCTTCAGAAATTGCCTCAGATGGGCACTCAGCAGCACAGGATCCGCAGCTTACACATTCGTCTGTAATTACGTATGCCATTATAGTATCCTCCTTTTTTCTCATTAGTACCCCGAAAGGTTCTATAGTGCTATTCTAATATATCTTACAGAGGATTACAAGTATAAAATTATAAACATATTTTTATAATTAGCCCGTTGATTCCGGTTCATTTTTATATTATAATAAATGTGCTATAAACAGCATAACACTGCAGTAAATGATATATATTTTTCTGCATATTATAAAAGGAGGTAACAGAAATGGCACAGGTTTCCAAAGAAACAACAATTGGTGAGCTTCTCAGAATAGATCCCAACTGCGCTGCAATTCTTATGAGAATGGGAATGCACTGCATCGGCTGCCCGTCTTCACAGATGGAGTCTCTGGAAGAGGCTGCTATGGTTCATGGATTCGATGCAGATATCCTTGTTCAGCAGATCAATGATTTTCTTGCTCAATAAGAGAGATATACAGAGGAGCAGAATGAATAATAAAAGGACATTGCATAAAGAGCAATGTCCTTTTATTATTTGTTAAAGCTGTACAAGCTGTTGAAGTGCATTTGCAGAAACCAGTTTTCCATGTTCTTTCAGATATGCTTCTCCCGAGACTGTGAAAGCCTTGCTGCTTCCATATTCAGAAAGGATATTGCATACTCTGTTAAAATCTTCAGGAGAAGTCTCAGACTGATGGAGAACGAGAAGATAAGTTTCATTTTCAGTATTCCGGTACAGAGTATTCTGGCCTGTAAAGAATCCGTTCAGTCCATGAGCCGCAGCAATTACATCATCCAGCCGGGAAAAAACAAACAGACGGATTACATTAACAGCGGGAGTTTCCTGTTCCGGCTTTTCTTCTGCAGATTTTTTATCTTCTGCAGAGTTCTTTTTGGACAGTGTCTTCAGCTTGGACTCACAGAGTTTCTGAAAAAGATCTATGATATTATCTGCACCGTCAAGGGAAAACGGATCTCCCTGCCCCTGATCTTTAAAAGGTGTAAATTTGGAGAAGCGGGTATCCAGTTCTTCAGGATCCTCTACTTTGGTGATAATGAGGATAATACTGTCTGTTGTGACAGGAATTGCCTCGATCATCAGAGGAATATTATCAGCTTCAAATCCGAATTCCAGCTGAGCCTGCTCCATCATATCACGAAAAAGTTTTTTTGCTTTTTCGGAACCGTAAGCAAGTTCGCTGAGACGGATCTGATGAAGCTCCAGGTCTTCACGGGTCAGAGTACAGCGAATCTGGTTTTCGTTAATTTTTTCTATTTTCATAATAATCACATCCTATTCTTTTTATCCTGTCTGTTTACCATGTGCATATGTTATTATACTCATACATGCAGATGATGTCATTTTTGAAGAGCAGGACATTGTCAATGATTTTATTGGTTTACAGCAAAAAAATGCATATCAACTTAGCATCTATTATATACCACAAATATGGAGAATGTAAAGAAATTCAATTTACCTAAATATAAAATATTTGAAAACAAAATCGAAAATTTTTTATATTTTGCTGAAACCTCTTGCATATGATTAAAAACAAGGTATAATAAAAAACAGAAAAATCATTCTGGATGTAATGGAAGCGCCGGAACATCACAGATAACAGCTTACATATTGACTGATTTCTTTTTTCAAATGTATTGTTGCCATTTTATAGTCATGCAGCATTCCCGCTGCGGCAATCATACAAATTCCACGTATTTTAAAGATAAGGCTTCTTTTATGGACAGAGATTTTTCAGAAACCCACAGGGTGCTTTCAAAAATCCGCGAAAGGAGGGAAGAAGAGAAAATATATCACACAGTACAAAGGAATTTTATGCAAAAGCATGATGATATGCACAGAAGAACGGGAATTCCCCGTCAAAGGCAGTAAATTCCCCTCTCATGCCTGACCAGGCGGAGTATTCCCGAAATATGAAAAAAATATAAAAAGAATGATTTTATAACGCAATCGCACAAAAGTATGATATAATGAAACAGCCTTTTTAACATAAGAGGAAGTTTGTGAAATATATAGTTCTGAACTGAAAGGAAAAAGCAAATGAAAAAGCAGGTAAAAAAACAAATGAAGAAGCAGTATATGCCGGCAGTTATCGTCTGCGTTCTGATTCTTCTGCTTGCTGCAGCAGGAGTTGGAATTCATGTGGTTAAAAAATATATTCCGACAAAAGAGCGCATGGATCTGAACGAATATTACGGCAAGACTGCGGAGGGAGAGTCCGTGATCGTCCTGGGAACAGAGATTATGGAGGAGCGCGCAGTAACATCTGATGATCAGACTTATCTTCCGCTGGAGTTTGTATCAGGCCATTTGAACCAGAGATATTACTGGGACAGTTCAAATCAGCAGATTCTTTATGCAACACCTTCTGAGCTTCAGATGTATCCGGCATCTCAGAACGGAGATGGAGATGTGTGGCTGAAGGATGGAAGTGTATTTTTAAGTCTGCCTTTTGTACAAAAATATACAGACATGGACGTATATATGGGAGAAAATCCTTCCAGAATCATTATACAGAATCAGTTTACCGGGGTAAATGCAGCAACTGCAAAAAAAGATACATATGTCCGTTATCGCGGAGGAATCAAGTCACCGGTTCTCACAGAGGTCAAGAAAGGCGATACTCTGACCTTCATGGAGGAATATGAAGAATGGGTGCAGGTTGCTACAATGGATGGATATATCGGATTTGTGAAAAAGAAAGATGTGTCTTCTCCGGAAGCAAAGGATTTTGAGAGAGACTTTCAGAAGGAAGAGTATCAGCACCTGGCTATGGAAGAACCGGTGAATCTGTCCTGGCATCAGGTGACATCAGAAGAGGCTAATGCATATTTTGCCGATGCAGTGGCAAATGTAAGCGGAGTAAATGTTATTTCTCCTACCTGGTTCTATTTGCAGGATACACAGGGCAATATTGCAGATATATCTTCTGCTGACTATGTAAAACAGGCGCATGATAAAGGAATGAAGGTATGGGGACTGATTGACAACTTTACCGCAGACGTAAGTACAACAGATACTTTGTCTCAGCTTTCTTCACGCCAGAATATTATCAGTCAGCTTATGAGCGCTGCGGAAAAAACAGGTCTTGATGGAATCAATGTGGATTTTGAAACGCTCAGTGAAGATGCGGGACCGCATTTTCTGCAATTTTTAAGAGAATTGTCTATTGAGTGTCATAAGAGAAATCTTGTACTGTCTGTGGATAATCCGGTACCTGAAGATTTTACCAGTCATTATGACAGAGGAGAACAGGGGGAGGTTGTAGATTATGTGATCATCATGGGATATGATGAACATTATGTAGGTTCAGAAGAACCGGGCTCTGTGGCTTCTCTTCCCTGGGTAGAAAAAGGGGTTGTGGATACTCTGGCAGAAGTACCGGCAGAACGGACCATTCTGGCAATCCCATTTTATACAAGACTCTGGAAGACAACCGGAGGAGCTTTGACAAGCGAAGCGATCGGAATGGATCAGGCACAGAATGTAATAAAAGAAAATAAGGCAGAGACTATATGGGACGGCAGTGTTGGGCAGAATACTGCTTCTTATGAAAAAGACGGTTCCAGTTATGAAATATGGATTGAGGATGCACAGTCTATTGCAGAAAAGGTAAAACTCATTCCGAAATACAAACTTGCAGGCGTAGCACAGTGGAAACTTGGATTTGAAAACAGCAGTATCTGGAAGGTGATCAGTGAAAATCTGAAATAACGGACATACATAAAAAAGCGTGGGGAAATTGTTCCCGACGCTTTTTTTTCTTATAAAGAGATGGATTATAAAAAGGTCATAATTGGAAGGAGGCCGGTACTTTCGTACCGGCGCGTATGAAAAAGAAAAATATTTGTATAGAAAGCACTGAGCTTTCTACATATCTTACTATAAAACATAAATGTGAAGAAATTGTGATATCAATTTGAAAAAATTATGAAAAACAGTGTTGCCTCTGACATAATATTTTTCAGATGATTTTGAAATGTTTTCTGTCACAGTTACGGAACATTTCCATCCAGGCAAAATATAATTGTTTTTCTGCTTACAGTAAAGTTAAAATTTTTTCCATGTATCCTTAAAGAATAAAAGAAGCAGAGGGAAGATTTCCAGCCGCCCGGCAAGCATGTCGAAAATCATAACACTTTTGGACAGATAGGAGAAGGAGCTGAAATTTCCCATTGGTCCTGCAATTTCAAGACCTGGTCCGATATTGTTCAGAGTGGCGGCCACGGCGGTAAAATTCGTGATCAGATCAAAGTTATCCAGTGAAATGATCAGGATGGAGCCACAGAAGATCAGCAGATAAACACTGAGAAAAATATTGGTAGAGCGCAGGGTTTCATGAGAAACTGCCTTATTATCCATCTTCAGTTTTTTTACCGCATTGGGATGAAGGTATAGCTGAAATTCTTTTCGGGCTGCCTTACAGAGAAGAACAACACGGGAAACCTTGATACCTCCGCCTGTACTGCCCGCGCAGGCGCCAACAAACATAAGCAGGACAAGGATCGTTTTGGACAGCGCCGGCCACTGATTGAAATCGGTACTGGAATAACCGGTGGTTGTAATAATAGAACCAACCTGAAATGCCGACTGCTGAAAAGCTTCTGCAAATCCGCTGAACATGTGACGGGTATTCACTGCGATCAGGATTACAGAGGCAAGGATGATCCCAAAATAATACCGTACTTCTTCAAGCTTAAAAGCCTGTTTAAATTTCTTTGTGAGGATCAGGTAGTAGGCGGAAAAATTCACGCCAAATAAAATAATAAAAATAGTTGTTATTACCTGACAATAAGTGCTGTAGCTTGCCATGCTGTCATTTTTGATTCCAAAACCGCCGGTTCCCGCAGAACCGAAAGTAATACAAAGAGAATCAAATACAGGTACGCCGCCAAGCAGTAAGAGAATAATCTGCAGGACAGTCATGCCCAGATAAATGGAGTAAAGGATCTTTGCAGTAGACTGTACTTTTGGTACAAGCTTGCTGACAGAAGGTCCGGGGCTTTCGGCTCTCATCAGATTCATGTGATATCCGCCTGCAAGAGGCAGGAGAGAAAGCAGAAAGACAAGCACTCCCATTCCTCCGATCCAGTGAGTAAAGCTCCTCCAGAAGAGAATTGATTTCGGAAGAATTTCCACATCAGTCAGGATACTGGAGCCGGTAGTGGTAAAACCGGATACAGTTTCAAAAATCGCATCAATGGGATGCGGAATAGAGCCGGAAAGTACAAAAGGAACGGCTCCGGTGATGCTGAGGACTATCCAGCTCAGGGCAACTGCAATACAGCCGTCTTTTATATAAAAAACTTTGTTGCGCGGTCTTTTTCTTGTCAGAGGCAGACCGATGGCAAGACAGATGACAATGGAAACAAGAAAAGCCCCAGGATCATTTTCTCCATAAATAACAGCAGTCAGGCATGGAAGAACCATAAATATTGCCTGAAGATTAAATACCCATCCAACAATATAAAAAATAATACGGTAATTCATGACTGCACCCCTTATTTCTCAAGGATATCGCAGATATTGCGAAGTCCCTTGTGTGTAGTAGCGACAATTACGTGATCTCCTACCTCAACGGTATCATGACCGCGTGGAATCCGTACAGCGCCGTTTCGGGTAAGGCAGCAGATCAGAAGATTTTTTTTCAGCTTCAGCTCAGAAAGAGGAACACCTGTTACTGGTGAACTGTCATGAACTGCAAACTCAAGCGCTTCTGCCTGACTGTCCAGAATATGGTAAAGAGTTTCTACATTGCTGCCGATAGTATTCTGCATAGCCCGCACATAGCGGAGAATACTGTCTGAGGTTATGTATTTCGGGTAGATCACGCTCCCAAGATCCAGATCATCAATTACATCTGTATAAGGCAGACGATTTACTTTTGCCACAACCTTTGCACCGGAACTTTTTTTGGCAAACAGAGAGAGAAAGATATTCTCTTCATCGAAATTGGTAAGCGTAACAAAAGATTCGGCAGTTTCCAGACCTTCCTCCAGAAGAAGAGCACGGTCAGTTCCGTCGCCGTTGATAATGGTTGCTTCAGGAAGCTGATCACTGAGAAATTCACAGCGGGCGGGATCCTTTTCTATGATTTTTACATGGATACGGGTATCGATCAGAGTTTTTGCAAGATAATAGGATATCGTTCCCCCACCTATGATCAGAGCATTTTTTACCTGATTTGTGCGGAAACCTATTTTTTTGAAAAACAGGGCCGTATTCTGAGGCGTTGCAATAATAGAAACAAAATCTCCGTCATGTATAACATAGTCTCCACCGGGGATGGTAAGCTCTTCTCTGTTTTCTACAGCGCAGAAGAGAATATCACACCGGAATTTTTCTGTGATCCGGGAAATACTCATTCCATTCAGACCAAATTCGGGAAGAACCTTAAATTTTAAAAGCTCTACTTTGCCTCTGGAAAAAGGATCGATTTTTATTGCAGCCGGAAAACGCAGCAGCCGGGAAATTTCCTGAGCTGCAGCATATTCTGGATTAATGATCATGGAGATACCCAGCTTTTCTTTGATAAATCCGATTTCCTGACTGTAGATCGGATTACGTACCCGGGCGATTGTCTGGCAGGAACCGGTTTTCTGTGCGATCAGGCAGCAAAGAAGATTCAGCTCATCTGATGCGGTAACAGCAATAAGAATATCGGCAGTGCTGATGCCTGCCTCCATTAATGTATTGATGCTGGCTCCGTTTCCCACAATGCCCATTGCATCAATATCCTCAGTAACATCGTTGACAGTTTTTTCTACAGTATCGATAAGCGTCAGGTCAATTTCTTCCTCCTGAAGCTGCTCTGCAAGGGTACGCCCTACTTTTCCGCACCCGACAATTATGATATGCATGGTTTCCTCCATTATAAAAATATTATATAAGCGTCCTTATTATAGCATTGTAGGAACAGTTTTTAAATAGGAAAAATCTTTTGACTTCATGAGTTTTCAGGAGATTTTTTGTGCTTTTTTTAGAAAATCAGAATGAAATTAAAAGAAAAGAAATAGCTCCTGTTTCCAGATCATTGTTCTGACAGTTACTTTTAGCATATATATCAGAATCCCGAGATATAAACAGGACAAAATACCATTACAGAAAGTGACTTGGAATGCATGTTGTCCAGGTTTCTGTGAATAGAGTGGGTAGCAACAAAAAGATAGATCGATAAATACAGGGATTCCTGTGTGTTTTATGTGAGCAATTTATGGTATGATAAAGGGGCATAAGATAAAATACAGAAAACGGGGTGATGATTATGGATATGGAAACCGTAAATGAAACTGTTGAAAAGGTGGATCAGGGACTGGAGGAAATAGGACTTGGCGGAGTATCAGATAATATAAAGGAGATTTTGAATCTGAAAGAATATATGGCAGGTCAGATTCCTGCGATCGTAGGCTTTGGTCTGAAGGTGGTACTTGCGATTATTGTATTTTTTGTAGGAAGAAAACTGATACGCTGGGCGGTAAAGCTGATGAAGCGTTCCATGGAACGTGCGCGGCTGGACGAGGGCGTGGTGCAGTTTGCATGTTCCGCAGGTAAGGCAGTTCTGTATACCATGCTGATTTTTAATATTGCAGTCAGCCTGGGAGTAACGGAATCTTCGGTGGCAGCTCTCCTGGGTACAGCAGGTGTGGCCATAGGTCTTGCTCTTCAGGGAGGACTTGCCAATCTGGCAGGAGGAGTTCTTCTTCTGGTTTTTAAACCGTTTGTGGTTGGGGATTATATTATTCAAAACCAGCAGAATGGCTGTGAGGGAACCGTGGCAAGGATTGAAATGTGCTACACCACACTTCTTAGCATTGACAACAAAAAAATCGTGGTGCCTAACGGAACACTTTCCAACAGTACAATCATCAATGTCACAGCAAAAGAGACAAGAAAACTGGAAATAAAAGTAGGGATTTCCTATGAGTCGAATATTCAGAAGGCAAAAGAAATTTTGGAAAAAATTCTTCTGGAGGATCCGGACACCCAGGGGGACAGAAGCGAAATGGTGGTATTTGTGGATCAGCTTGCAGACAGCGCTGTGATCATGGGACTGCGCGTATGGGTTCCTACGGATTCCTACTGGTCTGTGAAGTGGAGACTGAATCAGAAGATTAAAGAGGAGTTCGACGCTCAGGGAATTGTAATTCCTTATAATCAGATGGACATCTATGTACACCATAAAGATTAAATGTAAACTAAAATACAAATAAAGTTGACAATGTATCTTCCCTGTGTTAAAGTAAGACAGTCAAAATGTTTACAGCAGGAGGAAAAGAGATGAATACAATGGCAGCAGCAAAAAGTAAAACCTATGATCTTGTTTATATTGCGGTATTTGCAGTACTGATGGCAGTCTGTTCCTGGATTTCAGTTCCTACAGCAGTTCCTTTTACCCTGCAGACCTTTGCAGTATTTATGGCAGTAGGTGTTCTGGGAGGACGAAGAGGTACCATGTCCGTTGCTCTTTATATTATTCTTGGAGCAGTGGGAGTTCCTGTATTTGCGGGAATGACAGGGGGAATCGGAATTCTCACAGGAACAACCGGAGGATACATTGTGGGATTTTTATTTTCTGCCCTTGTTATGTGGGCAATGGAAAAGATTCCCGGAAAAAAAAGTGTAATACAGATTTTATCTATGGCTGTGGGCCTGATTGTATGCTATGCTTTTGGTACTGTATGGTTTATGGCTGTGTATATGAAAACAAGCGGTCCGGTAGGCCTGATGGCGGTTCTTGGATGGTGTGTGATACCCTTTATTATTCCGGACATTATTAAAATCGTGCTGGCATATGGTTTGTCCAGAAAATTAAAAAAATATATCATGTAAAGCAGAATCGGGGAACCTCCCCGGTTTTGTTATAATCAGGAGAGAATATGAAAGAAAAGCAAAACAGCATCTGCCTGCGCCCCCATCATGGTATGTGCCTGGCATATTTTGAGGGGAGAGGTTACAGTAGGGGATTTTCAGTTCATATGGGGAAAATTCTGGAGCTTCTGGAAAAGGACGCTTATGTAAAACTGACAGTTGGGGGAGATGAAATCTGTTCTGCCTGCCCAAATCTGAAGGGGAAGATATGCGTTACAGCAGACCAGGTAGCGGAATATGACAGAAAAGTACTTTTGTTATGTGGGCTGCAGGAAAATGAAATCCTTTCATTTGCAGAGTTTACAGAAAAAGTGGAAAAATTAATTCTTCAGACAGGAAAAAGAAAGGACATATGTGGAAACTGTCAGTGGGATGGAATCTGCAGCAGCAGAAAAAGCAGGTGGATAAAAGAATGAGGATGACAGAACAGGAACTGGAAGCTTATATCCGTCAGTATACAGAGCTGGAAAAAGAATGTATGAAAAGCAGGTTCCCGGAAAAATTCAGTAATGAAGAATTCTGGAATCAGAGAAGCAGAGAAAAGGACGGGTATATTCTGGAAAGCCGACAGTTTATGAAACCGGAGGATAAGATTGTTGTTACCAGACAGGATCGCTTTAATAAGGTGAGAGCTCACAAGCACGATTATATTGAGCTTTGTTATGTATGGTCAGGAATCTGCTATCAGACGATAGAAGGAAAAGCTGTTACTACAGAAAAGGGAGACGTATGTATTTTTGATACTCATGCTGTTCATTCTATAGAATCGGCAGGAGAAGATGATATTCTTGTAAATATACTTATGCGCAGAGAATTTTTTGACACTGCTTTTTTAAGCCGGATGACAGTTCAGGGAATTGTTTCAGAATTTCTTGTGGATGCAGTTACAGAAAGCCGTAAGAAAGAACATTATCTTTATTTTCCTTCCCATAAGAATCCACAGGTACATGAGCTGATGAAAAATATTATGGTGGAATATTTTTCACAGGATATCGGGACAGCCGAAGTTCTGGAAAGTTATATTAATATTTTGTTTACCGAGCTTTTAAGAACGTTAAGAGATGAATCCACGCAAAAGGATGACCTTTCCAGAGAGGTTCAGATTGTGGAGCTTCTTTCCTATATCGAAAAAAATTACGAAACCTGTACGCTTACACAAATGGGGAAAGTGTTTGGAATGCATGGAAATTATCTGACTGTTCTTCTGAAAGAAAAAACCGGAAGGAGCTTTGTAGAACATGTGCAGGAGCAGAGACTGAAAAAGGCCAGAATGCTTCTGGAAAATACAGATATTCCTATGGTAGAGCTTATTCCACTGTGCGGATATAATAATATGAATTTTTTTTATAAAAAATTTAAAGAGGCCAGTGGATGTACGCCTGCATATTACAGAAAAATGAAAAGAGAAAGTCATACACCTTAAAAATGGTCAATTTTTTATTGAAAAGCGTTATTGAGAAATAACGCTTTTTTTTGTATTGTAAAGCATATCAGAAAAGGAAAGCTTTAAAATATAATTCTTATGGAGGCGGAGACAATGCTGAAGATTACAGAAATTTTAATGGATTACGAAAAAAAACAGACAGGAATGGACCATATGCCCCAGCTTGGCTGGAAGCTGGAAAGTGATGGACGGAATATCCAGCAGGAAGCATATGAGTTAGACATTGCTCTGGATCAGGATTTTTGTGATTGTGTATACAGAAGCGGAAAGGTCATGGAGAACGCTTCTGCTCAGATTATGGTAAAGAATATCAGTCTGAAATCCATGACAAAGTATTTTGTACGTGTAAAAGTATGGGCAGGAAAAGAAGAAAGCTGCTGGGCAGAGACATTTTTTGTTACAGGTATCCTGAATACTCAGGAATGGAAGGCTTTATTTATTACTGCAGAAAATGATGAGGATGCTGCAAATTCAAAAGGAACTTATGTAAGAAAAGACTTTTGCGTAAACGGGAAAGTCAAAGAAGCATTTGTCTGTACCACAGCTCTCGGTTTGTATAATTTTTATATAAACGGAAAGAAAGTAGGACAGGATGAGCTTACGCCAGGATGGACCTCTTACAGAAAGCATCTCTGCTATCAGACCTATGAAGTAACAGATTGTCTGAAACAGGGCGAAAACGCCATGGGCGCTATTCTGGCTGCCGGCTGGTATAAAGGAAAAATGGGATTTGACGGTCTGGCAAATACAAGAAATCATTATGGGGACAGAACTGCATTTCTTGCCCAGATGGCAGTAAGATATGAGGATGGACGAGAAGAAATCTTTGTGACAGATACTTCATGGACAGGTGAGGATGCTCCTGTTATTTTTGCGGAAATCTATGATGGAGAAGTTTATGATGCCCGAAAAGAGATTCCGGGATGGGCAGAACCGGGAAGCAATGGGGGAAACTGGAGAGCAGTTTCAGCAGTTGATTATGACATGAATGTTCTTACTGCTCAGGGCAGCGGTAAAGTAAGAGAAATGGACGAGGTTCCTGCAACAAGAATCTTTACAACCCCTGAAGGAGATACGGTAATTGATTTCGGGCAGAATATGACAGGTCATATCCGGGTTCATGCGCGGGGAAAAGAAGGAGATGTGATTGAACTTTACTGTTTTGAGGTTCTGGATGCAAAGGGAAATGTATATCTGGATAATTTAAGAGGGGCAAAAGAAGCAATGAAATATACCTTTGCCCGGGAGGAAGAAATCAGCTATGCGCCTTCCTTTACCTTTATGGGATTCCAGTATGCAAAGATAGTTTCTTTCCCTGGGAAACCGGAAGTAGAAAATTTCACAGCCTATACTCTGCATACGAAGATGGAGAAAACAGGAAGCTTTGAATGTTCCAATCAGGATCTGAATCAGCTTGCCCATAACATTCTCTGGGGATTGAAGGGAAATTTTGTAGATGTGCCCACCGACTGTCCACAGAGAAATGAGCGTCTGGGATGGACTGGAGATGCACAGATTTTCTGCAGAACTGCCTGCTTTTTAATGAATACTTACTCGTTCTACAGAAAATGGCTGAGAGACGTGGAAGCAGATCAGACACCTGAGGGCGGCGTCGCTCATGTGGTTCCGGATATTATCACAGGAAATGCAGGTGCAGACTGGCTGTTGCAGCAGGGAAGTCATTCAGCGGCAGCCTGGGCAGATGTGGCAGTGATCAATCCGTGGACCATGTATCTGACTTATGGAGATAAAGAAATTCTGAGGCTTCAGTACCAGAGTATGAAGGGATGGATTGATTTTATGAAAGATCATTCTGTTGATCATATCTGGAATTATAAGCTTCAGTTTGGCGACTGGGTTGCGCTGGATGCAGAAGAAGGAAGCTATTTTGGCGCAACGCCCAATGATCTTACCTGTACTGCTTATTTTGCATATTCTACACAGCTTTTTGTAAAAATTGCAGAGATCCTGGGCAGAACAGAGGATGTAAAAGCTTATAGTGAACTGCATAAAAAGATTGTAGAAAAATTTCAAAAAACATTCTTTGACCGAAATGGTGTGATGACTGCTCAGACGCAGACTGCCCATATAGTAGCGCTTTACTTTGGACTGGTACCGGAAGAATATAGGGAAAAAACAGTAAACGGACTTTTGAAACTGCTGGATAAGGAAGATGGACATCTTGTAACAGGATTTGTGGGAACGCCATATTTCTGCCATGCTCTCAGCCAGAACGGTCATGTAAAAGAAGCTTATGATCTTCTTCTGAAGGACGATTTTCCATCATGGCTGTATCAGGTAAAAATGGGAGCGACTACCGTATGGGAACACTGGGATGGTATAAAACCTGACGGAACTATGTGGAGTCCGGATATGAATTCCTTTAATCATTATGCGTACGGTGCAATCGGAGAGTGGATGGTCCGTGTTGCAGCAGGTATTGAGATTGATGAGAAAAAGCCGGGATATAAGCATACAGTGATTTATCCAAGATTTGGCGGAAATCTGGGATGGCTGAAAGCAGAATATAAATCAGTTTATGGAACAGTAAAAACGTTTTGGGAGGACCAGGGAGAAAAAGCGGTTCTGCATGTATCCGTACCTGCAAATACAACAGCCACAATCTGCCTTGACAGGGCGAAAAAAGTAACAGAAGCAGATGGACTTGAATTTATTCAGTGCGAAGGTTATATGAAGGCAGAGGCAGGATCCGGAGATTACAGATTTGTGTTTGAAAAATAAATATATTGTATAATAACTGTGCTGGAAAGTACATGGGGAAGGCTTGATTCTCCATGTACTTTTTTTGGCGCTGCAGATAAAATAAATTTATCATAAGCGAACAGAAAACCATTAAGAAGGAGGAAGAAAACATGAAACGAAAACTGATGAGCATTCTGCTTTGTACAGCGATGACGGCAACAACTGTTGCAGGGGCAACCACTGTATTAGCAGAAGAAGAGAAAAAGGATGCAGGAGAGAAAGAATGGGAATATAAGGAAGCTGAGCTTACATTTTTGATTGATCCGGATACTGCATCAGCAGGATATCAGGCTGTGTTTGATCTTTGTGAGGAAAAAACAGGAATCCATATTGAAACAGAAATCCGTGCATCAGGAGGAGATGGTGACAATCAGGTAAAAACAAGGCTTGCATCCGGCGAGATGACAGATCTTTGCGGTTATAATTCCGGTTCCAAACTTGGTGAGTTAAATCCGGAAGAAAATTTTATTGATATTTCAGGAGAAGAATTTGCACAACGTTTGGATGATACTTATAAAACTGCGGTAAGTGCAGGTTCCGATACGGCAGTTTACGGTATTCCACTGACAGCTACAATGTCAGGTGCGATTCTTTATAATAAAGAAGTGTATGAAGAAAATAACCTGGAGATCCCTCATACATGGGATGATTTTCTGAAAAACTGTGATGTACTGAAAGAAGCAGGAATCGATGCAGTTGTAGGATCACTTGGTGATTCCTGGACGATTCAGGTACCATATTTGGGAGATCATTATAATGTGCTGGCAGGAGAGCCGGATTTTGCAGAAAAGTTTGAAGCAGGAGAAACAAAATATGCAACCTCAGAGGCAGGTTTAAAGAGTTTCCAGAAGCTTGAGGATCTTCAGTCGTATTTTAACGAAGATTATACAGCAACTACCTATGCTGATGCATGTGACAAACTGGTAAATGGAGAAGCCGGACATTACTTTATTCTTACTCAGGCACTTTCCAGCATTTATGAACTGTATGGGGATGAGGTCAATAAAATCGGACTGATGGGAATTCCGGGAGACGATCCGGAAAATCATGGACTGACTGTGTGGGAACCCACATCTATTTATGGAAATGCAAACAGTGATAAAAAAGAAGATATTCTGAGATTTATGGAATTTTATACATCAGACGAAGCTCTGGATGCGTTTACAGAAGCTCAGAAACCGGATGGACCATATTGTATTAAAGGATATGAGCTTCCTGAGGATTCCTATGATGCAGTAAAACAGGCACAGGAATATTTTGATGCAGGTAAGGTAAATGTTGCACTGGAATTTCAGACTGCTGTAAAAGGAACCAACTGTGAGTATATCTGCTCTGAGCTGGCAACAGGCCAGACAACAGCAGAGGAAGCTGCACAGGCATATGATGATGACTGTAAAAAACAGGCTACGCAGCTTGGATTGGACTGGGAATAAAAATGATGAAACAGCCGTCTGCAGTTAATACAGACGGCTGTTTTCCGTCAGGAGAGGAAAGTGAAGCATGAATAAAAAGAAAGTATACAGTACATGGTTTCTTGTTCCGGCATTGACCATTTTTCTGGTTTTTTTTATCATTCCTATGGTAACATCATTATTTTTCAGTTTAACAGTGTGGGATCTGAAATCATTCACATTTTGCGGACTTGATAATTTCAAGACATTTTTTGGAGAGCGTTCTTTAAGCATATCTGTAAGAAATACATTAATCTATGCTTTTATGACAAGCGGATTGAAGGTTGTGATTGCATTTTTTATTGCTCTGTTTCTTACCAGCAAGATCAGAACAAAGAATTTTCTCAGGGCACTGGTATTTTTCCCGAACCTTGTAAGTGCGGTTGCGATAGGTATTGTATTTAAGGCTTTAATGCATCCAAGTAAGGGCCTGATCAATGCTGCGTTAGAGGCAATTGGTATTGTGGGACCAAACTGGCTGGGGGATACAAATCTGGCACTGTTTTCAGTCATTGCAGTAGATGTATGGAAAGGCGTAAGTATTTCTACAGTTATTTTTATAGCAGGGATCACGTCTATTGATTCCAGTTATTATGAGGCAGCGTCCATTGACGGTGCAACTCGTTGGCAGACAATCAGGCATATTGTGATGCCTCTTGTACGTACATCAACGAATACAATTATTACATTGTCTTTGATCGGAGGACTTCGCTGCTTTGATCTGATCTGGGCAATGACAAAAGGCGGTCCGGGATTTGCAACAGATGTTTTATCCTCTGTTGTTTATAAACAGTATGCTTCTGGTTTTTACGGATTGTCAACAGCAGGCAATGTAATTATGTTCATATTGATTGCTATAATTGCATTTCCTCTTCAGAGATTTCTGAACAGAAGAGAGGTGTATAACTAAAATGAAAAAGAAAAAAAGACTGACACTTCTGGGTGATATTTTGGGCTGCATATTTGGAATTCTTATTTTTGCAGTGCCGTTTGTATTTATGTTTGTAAATTCTCTGAAAGACAGAAGAGAGGCTAATCTGCTTAATCTTTCGCTGCCAGCAGAATGGATGTGGGAAAACTTTAAAGAGGTAATTTCTGCAAATAATTATCAGATTCTTACAGCTTTTAAAAACAGTATTATTCTGACTGCAGGTTCTCTTATTATGCTGATCTTTGCCGGGTCTATGGCTGGCTATGTGCTTCAGAGAAGATCGGACAGAACCACCAGAACAGTGGATACAATTGTTATGACAGGCCTTATGATTCCTCCTGCAATACTTCCGACAATCTGGGTAATGCAGGGACTGCATATTTATAAGACAATGTTTGGAATGATCCTGGTAGAGACTGCTCTTCAGATTCCGTTTACCATTATGCTGTATAAAGGCTTTATGAATACAATTCCGGTAGAATTAGAGGAGGCCGGGTATATTGACGGATGTACACGGGGAAGGATGTTTGTGAAAGTTATTTTTCCGCTTTTAAAGCCGGTTACATCTACAATTATTATTTTAAATGCTGTTACTATTTTTAATGATTTTACAAATCCTTTGTATTTTCTTCCTGGAAATGACAATGTAACAGTTCAGCTTACTTTATATAATTTTATGGGAAGGTACTCCAGTTCTTATAATCTGCTTTTTGCAGATGTGCTGATTATTACGGTTCCTATGCTGATTCTGTTTTTAATCTTTAATAAGAAAATTGTTGATGGTATGGTAGCAGGAGCTGTAAAAGGCTGATACATTTTTCAAGAGAGGGTATTGCAGAACTGTTCATTCAGTTCTGTGATACTTTTTCTTTTTAGACTGTAAAACATCTTGTTCTCCTTGTTTGCAATTTTGAAATTGCTGAAGAAAAATTCAGTGAATTATATGAAAAATATTGAAAAATGAGGGGGGGGTATTTATAATGTTCATATTATCGGTAAATTAAAGGAGATGAGCGGTGAAATTTCGAACAAAGCTGATTATTGGATTCTCTGTAATTGTATTTTTTATATCGGCTATTCTGGGAATTGTTTATTATCAGTTTAATTCAAAACATATTACAGAGATGACAAGACAAAATCTGGAGTTTTATGCAGAACAATTAACTGTGAATATGGATAATATGGTGGAATCCATGAAACAGGTAACAGATTATATTGTATCAGATCCAGACATGCTCTATGCAATTCAGGCAATGCCCAGGTACCATGAAACAGGAGCTGATCAGGAAAGAAAAAAACAGGGAGAAGTAATTACATCAGGTTTATCTCTTTATTATCTGAACCGAGATTTTTACAGAGTACTGGTATTTAATGAAATGGGAGATGTATTCAGCAGTACAAATACCGGCTCGGGAATTATTGACAGAAACCGGAATATATCAGAGATTTCCTGGCTTTCAGATGCAGCAGCGGCCAAAGGCAAAGTCGTTTTGATTCCACCTCATGAAGACAGATGGGGACTTCGTGGTTCAGAAAAAGTGTTTTCTCTTGCACGAAAAATTCAGGGAGGAAATTTTGGATACATAGAAGTCCAGAACGAAGCGGAAAAATTAGAATCTGTTCTTTATGTACCGGACGCTAATGTAAAAGTAATTGTGTATCTTTCAGATGGAAGGATTTTTTATGAGTCGGAAAAATTTTCGGAGCAATTTACAGACCATATTTTTAACATGCAGGAAAAGTTTCTGCAAACAGGAACAGATAAAGGTGACTATCGGATTGCAGCTGTGCATACTTCAGAAAAGTCAGGAATCCGTGCAGCGGTAGTACAGGACAGTCAGGGAGTGTTTGCTGACATGAAACAGGTAGTACTTTTATCAGTACTGTTAGCTTTGGGATGCTTTATGATTTCGGAGGCAGTGGTGGTAATCATAGCAAATAAGCTTTCACGTCCGATTATACAGCTGAGAGATCAAATGGAAAATACAGGAATTGAAAATCTGGATATGGAACCTGTTATTCTTAATACAGATGATGAGATGGAAGCTCTGAGCATTGCTTATCAAAAACTGATCAGACGTTTAAATGAAGCTATGGTGAAAGAAAAAAGAAGTTCTCTTCTTCAGCTTCAGGCTCAGTTTGATACACTACAGGCACAGGTGAATCCTCATTTTATATATAATGTTTTAAATGTAATTTCTAACAGAGGGATTGTGGATGAGGATGAAGAAATTTGCGAAATATGTGGAAGTCTGGCAGCAATGCTGCGCTATTCCGCTAATAATAAGGAGAGATACGCTACAGTAAAAGAGGAATTTGCTTATCTGGATAAATATACTTATCTCTTAAAATCCAGATATGAACACAGGCTGGAAGTAACAGTGGATTATGATTTATCTATAGAAGGAGAAGTTCTTCCTAAAATTGTGATTCAGCAGCTTGTAGAAAACAGTATTCAGCATGGATACAAAAATGGAAAAGATATTATGAAAATATGTGTACAGGGCTGGAGAGATGAACGGGGATGGTATATTTGTGTATATGATAATGGAGATGGAATTACAGAACAGATTTCTCTGGAACTGGAAACTAAAATGGAAAACATACGGCGAAAGATTATGAGAAGCCAGAGTAATATCGAACTGGAGATTGGGGGCATGGGGCTTGCAAATACTTATGCAAGAATGTTCCTTATGTATACAGACAGAGTTGTTTTTGACATGAAAAACTGTCAGGATGGATTCAGGATTACAGTAGGCGTTAGAAACGGAAAGGAAGATGACAGTGTATCAGGTAATGATTGTGGATGATGAACCAACATCAGTAAATCTGTTAAAAACAGTAATTGAAAAAAAGTGCGATAGATTTCAGGTAACAGAAATTGCTTATGACGGAACAGAAGCTTTGGAAAAATTAAAAGATATTCAGCCGGATATTCTGATCACAGATATACAGATGCAGGTGATGAGCGGACTGGAACTTATAAAAAAAATCCGAGAAAAGAACCCTGAAATGCTTTGTGTACTTGTCAGCGGATATCAGGAGTTTGAATATGCGAAACGGGCAATTGAATACAGAGTTTCAGATTATATTCTTAAACCAATTGTTCCGGCAGAAATAAAAAAGTTATTTGAAAAATTAGAGAAAAAGCTGGAACAGAAATATTATCGTCAGAGAAATGCTCTGATTCACAGAATGGTAAATCATATTCCAGTAGAAGAAAATGAAATTGTGAAATATTTTCAGTCTAATCGATATTATGGAGCAATTGTCAGAAGAAATGGTATTCTGTCCCGGTTTTCGGACAGATGTAACAGTGAAGTATTTTCTGATATTAATGAATGGATGATTTCATATGGGCGAGACGATCAGGAAACATTATATCTTTGTCCGGAAGAAATTGTATGTGGAGACTATGTGGATATTATCACTCATCAAATAAAAAAAGAACAGCCGGAAGCAGAATATATAACAACGGTTATTTTTCGGGAAGCGTTTACCCGGCAGACCATTGGAAATATGATAAAAAGGCTTTATCGTGTTCTTGATGAGAGTATTATTCTTGGAAAGAATCAGATGCTTATTATGAATACAGGGGAAGAATTTGTTTCTTCGCAGGATAATGATTACAGTTACCTTCAAAACTTGGAGAGTATGATAAAATCCAGGCAGTATGACAGTCTGAAAAAAATGGTGAAAGAATTGCTTTATAACTGGGGAGAAGAACAGAGAACGCAGCTGTGGGTAGAGTGCAGAGTACGTCAGATTTGCTATATGCTGCAACGATACGGAGCAGGAAACGGTGAATACAGAGATTATGAATATCTGATGGATGAAGCATTCAGCAATGCCGGTGATATGAGACAGCTTGCAGAACAGATATCGGATATTTTTTTCAGAGATTTGAAAGAAGAAACAATGGGTGTACAAAAAACGTCAGCAGAGGACTACTTTAATAAAATAAGGAATTATATACAGAGAAATATGGAAAAATCGTTGAATCTTCAGGAGGTCAGCCATGAAATGGGAGTTTCTCAGACATATCTGAGCCGATTATTTCGGAAATATGAGGGACAGTCCTTTAATAATTATCTGACAGAACTGAGAATGGAAAAAGCAAAGGAACTTTTAGGAGGCAAGGATAAGGTATATGTTAAGGATGTAGCAACACAGGTAGGATATAAGGATCAGTTTTATTTCAGCCGTATTTTTCATACATGGACGGGGATGAGTCCTTCAGAATATATAGAAAATGAAAAAAACTGACTTCAGACTGTTCCATTTAGTTGCAGGCCAAAACTGAGTACATCCAGAATAGTGATAAAAAGAATCAGAAGCTTTAAAACAATATTTGCAATATAGAGGCAGAAAAGCACTTGTAAATAGTTTATATGCAAGATACAAAGATCAATAAAACTTGCGTGATCTTTCAAATATGCTTGATTATAGGACTTGTAAACAAATAGAAATTGGAATATGATAGAAAAAAGAATTCATTATTTTTACATGTAAATTCTGGAAAATGAAACGGAGGATTCAGGAAATGAAGAAAAAGATTGATGTATTTGAGTATACAGGACAGATTCTAAATGGGGTAAAATCAGGTGTTCTGATTACGTCAAAGTCAGATGAAAAGATAAATTCCATGACAATTTCCTGGGGGATGCTTGGAATTGAATGGGGAAAACCTGTTTTTATCACTGTGATCAGAGAGGGAAGATTTACCAGGGAACTTTTGGAGCAGAATGGTGAATTTACAGTGAATATACCGCTTGACGACAGTCAGAAAAAAGTTCTTGGCTTTTGCGGTTCAAAATCCGGACGTGACGTGGACAAGATCAAAGAGCTTGGATTGACGCTGGAAGATCCGGAAAGCATTTCCGTTCCGGGAATTAAAGAGCTTCCTCTTACACTGGAGTGCAGACTTGTCTACAAACAGAAGCAGGATATTGCTGCAATGGAAAAAGAAACTGTAGAAAAATTTTATCCTCAGAATGTGGAAAGTTCTTTTTCAGGTTCTAATCGAGATGTCCATATTGCATATTATGGAGAAATTGTCAACGCATATATTATTGAGTAAATTAAAAAATCCCCCGGTCATAATGACCGGGGGATTTTTGTCAGCATTTTTTGCAGGAAGCCTCGCAGGGCATGTCAAAAGACGGGTTAAAGGCGTAAAAGTTTTTGGAGTCAAGCTGTTCCTGAACGCTTCGGAGAGCTTCACCGAATCTCTGAAAGTGAACCACTTCTCTTGCACGGAGAAAACGGATAGGATCCGCAATTTCCGGGATATTCCGTACTACACGAAGAATATTATCATAAGTGGAGCGGGCTTTCTGTTCAGCGGCAAGGTTTTCAAAAAGATCCGTGACAGGATCTCCTTTACTCTGAAATTCACAGGCATTAAGTGGAACACCGCCGGCTGCCTGAGGCCATACGCCTACTGTATGGTCAATATAATAAGGACCAAGACCGCTTTTTTCAATTTCCTCCATGGACAGGTCGCGGGTAAGCTGGTGTACCATGGTAGAGATCATTTCCAGATGCGCCAGTTCCTCTGTTCCTACGTCATTCAAGACGGCTGCTGCCATACGGTTGGGCATAGAAAATCTCTGAGAAAGATAGCGGAGAGAAGCGTTTATTTCGCCATCCGGGCCTCCATACTGGCTCATGATAAACTGAGCAATTTTGGCATTAGGTGTTTTAATATTAATCGGATACTGTAATCTTTTTTCATAATTCCACATAAGCTATCTGCATCCTCCTTCCGTTTCCCATGGGAATGGCTGTTCCATCCATTTCCAGGTGTTTCCGTCCGATTCCAGAGCATCATCAACTGTAAGAGGTCCATAACACTGAGCGTATTCTTTCATCAGTTTTTTTCGCTCTGCTGCATATTCACGGTAAAGTGCCATGCCTTTTTCACAGCAGGGATGTGTGTCCAGATAAAGAAGAATATCATTGACTGCAAAGCTGACTTCATTGATTTTCTGAAGAAGCTGCGCTTTGGACCCTGAAGAATTCTGATACATCATCTCCGTCCACCTCTCTTTCCGCAAAATGGTTTACAAAGCTGCGGGAAAATAGTTCCCACATTCAGAGCATAACAGAGATCATAGGTGGTAGTAAGCTGTTGGCAGGGTACATAGGCCATAGCAGGTTCCAGATGATCCGCATGAGTATACATTTCCGGGTTTATTGTAACTGTATTGGGCATACGGCAGGCACAGGAGTGATTTTTGTGCTGCTCTGTACACGGACAGGAAGAAGTCCTGCCAGCCATCTGCGCTTTTGCCATACCGCAGGTTGCATGATATGGACGTGCGCAGGAACGGTTCATATGATAATTTTCCATGAACAAGTCCTTTCTGATAAATTAAGATACTCTATATTTTATGTCATAAAAACGGAAGTGTGCGAATAGGAGGATCTGCTGATTTGAAATTTCAAATTCCGGTGTAAAATTAAATTCCGCATGCCCTGGGTAACAGGAAGATTTCGTTAAAATCCATTGCCTAAATCATTCAAAAAATGATACAATAAAAGCAGAGATTTTATCATTTTTCAAGGAGACGGATCATGATTTTAACAGAAGAAAAAACATATACAATGTCCCTGGAGCAGGAGGATTGCGGAAGCACCACAGGCTTGGTAAATAAAAATACAGAACTGGTATTTTCTAACAGGGAGCTGCTGCATTCAGTGATTACCTGTGGGATGCCGGTTCAGAGGATAACAGCATCCTTTTTATCAAAAAAGAAACTGGAGCTTACCTATAAGATGTTCCTTGTGGAAACAGCTCTTGATATAGAAGGCGACCGACTGAAAAAGGCAAAGAGAATTGCTTATCTGGATTCTTCAGAGAAGAGTGTGATGTCCTATTATATGGGGATGTTCCTTACTAAACTCATCAGCGGAAGGCTTTACGGAGCTGATTATCTGACGCATCTGAATCTGATCAGAAGTGTTGATCACAAAGAATTTATTGATTTTTTTAACAGTGAATGGCGTCAGGATATGATCGGTCTGAGCATACCTGAAAATCAATGGAGTGTGTGGGAAGCAAAGGGAGGAAGCAACAGAAGAGAGCAGGCACTGAAAAAAGGAAGTCAGCAGATTTCAGATATAGAATCTGTAAATGGAAATGTGCCTGATCCGGCGGCTGTGTGTATGACTTATTACGATCACAGCTATCTTTGCGGCGTGGTCCGTCAGCCGGAAAATGATCAGAAAGCGAAAAAAGAGTGTATCAGATTTTGTGAGGAAGATTTTTTCAGAGCTTATTATCAGCCTCTTTGTGAGCTGTTTTTGGAACAGGGAGACGGGCTTAGGATTTGTGGGAAAAATGCAGAGATTTCTCTGGCAGTTCCTTATTTTTCTGAGACAGAATTTATGGAAGAAGAGCGGAGAGTTCGTGTGGGCATGCCGAGAAAGCTTCTGTATTGTCTGATGGAGAATGAGTATGAGAACTTTTGGCAAAAAAGAAGTGATCTGTTGGATTCCGAATATCCGGACGATGCTTTTGTGGGGACAGACGGCATTTATATCAGGTAGGAAAACTTTGGAAAAGAAGTAACAGAATCGTCTGTTCTTTCATAAAATAAATAAAAAAGGTTTTGGCATGACATTTTCCTCTTATGAAAAGGTAACTGGAGTAATCCGGGATATCAGGAGCGGAGGTTCCTGCTGCTCGCTTCTGATTTCTGTTGATACCGACGGAGAAATTGTGAATTTTGTGGTGTCAGGTGACACCATTGTTGTGGATAACATCAGGCTCAGGCGAGGGATGAAGGTAGCTGCTTTTTATGATACCAGTCTTCCCGCACCGGCTATTTTTCCACCTCAGTATCAGGCGGAACTGGTGACTGCATTAAGAGCCGGCCAGGATGTTACACTGAAATTTTTTGACGATACGTTGACTGCAGAAGACGGATCATTGAAATTAAATATTTCTCCGGTCACAAATATACGCACCTTAAATGGACAGCGTTTTATGTGTACTCCGGAAGGGCAGGATCTGCTGGTTTATTATAGTTCTGCTACAAAAAGTATCCCTCCGCAGACTGCTCCTCAAAGAATTATCGTGATGTGTCCGGTACAGTAGTTCATGAAAAAGCACAGGAGTTTTTCTGTGCTTTTTCATTTACAAAACCTGGGACGGATATTTTTGAGTACATAAAAGAAAATGATCAAGGCGCATGTTTTTGTGTAGTCCCGGTACATATTACAGAGCTCTTATAATTAATCCTTGATCAGACAATGAATATGGCAGAACGAAAGCTAAAGGAGGCAGTTATGTGGATTTTTTATGCGATAGGTTCTTCGTTTTTTGCGGGAATCACAGCAATTCTGGCAAAATGCGGAATACAGAAAACAGATTCCGATGTGGCTACGGCTATCCGTACAGTTGTTGTACTGATATTTTCCTGGCTGATGGTTCTGGTCACAGGCGCCGGGAGCGGGATTGGAGAAATAAGTGCACGGACAATGGTATTTCTGGTATTGTCCGGGCTTTCTACAGGTGCTTCCTGGCTGTGTTATTTCCATGCATTACAGAAAGGCGATATTAATAAGGTTGTACCTGTAGATAAATCCAGCACAATTCTTACTATACTTCTGGCGTTGATCTTTTTGGACGAGGGACTGACATGGGGAAAAGCGGCAGCCGTTGTACTGATTGCAGCGGGGATTATGCTGATGATTTCCCGAAAAGAAACACAACCGACACAGGAAAAAGAGAAGCATGGAAGCTGGCTGCTTTACGCAGTTTTATCAGCAGTGTTTGCAAGCCTTACTTCAATCCTTGGGAAAATTGGAATCCAGGATATTGACTCCAATCTGGGAACCGCTATTCGCACAACAGTGGTGTTGATTATGGCCTGGCTGATGGTTTTTATAACCGGAAAACAGTATCAGATAAGGAAAACTGAAAAAAGAGAGCTTGTTTTTATTATCCTGTCCGGTTTTGCAACAGGGGCCTCCTGGCTTTGCTACTATCATGCTTTACAGCAGGGACCGGCAAGTGTGGTTGTTGCTGTGGATAAATTAAGTATTCTTGTTACCATTGCATTTTCGTGGATTGTATTCCATGAGAAACTTACCAAAAAAGCAGCGCTGGGCGTGGCGTGTATGACTGTGGGGACTCTTCTTCTGGCAGTTATGTGAGAGAACATGAGGCAGGATGTTTCGTGCAGAAATGGAAGTTATATGACCGTCAATAAGAAAAAATCTTTTTGAATTTTTGCTTGAGATTTTGAACGGGGCATTTAACGAAGATAAAAAGAGTCATGAAAAAAGTACAGAACAGATATTCGGTTTGTTCTGTACTTTTTTTACCCTGAATGGTATACTGGAAGAGTGATCATAATAAGTACATCAGGAGCATTATTTACATATATCTAAGGTTAAATTTAAAGGAGAACTGCATGGATCATTTTGAATTACACTCTGAATATACCCCTACCGGCGATCAGCCCCAGGCGATTGCCAAACTGGTAAAAGGATTTAAGGAAGGCAATCAGTTTGAAACCCTGCTTGGCGTTACCGGATCAGGTAAAACCTTTACCATGGCCAATGTAATTAAGGAATTGAATAAGCCTACGCTTGTGCTGGCACACAATAAAACCCTGGCAGCACAGTTATATGGAGAGTTCAAAGAATTCTTTCCGAACAACGCAGTGGAATATTTCGTGAGCTATTACGATTACTATCAGCCGGAGGCCTATGTTCCTTCCACTGATACCTACATTGCCAAGGATGCGTCCACCAATGACGAGATTGATAAGATGCGTCTTTCCGCTACTGCGGCTCTCTGTGAGCGGAGAGATGTGATTGTGGTGTCTTCGGTATCCTGTATTTACGGTCTTGGTGCGCCCCAGGAGTTTTTTGACATGATGATTTCTCTGCGGCCCGGCATGGAAAAAGACAGAGACGAGGTTATCCGGCAGCTGATCGACATTCAGTACACAAGGAATGAGATGGATTTTCACCGGGGTACCTTCCGGGTGAAAGGTGATGTGCTGGAGATTTTTCCGGCCAATGCTACGGACCGGGCCGTCCGTGTGGAGTTTTTTGGAGATGAAATTGAGCGGATCACGGAAATTGATGTACTTACCGGTGAGATTAAAAATGAAGAGAGCCATGTGGGTATTTTTCCTGCATCTCATTATGTTGTGCCCCAGGAGCAGATCAAAAGGGCAGCGGATGCCATTCTTGCAGAAATGAAGGAACAGGTAGATTATTTTAAAGGTGAGGACAAGCTCATTGAGGCTCAGAGAATAGCGGAGCGAACTAATTTTGACGTGGAAATGATGAAGGAGACTGGTTTTTGTTCCGGAATCGAGAATTATTCCAGACATCTGACGGGACTGGCCCCGGGACAACCGCCTTATACGCTGATGGATTATTTTAAGGATGATTTTCTTCTTATTATTGATGAGTCTCATAAAACAGTCTCTCAGGTAGGTGGAATGTATGCAGGTGATCAGAGCCGCAAGCAGACGCTGGTTGATTATGGGTTCCGTCTGCCGTCAGCCAAGGACAACCGTCCTTTAAGCTTTGATGAGTTTGAAGGAAAGCTGGACCAGGTGATGTTTGTATCAGCAACACCGGGGCAATATGAGGCTGAACATGAGCTGCTTCGGGCAGAGCAGATCATCCGTCCTACAGGGCTTCTTGATCCGAAGGTGGAGGTTCGTCCGGTAGAGGGACAGATTGATGACCTGATCAGTGAGGTAAATAAAGAAGTTGAAAAGGGTCACAAAATTCTGATTACAACTCTGACCAAGCGTATGGCAGAGGATCTGACTGCCTATATGAAGGATGTGGGAATCCGTGTCCGATATCTTCACTCTGACATTGATACACTGGAGCGAGCGGAAATTATCCGTGATATGCGTTTGGATGTATTTGATGTTCTGGTGGGAATTAACCTTCTCAGGGAGGGACTGGACATTCCCGAGATTACGCTGGTGGCAATCCTGGATGCAGATAAAGAGGGATTTCTCCGTTCGGAAGTCTCCTTGATCCAGACCATCGGCCGCGCGGCACGAAACAGTGAAGGCCATGTGATCATGTATGCGGACGTTATGACGGATTCCATGAAAAAAGCCATTCAGGAAACTGAGCGCCGGCGAAGTATTCAAGAGGCTTATAATAAAGAACATGGAATTACACCAACAACTATTAAGAAGGCAGTTCGTGACCTGATCACAGTTTCCAAAGCAGTTGCAGAGACAGAAGTGAAGCTGAAAAAAGATCCGGAGTCCATGAGCCGTAAGGAGCTGATGAAGCTGATCGCCCAGGTAGAAAAGCAGATGCGTGCGGCAGCAGCAGATCTGAATTTCGAGCAGGCGGCGGAGTTGAGGGATAAGATGCTGGAGCTGAAAAAGAATCTTCAGGAAGTATAGCTATAAGTATTTGTAAATAAAAGAACGTACCTGTTGAAAAAGGTGAAATTCATGTTCTGATTTGCGGAAAAAAGTGGAATTATGTGGGATTTTGTGACAGGGGGCAGAATATGTGATATATTGAATGACAGTAAACAAATTGGCTGAATTATTTGTTTAATGGAAAATGAGGGCTGTGAGACTGCCTGCAATCAGAATTCTATGGTATTACCGGAGATAAGAAGGCAGTCTCTAAAGGAGAGAAAAAGAAAATGGAAATGAAAGAAATTCTGAATCATATGCAGGCAAATATCTATATTACAGATGTGGAAAATAATGAAATCCTGTTTATGAATCAGAAAATGAAAAAGGACTATGGATTTCAGAATCCGGAAGGAATGAAGTGCTGGGAAGTATTTCAGGTGGGAAAAAAAGAACGGTGTGAATTTTGTAAGATACCGGAGCTTTTGAAATCGAAAGATCCTGCATCCTGTATTACCTGGGAAGAAAACAATACAAAGCTGGGAAGAGTATTTGAGAATCATGACAGCCTGATTGTATGGAAAGGGAAAAAAGCTCATATGCAGCAGGCCTATGATATTACAGAAATGCTTCAGCTTACAGAACGTGCAGCCAGAGATTCTCTTTGTAATGTGTGGAACAGAGCAAGCGGAAAGAAGATGCTGGAAGAAAAAATGGAGAAGCTGGACAGCGGACAGTCCTGTGTGCTGGTTTTAATAGACATTGATGAACTGAAAACAGTAAATGAATGTTTTGGGTTTGCAGAGGGAGATGTGGTTCTTCAAAAAATAAGTGAATTCCTGAACAGTCAGCTGGAATCACCGGATTTTATGTTCCGTATAAGTGGGGATGAATTTGCTCTTGCATTTTTTGGAAAAAGTGTAAAAACTGTCTCGAAAAAAATCTTAGAATGGCGCAGCAGAATAGAAAGATACGGACAGGAAAAAGGAAGACCTTATTCTGTTTCATTTTCTTATGGGCTCAGTCATACAAATGGCGGAAGTAAGTGTACAGTGGATGAACTTCTGGATCAGGCAGATGAAAAAATGTATGAAGAAAAATTAAGGCATTATAAAAATAATGTTCTTGCCTGTGAGGAAGAAATTTCTCTGAGTAAGCAAAGCGGAAAAACAAGCATGGACTATCCTGCAGAGTATCTTTATGAGGCAATTGTACACAGTACGGATGACTATCTTTATGTATGTAATATGAAAACAGGGGTTTTTCAATATACGTCTGCTTTGATTGATGAGTTTGATCTTCCGGGAGAAGTAATAGAATCTCCCATTGGATACTGGAGAAAGATTGTTCATCCGGATGACTGGAATTGATTTTATAAATCAAATATGGAAATCGGTGAAAACAGAAGAGATGCCCATTATGTGGAATTTCGTGCGAAACAGAGAAGCGGAAAATACGTATGGATGAGATGCCGTGGATATCTTACACGAGATGAATGTGGGATACCGGTTATATTTGCCGGAATCATGCATAAAATGGACGGACAGAATAAGGTGGATCCCCTTACGCAGCTTTTTAATCACAGGATGTTTATGAAAAGAATCAGAAAGTACATAGAAAAAGTCAGGAAGAGAAAATTGCAGTTGCTATTTTGGACGTGGATAATTTCCGGCAGATCAATGAACTTTACAGCAGAAAATTCGGAGACAGGATTTTATGTACAATAGCTTATAATATACAGGTATTGCTACCTGATAATGCAAGGCTGTTTCGATTGGATAATGACCGCCTGGGATTTCTTATGAGAGATGCGGGAAAAAAAGAAGTAAATCAATTTTTTTCAAGAATACAAAAAAGATTCAGTGCTCTTCAGGAATGGAAAAAAGAGAAACTTGAAATTCATCTGTCAGCAGGCTGTGCTTTTTTTTCTGATAGCGGCCAGACGGCAGATGAATTGTATCTGCATGCAGACTATGCCCTACAGTATGCAAAAGAACAGGGAAAAGACAGAATGGTCATATTCACAGAAGAGATCCTGAATCAAAAAAGTCATATGCTGGAACTTCTTAAAGTGCTGAGAGATGCAATGAATCATGAGTTTCGTGGATTTTATCTGGACTATCAGCCTCAGGTAAACGGCAGAACAAAAGCGCTGACCGGTGTAGAAGCTCTGGTACGTTTTTGTGATGAGAAGGGAAACCGTATTTCACCAGTGGAATTCATTCCGGTTATGGAAAAAGAAGGAATGATTTATGAAATGGGGAGATGGGTACTGAGACAGGCAATCCGGGATGCAGGAGAATGGATCAGGATCAAGCCGGATTTTGATATTAGTGTAAATGCTTCAGCTCTTGAGATGATGAATGACCAGTATATAGAAGATGTAGAAAAAATTCTGGAAGAGGAAAAATTTCCTGCAAAGAATCTTGTAATTGAACTGACAGAAAGCAGTGCAGTGCAAAGAATGGATATTTTCAGAAATAAATATAAAAAACTTCGGGAAATGGGAATCCGTATTGCGATGGACGATTTTGGTACAGGGTATTCTTCTTTAGAATTTTTGAAAAATGCTCCGATTGATCTGGTTAAAATTGACAGGAGCTTTCTGAAAGATATTTTATACAGCCGATTTGATTCTGCCTTTATCACTTTTATAGTGGAAATCTGCCATGATGTAAATATTAAAGTCTGTCAGGAAGGTGTGGAAACACTGGAAGAATATGAAATGCTGAAAAAAATGGAACTTGATTGTATTCAGGGATATTATTTTGGAAAACCTATGAGCAAAAATGCCATAAGAAATAAAATTTCAGCGGAATGTCAGACGGAAGGAAACGATTAAGGTTTTAGAAACGCTGAAAATGAACTTTCTGATGCAGAAACTGCAAAACAGAAGTATTTGAAGCTTTACCACTGCAACAGCAGTTATCTGTTTCTTATTCCGGACTGTAAACTGATGATTCCTTCAAAGACAGTGACGGTTTAAAAGCTTGAAAAATGGAGTCAGAACAGGGAATCGGGTAAGACTGGAGAAAGTTATAATATACAGCGCCTGTAAGTTCCTTGTTATATGAATGCAGATATTTCAGATCCGTATTTTCTGGAATGTCTGTATTTTTTGTATACAAAAGATTTTTATAAAAATATCTCTTATCTCTTGACAAAATATTTTAACGGTGCTATCTTAACAATGTAGATGTTAGCACTCCTTGATATTGAGTGCTAATAAAAGGAAAGGAGCTGAGGGCGTGGAAGATATTTTGACTGATCGTAAGAAGAAGATTTTAAAAGCGATCATCAAGACCTATATGGAAACAGGGGAGCCGGTGGGATCCCGGACAATTTCCAAGTATACAGATCTTAATGTCAGCTCAGCAACAATCCGAAATGAAATGTCTGACCTGACAGATTTAGGCTATATTGTGCAGCCTCATACCTCTGCCGGAAGAATTCCTTCAGATAAAGGGTATCGGCTGTATGTGGATGAGCTGATGCAGGAAAAGGAAGATGAGATTGAAGAGATACGAAATCTGATGATTGAGAAAACAGACAAGATGGAAAAGGTCCTGAAAAAAGTGGCCAGAGTTCTTGCCTGCAATACCAATTACGCAACAATGATCTCAGTTCCCCAGTACAGCGGAAGCAAGCTGAAATTTATCCAGCTTTCCAGAGTAAATGAGCTTCAGCTGGTAGCAGTAGTTGTCTGTGAGGGAAATGTCATCCGGAACCAGATCATAGATCTTGATGAGGAAATGGATGACGAGACAATTTTAAAACTGAATCTTCTTCTGAATACAAATCTCAACGGGCTTCCGATTCAGGATATTAACCTGGGAATGATCGCAAGGCTGAAGGAGCAGGCGGGAATCCACAGCGGGCTGGTAGCCAGTGTACTGGACGCAGTTGCAGCAACAATACATGTGGATGAAGAGGATCTGGAAATCTATACGTCAGGTGCTACGAACTTCTTCAAGTATCCGGAATTATCAGATAAAGAAAAAGCAACAGGACTGATCTCCGCCTTTGAAGAAAAACAGCAGCTTGCAGACCTTGTAAAGGAAAGCATGGCAGATGCGGACAATACAGGGGTTCAGGTGTATATCGGAGATGAACTTTCGATTCCGACCATGAAGGACTGCAGTGTTGTAACAGCTACTTATGAGCTTGGTCAGGGGCTGCATGGTACCATCGGTATTGTAGGACCGAAACGAATGGATTATGAAAATGTTGTTAATAATCTGAAGACCCTGAAGGTTGAATTAGATCAGGTATTTGGAAAAAATAAAAAAGAAAATGGTGACAGCCAGCAGGCAGGATAGAAAGGTGGTAGAGAACGCGTGGCAGAAGAAAAGAAGAACGCAGCTGAAGTACAGGAAGACACAGAAAAAGAAATTTCTGAAAATGAGACTGTAACAGAAGCTCAGGAAGATTCACCGGAAGCCACAGCCGGAGAGAATACCGCAGAGGGAAGCGAAGCTTCCGCGGATGAAAAAACTGAGGGAAAGACCAAAACCTCTTTCTTTGGAAAAAAGAAAAAGGATAAAAAAGATCAGCAGATCGAGGAGCTGACTGACAGGCTGAAACGCAGCATGGCAGAGTTTGATAATTTCCGTAAACGTACAGAAAAAGAAAAATCCAGTATGTATGTGATCGGAGCAAAAGAGATCATTGAAAACATGCTTCCGGTAGTTGATAACTTTGAAAGAGGTCTTGCACAGGCTCAGGAAGGAGATGCTTTTGCAGACGGCATGAAGATGATCTACAAACAGCTTATGACAACACTTGAGGGACTTGGCGTGGAAGCGATTGAGGCTGTCGGCAAAGAATTTGATCCGGATTTCCATAATGCAGTAATGCATGTGGAAGATGAGAAAGCCGGAGACAATATGGTTGTGGAAGAGCTTCAGAAAGGCTACACCTATAAAGGATTTGTAGTTCGTCACAGTATGGTAAAGGTTGCCAATTGACCTAGAGCACTTAATGAAAACAAGCCGTATGGCGCAGGTTGAATTTAGTGCGAAGGTCGCACGAAGGAACTTAATGAATCTGACCGCAGGGAAGGATGAATTTAGTGAATCGGGCATCCTTAGATAATAAGTAGTCATGGATATAGAGACAAAGAATGAAAATAAATCAGGAGGAAAAATTATCATGGGAAAAATTATTGGTATTGACTTAGGAACAACAAACAGTTGTGTGGCAGTTATGGAAGGTGGCC